>Ga0335082_10007196_pt1 | contig 12109 bp, 10 predicted proteins | sample Lox_Sample_41_FD_206718 | JGI IMG/M metagenome (GOLD analysis project Ga0335082, IMG submission 206718) | Soil microbial communities from Loxahatchee National Wildlife Refuge, Florida, United States - Lox_Sample_4.1 | ecosystem: Environmental > Terrestrial > Soil > Wetlands | place: USA...
CCCGACGATGCGGCCGAGCAGGAGGTTGCCGACGGTGACTACGTGACGCTCGGCAATAAGCGTGGCCGGGTTCGCCTGCACGCCAAATTGTTCGACGGCGTGCGGCACGGCGTGTTGATTGCCGAGTCGATCTGGCCGAACTCGGCTTACGAGGACGGCTGCGGCATCAATTCGCTCACTGGCGCGGATTCGATTGCGCCCTATGGCGGCGCCGCCTTCCACGACAACAAAGTGTGGATACGGAAAGCGCGGGCCTGATGGCCCGCGCTTCCGAAAATTCGAGCGGCTCTGCGGCTAGAGTTCTTTCCCGATCAAGCGGTCGACCGAATAGGGCCCACCGCCGCGCATCGCAATCACGAAACAGACGGCGCCGATCAGCAGCACGTATTCATATCCACCGCCACCCGCTGCGTAGCCTTTCGGAAGGTGGACAAAGATCAGGGCGATCAGCATCTCGATTGCAAGCGCCGCGGCAAAGAAGCGGGTGAACAAGCCGATGATGAGGCAGGCCCCGCCCACCACCTCCAGGAACATCACGATGTAGGCGCAAACCAACGCCGGTTCGACGCCGTTCTTGGCCATGATGTTGGCGGCAACGGCGGCGGCCCCGATTTTGAATTTGAACGACACGTGCATCAGAAACATGATACCGACAACGATGCGGACAAGAGTGCCCGCGATCGGCGTCCACGACTGATAGAATCCCGCAAGCCCCGGAAAAATCAGTTTTGTTTGGCCGTCCATAGATGTTCCCCTTTGTTGAACGCAGCGCGACAGGTTGCGTCCCCGACACTGCCGTAGCTTATAACACCGGGGCAAACACACGTATTCAATTTTGCTCGTATTGCGCTGCGGAAGAATCTCTACATCTTGGCCGGCGTTAATCGGCCGGCTTCGGGCACCGGAACGCCGTCGATCAGGCAATGGCCATTCTCGACACGGACGCGGCCTTCGGCCACCAGCCTGAGCGCAAACGGATAGATGTGATGCTCCTGTTTAAGCACGCGTGCGGCGAGCGCTGCTTCGTCGTCGTTTTGTCGCACTGCAACAGCGGCCTGAACAATGATCGGCCCGGCATCAAGCTCGGCGGTGACGAAGTGCACGGTCGCGCCGTGGATCGTTGCGCCTGCCTCAAGAGCGCGTTTGTGAGTGTCGAGCCCTTTAAACGCTGGCAGCAGGGAAGGATGGATATTGAGCATGCGTTGCGGCCATTGTGCGACAAAGCCGGGCGTGAGCAACCGCATGAAACCGGCGAGACAGACAATATCGATGTGGTGCTTGACGAGCGCCGTCTGCATCGCGGCGTCGAATGCGGCGCGGTCCTTACCGAAAGCAGTGTGTTCGATCACCTGGGTGGCGATCCCGGCCGCGCGCGCAGTCGCGAGCCCGGCGGCGTCGGCCTTGTTCGACAGCACCAGCGCGATCTCGGCGGGGTAATCTTCAGCCTTCGCTGCATCGACCAGCGCCGCCATGTTGGAGCCGCGGCCGGAAATGAGGACGGCGACGCGCTTGCGGCTCATGCTTCACCCAAGATCGAGTTTGCCGTCATAGACGACGCGCGCTTCGCCGGACGCACGTACGACGCTGCCGATCACTTGCGCCGTCTCACCGGCTTTTGTGAAGGCCTGCATCACAGCGTCGGCATCTTTGGGTGCGACGATGACGATCATGCCGATGCCGCAATTGAAAGTGCGCAGCATCTCATTCTGGGCGATGCCGCCGATCGCGGCGAGCCACTTGAACACCGGCGGCACCTTGACCCTGGCGAGATCGATGCGCGCGCCGAGGCCCTTCGGCAGCACGCGCGGAATATTGTCGGGAAAACCGCCGCCGGTGATATGGGCGAGGCCTTTCACCGCTTGCGTTGCGCGGATCGCGGCGAGACAGGATTTCACGTAGATGCGCGTCGGTGTCAGAATCGCTTCGCCGAGCGAGCGCGCGGCGTCGAACGGCGCCGGCGCGCTCCACGATAGATCGCTCTTGGCGACAACCTTGCGCACCAATGAATAGCCGTTCGAGTGTACGCCGGAAGAGGCGAGGCCCATGATCGTGTCGCCTTCGGCGATATCTCCCCGCGGCAGGATCGCGCCGCGCTCGACCGCGCCGACGGCAAAGCCGGCGAGATCGTAGTCGTCGCCCTGGTAGAGTCCCGGCATTTCCGCAGTCTCGCCGCCGATCAGCGCGCATCCGGCCTCGCGGCAGCCGACGACGATGCCCGCGACCACCGCGGCGCCGACTTCCGGCTCGAGCCGGCCGGTGGCGTAATAATCGAGGAAGAACAAAGGCTCGGCGCCTTGCACGACCAGATCGTTGACGCTCATGGCGACGAGGTCAATGCCGATGGTGTCGTGGCGGCCGGTCTCGATGGCGACCTTGACCTTGGTGCCGACACCGTCATTGGCGGCGACCAGCACCGGGTCCTTGAAGCCCAACGGTTTGAGGTCGAATAAGCCGCCAAAGCCGCCGATTTCAGCGTCCGCCCCAGACCGCGCCGTCGAGCGCACCAGCGGCTTGATCAGGTCCACCATCCGATTGCCCGCGTCGATATCGACGCCGGCCTGCGCGTACGTGAGGCCGCGCTCCTTTTCTGTCATGATGCGCCGCTCCAACGCCGGGGTCCTACGTGGAAAACGCAAGTCGCGCAATGGTCCGCACGCCGTTATACTCCGCCGAAATCGACGGCGCGGTTCGGGGGAACCAGCCGGCGCAAAAATCCACAGCCGGGTTTGCCTTGAGTATTCCGAACCTCATTACGCTGGCGCGTATCCTGCTGGTGCCGATCGTGGTCTGGGCGATCGCAACGCCGGGGGCCATGTGGATCGCCTTTTTGCTGTTCTTGGCGGCGGGCGTGAGCGACGCCATCGACGGCTTCCTCGCCAAGCGCTTCGGCATGACCACCGTGCTCGGCGCCTATCTCGACCCGCTCGCCGACAAGGCGCTGATCGTGTCGATCTATCTGACGCTTGGGATCAACAACCTGATCCCACGCTGGCTGGTGATCCTGGTGGTGTCGCGCGACATCCTCATCGTCGGCGGCATTATGCTGGCCTGGGTGATCGGCAACCCGCTCAAGATCAAGCCGCTGCTGGTCTCCAAACTCAACACGGTGGCACAGATCGCCTTTGCTTGCGTGGTGCTCGGCGAACTCGGCTTCAACTACGACTGGCCGACGCTGACTCTGATCCTGATGGGTTTGGTCGCGGTTCTGACGCTCTTGTCGGTCGCCGCCTACGTCGCCGAATGGGTCCGCCACATGAACACGGCGGCAAGCTGAGCATGGCCGCGCGCGCCAAACGGTTGCCGCAGGTCGAACCGCCGAAAGACGGTGCCATGACCTTCGAGCGGCAGGTGGCATTCTGGCTGGTCATATTCGCCGTGCTCGTGTTGATGCTATGGTTGTTGAGCGAGATCCTGCTGCCTTTCATCGCCGGCGCGGCGATCGCCTATTTAATCACTCCGTTGACCGACCGAATGGAAAAGCTCGGCGTCAGCCGTCTGGCCGCCGCGCTGTTGATCATTTCCGTGGTGGTAATGGCGATCATGCTCATTATCCTGCTGGTGGCGCCGATTTTTGTCGACCAACTCTGGTCCTTCATCGCCAATATTCCGGGCTACGTGACGCGGCTGCAATCGCTCATCAGCGATCCAAGCCGACCGTGGCTGCAGAAGATTCTCGGCGCCGGCTTCAACGCCGACAAGTCGATCGGCGATCTGATGACGCAAGGAGTCGGGTGGCTCACCGCCTTCCTGAAATCCTTGTGGTCGGGCGGCCGCGCCCTGGTCTCACTGTTTTCGTTGGTGGTGGTTACGCCGGTCGTGGCGTTCTATCTGATCTACGATTGGCACCGCATGATCCGCACTGCCGACAGCTGGGTTCCGGTGCAGCAGCGCGACACCGTGCGCCGCTTGGCGCGCGAGATCGATGCCGCCATCTCCGGCTTCGTGCGCGGGCAGACCGCGGTCTGCCTGATCCTCGGCTCGTTCTACGCAGTGGCGTTGACAGTGAGCGGGCTCAATTTCGGTCTGCTGATCGGATTGATCTCCGGCGTCATCACCTTCATCCCTTACGTCGGCTCGATGACAGGTCTGATCCTCGCGCTCGGCGTCGCCGTCGCGCAGTTCTGGCCCGATTACACGTCAATCCTCATCGTGCTGGGCATTTTCCTGGTCGGCCAATTCGTCGAGGGCAATCTGCTGGCGCCCAAGCTGGTCGGCGAAAGCGTCGGCCTGCATCCGCTTTGGATTATCTTCGCGCTGCTCGCCTTCGGCTATTTGTTCGGCTTCGTCGGCCTCTTGGTGGCGGTGCCGCTCGCCGCAACCATCGGCGTGCTGGCGCGCTTTGCCCTGCAACGCTACCGTGAAAGCGCGCTCTACACCGGGGAGCCGACGGCGTGAGCGCGGCGAGTCCACGCCAGCTGGTGCTGGCGCTCGATCATGCGACAAGTTTCGCGCGCGAGGATTTCCTCGTCGGCCCGTCGAACCTTGCCGCGCTCACGCTGATCGACCGCTGGCCGGATTGGCCAAACCCCATAGTCGCGCTGGTCGGGCCGGAAGGTGCGGGTAAAAGTCATCTCGCCGCGATCTGGGCGGAGACGACCGGCGCGCGCGTGCTTGCGGCGAAACTGCTGACGCACAGCGATCTGCCGGCGGCGCTCGCTACCGGCGCGCTGGTGCTGGAGGATCTCGCTTTCGCCGGGCTCGACGAACGTGCACTGTTTCATCTGATCAACCTCGCGCGCGAGGAGGGGGCTTATGTGCTGATCACCTCGCGCTCGCCGCTGTCAAGTTTCCCGGTGACGATCCGCGATCTCGCTTCGCGGCTGCGCGCAGTGCCGAGCGTGACACTGGCCGCGCCCGACGACGCGCTGTTGCGCGCGCTGATCGTCAAGCTCGCCGCCGACCGGCAAATTGCCGTCGACGACGCTTTGGTGAGCTTTCTCGTCAGACGCATCGAACGTTCATTTGGCGGTGCCCGCTCGGCCGTGGCGCGGCTCGATGAGGAGGCACTGCGCCAGCACCGGCCGGTGACCCGGGCGCTGGCGACGGAGATTTTTCGAGAACCTTAAGCTCGTTTCTGCTTTGGACTTGACCGTACGGCCGTCCCGGCGCGAACCTGTCATCCGCCGGCCACTATTTTTGCGTAAAGATTCGACCTTTCGGGTCATCATTCCAATGGCAGATCGCGCTCAAGCTATTGCTTCGATTGATGAAATCGTTTCGGTCGAGGCCGAAGACGCCGTCGCACAGGCGCGCGCATCCGGGTTACGCGCGGAGCCGCAACGTTTCATCAACCGCGAATTGTCCTGGCTTCACTTCAACCGGCGGGTCCTGGAAGAAGCCGCCAACGAGAGCCATCCGCTGCTCGAGCGGGTCCGCTTCCTGTCGATTTCCGCCAACAACCTTGATGAATTCTTCATGGTCCGCGTCGCCGGCCTCAAAGGCCAGGTGCGCCAGGGCATCACCACCCAGAGCCCGGACGGGCTCAGCCCCAACGAGCAGCTGTCGCGCGTGCGCGAGGCGGTGTCGCAGCTTGCGAGCGACCAGCAGAAGCGCTGGCTCGAATTGCGCCCGGCGCTGGCCGAGGCCAATGTGGTGCTGGTCGATGGGTCGGGCTTGAAAAAGGCCGAGCGGGTCTGGCTGGAGGAACGTTTCCTCACCCATGTGTTTCCGCTGTTGACGCCGCTCGCCATCGATCCGGCGCATCCGTTCCCATTCATTCCCAATCTGTCATTCTCGATTGCGCTGCAGCTCGCGCGCGCCAAGGACGGCAAGCCGATGAATGCGCTCATCCGCATGCCGCAGAAGATCGAGCGCTTCATCCGTCTGCCGAGTGGCAGCGACCAGGGCATTCGGCTGATCACGCTGGAGGAGGCGACCGCGCTGCATATCGGCCGTCTGTTCCCCGGCTACGCGGTGAAGGGACAGGGCGCCTTCCGCCTGATCCGCGATTCGGAAGTGGAAATCGAAGAAGAGGCCGAGGACTTGGTGCGCCTCTATGAGACCGCGCTCAAGCAGCGCCGCCGCGGCTCGGTGATCCGGCTCGAACTCGAAAGCACCATGCCGACGGCGCTGCGCAATTTCGTGCAGCGGGCGCTGGCGGTCGCAGACGACGAAGTGTTCCTGGTCGACGGCGTGCTTGCGCTCAATGATCTGTCGCAGCTCACTCGGCTCGAGCGGCCCGATCTTGAATTCGTGCCTTACAATCCGCGTTACCCCGAGCGCATCCGCGATCATGGCGGCGATTGTTTCGCCGCCATCCGGCAGAAGGACTTGATCGTCCACCATCCCTACGAATCCTTCGACGTGGTCGTGCAATTCCTGCAGCAGGCCGCGCGCGACCCCGACGTGGTTGCGATCAAGCAGACGCTGTATCGCACTTCGGCTGAGTCACCGATCGTAAAGACGCTGGTGGAAGCGGCCGAAGCCGGCAAGTCGGTCACCGCGCTGGTCGAGTTGAAGGCGCGCTTCGACGAGGAAGCCAATATCCGCTGGGCGCGCGACCTCGAGCGCGCTGGCGCCCAGGTGGTCTACGGCTTCATCGAATTGAAGACACACGCCAAACTGTCTTTGGTCGTGCGGCGCGAGGGCGGGGCACTGGCGACTTACATCCATGCTGGTACCGGTAACTATCACCCGGTCACCGCGCGCATCTATACAGACCTGTCCTTCTTCACCGCCGACGCGGTCATCGGGCGCGACGTCGCGCGCATCTTCAATTACATCACGGGTTACGCCGAGCCGGCCGAGCTGGAAGAGATGGCGGTGTCGCCGATCAATCTGCGAAGCCGTATTCTCGAGCATATCGCGCAAGAGACCGCAAATGCACGCGCCGGCAAGCCGGCCGGTATTTGGATGAAGATGAACTCGCTGGTCGATCCGGGCATCATCGACGCGCTCTACGATGCCTCCGCTGCCGGTGTCGACGTTGATCTGGTGGTGCGCGGTATTTGCTGCCTGCGTCCGGGGGTGGCGGGCCTTTCCGACAATATCCAGGTCAAGTCCATCGTCGGCCGCTTCCTCGAGCACAGCCGCATCTATTGCTTCGGCGCCGGGCACAGCCTGCCGCACCCCAAAGCCGCGGTATATATTTCTTCCGCCGACATGATGCCGCGCAATCTCGACCGCCGCGTCGAGGCGCTTTGCCCGATTCTCAATCCAACTGTGCATGAGCAGATTTTGGACCAGATTATGGTCGCGAATCTGAAAGATAATGAGCAAAGTTGGACGGTCTTGCCGGACGGCAGTTCCACGCGCATAAAGGCCGCGCTTGGCGAGGAACCGTTCAACGCGCACAAGTATTTTATGACCAATCCGAGCCTGTCGGGCCGTGGCAAATCGCTCAAAGAGTCCTCACCGCGTAGCCTTATACGCCGCCTCGTCGAAGGGGCGCCGTAAGCGGTCGGCCGCCATTTCGCACCCTTACGCCATCGTCAATTCCGCCAAAGGCCGGCTCGACCACGGGCCGCCGATCGCGGTCATCGACATCGGCTCGAACTCGGTGCGTCTCGTCATCTATGAAGGCCTGACGCGGGCGCCGACGCCGATCTTCAACGAGAAGGTTCTCGCCGGCCTCGGTCGTCAGGTGCAGACGACCGGGCTGCTGGCGCCGGCTGCGATCGACACCGCGCTGGAGACGCTCAAGCGCTTCCGCGTGCTGTGCGACACGCTGCATGTCCGCAAGATCTGGGCGATCGCCACCGCGGCCTGCCGCGACGCCCGCAACGGCCGCGCCTTCATCGAGGAGGCGACCCGCATCACGCGAACGCCGGTCCAGATTCTCTCCGGCAAGCGCGAAGCGCATCTCACCGCGCTCGGCATCGTTTCCGGCATCCACAAGCCGGACGGCATCGTCGGCGATCTTGGCGGCGGCTCGCTCGAATTGGTCGATGTGCACGGTACGCGCGTTCGCGGCGGTGTAACGCTGCCCTTCGGCGGCTTGGCGCTGCAGGACATCGCTGGGCGATCGCTGAAGAAAGCGGAGAAGATCGTTGAGGACGCCTTTGAGGACCTCGATATGCTGCACGACGGCGAGGGCCGCACCCTCTACGCGGTCGGCGGCACTTGGCGCGCGTTGGCGCGGCTGCATATGTGGCAGACCGGCTATCCGTTCCACGTGATGCACAACTATCGGATCAATGCGCGCGAGGCGCTCGAGTTCTCCCGCCTGGTGCACCGGGTCGATACCGACACCCTGTCCAAGATCGAAGTCGTCAACGCCGCCCGCCGGCCGCTGCTCGCTTACGCCGCGCTGGTGATGGAAAATCTGGTGCGCACGATCAAGCCCAAGCAGGTGATCATCTCGGTTCTCGGCGTGCGCGAGGGGTTGTTGTATTCGCTTCTCGAATCGAAGGAGCGCGCGCGCGATCCGCTGATCTCGGCCGCCGCCGACCTCAACGTGCTGCGCTCGCGCTCGCCCAAGCACGGCGAGGAGCTGATCGAGTGGACCGACCGTTTCATGGCGTCGTCCGGCCTTGACGAGACCGCCGAAGAGAAACGCCTGCGTCACGCCGCGTGTCTCCTTGCCGACATCGGTTGGCGGGCGCATCCGGATTATCGCGGCGAGCAATCGATGAATATCATCGCGCACGGCGCTTTCGTCGCGGTCGACCATCCAAGCCGCGCCTATCTCGCGCTGTCGGTCTATTTCCGCCACGCCGGCCTGAGCGAGGAGGATTTATCGCCGCGACTGCGCGAACTCGCCACGACGCGCATGCTGGATCGCGCGAGGGTGCTCGGCGCCGCCATGCGCGTCGCCTACATCATCACCGCGGGCCAGGGAGGCGTGTTGCCGAAGACGCCGATGCGGGTGCGCCGCGGCAAGCTGGTGCTGACGTTACCCGGCCGCTACGGTCCGCTTGGCAGCGACCGGCTCTATAGCCGCTTGCGGCAGCTTGCGCGGCTCATCGGCCGCGAACCGATGATCGAGATATAAAACGGATCGCGTCGGTAGATATCAAGCCGGCGCACCGTACGTTCATCGCGCATCAAAGCTCGCGCCGTCGGTAGATCGTTATCTTTGGATTAATGTTGCCCCATACGAGCGGGAAAACTACAGGCGATAGTCGGGGCCGGAATTGGCGTGCAACCGACCATGTCTCTCCGTCAAGTTCAGCTTGATTGTCACTTTCGATCCGGACTCGCCAATTGCAGTTGGGCGTATTGATCTTGTACCGATCAAATCGAAATGGCGGCACGCTGTAGGGCGACGTTTCCGTTGAAATGCAAACTGTATCTTCTGGCTGAACATGCGAGTCGATCCAAGACGCCGCAGCAAAGCGCGTGGAATTAGCATCGCTGTTTTCGTCGAAATAGGCCAATTTCAGCGGAGCGGCCTGGATGACTGCCCCCGCCGCGGCCGCCGCCAATATAAGGCCGCGATAGCGCAGCGGCTGGACTGCAACAAATACGATGATCAGCGGCAGCACATAGGGGGCGTAACGAAAATTCCCGTAACTGTCATATTCCGGCGCGGTTAGTGCTGCGATGGCGATTATGAGGAGGATGATCGCCACGCCCAACAACCGGACGCCTATTGATGCCGGTCGCGTCGCGTCGCGAATAAGAATGGCGATGAATAGCAGACCCAATACGACGCCATACCCTGCCAAAACCGAGTTGTGCAGAAATGAAAGCAATACATCGAGGTTGAGACGCGGCGAATGCCATTCCGGATGCGCAGAGGCCTCGTCCATCAAGGCACGCCAGTCGAAAATGCAATACGGATTGGTGATGAACCACGTGATCGCCGCAACTGCCGGCACAACGATCAGGGTCGTCCAACGCACGCAGCCACGGAAATTGAGGTATACCAGCGCGCCCCAGACAAGAATTGCAAACAGGCCGAATGTAGCCACCGATCCGACCGCAAGCCCGAGAAGGGCGCCCAGCGTAACTTCGCTGGTGCGCGAGAATCGGTCTTGAACAAAGGCACGGGCGATGAACAACAGCGCGGCGTTGCCGAACATGAGCGCATACCAATGCGGCTTCAATATTTGCGAAAACATGATGGTAGCGGGGCTGAACAAGTAGACGGCAAGTCCAAGCAAGGCCGCCTGCGGCGACGCAAACTGCACGAGCGCGAAATAAAACAAGAGAGCGGACGCCGCCGCCGCAAGCAGAACAAAGGCGCGGCCCGCAATCCATACATCGTCGATCGCTTGCGGATTGGCCAGCAAATAGCCGAGCGATCCAATCGAAAGCACGCCGAGCTTCGACAACATCGCGTAATAAAGCCCGAGCGGATAAACGAAGGCGCCGCCGTATTGGTAGAAATGCGGATCGAATTGGAGCTGCGTAGGCTTGATCCGCGCAAGCGCCATCACGTTGTAGATCTCGTCGACTTCAATTGGGTAGAGCTTGAACCGCAGCATCCAGCGGTCGAGCGTCTCCGCGGGCTTGACGCGCGAGCCGATCACGGCCGTCCGGTCGAGCGCGGAACCGTGCACCACATCGGTGGTGATCTGGTAGTCGCGGATGAATGGCAACTGGTTGATGCGTGTGCCGTAATCAAGGGTCGGCGCCTGCAAGACGATGAAACTGCCGATCAGCACCAGCGCGGCCCAGTGCGACGTTAGTCCCGGTCGCCTGCCGGCTGCTCTATCCACGATGGTTCCACGGGGTCTGAGAAACATAAGCCGACGCAATGTTGCCCCCGCGACGACCGGCTGGGCCGCCGCCTGCGCCGGCCCGCTCGTTTCGTCGGCGGAGAACCGCCAAATGAGTGCTTAAGACGTCTACTCGAATGCAACGCCGAGGCGCCGACCTTCCGTCCAGATTACCTTGCAATGCCGCATTGCGGTTTCTCCGTCAACCGCCAAAAGGAACGAACGCGGCACGCCGAAACTGCTGATAACGCTGAGTCCGGCACCGTTCGGCGTCAGGTCGTGGACACTGCAGACGGTTTCGGTTCCCGTCGCACCGAATTTGATGACGCCGCGTTTGCATACAGAGACACGTGGTTCTTTCCTACGTTCGATCATCGTTCACGCGTCTCCACGCAGGCGTTGCCGTTCGGCAGCGCCGACCGCCGCCGGAAACCTGTGGGTCTGGGTGAGGCCGCAAGGCGAACACATGAAGATGCTTCGCTGCATACCGGACGAAGCCGAATGAGGCACTATCGCGACGTGTGTCATCGCCGCCCGGCGCTGCGGGCAATTCGCTGCGGCATCGACACTATTCGAATGAGACATCGCTTAAACCAGCCCCCGAATGCCATTCGGAATTCGGTATGGCGACATGTTATTCGGTGAAGATTTTAAAAAGTAATTCGTTGTCTGTTTCAATTTAGTTGCAAATTTAACTAATACCGGTGGCGCCTAGTGGACACCGGCGGTCTTACTAGCTACCGCACCGGTTGGCGGGCTGAACCCGCGTCACGCCGACGCGCCTTTATCGACCGCCACCACACGGCCTTTGTCGACGGCGAGCGCCAGCTTGCCATGCTTGAGCGCCAGGGCTTTGTCGCCGAACAACTCGCGCCGCCAGCCCTTGAGCGCCGGTACATCGGCGTCGTCATCGGCGGCGATGCGGTCGAGTTCGTCCACCGTCGCGATAACCTTGGCGGCGACGCCGTGCCGTTCGGCGGTCATGCGCAGCAGCACTTTCAGCAGTTCGACCGTAGCGGCGCCGTTCGGCGCCGGGCGGAAACGCTCGAGCCGCGGCAGCGTCTTCGGGTCGCGCTCGAGCCCGCGCCTGACCGCCTCGATAATCTGCTCGCCCCAGCGCGAGCGCTCGAAGCCCTTGGGCAGCGAGCGCAGATGGCCGAGCCGCTCGATGGTGGTCGGCGCCTGCACCGCGATGTCGCCGACGATGTCGTCCTTGAGCACGCGCGAGCGCGGCACGTCGCGCGTCTGCGCCTCGCGCTCGCGCCAGGCGGCGATCTCCATCAATACCGCCAGTTCCTTCGGCTTGCGCACGCGGGTCTTCAAGCGTTCCCAGGCGCGCCCCGGATCGGCGCGATAGGTGTCGGGCGAGGTGAGCACGTTCATCTCCGCCTCGACCCAGCTGGTGCGCTCGCGTTTGGCGAGGTCGGCGGCGAGCTTGAGATAGACCGCGCGCAAATGGGTGACGTCGGACAGCGCGTAGGAGATTTGCGCATCGCTCAAGGGTC
>Ga0335082_10007198_pt1 | contig 12108 bp, 10 predicted proteins | sample Lox_Sample_41_FD_206718 | JGI IMG/M metagenome (GOLD analysis project Ga0335082, IMG submission 206718) | Soil microbial communities from Loxahatchee National Wildlife Refuge, Florida, United States - Lox_Sample_4.1 | ecosystem: Environmental > Terrestrial > Soil > Wetlands | place: USA...
GGGCGCACTGCGCTTCCCCCGGCCGGCGGTGGTGGCGCCACCGCTCCCCGCAGGGAGCGACCTGCACATTCCCGGCCTCAGCTCGTTCATCACCCCGAACGGCAGCTTCTACCGGGTCGACACCGCCCTGCTGCTGCCCCAGGTGGACCCGTCGACCTGGCAGCTCCGGATCCACGGGATGGTGCAGCGGGAGGTCACCATCACCTTCGCCGAGCTGCTCAGGCGCCCGCTCATCGAGGCCTACGTCACGCTCACCTGCGTGTCCGACCCGGTAGGCGGCCCTTACGTGGGCAACGCGAAGTGGCTCGGCGCCCGCCTGGCCGACCTGATCAGGCAGGCACGCCCGCGGGCCGGCGCCAGCCAGCTGCTGTGCACGTCGGTCGACGGGTTCACGTCGGGCACCCCATTGCAGGTCGTCCTGGACGGGCGGGACGCGCTGCTTACCGTCGCGATGAACGGCACGGCGCTGCCCGTGGCGCACGGCTTCCCGGCGCGGATGGTGATCCCCGGCCTGTATGGCTATGTGTCGGCGACCAAGTGGGTGACCGACATCGAGGTCACCACGTTCGCGGACGCCACGGCCTACTGGGCGACGCGCGGCTGGTCACAGCAGGCGCCGATCAAGACCGAGTCCAGGATCGAGGTGCCCGCGATCGGCTCGACGCTGCGTCCGGGTCCGACGCAGGTGGCCGGGGTGGCCTGGGCCCAGCATAAGGGTGTCGCCGCCGTCGAGGTCCGGGTCGACCGCGGCCCGTGGCACGAAGCGCGGCTGGCCGCGGTCCCCGACATCGATACCTGGCGGCAGTGGGTGTGGGAGTGGCCGGCTACCCCGGGCCATCACGTGATCGAGGCCCGCGCCACCGACAAGACCGGGTACACCCAGACCGCGGTGCAGGCTCAGCCCGCCCCGAACGGCGCCTCCGGCTACCCCTCCGCCGCCGTCACCGTCCGCGGCTCCTGACCGAGTCGGCTTCGGCTAATCGAGTCGGCTCCGGCCCGGCGGCGCTTACCCGGATCGCCGCTGGTGCTGCTGCGCTCCTGATTCACCATCGTGGCCCGTGATACCCGCCTGCGCCCACGGCTTACGCCGGGAGTACGCCGGGAGCACACAAACCCCACGGGCCACAGCTAGGGCAATGCCACCGGCTCACGATCAACTTGAACCAAGCTGCATTCCGCTGCAGCAACTTGAACCGATAGCGGACGGTGCTGGAGTGACTGAGGTTCACTTTCGCGTCCGTGCACCGGGGGCATCGCCGGCCGTTATCGCGTTCGCTACGGTGGGCCAGACGCTAGAGAAACGGAGGTGCGATGAGCGAAGCCGATGCTGAGTTCGCCCGGCTGGCCCGGGAGTACCTGGACGACCGGGCCGAACGGCACCCGGATGCCGCCACCGGGCTTGGCGACCACCGGTACGACGCACGGCTGCCCGACCCGTCGGCGCAGGCCCGGGCCGATGAGCGCCGTGCGCTTGACGGCTGGGCCGCCCGGCTTACCGCGCTCGACCGCGGCGCCCTGTCGGCGGAGCACCTGGTAGACGCCGCGATGATGGCGGACGGCATCGCCCGGCGGGTGTTCGAGATCGACGAACTGCACGAGCACACCTGGAACCCGCTGCTCGCCAACCCGGGCAAGGCCATTTACCAGCTGCTGGCCAGGGATTTCGCCCCGCTGCCCGACCGGCTGGGTTCGGTCGCCGGGAGGCTGGCGGAGATTCCGGGGGTGCTGGCCGAGGCCAGGGGGCAGCTCGGGCGGATGCCCCGGGTACACCTGGAAACCGCGATCGGCCAGTTCGACGGCACGATAGCGCTGGTCAGCAACCAGCTAGACGTTGCCCTCGAGGCAGCGCCGCAGTGCGCCGCCCGGCTCGCCCAGGTCCGTCCGGCCGCATTGGAGGCGCTAGCCGGGCACCGGGCCTGGCTGTCCGCGCGGCTCGCCGAAACGGACGGGAGTGGCGGCTTCGCCGACCCGCGGATCGGGCCGGAGCGATTCGCCCGTAAGCTGTCGCTCACGCTGAACGCGGCGGCGGACGCGGACGTCATCCTGGCCCGCGCCGAGGCCGATCTGGACCTGGTGAGCGAGCAGATCACGGAGCTGGCGGCGCATATCGCCGGACAGATCAGCGGCGCGGCCGGGCCCGGCGTGGTTCCGCAGGTGCTCGGCCGGCTGGCCGAAGACGTGCCCGACGACGCCACGATCCTGGAGTTCTGCCGGGCCGCCCTGGCCGCGCAGACCGAATTCGTGACCGACCGCCGCCTGATCACGGTGTACGACGACCCGATCGAGCTGATCCCGATGCCGGAGATCGACCGCGGGGTCGCGGTGGCCTACTGCGACTCCCCCGGCCCGCTCGAGCCGGTGCCGCAGCCCACGTTCATCGCGGTGTCGCCGACACCCGCCGACTGGGCGGCCGAGCGGGTCGCCTCGTTCTACCGCGAGTACAACCGGCACATGGTGCACGACCTGATGGTGCACGAGGCCATGCCCGGCCACTACCTGCAGCTGCAGCACTCCCGCCGGTTCTCCGGCTCGGACACGGTGATCCGGGCGGCGCTGCGGTCGGGGGCGTTCACCGAGGGCTGGGCGGTCTACGCCGAACGGGTCATGGCGGAGCAGGGGTACCCGGGTGAGGGCGATCCGCGCGCGGTGCGGATGCAGCAGCTCAAGATGCAGCTGCGGATGACGCTCAACGCGATCCTGGACGCCAGGATCCACGCGCACGGCATGACCGAGGCCGAGGCCATGACGCTGATGGCCAGTCGCGGCTACCAGGAGGAGGGCGAGGCGGCGGGCAAGTGGCGGCGGGCCCAGCTCACTTCGGCCCAGCTGTCCACGTACTACGTCGGGTACTGCGAGATCTCGGACCTGGCGGCCGACCTCAGGGCGGCCCACCCCGGCCTGACCGACCAGCAGCTGCACGACCGGATGCTGGCGCACGGCTCGCCGCCGGTCCGGCTGCTGCGCACCCTGATCGCGGCGTAAGCGCCGCGGCTCATCGCGGCCTGAGCGCCGCCCGTACCTAGATCGGGCTCCGCCGTCGCCGATCCCGATCTAGGTACGGATATGGGTCATTCCACCGACGCGGTCCGGCGGCGTCTGGGGCCAGACTGGATCCAGCTGGGCCGCTCCGGAGGGAACCTCCGACCGCGGGATCCGCGGTCGGTGCTGAGAGCGGTCCAGCCTTTCGGCCGCGAGTAGAGCATCCGCTCGGCTAGGGACCAGGCCAGCGTGGTGAGCAGGTAGATCCCGGCCGCGAGCGGAGCGAACGCGGCGATGACCACGGTCAGGTACGGCAGTGCCCGGACCAGCAGTCCGGGGCGGCCCGCAGCGGGCGAAATCCCGGTCGCCCGGGCCGTCATCAGCCTGCCGAGCCGGGCGGAGAGCCAGCACAGGCCCGCCAGCAGCGCGAACAGGCCGACGAAGATCACGCCCTGCGCGCTGGCCAGACCCAAGGGGCCCGCACCGCTCAGCCAGTGCGCGCCGAGCGGCACGCCGAACAGGTCGCGGGTGAGTAGCGTGTTCGCCGTCCCGCCGACCGTCGGCGAGCGGAACAGCAGGTACATGACCGACAGGAACGGCCACTGGAGCAGGAGCGGGGCGAAGCCAGCGAACATGCTGGTGCCCTCCCGCTTGTACAGCGCGGCCATCTCGCGCTGCAGCCGCTCCGGCTGCTTGCCGTACCGCCGGCGCAACTCCACCAGCTGCGGGGCCAGCCGGGCCTGGGCGGCCTGCCCGCGCAGCGCGCGCAGGCTGAGCGGTATGAGCAGGAGCCGGACCGCCATCGTGAAGACGACGATCGCGGCGACGGCGGCCAGGCCGCCGAGGACGGGCGTGAGGATACCGGTCAGCCCGGAGACAAGGTGGTACGCGGCGCCCACCGGGACGCCAAGGAAACTCGACATGAGGAAACGGCCTTCCAGCTACGACGGAATGTGGGCTGGAGGCGGCCGCGAGGTCCGCGGGATCGCTACCGGGAGCGGGCGGCCGCCAGGGCCGCCGAAGGTGCTCTGGGCCTGGACCGGCCCGCGGCGTCGGGATCGCGCTGACGCAAGAACGCCGCGCGCCAGGACTTCTCCCGCAGCGCCGAGGCACGGCGGATCATCGGGAGCGTGGTGGTCGTCCGGGAGAGGCTGGCCACCGAGGTGAGCAGGGCCAGCACAGCCGTGGCGAGCACTGCCCCAGCCAGGACGGCCGCGCCCCCGAGAGCCAGCGCGGTCAGGCCGGAGGGGCTGGCCGCGAGCTGGGTAAGGTCGCGCAGCAGCCCGGCCAGCACGCCGCCGAGCACCGTCATCGCCTACCCGTCCTGGAGAAGGAACCTGCCTTCAGGGTACGGCTTGCACCCACGGCTGGGCTACTTCGACAACATCGCCGAGCCGCTGGCCGGGATGCTGCGGCCCGGCTCGACCGGCAGCAACATCGCCGCCGACCATCTCGCCGTCCTGGACGCCGCGATCACGGCGCTGCCGCCGGGGTTCCGACGGCGATGGTACGGTTGGGCCGCCGTCTATGGCTGGTTGGCCCGCTCCCGCTCCCTAGGCGGTCTCGTTGCCTGTCCAGGTGGCTCATTTCACGGCCGTTGTCAAGATGGTCGGGGTTAAGACGATGGCGCTGATCAACAACTTCGGCGTGGCCGAAGAACTGGTCGGGATGACGCTGCTGAACATCTTTCTGGGCATGCACATCCGGCGCAGCCCGGCCGTCATCTTCGACACGTTCGCCACCGGGGCCACGTACCCGCGAGGTGGAAGCAGTTGCCCCGTCCGGCGTGTTGAGATAGCAAACGCATATTCTAAATAGTATGATTTTAATGTGAAGATGACCGATTGGGCGCACGCTCAGGGTGTCCCACGTGACGGCCGCGTCCCACTGGGCCGAGCTGGCCTGCTCCGCCCATGGCCGCCGCCTGGTCGTGCTGGATGACGGCGAGGTGACCGGTGATCTGGTGCGGGACATGATCGAGGTGCTGACGGCGTTCTGTGTCCGCCTGTACGGGCGCCGGGCGCCGGGCGGCGCCGAACTGTGCGTTGATGGCAGTCGGGTGCGCCCGGCGGGACATCGGCCGCAGGCCGTGCTGGCAACGGGGAGCGCCGCGTGCGGGGATGCCGGGTGAGCCGTCTGCGTCCCATCGTCGGCCCCTTCGTAGCGGCCGCCCCGGCCGGGGCGCGGGTGCGGGCCCGGCTTCGGGTGTCCCCCCAGGACGAGGCCGTGCTGTGGGCGGCGGGCGCGCACCTGGGGTCGCTGGCCGGGCGGGACTTGGCCGCCCGGTGCGCGGAAGGGCGGCTGGACGCCAAGGGCAGGGCCGGATCGCGTGCCCGGCGGAAGAAGGCGCTGACAGCGGAGTCATCCTCGCGGTGGGCCGGGGCGATCACCCGCACCAGCGAGGACCAGGTCCGGCTCGCCGGGCAGAACCTGCGCGCCGAGCGGAACACGCTCCAGGCCCGCATCCGAACAATCGAAGCCAGATTGCCGGTCCCAGTCGGCGGGAAGGCGGACCGGGTGCGCGGGTACGCCACCCCAGCGGAGCGGCACGCCAAGACGATCCGCGTCCAGGCGCTGCAAGCCAGGCTCGCAAGGGTGGACCGGCGGCTTGAGGCGGGAACGGTGTCCGTGGCACGCGGCGGGAAGGCCTTGCTGCGAAAGAGGAACAACCTCGCCGCCGCCGGTCTCACCCAGGACCAGTGGCGGCGGAAGTGGGAGTCGGCCCGCCTGTTCCTCACCGCCGACGGCGAGAAAGACAAGGCGTGGGGCAATGAGACGATCCGCTGGAACCCCGGCGAGGGCTGGCTGGAGATAAAGCTGCCGGTCCCGTTGACCCATCTGGCGAACCGGCCGCACGACCGGTACCGGCTGTCGGCCCCGGTCGGGTTCTCCTACCGAGGCGATGAGGTCGCCGCGCAGGCGGCTAGCGGCGCGATCCGCTACGACATCAGCCACGACCCCGCACGCGGCCGGTGGTACATCGACGCGTCGTGGAAGGCCGCGGCCGCACCCCCGGCACCGCTGGACCGGCTGCGGCAGCACCCGGTGCTAGCGGTCGACCTGAACCACGGTCACCTTGCCGCGTGGGCGGTCACGCCGGACGGGAACCCTTCCGGGCCGCCGGTGACGATCCCGATCGACCTGGCCGGGCTGCCGTCCGCCACCCGCGACGGGCGGCTCCGCGCCGCCATCAGCTCCCTGACCCGGCTCGCCCGCCAGCTCGGCTGCCAGGCGGTCGTGATCGAGGACTTGGACTTCGCTGATGCCCGCGAGCAGGGCCGGGAACGGGCAGGCAGCCGTCCCTCACGCGGCCGGCCCGGGCGGGGCTTCCGGCGGCTGGTCTCCGGCATCCCCATGGGAAAGTTCCGGGACCGCCTCGCCCAGATGACCTCTAACGCCGGGCTAGCGGTGATCGTCGTCGACCCCGCCTACACGTCCCGGTGGGGCCGCGAGCACTGGCTCGCCCCGCTGCAAGACCATTCTCACCGGGTCCCCGCCAGCGGCCACCATGCGGCCGCGGTGGTGATCGGCAGGCGTGCGCTCGGCCACCGGGCGCGGCGAAAGGCAGGTGTGACCGGCGGCGGCCAGCGGACCAGCCGCCGGAGAGCTACCCCCGGAGCTCCCGTGGCCAGGCAAACGACCAGGAACGGCAGGCCCCGCAAGGCTCAGCGGCAGCCACCCTGGTGGCGGAAGACCGCGACGGCCAACCGGACCCGCCTGCCCGACCAGGCGACCCAGGACCGTCCGGGGCCGCCGACGACACAGGACCATGTCCTGCTCGCTCAATAGGAACGGTACGCCGTCAGGCAAGCTCCGCGACCGCGGCCAGCAGCCGGTCGACGTCGGCCTGGTCGTTGTAGTGCACCAGGCCGGCCCGGACGGCGCCGCCCGAGTCCCGCAGCCCGAGCGCGCCCGCCAGCTCCCAGGCGTAGTTGTCGCCGCTCCAGACGTTGACCTGGCGCGCGGCCAGGTGCTCGGCGACCTGCCGCGGCGTCCGGCCGGCCACGGTGAAGAACGCGGTCGGCGCCCGCCGGCCGGCGCGGCCGTACAGCGTCACGTGCTCCATCGCGTCCAGCCCGTCGAGCAGCCCGGCGAACAGCTGGGTCTCGTAATCCTCGACGGTGGCCATCGAGGCCAGCACCCGCTGCCGCCTGGTGGCGGCGACGAGATCCGGGCCGTGGCCGAGCGAGGCCAGGTGCTCCACCGCGGCGACGACCCCGGCCAGGTCGGCGAAGGCGGCGGTGCCGCGCTCGAACCGGCCGGGCACGCCCGCGGGCGCGGGCGCGAGCTTGTCCGGATGCAGGCTATCGAGCAGGGCCGGATCGGCGACCACGGTGCCGATGTGCGGGCCGGACCATTTGTAGGCGCTGGTGGCGTAGAAGTCGGCGCCGAGCGCCGTGACGTCCACAGGCACGTGCGGGGTGGCGTGCACGCCGTCCACGTAGACCAGCGCGCCGACCGCGTGCGCGGCCGTGGCGATGGCGGCCAGGTCCGGCCGGGTGCCGACGACGTTGCTGGCCGCGGTGACCGCGACCAGCCGGGTGCGGTCGGAGAGCAGCTCGCCGTACTGCCCGGCGGGCAGTTCGGTGGTCGCCAGGTCGACCTCGGCCCACCGCACCGTGGCGCCGCGCCGGGCGGCCGCCTGCACCCACGGCCTGACGTTGGCGTCGTGGTCGAGCCGGGATACCACGATCTCGTCCCCCCGCTCCCAGCGCCGGGACAGCGCCTCGGCCAGCCGGTACGTGAGGGTGGTCATGTTCGGGCCGAGGATGACCCCATCCGGGCTGGCTCCGGTCAGGTCTGCCAGGGCCTGGCGGCATTCGGCCACGATGGAGCCGGACCGGCGGCTGGCCGGGAAGGCGCCGCCGACGTTGCCGAGGCCGGCCCGGTAGGCGTCGGCGATCGCGTCGATGACTGTCGCGGGGACCTGGGTGCCGGCCGCGCCGTCCAGGTAGGCGAATCCGTCGTTCAGCGCCGGGTAGGCCGCCCGGACGCGCTTCACATCAAAGCTCACGAATTACAGACTCTACCCCGGCCCGCCGCCCGGCTCCTGAGCGGTGCCGGCCTGCGCATACAGTTCACTGACCCGGCCGGCCAGCGCGGTGAAGAAGCCGCCGAGCCGGCCGCGGCCAGCACCGAGCCAACGAAGACGTCCAGCCGGGCCGCGTCCGTCCACGGCGCGCCGACGGCCTGATAGCGCAGTACGAACGGCGCCGCGATCAGCCACGCCCCGGCGGCGAAGATGACCGCGATACCCACCAGCGCAAGCCTGCTCACCATGCTTCCTCCTCACCGCAGCCGACCATGAGCAGTTCGGCGCCTGCCAGCATGGACTCCATCGCCGTCAGGCCCCCGGATCGGGGGTGCGGGCCGCGCCCTCGCCGTCCCGCTCGCGTCGCCGCTGCGCGCGGGTTTCCGGCCGGGCCTGCCGCCGTGAGGCCCCGGCCAGGATCCCGTCGGCGCGCAGCCTGCGGCGCCAGGCCACGACCCAGCAGGCCAGCGTGACCAGCGACACCAGCGCGAGCGCGGCCGCGGTGGCCCAGTCGGCCCACGCGGCCCGGTGCAGCGACGTCCCGGCCAAGCCCGCGTTCCGGTAGCCGAACGCGACCGGGGCCAGCGTCAGCCAGCCAGCGGCGCACAGGCCCAGGGTGGCGACGCACAACCCGGACACGTAGCGGCCCGCCCGCCCGGGCAACCCGACGAAACTCATCGCCACTCTCCGCTGTTGAGTGATTACGTTTAGTCTGAAGGCGCACCACTCTAACACCCGGGGCCACCCGGATCCCGGCTTGACGCGGTCAGCACGCGGTCAGCGGGTAATGCCAGGGATCGTCACCGTCCCGCCCGGCCGACTCCGGCCACAGCCACGGCATGCCGCCGCGCCAAGCCGTACAGCGCGAGAAAATGAGGTGACAACCTTCCAGCCGCGCGGTTAACGTCACACGTAATGCCCTCTGTTACCCCTTCGCTGGTCACGCACGCCTTCGCCAGGGTCCGGCCAGTCGGGGCGCTGTGGCGGCTACGCGGCTACCTGAAGCCGTACCGCACGCAGATGATCGTGATGTTCGCCGCCGCGCTCGGCGCGGTCACCGCCGAGATCGTCATCCCGCTCCTGACCAAGTCCGTGGTCGACGGCGCGATCGCGCACCACGACAAGAGCCTGCTGATTCCGCTGGCCCTGGCGGCGGTCGGCCTCGGCGCATCCGAGGGGCTGCTGAACATGATCCGCCGCTGGATCCAGGCCGGCGCGGTCGCGAACATCGAGAAGGCGATCAGGGACGACCTGTACGCCCACCTGCAACGGCTGCAGGCGTCCTTCCACGACGACTGGCAGTCGGGCCAGCTCCTGTCGCGGGCCACGACCGACCTGTCGTCGATCCGCAGGTTCGCAGGCTTCGGCCTGATCTTCCTGGTCACAAACATCATGACGTTTCTCGCGGTGGTGGCGCTGCTGATCCACCTCAACTGGTGGCTGGGCCTGATCACCGGCGTGGTGTTCGCGCCGGTGCTGCCGGTCTGCTTCCGGTTCGAGAAGCGGTACCGGGTGCTGTCCCGCCGGGTCCAGGACCAGCAGGGCGACCTAGCTACGCTGATCGAGGAGGCGGCCACCGGCATCCGGGTGCTGAAGGCGCTCGGCCGCGGACGGCAGGCGGCGGCCAGGCATGACGCCCAGGCCGCCGAGGTCTGCCAGACCCAGGTCGAGAAGGCGGGCCTGCTCGGCTCGTTCTGGGCGCTGCTCGACCTGATCCCGAACGCCGTCATCGGCCTGATCATCGTGCTCGGCGCGATCGCGGTCGGCACCGGTTCGCTGACCCTCGGCGGACTGGTGGCGTTCATCACGCTGGCGCTGCAGCTCGTCTGGCCGGTCGAGGCCATGGGCTACATCATCGCGTCCGGCCAGGAGGCGGCGACGGCGGCCCAGCGCGTGCTGGAGATCTTCGATACCGAGCCGGAGATCAATTCTCCCGAACGGGCCGGTGTGCACGCCCTGGCGCCGGGCCGGGGGCCGCGCCTGACGGTGCCGGGCACCCGCGGCCACCTGATCTTCGACCACGTCGCCTTCTCTTATCCGGGGGCAGCCGAGCCGGTGCTCCGCGACGTCGTGCTCGACCTGACGCCAGGCCAGACGCTCGTGCTCACCGGGGCGACCGGCTCGGGCAAGTCGACCCTGCTGCAGCTCGTGCCGCGGCTGACCGACGCCACCTCGGGGTCGGTCCGGCTGGACGGGACGGACGTGCGGGACCTTCCGCTGGAGCGGCTGCGCCGGGCGGTCGGCTGCGCCTTCGAGGACGCGACGCTATTCTCCGCCAGCGTCAGGGAAAACGTGACGTTCGGCGCGCCGGACGCGGATGAGGACGCGGTGGAGGCCGCGCTGACCGCGGCTCAGGCCAGGTTCGCCTTCGACCTGCCGTGGGGCCTGGACACCAGGATCGGAGAGCAGGGCATGGCCCTGTCCGGCGGCCAGCGGCAGCGGATCGCCCTGGCCCGGGCCATCCTGGCCCGGCCGGACGTGCTGATCCTCGATGACCCGCTGTCCGCGCTGGACGTGCACACCGAGGAGCGGGTGACCCGGGCGCTGCACGAGATCCTGGCCGGCTCGACGGCGCTGGTGGTGGCGCACCGCCCGTCCACCGTGGCGCTGGCCGACACGGTGGCGCAGCTGTCCGGCGGGGTGATCGCGGCCAGCGGCAGCCACCGGCAGCTGCTGGCGTCCAACCCGGAGTACGCCGCGCTGATGGACCCCACCCCCCTCCCCAACCCGCTACATGAGGAGGCGAGCGCGTGACCGCGGATACCGGCGCCTGGCGGGGAGTAGCCGCCGAGAAGGCCGACGAGGTGAGCGCCGGGCTGGCCGCGCTGCTGCGCGAGCGGAGCAGGCGGCTGCTCGGCGACCTGCTGCGCCCGTACCGGCGCGCGGTCATCACCACGATCTCGCTGATCGTGGTGGAGAGCCTGGCCGCGCTGGCCGGCCCGTGGCTGGTCGGCATCGCCATCGACGTCGGCTTGCCGCCGCTGCTGAACGACCGGAACGTGCTGCCGCTGCTCGGCATCGCGGCCGCGTTCGCGGTCGCGGTCGCGGTGCAGGCCGTTACCACCCGGATGTTCGTCACGATGACCGGGCAGGTCGGCCAGAAGGTGGTGCTCGAACTGCGCCGCCGACTGTTCGCCCACTTCCTCAGGCTGGATGTGGCGTTCCACGAGGACTACACCTCGGGACGGGTAATCTCCCGGCAGACCTCCGACATGGAGGCGATCTCCGACCTGTTCGAGGAGGGCCTCGACTCGCTGATCGCGGCCGTGCTGACGCTGTTGCTCGTCGGCACCGGGATGCTCCTGCTCGACTGGCAGCTCGGCCTGGTGGTGCTGGCCGGCTTCATCCCGCTGACCTGGCTGACGGTCTGGTTCCGGCGGGAGTCCGGCCGGGCCTACCGGCGCACCAGGGAGACCATCGCGCTGGTCATCGTGCATTTCGTCGAGACGTTCGGCGGGATCAGGGCGGTGCAGGCGTTCCGCCGGGAGAAGCGGAACTCCGAGATCTTCTCCGGCCTGGGCCGGGACTACGCCGACGCGACCACGCACGCGTCCCGGCTCATCGCCATCTACGGCCCGTCCATCTCGCTGGTCGGCAACATCATCACCGGCGTCGTGCTCGGCTACGGCGGCCTGCTCGTGATCGAGGGAAACCTCAAGGTCGGCGTGCTGGCGACCTTCCTGCTGTACCTGCAGCGCTTCTTCGATCCGCTGCAGGACGTGTCGCAGTTCTACAACATCTTCCAGTCGGCGGCCTCCGGCTTGGAGAAGATCTCCGGCGTGCTCGAGCAGGACGCCGCGGTGCCCGAGCCGGCCGCGCCCGAGGCGCTGCCGCCCCGGGCGGCGCCGGCCGAGGCCCGGCTGCGCCTCTCGCCGGCCCTGGCCCCGGCCGCGGCCCCGGCCGGACGGCAGGTGCGGTTCGAGTCGGTGACCTTCGGCTACCGGGACAACCTCGTGCTGCCCGGGCTGGACCTGGACATACCGGCCGGGCAGACGGTCGCCATGGTCGGCGAGACCGGCGCGGGCAAGACGACGGTCGCGCGGCTGCTCGGCCGGTTCTACGACCCCCGCTCGGGCCGGGTCACCCTGGACGGGGTC
>Ga0335082_10007200_pt1 | contig 12106 bp, 12 predicted proteins | sample Lox_Sample_41_FD_206718 | JGI IMG/M metagenome (GOLD analysis project Ga0335082, IMG submission 206718) | Soil microbial communities from Loxahatchee National Wildlife Refuge, Florida, United States - Lox_Sample_4.1 | ecosystem: Environmental > Terrestrial > Soil > Wetlands | place: USA...
GGGAAGCCGAGGATACTACCGCACCAACCTGCGGCACGGAGTGAGCCGCGTGAGAAAGGGCATCCGCTTTACCCTCGGAATCATCTACCACGACAGCCAATAGAGCGGGCCTGCTCACCCCCGCCGGTCTCCGCGGCCGGCACATCACGCTGCAATGTGACCCTAATCACTGATTCAATGTGCTTATTCAGGCGATAACCGATTTCGTCCATGCGCGCCGCCTTAGGAAGACGGCGGAATCCAAGGGACTGCAGGGAGAGGAGCGACACGGGGCCAAGCTACTATTGCTCTCATAATTAGTCATCCGGGAAGCGCTGCAACTCCGATCGTCGTTCCTCAAAACCTCTCGCGTTCTCTGGCCGCCACCTCTTTAGCGATCCCATGGACGAGCACAGAATTGGGTCGCGCCCGGGTGTTCGTCGTCGGGTCAAGCCATACCTGGCCAGGAACGCCCCGGGCCGCGCCATATCACGGAAAGGCGCAGCCATATGGCCAAAGACGAAACCATTGCGGAACATTTGCAAGCCTGTGGAGTTTCCCGTCGTAGCTTTATCAATCTTTGCGGAATGCTGATGGTCAGCGCCCCCGTGGGGCTGGCACTCACCGGCAAGAACTCAGTCCTGCAGGTCGCTGAGGCCATCGGCAAGGCCAAGCGGCCATCGGTGATCTGGCTCCATTTCCAGGATTGCACAGGGTGCACGGAGACCTTACTGCGCACCTCCGCTCCGGATGCCGCCCACCTGATTCTGGATGTGATTTCGCTCGACTATCACGAGACCCTGATGGCGGCGTCCGGAGCGCAAGCTGAGGCCGCGTTGCGCAAGGCGGTTGAGGAGAACGCCGGCAAGTTCGTGCTGGTCGTGGAAGGAGCGATTCCCACCCGCGACGATGGCGTCTACTTCGAGTTGGGTGGACGACCAGGCATCCAGACGCTGAAGGAAGTGGCCGCCAAGGCAGCAGCGGTGGTCGCCATCGGCTCCTGTGCCTCGTGGGGCGGCGTGCCCTCGGCGGATCCCAATCCGACCGGCGCCATGGGCGTGGACACGGTCATCTCTGGCAAGCCTATCGTGAACCTTCCCGGTTGCCCGCCTAATCCGTACAACCTGCTGGCGGTGGTGCTGGAATACGTGACTTTGGGAAAGCTGCCCGCTCTGGACCAGATCGGCCGCCCCAGGTTTGCTTACGATCGCGTGATCCATGAGAACTGCCCCCGGCGGGCGCACTTTGACGCCGGTCGCTTTGCCGCCGCCTTCGGCGACGAGGGCCATCGCCAGGGATGGTGCCTTTACAAACTCGGCTGCAAGGGCCCGGTTACCCATGCCGGTTGCGCGACCCGGCACTTCAATGAAGTTCCTGGAGTCTGGCCGATCGGAATCGGCGCTCCGTGTGTGGGCTGTACGGAAAAAGGCGTGCTCTGGCAAATGGGTACCTTTGAAACCGTTCCCATTCACCAGGCCACTCCGCCGGATACCTACCCGCCGATCTATAGCTCGGCAGGAGAGCTAAAGGTAGGTGCTGCCGCTCTGGTGGGGGCAGTGGCGGGCGCAGTGGGCGGGGCTTCCTGGGTCGTTTCGCAAAGATTTCAGAGCAGCAATGAGGCCGGACTGGCACGGATCGCCGCAGATCGGGCACAAGCGGAGAAGAACGGCCAGGCCCGCAAGAAGGAGGACTGAGGTGGCCATCACCCGGCGAGAACTCATCTCCTCGATCGCCAAAGCTGGACCTCCGGCGGCGGCCTTAGCCGTTTGCGCAGGCGCTCAAACTCTGCAGGCGGAGACCATTCCCGTTCCCAGCGCTGCGGTCGGATTGCTCTACGACGCCAGTATCTGCATCGGCTGCAAAGCGTGTGTGGCGGCCTGTGCCGAAGCCAACAACACGGAGCCCGATACCCGGCGTGATGCGCTTCACCAGGCGCCGTCGGACCTGAACGACGTCACCCGCAACATTATCAAGCTGTATAAGCCAGAGAACGGCTCCGCCTTCTCCTTTGTGAAGCGCCAGTGCATGCACTGCCTCGATCCTGCCTGTGCCGCCGGGTGCCCCTTTCAGGCGCTGCACAAGGATCCTGAAACCGGCATTGTGAGCTGGACTTCCGAAGAATGCATTGGTTGCCGGTACTGCACCATCACCTGCCCGTACCACATCCCACGCTTCCAATGGCAGGGCTACAACCCGCGCGTGACCAAATGCGAGCTGTGCAGCCATCGGCTGGAGAAAGGTCAGAAGCCCGGCTGCACGAGCGTGTGTCCGACGGGCGCGGTGATCTTCGGCCCGCGTACGGTGCTCCTGACGGAAGCCAAGCGCCGCATCAAGGAGAAACCCGGCCACTACTACCAGAACCGAGTGTATGGCGAGACCGACAACGGCGGAACCCAGGCGCTGTATCTGTCGCGAGTTCCATTCGACAAACTGGGACTCCCTGAACTCGGGGCGGAATCGGTTCCGGCCCGCACCCTCCGTTGGCAGCGGCGTTTCTACCAGTACTTCGCCTTGCCCGCCGTCCTGTACGGAGGGTTGGTGCAGGTCATCCGCAAGAGCGTGCACGGACACGTACACGAGGCGCAGGAGAAGGAAAAACAGACTGGATTGAGGGCGCAACTATGAGCGCAACTACTAGCAACGCGCCACTGAACGATACTCGCTGGGAGCGGGCCGTCCCCGTGTACGGGTTCCCCGTGGTGAACCGTTTTTTCCTGGTCTTGTTTGCCATGACCCTGCTTGCGTTCGTGCTCACCGCCTATCGCGAACTGGCCGGCCTCGGCCCAGTCAGCGGTATGAACGACGCGTTCGGCTGGGGAATCTGGAAGACCTTCAACGTCATGGTGCTGACTGCCCTCGGCTCGGGCGCCTTCGCGGTGGGAATCGCGGCCTGGGTATTCCGCCGTAAGCGCCTGCACGCTCTGATGCGCATGGCATTGTTGACCAGCTTCCTGGCTTACGCCTGCGGCCTGCTTTTGCTCGGTATCGATGCCGGCCGGCCGTGGAACTTCTATTGGATTGTCTTCCCCTGGCGCTGGAATATGCATTCGCCCTTGGCCGAAGTGGCGATCTGCATGTCGATTTACGCGATGATCCCGTTGGCCGTCGAGAACCTTCCTCCCGTGCTGGAGCGGCTCTGGTATTTCGATTCCCGCTTGCGGCCGGGAGTGGAGCGGGTCGAGCGCGGGTTGCATGCATACTTTCCCTGGATCATTGCGGCGGCATACCTGTTGCCTGGCATGCACCAGTCTTCGCTGGGAGCCCTGATGCTGCTGGCCGGAGAGCGCGTGCACCCCTTGTGGCAGACTCTGTGGCTGCCGCTCCTGTATCTGGGGGCAGCCACCTTCATGTCGTTCGGCTGCGTCGCCGGAACCACCATGCTGTGCTGCGTGGTTTGGAAACGCGCCATGGACATGGAGGTCCTGGACGAGGCTGCCCGCATCACCGCCTGGCTGATCTTCGGCTGGCTTGGGCTGCGATTGCTGGACATCCTGTTCCGCGGGGCTTTTGGGACTGCATTTCATGCCGATCGTTTCGCAGGAGTGTTCTGGCTGGAAGTGTTCTTGACTTCGGGCGGCGGTTTCCTGCTGTGGCGATCCTTGCGGAACCACAAGACGCAGGAAATGTTTCTGGGCTATGTGCTCAGCTCGCTGGGCGGCATGATTTATCGCTTCAGCCCGACGACCCTGGCGTTTACCCCGAATCCCGAATCCCTGTACTTCCCCTCAACCATCGAGATTCTGGTTTCGCTCGGCTTCATCTCCATGGGCGTTGCGGGATTCTTGCTGATTGTGAAGCGGTTCGCGATTCTGCCCGCGCCGCTTCACGAGTGGCACGACATGGCCAGCTACTTCCGGTTCCGTAGACCCTACATTCGCTGGACGGGATATTTCAAGCACGGATATTTTGGCGAGCACGAATCTGAAACCGACTCTGAGTGACAGCAGGACTTATGGCAAAACGAATCACCATCGACCCCATCACCCGAATCGAAGGCCACCTCCGCATCGACGTAGAGGTGGACAACAACGCGGTCAGCAATGCGTGGGCTTCCTGCACCATGTGGCGCGGCATCGAAAAGATTCTCCGCGGCCGCGATCCGCGGGACGCATGGCTCTTCACCCAGCGCTTCTGTGGCGTCTGCACCACCGTGCATGCCATGGCCAGCGTGCGCGCGGTGGAGGACGCCCTCAAGCTCGAAGTGCCGCTCAACGCCCAGTACATCCGCAATCTCATCCTGATTGCGCACGCGTTGCACGACCATATCGTCCACTTCTATCAGCTATCCGCGCTCGATTGGGTCGACATCCTGCAGATTCCGAAAGCCGATCCGGATAAGACCGCCAAGCTGGCGGAAAGCCTGTCTCCCTGGACGCGCAACTCCCGCCAGGAGTTCAAGGCGGCGCAGGACAAAGTCAAAGCCGTTGCCGCCAGCGGCCAGTTGGGGATCTTCACCAACGGATACTGGGGCCATCCGGCAATGCGGCTCTCGTCCGAGGTCAATCTGCTGGCCTTCACCCACTACGTGCAGGCCCTCGAGTACCAGCGCAAGGCGTTGCAGGTGGTGGGCATCCTGGGGGCGAAGACGCCCCACATTCAGAACCTGACAGTCGGTGGCGTTGCCAACGCCATCGATCTCGACAGCCCGTCGGCCCTGGGTATGGACCGCCTGGAGATGATCAAACTCCTGCTCGACGAAGTGGTGACGTTCATCAACCAGGTGTACTTTGTGGATGTCTGTGCTGTAGCGGCGATGTACCCCGACTGGTTCAAGATTGGCAGCGGTGTGCGCAACTACCTGGCGGTCCCGGACCTTCCGCTGGACAGCCGTGGAACGTCGTACGACCTGCCCGGCGGCTATGTGATGAATGGAAATGGCGGAGTGCATCCCTTCAAGACCGCGTCGGATAAGGAATTTCGCCAGTCGGTGGCAGAAGATGTGACCCATGCCTACTACCAGGGTGAAAGACCTCTGCACCCTTGGGTGGGAGAAACCGAGCCGGCCTTCACCGGTTGGGACGGCGATCAGAAGTATTCCTGGGTCAAAGCGCCCCGCTTCCAGGGACAGCCCATGCAGGTCGGACCGCTGGCGCAGGTGCTGATCGGTTACGCGCAAGGTCATCCGTTGACCCGCAAGTATGCTGACCTTGCCCTCAGTCAAGTGTCTGCAATCGGCGGGATTCACGCAACTCCGGACATGCTGCACTCCACGCTCGGCCGCCATGCCGCCCGGGCAATTCGTGCCGCCATGCTGGGGGAACTGGCTCAGAAACACTGGCAGTTGCTGGTAGACAACATCGCCAAAGGCGACCTCACTGTGCATAACCCGCCGGTATTTGGAGGCGAAGCCGAAGGCGTCGGCACCCACGAGGCGCCGCGCGGCACCTTGTCGCATTGGGTGGTGGTGAAGGACGGCAAGATCAAGAATTACCAGGCAGTGGTTCCGTCCACCTGGAACGCGAGCCCGCGCGATCGTTCCGGAGCCCACGGACCCTACGAAGCCTCGCTCTTGCGCACGCCGATCGCTCGGCCCGAGGAACCGCTGGAAGTGCTGCGGACGGTACACTCCTTCGATCCCTGCATGGCTTGTGCCTGTCATACCTTCGATCCTTCAGGACGCCAGATCGCGAAGGTGAAGGTATTGTGAAAAACGTCCTGATTGGCGGGATCGGCAACGTCTTGCTCGGCGACGATGGCGTCGGTCCTTATGTGGTGCGGCTCTTGAGCGCTCAGTACGTCTTCGAGGAAGGCGTCGAGATCGTCGATCTGGGGACACCGGCCCTTGATCTCATTGACCAGATTTCAGGAAGGGATGCGGTCATTCTGATCGATTCGGTCAATGTTGACGAAGATCCGGGGACAGTTCTGTCGTATCGCAAAGAAGAAATCAGCAGGCTCACGCCGCAGGTACGAATGGATCCGCATTCACCTGCCTTGGTGGAGACGCTGCTTGCGGCCGAGCTTTTTGGAACAAGTCCCGCTGACTTGCTGCTGATAGGAATCTGCGGCCAGTCGTACGAGCCGAACTGCAGTTTGAGCGGCTGCGTGAATGAGTCCTTGGGCCGCGTCCTGTCCGAAGTTCTCGGGGAACTAGATCGGCTGGGAGTCGAGTACAAGAAGAAACCCGTTGCGGAAGACCTCGACATCTGGTGGAGTGCTGACCCTGGCGCTCAGGTGCAATCCTTGCGATAGCACCAATCTTACCCACGCATCCTTGCGGCCACCACCGCCTGCCCCAGGCTCAATCCGCCGTCTCCCGCCGGCACTTCATGGTGAGTGAATACCTCAAACCCCAAGCTTCGCAGACGATTCTCCAGCTTTTCAGACAAGTACACGTTGTGGAAGGTCCCCCCGCTGAAGCAAACGTGGTTGAGCCCGGTCGTCTGCCGCAGCAGCTGCGCGAGCCGGGCAAAGGCTTGCACCAGTCCATTGTGGAAGCGCCGGCTGATTGTTTCGATGGGCACGTTCTTGCCGAGGTCCTCGAGCATTGCTTCGAACAAAGGCCGAGTGCCAACTGTCCACGCCTCCCCATCCGGCAGAAGTTGCAGCGGATACGCCGCCTCATCGCGGGACGGCGTGATCGCCATCTCCAATTCAATTGCGGCTTGGGCCTCGTAGTTCACCTGCTGCCGGACTCCGGCCAGCGCCGCCACGGCATCGAACAAACGACCACAGCTCGAAGTTAGCGGTGAGTTCAGTCCTTTGTCGGTCATACGCAACAGAAGTTCCGTTTTCTGCTGATCGAGCTGGTGTACGAATGGAAGGTCCAACTTCAGGAAATCGCGCCCGAAGTGATGGGTCAGATAGCTGACCGCCATCCGCCAGGGCTCATGAATCGCAGCGCTGCCACCCGGCATCGGCACGTATTCGAGGTGAGCGGCACGGGTGAAGGTCTCGTAGTCTGCGATCAGCACCTCTCCGCCCCAGATGTGTCCGTCAGTCCCGTAGCCCGTTCCGTCCAGGGCAAAGCCGATTACCCGGCCTTCGAGATGATTCTCCGCCATACAACTCGCGATGTGCGCGTGGTGGTGTTGTACAGCAACCACATGCGCATCCCGCTGTTGTTGTGCCCACTGGGTGGAGAAGTATCCGGGGTGGAGATCGCAGGCGATGATGCTGGGCTGGATTTCGAGGATCTGCTGGAAGTGCTCAATGGCTTCGTGAAAAAACTGATAACTCTCGACATTTTCCAAATCTCCAATGTGCTGGCTGAGAAAGGCATGGTCGTGTTTGGTGAGGCAGATCGTATTCTTGAGTTCACCTCCGACGGCCAGGACCGAAGGCTGCTCGTTCTTCAGAAATACCGGAACCGGGACGAAGCCGCGGGAACGCCGCAGTTGCCGGGTTCGACCATTCGTGACCCGCACCAAGGAATCGTCGCAACGCAGCAGGATGTCGCGATTGTGAACCAGGAAGTAGTCAGCCAGACCTTGCAGCCGGGCTGCCGCTTCGTGATTCTCAATCGCAATGGGCTCCTCACTGAGGTTGCCGCTGGTCATCACCAGGGCCTTGAACCCGCCCTCACGCAGCAACAGGTGGTGCAGCGGCGTGTAGGGAAGGAACACGCCCAGATAACGATTGAACGGCGCGATGCCCTCTGCCAGGGGGTTCGGAGTCTTCTTGGGGAGCAGTACGATCGGACGTTGCACGGACTCCAGCGCTGCCCGTGCTGCGTCATCGGCTTCGCAGATTTCCCGTGCCGCTTCCACATCGGGCACCATCACAGCGAACGGCTTCTCGACCCTGCGCTTGCGCTCTCGCAGGAGGGCCACGGCGGCAGGGCTGGAGGCGTCCACTGCGAGGTGAAATCCGCCGAGTCCCTTCACCGCAACTACCAGCCCGGCATGAAGGGCGTTGCCAGCTTCGGCGATCGTGTCGCGGCACTTGATCCGCCGGCCTGTCCGGTCCCACAGTTCTACCTGTGGGCCACATTCCCAGCACGCGTTGGGTTGCGCATGGAAGCGCCGGTTCAGTGGATCCTCGTATTCCGCCTTGCAAGCCGGGCACATGGGGAAGGGGGCCATGGACGTGCGCGGCCGGTCGTACGGAATGTCGCGCACGATGGTGAACCGCGGCCCGCAGTTGGTGCAGTTGATGAACGGATATCCAAATCGCCGGTCTCGAGGGTCGAAGAGCTCGTGGAGACAGTCGGGACAGATGGCAACATCAGGGGAGATGAGCGTGCGAACCTCTTCCCCTTCCTGGCTGTGGACAATGCGGAAGTCCGTTTCGCCATTACAAGCTGCTTCCCGGACGGAAAGGCTAGTGATCCGGGCCAGGGGAGGCGCCTCAGCGGGAAGGTGTTCGACAAAGTCCTGGACCAATTCAGCCGGCCCCTCTACTTCAATGCTGACTCCAGCCGCGGTGTTGCAGATCGTTCCTCGCAGGTGTCGTCCCGTCGCGAGCCGATAAACATAGGGGCGAAAGCCAACCCCCTGGACGATGCCCGAGACCTCGATTTGTCGGCGTACTTCCATACCTCATGAATGGACGGTTTCGGGTGTGTGCGCCTTGCAGGCTCTCCGCCGCTGTTCCAGCCACTTCAACCACTCGTGCAAACCATTCCCGGTCAGACACGACACCTTCACGATCTCCATGCCCGGATGCACCCGCCGTGCATTTTCCGCGGCCACATTGATGTCGAACGGCACGTAGGGCAGAAGGTCCACTTTATTGAGGATCAACAGGTCCGACTTGAAGAAGATGGATGGATACTTCAGCGGCTTGTCTTCCCCCTCGGTCACGCTGAGCACGACGATCTTGGCCGCTTCGCCAAGGTCATAACTTGCGGGACAAACCAGGTTGCCTACGTTCTCGATGAACAGGATGTCGAGATCGTCCAGCTTCCAGGCGGCCAAGTGGCGCTCGATCATTCGCGCGTCCAGGTGGCAGGTGCCGCCGGTGGTGATCTGTTTCACCGGAAAGTGGAAACGCTTGAGCCGGGCGGCGTCGTTGTCGGTCTGAATGTCCCCCGTCAGCACGGCCACCCGGTCGTGCTTGGGCAGATTCGCCAGGGTCTTTTCCAGAAGGCTGGTCTTGCCTGAACCCGGGGAACTGATGAAGTTCAGACAAAGAACCCCGTGTTCCTGAAACCGTCTGCGCAGTTCCGCGGCAATCCGATCGTTTTCACTGAGAACTTTTCGTTCCAGCGGTACTCGTTCCATGTTCTTCTACCTCCAGATAAGAGAGATCCAACTCTTGCCCACCAATGCACTCGGTTTCCAAACCGGCGCATTGGGGGCATTGCGACTGATAATCCCGAACAATGAACTCGTGCCCGCATTCCCGGCAGCCATAGCGAAATGGGCAAATTTCGATCTCGAGTTCCAGGCCTTCCAAGTCCGTCTCGCGCGTGATGGCGTCGAAGCAGAAACGGAGCGCCTCCGGATCGAGGGCAGACAACTCGCCAATTCGCACTCCGACTTTGCGAGGGACATTACCAGGGTGGCGTGCCGCCTCCGTGCGGACCGCCGCCAACACCGAATATGCAATCCCCATCTCGTGCATGGTTTCCTCAACAGATGCGCGGCAGCTGGTCGCCCGCCAGCATGTCCACGATGCGGGTTGTGCCGAACGCCGTCCGCATCGTCACCAGCCCCGGGTTCGCTTGCTTTACGGTGCCGATGATCGCAGCTTCGGCGCCCAACCGATGCCGCCGCATGGCTTGCAAGAGCGCATCCGCCGCTTCAGCCGCCACAATTGCGATCAGCTTGCCTTCATTGGCCACGTACAGCGGATCAAGGCCAAGCATCTCGCATGCGCCTCGAACGTCTTCCCGTAGCGGAATCGTTTGCTCTTCCAGCTCGATTCCAACCTGCGACTGCTGCGCAATCTCATTCAGCGTGCTGGAAACGCCGCCTCGCGTGGGATCGCGCATGCAGCGAATCTCGCGGCTCACTTTCAGCATGTCGGCCACCAGCGTGTGCAACGCAGCGCTGTCGCTTTTGATTTCTGTCTCAAACTCCAGACCTTCGCGTTGCGCAAGAATGGCAATGCCGTGATCGCCAACAGAGCCGCTGAGCAGAACTTTGTCGCCGGGCCGCGCCTGGTTGGCGGAAAGGACCACGCCGTCGGGGACCACTCCAACGCCAGTAGTATTGATGAAAAGCCCGTCGCCCTTGCCTTTTTCGACGACCTTGGTATCCCCGGTTACAATCTCCACCCCCGCCGCGGCTGCGGCCTGATGCATGGAGGCCACTACCCGCTGCAATTGATCCATGGGAAGGCCTTCTTCGAGGATGAAGGCGGCACTCAGAAAGAGCGGAGTGGCTCCGCCCATCGCCAGGTCGTTCACTGTGCCATGGACGGCCAGAGAGCCGATATCTCCGCCGGGGAAGAAGAGCGGCTTGACGACGAAGGAGTCGGTGGTAATGGCTAGCCGCTGCCCATTGACGCTAACGACCGCCTGGTCGTCCAGGCGGGCCAATGCCGGATTATTGAGGGCTGGCAGGAAGATGTCGCGAACCAACTCGGCACTCAGCTTGCCGCCGCTGCCATGGCCAAGCAGCACCCGGTCCTTTGCGGGAAGCGCTGTCGGGCAGCTCAGTTCGGCGATCGTCTTGGTCGCAGATGGCATTCACTCCTCCTAGCTAGCCACCGCGTGGCGGCGGTAACGGTAATAGGCGGCGCACGCCCCTTCAGAAGAGACCATGGGTGCTCCGAGTGGATTGTCTGGGGTGCAGCGCATGCCAAAGACCGGACAATCCGTTGGCTTCTTCAGCCCCTGCAAGACTTCGGCGCTGATACACTCCGCCGGTTCCTCCACCATCAGTTCTCCCAGCTCGAAGACCTGGTCGGCATCGAAAGCCGCATATTTTTCCCGCAACCGCAGGCCGCTCTTCGGAATCTTGCCAATGCCGCGCCACTTCTGATCCGCTACTTCGAAGACTTCCTGCATGATCTGCTGCGCGGGCAGATTCCCCGGGTAACTCACGGAGCGGACATACTGGTTCTCGAGTTTTGACTGTCCACTTTCCAGTTGTTGCACCAGCATGAGGACCGCTTCGAGCAAGTCGACCGGTTCAAAGCCTCCTACGACGATGGGCACGCGGAAATCTCGTACCAGGTCCTCGTACTCGCTACAACCCATGACGGTGCAGACGTGGCCGGGTGCGATGAATCCCTGCACGCGATTGCTTTCGGAAACCAATAATGCGCGGATGGCTGGCGGCACGAGCACGTGCGACACGAGCATGGAGAAGTTCGTCAGGCCCTGGCGCTTTGCCTGCCACGCAGCCATGGCATTGGCAGGGGCGGTGGTCTCGAAGCCGATCGCGAGGAAAACCACTTTGCGTCCGGGGTTGGCGGACGCAATCTTCACAGCTTCGGTCGGCGAGTAGGCGATTCGCACATCGGCACCCTGCGAGCGCGCACGAAAAAGGTCCGAGGACGAGCCTGGAACACGCAACATGTCTCCGTAGGAGACGAGAATCACGTCCGGCCGCAGGGCGAGATCGATGGCTTTATCGATGGTTTCCAGAGGAGTCACGCACACCGGGCAGCCGGGACCGTGCACCAGTTCCAGTCCCTGGGGCAGGAGTTCGTCGATGCCGTAGCGCATGATGGTATGCGTCTGGCCGCCGCAGATTTCCATCAGAACCCAGGGCTGGGTGGTAGCGGCGGCGATCTTCTGCGCCAGGGCCCGGGCGATGCGCTCGTCGCGATACTCGTCGAGATATTTCACCGGGAGCAGCTCCCCAGTCAACTCTAGGCACAAGCGCACATGCTATCGGTGACAGAAATCACAAAGACCTGTGATCCAGGACGAACAAGACACACTGCTTTCAAGGGGTTGCAGGAATTAAGGGGAGGACTGAGGGTCCGCCGGCGCCAATTCCTCGTCCAGGGTGCCCATCTGTTGCAGGAGTTCGTAGGTGCGCCGGGCCTCGACCGCGTCCACCAGGCTGATCGCGAAGCCCACATGCACCATGACGTAGTCCCCGAGGGCCGCTTCCGGCACAAAGTCCAGCGACACCGGCCGCACCACTCCGCCAAATTGCACCCGGCCGGTGCGCAGGCCACCGATCTCCTGAACCTCGATGATCTTGCCTGGAATCGCGAGGCACACGGCAATGCTCCTCAGGAGACTTTACCGCAGACGTAGTTACAGGAATCTGTGATACAGGAC
>Ga0335082_10007203_pt1 | contig 12105 bp, 8 predicted proteins | sample Lox_Sample_41_FD_206718 | JGI IMG/M metagenome (GOLD analysis project Ga0335082, IMG submission 206718) | Soil microbial communities from Loxahatchee National Wildlife Refuge, Florida, United States - Lox_Sample_4.1 | ecosystem: Environmental > Terrestrial > Soil > Wetlands | place: USA: Florida...
CCCGACGCCTGACGTTCCTGCTACCGCTCCTCTCCAAGAGGAAAAGTAAATTCCATATCCTCCTCGGACGACCGTATTGTGGAGAATCCGATAAGCAAAGCCGAATCGCGGCTGGATATTCCTGTAGTCCGGCGCATAGGAATGCCGATCATGCGAACTGGCGAATATCTCTCCGCCTAGAAGGTGCTGACCGTCGAGGGTAACCGGCGATTGCACATTGGGATCGAGCCAGTTCAGTTCATTGTTCCGCTCGGTGCGCGGCAAGACCAACTCATAGCGTATTCCCAGGTTCAGAGTCAGCTTGTCCGTGGTCTTCCAGTTATCCTGGACGAATCCGGCGAACTCAAGGTTCTGGCTGGCCACCGAGTTTGGAATCTCATACTCCGCGCAGCAATCGTTGGGCTGAGCTCCGATGAGCATGCTGGCCATTCCATCGCCGCCCAGAGGCAGACATTGCGTGTTTTCGTCGGGCACGCAGGCGGGATCATAGTTCGCGGTTCCCGTCTGATCGAAGTTGTAAACGCCGCCGGGCGCATAGTTGGGCTGGGTATAGTTGAGCCGGTGTAAGCGCCCTTCGGCGCCGAACTTGAATTCGTGTGACTTTCTGACCCAGCTCAGAGTTCCAATCAGATGGTGCGTTTCCTGTCCCAGCTTGCCATAGCTCCAGGGGTTGCCGCCGATGCTGTAGTAGCTGGCAGAGGAATAGCCGCCACCGACACCGACCGCTGGAAACCAGTTGTAACCCGAATCCTTCATGTACTGCGGCTCGCCAATCGCATCCACGGGAGAGACATCCGGGAAGGTGCTGGCGGCGCCTGCGTAGAAATAAGTTCCGCGCGCGACTCCGTAGGAGACGGTCAGCAGCGTAGTTGGGTTGAAGGTATGCGCGTCATTGATTTCGAATACGTGAGCGCTGCCGGAATTCGGGCCAATGCTGACAGGATCGGCGGCATTACCAAACACGTTGAAGTCGTGGTTAAGGCCGGCCTGGTGCGAATACTTGGCGCTCAGCAGGTTGCTTTGGCTGAAACGGTGGTCGATCTTGAGGTCCCATTGGTTGCCGCTATACTTCGCAGCTCCAGAATCCACCCGATTGATGAACGGATTGTAGTCTGCCGACCCCACTTTGACGTTGGGTTCAGGAAAGTACTGCATCAGTTTCTGGGCTACGGGATCAACAAGGTTTCCTACGCCAGAGGGCAGGCGGTACGCAGCAGCGTCCGGATCGCCGGCAAGGACTACGTTGCCGGGATGGTTGTCGTCAACTGTACTGGTATACGTCGCCAGGTTGTTAAAGGGGATGGGGGCCAGTCGTCTCGCGCCTGCCACGGCCGGGTCATAGTACCCAGAATAGGGATCCCACAGTTGTCCGTTCTGGCTGGTGCACATGCCACTGTCGTCGAAGGTTCCGCCGGCGTAGCCACACACTTCGCTGAAGTCACCTGTTCGCTCGGCAATGCTGGGAACGCCGTAGAAATACGGTCCCGCCTGGTCGGTATAGCGTCTGCCTTCGTAATCAAAGAAGAAGAATGTCTTGTTCTTGAAGATCGGACCGCCAATCGTCCCACCAAAAATGTTATGTCGCAGCGCTGGGAGCGGGATGCCCTGCTGATTGTTGAACCAGTAGTTTGCATCCGTCTTGTAGTGGCGCAGAAACTCATATCCGCTACCGTGAAAGCTGTTGGTGCCCGCCTTCGTCAGCATGTTAATGATGGTTCCGCCACTGAAGCCGTATTCCGAGCTGAAATTTGTTTCCTGTACCTTGAACTCCTCGACCGCATCCACCGAGGGCGTGTAAGTGTCGACTCGAATGCCGCTGTTCTGCTCGTAGTTGGTAGTGGTAACGCCATCGATAAGAATGTCGGCTGTGGCGTTGCGGCTTCCGTTGGAGATGAAGTTGTTGGCGGAGCAGCCCATGCACGCCGCGTCAACTTCAGTAATACCGGGCGCGAGAAACACGAGATCGAAGACGCCTCTTCCATTGAGCGGAAGGTCATTGATGAGCTTTCGATCGACCACCTGGCCAGTGGTGGCGTCCTGGGTGGCCAGCAAAGGAGCAGTCATGGAGACAGTCATCGTCTCCGTGGCGCCGAGAACGGGCATCACCATGTCGGCACCGACGTTCTGACTGACGTCAACTCTGATCGCGTTCCTGGCCTGCGGCTTGAAACCGGGGGCGTTGACGGCCAGGTTGTACGTACCGGGCGCAACAGACCGGAAGAGATAGCGGCCCTTGTCGTCAGTCTTGGCGACAAAGGTGTAGCCCTTGTCTGCATCCGTCAGCGTTACTTCGGCGCCGGGAATCACGGCTCCGCTTGCGTCGCTGACGACACCTGTGACCGAACCGGCGTAGAGTTGGGCGCTTGCCGGGACCGGCGCCAAACAGGCAACGATCAACAAAACGAAGAAGAAGGCAGCGCCGGCCCATGACCCCATCCTTGTGGGGCGAGCGCTGCTGGACGATGGAACCTGGAACAGCCCGATGTAAGTCATCGCATTTCTCCTGAGACTCCGAGTTTTGGGCACCGCCTCTCGCTCGAAGGCAAAAGGCGGTATTGCTGCTCTACGGCAGGGGCGCCTCAACTTCTTCAAGCACCCAGTGATCAGGCGACTCCAGATGGCAGTCGTACCCATAGAACCGGTCGTTAAACACATGCTGGAACAGGCATGCCCGCTGGCCCTTCATTATGGGATTGCCCTCCACGGGCTGGAAATCTCCGTCCGGCGCGTCCGAGGCGAAGACCTTCACCTGCCACTCGCCTTCGGGATCGTCGGTGTAACGGTGGGGGTAAATTTCCGTAGCCATGAAATACACGCCCTTCTGACCCTTTGGCCCCACGGCATTCGGCAGATAGAGAAGGGTCGGCGCTGCCACGGTGGAGTCGGTTTTCAACAAAACTTTTTCCGGCGCCTTATCGAGATCAGCGATCGAGGTGGCGCTCTTGCTGATGATTTCGAAGTGGTCTTTATCGTTTCCGCGGTAGAACGTGAGGTAGAAACGGCTGCTGCGCGGATCGCGGAAGAGATTGGGATTCTGGTTGCGCTGGTTGGGAACGCCTGCGACCAGGACCTTAACCTCGGTTAAGTGAAGGCCATCGACCGAAGTGGCGAGGACGATATGGCTGCTTGGAGTGTCATAGTCCCGCGTGATCGCGAAGTACAGCAACTCCTCGTGCTTCGGGTCGGCCTTCGCCAGCACCGAAGGCCAGCGGGCGTTCGTCCACAAAGGGTTCTGGTCGTACTTCGTCCAGTTCACCAGGTCGTTGCTGCGGGCAAGGCCAATTCCCTCGCCCTCATTCAGGCCGTACCATCCCCAATAGCGGAATCCATCGCGTTTCATTTCCAGCACTGACATCGTGTGCGGAAACTCATTCTTCTCCCACTTCTGCGCATCGGGAAGCACGTGGCGCGGCGTGGTGAGTTTGAGATACGGAACTGGATTGGGATGGTTCTGCGAAAAAACAGCGACTCCAGACGCCAATAAGAAAAGGCAGACTCCAATCAAAACGTAAAGCTTACGAACGGAGTTGACCATGTATGCTCCTCATTCACCGGATTGCCTGTTTCATTTCTGATTTGCCATTGCCGTATTGATCGCGGTCCACAACGAACTTGAATCCGGATCGTAGGGAACCATGTCGATGGCAAACTCCCAATAAAAACCTCCGCCGACCCAGTTCCAGACACTGGGATGAATGGCGTAGTACCGCTCCACTAAATCCTTGATAATCACATTTGACTTCTTCTTGTCTGACCAGCCGAACTCCGAAAAGCCCAGCTTGGAGTTGGGGAACATGGCCGCCAGTTGACTGAAGACTTGCTGCCAGTCCGGCTTCCTTCCGTCGCAATCCACTTCGTAGTAGCTCACCAGCAGGTAGTCGAGGCCAGTCTTCATGCGGGCAGGAATGTTGGCGTCTGCCCAGGAAAACATCTCGTTGGCGGCAGGACGGGCGCACGGTGTGTTGTAGTAAAGAGTGAGGGCTGTAACTTTGCCCTGAGATTTCAGGTAGTCGTAAGCGTCGAACATCTTGGTGACGACGTCCGCTTGTGAGGTGTAATGAACGGACGCTTTCGGTGAACAACGCTTCGTATCGCCAAAAAGCCATTCACCGTTGATCTCATTTCCCACTTCCCAGATGTCAACGAGTGTGCCCAGTGCGTTCACATAGTCTTTGAAACGGTCCATGTGTTCCGCGGGGGTGAAGCACCTCATGTAGAACGAATCCACCGGCTGTCCGAATACGTATCCTGCGCCCTTGATCTGCCGTGTGGCGTCCATGTAGGAACTGGCAGGGAAGTATCTGTTCTTCTTGCCCGGGGAGTAGACGATCCTCACCGTCGGTTTCACCGACAGATGTTGCAGCGAGATCAGCAACTTGGCGAGGAAGGCGGCGTCGCGAATGTCGTTCTTGTCGTCGACGGTCACACCATGAATCGGCGTGGGAATAACATTCTGCGCGCGGCAATCCCTGCCGAGCCCAAGCAGGCAGAGTGCGGCAATGACAGCCATGGCAGCACATTGCCGCCGCCGCGCACTTCCTCGGGCGTGGAATTTTCCTGCCATCATTGCGGCCTCCCGTTTCCGGCCACAGCCGCGACGGCCTCGTCCCGATGCAAAATCGTGGCGTTGGTGATGATCGGCTTTGCCCAGAATCCGACACTGAGAACGCACGCAAACGTCACAAACAGAAAGGCAACACCGGTGCGAAGGCCAGCGAAGTCCCCGATGCGGCCGATGATCACCGGCACCACGGCTCCTCCCATGATCCCCGTGCTCAAGATTCCGGCGAAGGGGCCGTGGTGTTCTGAAACCGAATTCAGTCCGAGCGAAACCAACACCGGCCACATGATCGAAGCAAACAGCCCAATTGCCGGGAAGGCAATCAGTGACACACGTGCTGGGCCAAACAACGCGACCGTTAGGCAAACAAGCGCACCGATCGAAAATCCAATCAGTACTTGGCGGCTGTCAAACAACTTCAGCAGCCCCATGCCAAGAAAGCATCCAGTCGTCAGCATTCCCCAGAACCAGGAGACGGCGGTCGCGCCGGTCGTATGCGGGTCGTAGCCGTGGTACTGCGCGAGAAACTTCGACATCCAATCGGCGGTCCCCTGCTCGCAACCTACGTACGCGAACACGCACAGGAAGAACGCCCATACCATGGGTTTGCGCAAGAGGCTGCCATACATCTCGAGTGAACCGGCGGCTTCGTCCGCAGTGTGTTCGACTCTCGGAAAGCGCAAAAAGCCAAGCACAGTGATCATCAACACGGTAAAGACAGCGAAGATCCAATACATCGAGGCCCAAGGAAGAGCGGGGGGAGTCAGTCTTCCCAAAATCCGCAACAGGAAGTTGCCCTCTGCGGAAGGCTTGCCCAAGTTCTCGACGAGATAGGAATAGATCCGCGGGCTGACGAATGACGCGGTTCCAAAAATGAGCTGCGCGAAGGCACAGTTGAAAGCAAAGTGCTCTTCACCGCCGGCTACGCGCAACAACGGGTTGATGGCCACCTGGAGTACGGCCATGCCTGCGCCCATCACGAACAGGGACCCGACGGCGACGTGGTATCTGGGGAAAAGAGCAAAGCTCAGAGATCCGAGTGTGCCGGCGAGAAAGGCCGCGATCATCACCGGTTTTTCGGTGAAGCGTTCCACCCAGAAGCCGGCTGGAATGGACATCACACCATATGCGATAAAGAAGGAGAAGGGCAGGAGCGCCGCGGCCGTGAGACTGACCCCGAAACTGCTGATGATGTCGGGTACGATCGGGCCAAGAATATTGGTCAGAAGCGACATCACGAAAAACGTGAGGAAGACCAACGCCACCATGGTTCGGTTTCGTCTCATATAAAACGATCCCCTCTCGCCGACCTACTCCGTCGTCGTTATCTTGCTGGCCAATTCGAAGCGCCCAGCCTCGCGGCCGGCTTGTGCTGCCAGTGCGATCGTGATCATCTGAACCGGCAGAATTTCAAGGATTTGCCGGACGCCCGGCCCGTGCTCTGCAATCCGAAATGCATGCACGGAAGCATCTTTATCCACAAGTTCAGCCCGGCCGTCCTGCTGCCGGATGTCTGCCAGCAAACGCTGATTCAGGTCGCGCGTCTTTGCGTCACCCGCGAAAACGAGTACGAACGCTTCCTCGCCCAGCATTTCGAAAGGGCCGTGCCGGAAGGCGGCGCTGCTCATGCCTTCGGCATAAAAATGGTCGGATTCCTTTACGATCAATGCACCCGTACCCGCGGTAGCCAGCGAGGCTCCGCGCCCGACCATGAACAGGTGGCGAATGTTGCTGAGCATGTCGGCGAGGCTGCGAACGTAGTCTTTCCAGTCCGCCAGATATGAGGCCGCAGCCGGACAGGCTTGCTTCAATTCGCGGCGCGTACGCCGAAGGTCCTTTTCACAGAGGATGTCTCCCAGCCACCTCAATGCCATCAGAGCTGTGACATAGGTTTTGCACGAAACGGAGAACTCGCTTCCGGCTTGGGTAAACACCGCGGCATTGGCGTGTTTGGCCAGCGCGCTGTCGGGAGTGTTGGTTACCGCGATCACAGCGCAGCGCTTGCGGTTGGTCTGCGCCAGTCGTACCATCTCGGCGCTCTGTCCAGACTGCGATACCGCGATGATCAATGTCGTGGGATCAAAGAACCGGGTCTTGTAATGCAACAGCTCTGACGTCTCCACCGTCAGGGCAGTGAATCCGTGGCTGATCAGATCCAGATTCACTGGATGCAGAGCATGGAACGAGGAGCCCATGCCCGTCAGCACTACTCTCTGGAATTCACCTTTGTTCAGTCGCGCTGCAATGTCCAGCAACGGCTTCGGCGTTCCCAACGCCGCAATCGTGTTCTCCAGAGCCTGAGGCTGATGCAGAATATCCCGAAGATATTCGCCTTCGATCAGTGCGAGACCCCTAAGCACGTTGTCCTCCGTCCGGATGGAACCGGTGATACCAGACGCGTGCGGCGCCGATGAGGTTGGCGTCTTCGCCCAGGGATGCCAGGGTCAGTTCGGTTTTCTCGAACGGAACGAGCCGACAGCATCGGTGGATTGCCGAACGGATCCCGTCCAAGAAAAGGTCGGCGCTGTTCATCACGCTGCCGCCCAGCACGATCGCGTCCGGAGTAAACAGCGTGACCAGGTTGGCCAGACCCAAACCCAGATAATGGGCCTCACGACCCACGGCCCGCCGCGCCAGATCATCTCCCGCCTGCGCAAGCTCGCAGATTCGCTTCGCCGTCAGGTTGGCACGATGTGGATAGTCCGCCGGCATGTTGTTCTCCAGCCAGCTAACCATGGCGGGACCGGCAGCCAGCGATTCCCAGCATCCGTTAAAACCACAGCAGCAGGGAGGACCCGATGCATCGATGACACAGTGGCCGATCTCTGGGTGTGCACCATCCACCCCACGATAGAGACGTCCGTCGAATATGGCGCCGACGCCGATTCCTGTACCGATCGTGACGTAGATCAGCCGCGTTCGATTCTGGCCCGCTCCCCAACCAGCCTCGCCGAGTGCCGCAGCGTCGGCGTCGTTCTCCATCGCCGCGGTCACCTGGAAAGCCTGGCCGAGATCGCTGACGAGATTCTCGCCGCGCCAGTTTGGGAAAAAATTGACTTCCCCAAACTTGCCGATAAACGGGTCAATCGGTCCCGTACTGCCAATGCCAATGCCGGTGATCTTCTCGCCCGCCGCCTGGGATGTTTCACGCAGCATGTGCTCAATGCGGGCGCACGCTGCTCGGTAGCCACCTTCGGGGTCGGTTGGGCACTGCGCACGGGAAAGCACGCGGCCACCGTCGTCCACCATTCCCACCGCGATTTTTGTTCCGCCGATGTCAACGGCTGCAATCACGCTGTGTCTCCCGAGTTCTTCGGCCACCGTGCTACTTCCACTCCACGATCGTTGCTTCGTATGGTGCCAGGTCCAACTTCCAGCTCGAGCCTTCGATGGCCAATGTCTTGGAACGTTCCGGCGCGAGATGGCGGGCCGATTGCAGCGGAACGGATGAAGAAATCGTTACTTTGTAAGCTTGCGCGCTGTGATTTACGACGAATGCATATCCGCGGTGATCGCCAGCAAGTGAAGTTACTTCGACGGATGGCTGGTCGCTGCGCAAAACCGGCCTGATGCCCGTCCAATCACGGAAAGCCTCGTAGATGCGATGTGTGTTCTCTTGCTTCTCGAAAGCAGCGGGAACGCCAGCCAGATAAGTTTCGATCGGGTAGGCAGACAACAGCGTCTTGCCTGCTCCCAGCGTGTTGGCGATCAGCGCAGGTCGGCCCTCTTGATCGACAGCGATGACTTTGCCGCCCTTGACCTCCAGCAACGCACCCCAGAATCGCTGGCTGGCTCCGGGGACGTTGAAGTGGAACGTGTCTCCGGGCTTCAGACCGCCGAAAGGTTCAACCACCTTCAGCGTGACTTCGGACACGATCGCCGTATCGACCAGACGCGCGCCGAAGACCTTCTCCATGTCAGGAATGCCGGCATCAGCGGCAACGGAGGCGTACAGGAAACCGCCTCCCTCGACGTACTTTCTTGCTTTTTCATAAAAGTCAGAGTGCACGTGAACAATGTTGCTGGCCGTGCTGGTAAGGGGAGACGGCATGAAGAGCATGGGATGCTTGCTCCAGTCGTCGTACTCGCGCGGGAAATCTGATTTCAGCCCTGCACGGTGGGCGAGAATGAAAGTGTTCAGTGCGGAACTGATGAGCCACTGATTGTCGGCACTGGTGTTCGGCGGCGCCTGTCCTGGCATGGCGTCGCCGTCGAAGATAGAGACGTAGGGAGTGACCTCGGGACCGGTGAGGCCGAAGCGCGAGAAATCTCCGTGTGGCTTCGCCCACTCATCGGGGATGATGATCGCAATCTCGGCTGGAGCAGGCGAAACATTGGCCAGATCCAGTTGACCAACCACCTTTGAGAATTTCTTGAATTCGACTGCGAGCGGCTTGTCCTGACGATCCCAGGTGGTCATTCCCCATTGCGTTTCCTGAGGTGTCCGAAGATAGGGCGCTTTGTGATATTGCTGCGGCGATGCATCGGTGTAACACCAGAGATCGACTCCGATCGATCCGGCAGCCAGGCCGGAATACATTTGAAGCCGGTCATACAACGCCACTCGTTCCGGCGAGTATTGAGCGGTGGAACCTCCCATCTCGTGAATCATCGCGGGACGGCCTGCGCCCCTCGACAATGAAATCTCGAAAGCAGCGCCATACGTCCCGCGCTCGGAGAGCATCGGGTCGGGAAAAAGATCAGGGCTGTAGATCGTGAACGGATGCACGCTAAAGAAGTCGACTTCTTTGGCGAGGTTGTCAGGACGAAAAGGCCCATGACCGACTTCCTCTCCGCTGGTTCCGACGACGATCGGATGGAGTTTGTCGTAACGGCGAATCCCGCTAACAATCAGGCGAGTCCAGTTGATGGCAGCGGCGTCGGTTGTGGTGCCGGCGACGATCCAGAACGGCGGTTCGTCGGTCAGATCCCACGCGATGATGGCGGTCTCGTCCGCGTAGCGGCGCCCGAACTCCTCCGCCAGGTTCGTTTCCAGCCGAAGCATCTCCGGATCGGTGTGGGGATTCCTTCCGTGCCGCCACGGCACATCCCAATACGCTTCTCCCACTTCGCCACCGATGAAGAGAGAGGGATGCAAGTAGATCTGATACTTGTGAGCCAGCGAGACAAAGTAGTCGAGTTGCTGAAACGCAGTTGAGTTGTAGTCTCCCGGCCGAGGCTCAAACCACGCCCACATCATGTCGAAACGCAGGATGCTGTAGCCAAGTTCGTGCATCTTGACGAAGTCGGCTTCAATGTCTTTGGGATCCCATTCGACCGGCCACTGCATAGCGGCCTTCGCCGGAACCCAATGCGCACCCACTGGCAGAAAGCGCTTGCCGTCGCGGACAAAATACTGGCCGTCCAGGTGAACGGCGGGCAACTTCGGCACGGCGCTTGAGGCCGACGTCGAACTGGGTTGCTGACCAAAACAGAGTGTGGAACTGGCCAAGGCCAAGGCGAAGAAAGCTAAGAGGAGGTACTCAGACCACCGCCGGCTGGTTCTCTTATCGCGCAATTGGTAACCTCCGCTCCGCAACGATTGACGGAGTCTTACACGGTGCGCCGGAGACCTCGGAGCGTGATCGGATCGTGAGTCACGCTTGAAACCTGGACCACATGCAACGGCTCCGTCACAGGCATCCTGTGCGCAACGAACATATAAACGTCGTATGTATATATGGTGTCAAGATATTTTATCGCGGGTGCTATTTTGGAGCTTGGATACAAAATTGTAAACTATTGTATATAATATGTTTAACAAGATTATTGAAGTCGAATGCAGGCCCTCCACTCGTGCCGTATTGACCGTCATATATACATTGTATACAATGTAAATACGTCTGAGGGTGGCCATGTCAAACTCTAGCAACATTCCTCCACTCGCCCCGGTGGACAAGCTTGGTCTTGCGATTAACAGTGACAGCTTTGTTCCTTACTACGTGCAAATCGTTGATCACGTCCGCGAACTCATCAAGAAGAACAAATTGCGCGAGGGGCAAACGTTCTTTTCCGAGGGCGAGATTTCGCAGGCTCTTGGCATCAGCAAGATGCCGGTACGCCAGGCATTTCAGAGACTTCGTTCCGAAGGCTTGTTGGTCATTGCCAAAGGCAAGCGGCCGGTCGTTGGCTCTGGACGCGTGCCCTGGAATTTTCAACAACTGCGCGGTTTCAGCGAGGAGATGAAGCGCCGGGGCCTGGTACCGTCCGCTCGCTTGTTGAGCATGAGTCTAGAGGACCCGGACCTGGAGGTGGCACAGGCTTTGAAACTGGCTCCCGGAGAACAAATTTACCGCGCGAAGCGATTGCGGTTAGTCGACAGTGAACCAGTCGCCGTAGTAACCAGCCACCTTCCCGCGCGGATCTTCGTGGGCATCGATCGACAGGATCTGGAAAAGCAGTCTCTTTATTTCATCTTCGAGCACGTCTACAGGCGCAAACTGCAATGGGCCGAAGAACTGATCGGGGCGATGGTTGCAGGAGACGAAGAAGCGGCCGTGCTCCAGACCTCATCTGGCAGCGCGCTATTGATTATCAGGGAAACCACCTATGACACTCAGAATGTGGCTATCGAATATAGCGTCTCGTTGCTGCGCGGCGACCGCTACAACGCATCCGTGATTTCTGTGCGAAAGAATTGATTGACCCTGGCCCACCGAGATCGCTGGTCGGCGGTCAAAACGGTCCGGCCACCATACACTGCAAGCACCTTAAGCCGGAGCCTCGCCCGCTCATCGGCGATTGTGAGTGGGCGCAATATGCTGATGCGGTCGTGTTACGGCGTGTCCGTTCCCGTGGCGTAGCCCTCGCCCCGGCCTCTCATCTTGTCGCCGATGTTCTGCACCTTGCCGCTGATCGAACTACGAAGCTCCGCACCGCTCGATGGCGCCAGCAACACTCCGGCGGCCACCCCGACTCCCACCCCGGCTGCAAAACTGAGCACATTGCGTAGCACACGGTTTTCGTCCGGATACACCACCGTCCGTGCGTCATCCACGAATTGCGACGCGCGATCCGAAACTCGATCCACCTGATCGGCGGTCTGGTCCATGATGTAAACAACCGATTTCAATATTGATCGTACAATTCGATTCAGGCTCATGGTCTCATCCTTTCGCTTTCACCGAGACTAGGGCCCGACGGGGTGTGCTGTCATTCAGGGAAATCTTGTACCTCGCGACGAACCGAGGAGTAGCTTCCTGCCTCCCCGGACGCCTGACGATTCAGGCGTTTGGCCGCACGCCGGAATCCCGTCGCGATACAATACTCTCTTCGATCTCAACGCATCGCCCGAAAAGGTTCCAATGACCACGACTCACCATCCTCGCCCACAGGCCGCCACGGAAGTGCCTGCAGTACCTCTGACTACCGAAGGCTACAGCGTTCTTCACCAGATGCTTCGCCTTCGTTGGCCGGCCTGGCGAGCGTTGCCGGCTTCGGAGAAGACCCGGATTGCGCAGGAAGCCTCCGAGGTTCTTTCTGCGATGGAGCAGCATTCTCCCGGCCAGTCCGCACTGTACTCGCTCATCGGACATAAAGGCGAC
>Ga0335082_10007205_pt1 | contig 12103 bp, 7 predicted proteins | sample Lox_Sample_41_FD_206718 | JGI IMG/M metagenome (GOLD analysis project Ga0335082, IMG submission 206718) | Soil microbial communities from Loxahatchee National Wildlife Refuge, Florida, United States - Lox_Sample_4.1 | ecosystem: Environmental > Terrestrial > Soil > Wetlands | place: USA: Florida...
CATTCGAGGGGTCCATTCGCTCTGTGTGCGCAGACGCACACCTCGCTCAGGATGACAGTGAAAGAGGGTGGCTGACCGGTATGCAGGTCTGGAGGCCTGCTCCACTCATCTCTTACTGTTTGTTGTTGTCATCCTGAGCGAGGGCGCAGGCCTGAGTGAAGGACCCCGCGAATGTTGGCGGCCACGAGACAGTTCAAAGGCACTTCAACGCTTCGCTTCACCCGCCATCAACAGCTCGGCATCCAAGTACTCTGCCAGGTTCGCCCACCGCGGATTCATCGACTCGATCAGCGCAATCTTTTTCGAACGCCGCCATCCCTTGATCTCTTTCTCTCGCCGGATGGCACGGAAGACGTTGTCGAACTCCTCGTAATAGAGCAACCGGTCGCACTCATGCTTCGCAGCGAAGCCTTCAAATTCGCCGCTCTTGTGCTGCCGCACGCGACCGCTGAGGTCATTCGTCATGCCGGTGTACAAGGTACCGGAACTGCTCCCGACGATGTACACCCAATACCGATGTTCGCGCATGCAGCTAACGTAATCTCTTTCTTACGGCGTGTCTGTGATGGAGGTTCTCGGGCCGAAGTGCCTGCGGGGCGACATCGTGCGACCACACATCTGCGGGCCTGCGCCCTCGTTCAGGATGACAGTCAAGAAGTTAAACCGGCGCGGCTTGCGCCGCGCCGTCTGAGTACTGAGTACCGGGTACTACCCTTACTCGGAGTGGGTCAGCACCCGCTCTCTCTCCTCGGCGTCCTTGCGCTCCTGGTGCGGCGTGCTGGGCAGCGCGATCTCCAGCACCTCGTCGATGGTGGTGACGTAGTGGATGCTCACGCCCTCCAGTTGGTCCGGCGTCAGGTCTTCCTCGATGTTCATCTGGTTCTCGGCGGGAAGGATGACGTCGTGCACGCCGGCGCGCTTGGCGGCCAGCACCTTCTCCTTGATCCCGCCGACGGGCAACACGTTGCCGCTGAGCGTGATCTCGCCGGTCATGGCGGTGAGCGGACGCACCCGGCGGTCGGTGAGCAGCGATACCAGGGTGGTGGCCATGGTGACGCCGGCCGAAGGGCCGTCTTTCGGTATCGCGCCAGCAGGCACGTGGATGTGCAGGTCGTGGTCCTTGAAGAACTCGTCGGAGATCTTGAGCTTGTCGGCATTCGACCGCACCCAGGTGAGGGCCGCCTGCATGGACTCCTGCATCACTTGGCCGATCTGGCCGGTCATGGTGAAGCCGCCCTTGCCCGACATCTTGTTGGCCTCGACGAACAGGACGTCGCCGCCGGTGGGGGTCCAGGCCAGCCCGACCGCGACCCCGGCGCGCTTGGTGCGCTCCGCGATCTCGGTGTCGATGCGGATCTTGATGCCACCCAGCATGTCCTTGATGATCTCGGGGGTGACCACCAGCTTGTCGGTCTTGCCTTCGGCGATGCGGCGGGCCTGCTTGCGGCAGATGGTGCCGATCTCGCGCTCCACGTTGCGCACGCCCGCCTCGCGCGTGTAGTGCCGGATGAGGTGGCGGATGGACTGCTCGGGGAACTCGATCTGCTCCTTGGTCAGGCCGTTCTCCTCGATCTGGCGCGGCACCAGGTAACGCTCCGCGATGTGCACCTTCTCGTTCTCGGTGTAGCCCTGGAGCTCGATGATCTCCATGCGGTCGCGCAGGGGCTCGGGCACCGGGTCGAGCATGTTGGCGGTGGTGATGAACAGCACCTTCGACAGGTCGAAGGGGACGTCGAGGTAGTTGTCGCGGAAGCTGTTGTTCTGCTCGGGGTCGAGGGTCTCCAGCAGCGCCGAGGCGGGATCACCGCGGAAGTCGCGGCCCAGCTTGTCGACCTCGTCGAGCATGAACACCGGGTCGTTGGTCTCGGCGCGGCGGATGCCCTGGATGATCTGCCCGGGCAGGGCGCCGATGTAGGTGCGGCGATGTCCGCGGATCTCGGCCTCGTCGTGCACGCCCCCAAGAGAGAGGCGCACGAACTTGCGACCGAGGGAGCGCGCGATCGACTTGCCGAGCGACGTCTTGCCCACGCCCGGAGGACCCACGAAGCACAGGATCGGCCCCTTCATGGTCGGCTTCAGACGGCGCACGGAGAGGTAATCGAGGATGCGGTCTTTGACCTTCTGCAGGTCGTAGTGGTCGGTGTCGAGGATCTCCTTGGCCTTGGGGATGTCGATCTCGGAGACACCGGAAGACTTCGACCAGGGCAGCACCGCGAGCCACTCGACGTAATTGCGCGTGACCGAGTAGTCGGCCGCCATGGGCGACATGCGCGATAGGCGGTTCAGCTCTTTCAGCGCTTCCTTCTTCACCTCGTCGGGCATGCCCGCGGCTTCGATCTTCTGCTTTAGTTCCTCTACATCCTTCGCATTCTCGTCCTGCTCGCCCAGCTCCTTCTGGATCGCCTTCATCTGCTCTCGCAAATAAAATTCGCGCTGGGTCTGCTGGACCTGGTCCTGGACCTCGGACTGGATCTTGTTGCGGAGGTGCTGGACCTCCAGCTCCTTGGTCAGGTGCTTGTTGATCTTTTCCAGACGGGAGCGGACGTCGGTGGTCTCGAGCAGGTCCTGCTTGTCCTTGGTGGCGAGCGAGGGCAGCGAGCTGGCGACGAAATCCACCAGGCGGCCGGGATCGTCGATGTTCATGGCCACGGTCTGGAGCTCGTCGGAGAGCGTGGGGGAGCCGGCAACGATCTGCTGGAAGAGGGAGAGCACGTTGCGCTGGAGCGCCTCTTCTTCCGGCGATTTCTGGGCGCCGGGCTGCGGCAGCACGTCGTAAGTCGCCTTCATGAACGGCGTGAGCTGCTGGTATTCCTGCACGTGCACGCGTTCCAGGCCCTCGGTGAAGACGAACAGGCTCTGGTTGGGCATCTTGACGACTTTGTGGACGGTGGCCAGGGTGCCGGTGGAGTAGAGATCGACGGGCTGCGGGGTGTCGACGCGGGCCTCGCGCTGCGCCACCACGATGATGGTCTTGTCCTCGCCCAGCGAGTTGATGAGTTGCACGGAGCTATCGCGGCCGACGGTGAGCGGCAGGACGGCGTGCGGGAACAGGACGGTGTCGCGCACCGGAAGGACCGGCAGCACGCGAGCGGCATCAGGATTCTGAGTGCGGCCTTCCATGGGCCTCCTTTATGAGTACGGGAGCAATGACGTGAGCATATTGATGATGGACCGGGGCCCAAAGTTGCAGGCCATGAGCGTTGCACACTCAAGGGCGGGCAATTATAGAGCAAAAGCGGTGCTCAGTACCGAGGACTCGGTACGAGGAAACAAAGAACGCTCAACCGTAACAGGATGGCGAAAGCGCAGCCGGAAGGAATGCCTGTCCTTCGGTTTCGGGTACAATCCGGCCCCTCACAGAGCGGGAGGCGGCATATGGCGAACAAGAGCGGCAGGCTGACGCGGCGGGAGTTCGTGAAGGTCACCGCGATGGGCTCGATGGCGGCCGGCGCCGGGCCATTCTTCCTTTTTCCCGAGCGGGCGCGGGCGGCGCGCAAGACCCTGCGCATCGGGCAGTGGAGCCACTTCGTCCCGGACTTCGACGTCTGGTTCGACAAGACCTACACCAAAGAGTGGGGGGCGAAGCACGACACTGAGGTGATGGTGGATCACATCTCGGTGAACGAGCTTCCGGCCAAGGCGGCGGCGGAGGCGTCGGCCAAGAAGGGCCACGACCTGTTCATGCTGCAATCGCCGCCCGCCGCCTACGAAGCCCAGGTCATCGACCTGACCAACGTCTACGGGGAGGTGGAGAAGCGGCACGGGAAGAAGATCGAACTGGCCCACAAGTCCACCTACAACCCGAAGACGAAGAAGTATTTCGCGTTCTCCGATTTCTACGTGCCCGATCCGGGGAATTACTACAAGGAGTGGTGGGCGGATGCGGGGTATCCGAACGGGCCGGGCACCTGGGACGATCTTTACCAGGGGGCGAAGAAGATCCGGGAGAAGACGGGGCACCCGTGCGGGCTGGGACTGTCGCAGGAGGTGGACACCAGCATGGCAATGCGGGCGCTGCTGTGGTCGTTCGGGGGCAAGGAGCAGGACGAGCACGGCAACGTCGCCATCAACTCCAAGGAGACGATCGAGGCGCTGAAATACATGAAGGCGCTGTACCAGGATACGGAGACGCCGGAGGTGTTCACCTGGGACCCGTCGTCGAACAACCGGGCGATGCTGGCGGGCAAAACATCGTATGTGCAGAACGCGATCTCGATCACGCGGGAGGCGGAGCGGGAGCGCCGCGAGATCTCGAGGCACATCATGATCTGCCCGGCGCTGAAGGGGCCGGCGGCGCGGCTGTCGTCGGAGCACGTGATGAGCTGCTACTTCGTCTGGGAGTTCGCGGAGAACAAGGAGGGCGCGCAGCAGTTCCTCATCGACATGATCGACAACTTCAAGGCCGTGTTCGAAGCCAGCAAGTGGTACAACTTCCCCTGCTTCCCCTCCACCGTGCCCGACCTGCAGAAGACGCTCCAGGACGATCCCGCGGCGGAACCGCGCGACAAGTACAAGGCGTTGGGCAACGTGCTGGAATGGGCGACCAACATCGGACATCCGGGGTATGCGACGGCGGGGATCGACGAAGCATTCCGCACCTGGGTGTTGCCCACCGTGTTCGCGCGGGTAGCGCGCGGCGACGAGACTCCGGAGAACGGAGCGAAAATGCTGGAGGCGGAGTACAAGAGAATCTGGGACCGGTGGAAGTAGGAGGACAGAGTACAGAGCCACTTGTGCTGAGGCTGTTATCGCTCGTGGACCGTCGTCTATTTCGCTGATGCTGCGGCCAGCGACTTGGCCTTTCCTTGTGCCGCCCCTTTGACCACTCTCTCGAGAGCCCTCAGGTCGATGTCGGCAGGCTTCTTGAAACGAATGCAGCCCTTGCCGAAGTTTGCCTTGGGCAAGGAGCGCTTGGCGTCTTTTGCGAATTCCGAGCCGCAGCCATAGATGGAGATGTAACCGCTCCGGCTCGCGACAGCAATGATGGGCGCGTCGCCCTCCCGTCCACTTTCGTACTTGTAGTGGTAGGTACCGTAGCCGATCATGCCGTACTGGATGGAAGGCTGCAGACCTGGGAGCGCCTGGCGGATCATGGTGTGAATGGTCTTGATGGCGGTGCGGTGCGGCTCAGCAAGCTGGGCGATGTAATCATCCGGCGAGGCGGGCTTTGCAGGCTTGGTCATGGCGGCGGATTCTATTACGACTGGGTTGGTGCCGGCGAAATAATCAGTGGGCGTGCTCTGAGGGGCGGATGCGCAGGAAGAGCAACACGCCGATGGGGTGGTCGCCGTAAACCGGCGTGAGCGACGTGGGCTTGGAGTAGAAGGTGACCTGGGCGCCGGGGGCGATGCTCAGGTAGGGAATGTGGCCGATGTCGCGGTCGTATCCGAAGCTGTAGGCCTGCACACGGGCGAGAAATTGCTCGTGGAAGCCTGGCGGCTCGGGGTTCTCGCCCAGCGAGAGCTCGTTGGTGCGGTCCACATTCTCGATGCGCGTCCAGGCGGCATTGCGGCCGAACTTTACCGTCGATTCCCCCAGGTAGCCGTTCAGCACCTGGCCGGAGCCCACGGTGCGGTTGCGTCCCCAGAGCAAGGTCGTGGCCCAATTCCCATCTTTCAAGGGGCGGTTGTAGGAGACCGAGGCGGTCATGCGGTGGAGGTCCTCGTCGGGCTGCAACGCTTCGGGACTGGTGAGCCAGGCCAGCGAATACTGAAAGCTCCAGTTAGCGGCGGGATTGACGGTGAGGCGAGCGGACCAGGAGTCGATGCGGCCGGCGTCAATGTTCCAGCGGTTTTCGTTCGGCTCGCGGCCGTGGAATCCGGAAGCCTCCAGGCGCACCTTCTTATAGGCGAACCCGGCCGTGAGAACGTCGTTGGCGATGTGGGTCGAGTCCTGAAGATGGTGGCCGAGGGCGGCCATCGGGTCCTCGGATGCCGAAGCCCGGTGCGGGTATGCGGTCGGGCCCATGGCGGGGTCGCCGACCGGCGCTGCGTAAAACGAGAGTAGCGCGTTCTCGCCGAGCTTCAGGTCGTATAGCGCGGCCAACTCCATCACAAAGTCGTGCGGGTGCTGTCCGTCGACGATGGGGTTGCCGTGGGCGGTTTCCCCCACTTGAAACAGCTCCGGGTATCGGCGATCGGTCACCGTTGCCGGCTCCAGGCTGAGCATGGTGCGCACGGTGAACTGGCCGGGGCCGAGCGGGTGCTGGGCCATGGGCATGAACCAGTTGGTGGAGAAGAACTTGTCGAAGCCGCGAGGGCCACTCTGCTGGACGTCGTTGAGGAACGCGACGGCGTGGAACATCAGCATCCACTTCCCTTTCGAGGTCATGAGCATGTGGGAGGGGGAGGAGTCGGGCTCGGCGCTGGTGCCAGAAGAGGAATGATGAAGAATCGAATCCAGGAACGAGGGCGTTTCCGCCTCGTGGTCGTGCATGCCGGGCATCGGCTGGCCGGTTTCGGCGGGATGCTGGGGGTCCATGGTCTGCGCTGCGGCCATAGCAGAGCAGAAGAGCAAGATCAGCGCCCGGTTTAGCAGGGTGAGAGGCAAGTCTTTATTTCTTTATCCACCCTGTGTCGCCGAAGGGGCGCGACCAGGGTGGGGCAACCGAAGTTCTACCTCGAATGGTTCAAGTGTAGACGGGGCTTGAGGGCAAACGGTACGGGGAAATCCACGGAAAGCCCGGTTGCTACCGGTTCGGCGCTCGTGTAGAGTCGAAAATAACGGGGGATGACCAGCCGGTTTCGAGCCAAGAATGAAGCTTCTAGCCGGCCGGTAACTGTGGTAATCAGAACTGAGCAATAAGGACGGGACCGGTACCGTACAATGCAAGAGCAGGTCCCTCAGGGCCAAGGCCCTTCGGGATGACACATTTTTGAGAGTCTGGCGGGCACGGCGAGTGGCGTGCCGACTAAAGGATACGAGTGAGCACAAGGGAAAAATTCGACCAGCGCAAACTGCCGATGATGCCGATCCGGGAGGTCGTCATCTTTCCGTTCATGATGACGCCGTTCGTGGTGGGGCGGGAGTCGAGCGTGCGGGCGCTGGAAGAGGCGCTGGCCGCCGATAAGAAGATCTTCCTGGCCACCCAGCACGACGCCACGGTGGACGAGCCCAAGCCCAACGAGATCTTCCAGGTGGGCACGGTGGTCAACATCGTGCAGTCGCTGAAGCTGCCGGACGGCAACATCAAGGTGCTGGTGGAGGGCATCGAGCGGGGCAAGATCCTGCAAGTGAGCGAGGTCGACGGCTACATGCAGGCGACGGTGCGCACCGCCAAGTACGAGTTGCAGATGACGCCGGCGGTCGAGACCGCGATGCAGCGTGTCACTTCCCTGTTCGAGCAGTACGTGAAGCTGTGCCAGTCGCTGAACTACGAGACCATGATCGCCGCGGTGAAGATGGAAGACGCGGCCAAGCTCACCGACACCATCGCGGCCAACCTGCAGCTCTCCATCGAGGAGAAGCAGGAGCTGCTGGAGATCTTCGATCCCATCGACCGGCTGAACCGCATCACCGACGTGCTGGACATCGAGATCGAGAAGCTGAACATGGACCGCACCATCCAGTCGCGGGTCAAGCGGCAGATGGAGCGCGCCCAAAAAGAGTACTACCTGAACGAGAAGATCAAGGCCATCCAGAAGGAACTGGGGCGGGGCGAGAAGAGCGAGTGGGACGAGCTGAAGAAGAAGGTGGACGCCGCCGGGATGCCGAAGGAAGTCCACGAGAAGGCGCTGCAGGAGCTGAAAAAGCTGGAAGCCATGCCGCCGATGTCGGCGGAGAGCACGGTGAGCCGCAACTACCTGGACTGGCTGCTGGCGGTGCCGTGGAAGAAGAAATCGAAGGAGATCCGCTCCATCGACCGGGCGGAGAAGGTGCTGAACGAAGACCACTACGGGCTGGAGAAGATCAAGGAGCGCATCCTGGAGTTCCTGGCGGTGCGGCAGCTGGTGAAGAACCCGAAGGGGTCGATCCTGTGCTTTGTGGGGCCTCCAGGCGTGGGCAAGACCTCGCTGGGAATGTCGATCGCCAAGGCGACTGGGCGGAAGTTCGTGCGCATGTCGCTGGGCGGGGTGCGGGACGAGGCCGAGATCCGCGGGCACCGGCGCACCTACATCGGGGCGCTGCCCGGCCAGATCATCCAGATGATGAAGAAGGCGGGCACCAAGAACCCGGTGTTCATGCTGGATGAAGTGGACAAGATGAGCATGGACTTCCGGGGCGACCCGTCGGCGGCGCTGCTGGAAGTGCTCGACCCGGAGCAGAACTTCATGTTCGTGGACCACTACCTGGACGTGGAGTACGACCTGAGCCAGGTGTTCTTCGTGGCCACGGCGAACGTGATGCACACCATCCCGGCCGCGCTGCAGGACCGCATGGAGGTCCTGCGGCTGCACGGCTACACCGAGCCGGAAAAGATCGAGATCGCCAAGCAGTTCCTGGTGAAGAAGCAGCGGTTACAGGCGGGGCTGACGGAGAAGAACATCAGCTTCACCGAGGACGCCATCACCGAGATCATCCGGGGCTACACCCGGGAGGCCGGGGTGCGCAACCTGGAACGCGAGCTGGGCAACATCTGCCGCAAGGTGGCGCGCAAGGTGGTGAAGGAAGGCGCGAACTACAGCATCACCATCAATGCCTCGGGCGTGAATGACTTCCTGGGGGTCACCAAGTTCCGCGACACGCTGGTGCACGAGAAGAACGAGGTCGGGCTGGTGACGGGGCTGGCGTGGACGGAGGTGGGCGGGTCGATCCTGAGCACGGAAGTCACGATCGTGGACGGCAAGGGCAAGCTGATGCTGACCGGCAAGCTGGGCGACGTGATGCAGGAATCGGCGCAGGCGGCCATGAGCTACGTGCGGTCACGGGCGCCGCGGCTGGGCGTGCCGCGGGAGTTCTACCGCAACGTGGACATCCACATCCACGTGCCGGAGGGAGCAATCCCGAAGGACGGGCCGTCGGCCGGCATCACCATGGCGACGGCGATCGCCAGCGCTCTGAGCGGGATCCCGGTGCGCCGCGACGTGGCGATGACCGGCGAGATCACGCTGCGCGGCAAGGTGCTGCCGATCGGCGGCTTGAAGGAAAAGCTGCTGGCGGCGCATCGCGCGGGCGTGTTCGAGGTCCTCCTGCCCAAGGAGAACGAGAAGGACCTGCCGGAGGTGCCGGAGAACCTGCGCAACGCTCTGAAGCTGCACCTGGTGGACAACATGGACGAAGTGCTGCGGGTGGCGCTGGAGAGCCCGCTGCCGAAGGAATTGACCACCGAACCTCCGCCGATCGTGGACACGACCGGGAGCCAGCCGAGCACGCATCAGTAGTAGCTGGTAGCTAGTAGTTTGTAGTTAGTAGCTAGGGCCTGCCGAGAGGCGGGCCCTTTGCTTTGCACAGTAAACGGTGCATCAGCTCTGCGGCGTTATACTTGACGGAACCGTGAAGATCCTAACCAAGTACATCCTGCGGGAGGTGGTGTCGCATGCGCTGATCGGCGGAGGTGTGTTCACCTTCGTCATCTTCATGCGGGATGTGGGGCGGCTGATGGAGCTGGTGGTGCGCAACAGCGCGCCGGTGCCCAGCGTAGCCGAGGTGTTCGCTTTCACGCTGCCGGCGGCGCTGACGGTGACCATCCCCATGGGGGTGCTGGTGGGCATCCTGATCGGGCTGAGCCGGCTGGCGGCCGACAGCGAAGTGACGGCGATGCGGGCCGGCGGGATCGGGGTGAGCATGTTCGCCAAGGTGATCGCCATGTTCGCGGTGGCGGCCTGGGCGATGGCGCTGGTGAACCAGGTGTGGGTGGCGCCGTGGTCGGCGCGCCGGCTGGCCGACCTGCAGAACCAGCTCAAGGGATCGCAGGCGTCGTTCGAAGTGCAGCCGCGCGTGTTCTACGAGAATTTCGAGAATTACGTGCTCTACGTGCAGGATGTGCAGGCGGCGTCGGGAGCGGCGGTGTGGAAGGGCATCTTCCTGGCCGACATCTCGAATCCGTCCTCGCCGAAGATCACGCTGGCGGAGGAAGGGATCGTGGTCAGCGAGTCGCCGACACGGCTGCGCCTGCAACTGCGGAATGGGTCGCAGCACGAATCGGACCCCAAGAATCCCGAGCAGTACTCGATCACGACCTTCAGCGACACCAACATCCCCATCAACCTGCCGGAGCCGGACTCCAGCCAGAAGCTGCAGTACGGGCTGCGTCCGATCGCGGAGCTGAGCACGGGCGAGCTGCTGTACTACTCGAAGACGATGTTCCCGGAGGCGCAGCGTTTCCTGACCATCGAATTGCAACGGCGGCTGGCGCTGCCGACGGCGTGCCTGGTGCTGGCGCTGGTGGGGATCCCGCTGGGGCTGTCGGCCAAGAAGGGCGGCAAGAGCACCGGCTTCGTGCTGACCATCGTGCTGGTCTTCCTGTACTACTTCGCGTCGCTGGGAGGCGTGGCCCTGTCGAGGCAGAACAAGCTGCCGCCGACGCTGGGCGCGTGGCTGGCGAACATCGCGTTCGCCGTCGGCGGGCTGGTGCTGCTGTGGCGGGTGGACCGGATGCCCATCGAGATCGGCTCGCTGCGCGGGTTGTGGAGCGACCTGAGGAACGCGCTGCAGCGGCGGACGGAGACGGCAGCCGGGGCGTTCGAGCGGGCCGCTTCCCGAAGGCGGGTGTTCAGCGCGCGCTTCCCGCAGATCCTCGACGACTACATCCTGCGCGACTTCCTGACCTTCATGGCCATGATCCTGGCGACGTTCCTGGTGCTGACGCTGGTGTTCTCGTTTTTCGAGCTGCTGGGCGACATCATCAAGAACCGGGTACCGCTGATCACGGTGGGGGAATACCTGGTGAACGTGCTGCCGTCGATGGTGTACCTGATGATGCCGATGAGCGTGCTGATCGCGGTGCTGGTGACGTTCGGACTGATGCAGAAGTCGAACGAGATCACCGCCATGAAGGCGACGGGCATCAGCATCTACCGGGCGGTGCTGCCGGTGCTGGTGTTCGCGGCGGTGCTGCCGGTGGGGCTGTTCTTCTTCGACCAGTTCTACCTGCCGTACGCCAACAAGCGGCAGGACGCGCTGTGGAACCAGATCAAGGGGAGGCCGGCGCAAACCTATCTGCGTCCGGACCGGAAGTGGATCTTCGGCCAGCACTCGACGATCTACTACTACGAGGCGTTCGACGCGAACAGCAACCAGTTCGGGGGCATCTCGGCCTTCGAATTCGAGCCCAAGGCGTTCGAGCTGACCAAGCGGGTGTACGCGCGGGGGGCGTACTGGGGGCCGCACGCCGGCAAGTGGGTCTTCGAGAAGGGCTGGGAGCGCAGCTTCCGGGGCGTGGCCATCGAGAGATTCCAGAGATTCGACGCCGAAACCTTCGTCGAGCTGAACGAATCACCGACCTACTTCAAGAAGGAAGTCAAACAGTCGTCGGAGATGAACTACGACGAGCTGAAACGGTACATCGGGGACCTGCAACAGAGCGGCTTCGAGACGGTGCGGCTGCGGGTGCAACTGCACAAGAAGTTCGCGTTCCCCATCATCACGTTCGTGATGGCATTGCTGGCGGTGCCGTTCGCGCTGACCATGTCGAGGCGCGGAGCGCTGACCGGGGTGGCGACCGCGATCGGGATCGCGATGGTGTACTGGGTGACGTCAGGGCTGTTCGAAGCCATGGGGAACCTGAGCCAGCTCCCCCCGGCGATGGCGGCGTGGTCGCCGGACGTGATCTTCGCGATGGCAGGAGGGTACCTGCTGCTGAAAGTGCCGACATAACCGATGATCAGGTCGCTAGTCGCTGGCGAAAGCACTGTATCCATCAGCTAGCCGTAGACATCTATAACTGCGAATGCTGAAGTCTCTCAGGCCACTGAAGCCGTATTTGTGGAAATACCGCTGGTCGCTGTTCGCCGGCGGGATATGCGTGCTGCTGAACAACGGGATATGGATCCTGTTCCCGCAGGTGATCCGGCGGGCGGTGGACACCTTCGCGCATCAATCGCCGGGCCCGTATGACGCGATCGGGCGGATGCTGGACAGCGTGGCCGCGCGCTTCTACAGCAGCGACCCGGCGCAGCAGGTGCGCGACAGCCTGCTGGTCTTTTCGGCGATGATGGTGGCGGTG
>Ga0335082_10007206_pt1 | contig 12099 bp, 15 predicted proteins | sample Lox_Sample_41_FD_206718 | JGI IMG/M metagenome (GOLD analysis project Ga0335082, IMG submission 206718) | Soil microbial communities from Loxahatchee National Wildlife Refuge, Florida, United States - Lox_Sample_4.1 | ecosystem: Environmental > Terrestrial > Soil > Wetlands | place: USA...
CCGAAGACCTTCGGCTCGGAGGTCGTCGCCGCCGACTTGAACAAGGACGGCGTGCCGGAGCTCGTCTTCGGCACGTACTCGCTGCAGGCCAACGCGGGCCGCATCGTCGTGCTCGAGAACACGGGTACGAAGCTCTTCGATCTCACGCTGCCCAACCAGGGCATGGATGGCAACGGCATCGGCATCCCCGCGGCGCCGACCATCGCGGACATCGACGGCGACGGGACGCTCGAGATCGTGGTCACGACCTTCGACCACGGCCTCGACGTGTACACCGTGCCCGGCTCGGGCGGGGCATGCCTGCTCTGGCCGACGGGGCGAGGCAGCTACCTGCGGAGCGGCACCGGGCCCAGCACGACGCAGAAGTAGTCACCGCGGATGCACGACCGGCGTGCCGAGCGCCTCGGCCTCGCGCACCACGGTCGACAGACCCTCGTGCTGCGAGCCGTGGAGGACCATGCGCGCGGCGCCGATCCACGCGAGCGCCTCCTCGCGCGGCACGAGGCCGACGAAGCGCGTGTCCACCTCGCAGCGTCTCGCCAGCTCCTCGAGCCGCGCGCGCTCGGGGCCGTCGCCTACGACGACGAGCCCGTCGACGTCGCGGTTGCGCGCGACGTGGCGGATGGCGCGATCGACGCGCTTGCTCGCGACGAGGCGGCCGACGCTGACGGCGACGCGCTTGCCGTCGAGCTCTCGCTCGATGCGTGCGATCCGGTCCTCGACCGACGGCAGCTCGAGGCGGGGCGCTCGCACCGTCGTGATGCGCTCGAGGGAGGCGCGCGACGCGCCGTCGAGCGACTCGACGAGCTGCGCCTGGAGCGCCGCCGAAACGAAGCGCCACTCGGTCGCGCGGCGCGCGATGGAGCCGACGATGCGTTCGCGAATCACCGAGGGCAGCCCGACGAGCAAGCGCACGTCCGCGCCGTGAGAGACGACCGCGAGCTCGGCGCGCTTCGCCGCCGCCGCCACGGGCCACGCGCACGGGACCGCCCAGTGCGCCACGATCCGGTCCGCCCGCGTCATCGCGAGCTGCCGGGCCGCTCGCGTCGTCCAGCGCATCGCGTCAAGGAGCCGCCAGGGCTTCTCCTTCACGCGCGCCGCGAATCCCGGCCAGCCGAAAGCGCCGCCGACGGCGGGGGTGACGACGACCACCTCGTGGCCCTGCCGCTCGAGCTCCCGCGCTTCAGCCCGCACGAAGTGCCCGGAAGGGTCGCCCTCGTGGGCGGGGTAGCTCGTCGTCACGAGAACGATGCGCATCAGAGCCTGCTCGTACCTTGCATCGATGGTAATGGACTCCCGATGACGAGCCCCACCGTCACCTTCCCCGGGCGCATCCTGTTCCTCACCGAGGACCCCGCCCTGCTCGAGTCGCAACTCGGCGGGCAGGACCTCGCTTGGGATCCCGAACGACCGCTCCTCGGAAACATCTCGACCGACGAAATCACGCCAGGCTGGGTTTGCTACTACTACGACGAGACGCTCGGGCGGTACTCGCTCGTGGGCCTGCGAGGCGGCAAGGTGAAGCCCGACGCCGTGCAGAAGGGCGGCTTCTCGGTCGTCGTCAGCGGCATCAGCAAGGGGTGCGGCTCGTCGCGCGAGCAGGCGCCGTACAGCGAGGTCGCCGCCGGCATCCGCCTCGTCGTCGCCAAGAGCATCGAGAAGATCTACCGGCAGAACGCCCAGAACATCGGTCTCCTCACGAGCACCGACTTCGGCCTCCTCCCGCGCATCGCGAGCGGCGAGGCGATCCCCATCTCCGAGTTCACCAAGGGGCTCGACCCCATCAGCGCCGCCATCGTCGAGCACGGGGGCCTTTTCGCGTACAACAAGGCGCGCCTCGCGGGGAAGACGACGCCGCCGGTGCCGGCGACGCCCGCGCGGCCGATGACCCTCTGCGAGAAGATCCTCGCGAGCCACGCCATCGTGGACGCGCGCGCCGGCAAGACCGGCGTGACCGCGGTGAAGCCGGGGGACGCCTTCTTCGCCCGCACCGACGTGCGCTTCTCGCACGAGTACGTGACGCCGATGGCCGAGGCGCTCTTCCGCGGCGGCTTCGGCGAGGACGCGAAGGTGACGGAGCCGGACAGCGTGTTCGCCTTCCGCGACCACCTGACGTTCCTCGACCTCATCATGCCCAAGGCGCACAAGGACATGGGGCTCGACGTCCAGGCGCGCAAGCTCGCCACGGTGCAGGACGCGTTCGCGCAGCGCGCCGGCATCAAGGTCTACGGCGAGGTGCACCGCGACGGGAAGCTCGTGGGCTCGGAGGCCATCTGCCACAACAAGGTGGTCGAGGAGCTCGCACTCCCGGGGCATCTCGTCATCGGGACCGACAGCCACACGTGCATGGCGGGCGCCCTCGGATGCTTCGCCTTCGGCGTCGGGTCGACCGACATGGCGAACGCCTGGCTCACGCGCGACGTTCGCGTCACCGTGCCGCAGACGGCGCGCTTCGTCCTGAAGGGGCGCCTGCGCGACGGCGTGTGCGCCAAGGACGTCATGCTCCACATCCTGAGCCAGCCCTTCTTCAAGAGCGGCGAGGGGATCGGCAAGGTGCTCGAGTTCGCCGGCGACGGCATCGCGTCGCTGCCGCTCGACGAGCGGGCGACGCTCACCAACATGGCGGTCGAGGCGGGCGGCTTCACGGGCATCATCGAGGCCGACGAGGTGGTCGTCGACTACCTGGTGAAGCAGCGCGGCGCGAACGCCGACGACGTGCGCCGGCGCATCGTGCGCGCCGATCCGGGCGCCGAGTACTGCGCGACCTTCGAGATCGACCTCGCGTCGATCGCGCCGATGGTGGCGACGCCGGGCGACCCGCGCAACGGCATCCCCCTCGAGCAGCTCGGCTCGGGCGTGAAGATCGACATCGCCTACGGCGGCTCGTGCACCGGCGGCAAGAAGGCCGACATGGACATGTACGCGCGCGTTCTCGGCGACGCGGTCGCCAAGGGAAAGCGCGTCGCGCCGGGCGTGCACTTCTACCTGCAGTTCGGGTCGCAGGACATCCGGCGCTACGCCGAGCAGAAGGGGTATCTCGAGGTCTTCGAGAAGGCCGGTGCCGAGCTCGTGGATCCGTCGTGCGGCGCGTGCATCAAGGCCGGCCCGGGGTCGAGCGACTCGCCCGATCAGGTGACCGTGAGCGCGCAGAACCGGAACTTCCCCGGCCGCAGCGGTCCGGGCAAGGTGTACCTCGCCAGCCCGCTGGTCGTCGCCGCGAGCGCCATCGCGGGCAAGATCGTCGGACCGGCGGACGTCTGACGCGCGCTACTTGGCGTTGACGGTCATCGCGACCGACGTGTGCTTGTCCGGCGAGTCGCCGACGGTGACGGTCACGTCGTATTGCGGGTTCTGCCAGGTGCCCGTGCGGGCGGGGCCGACGGTGTTGTCGGTCGCCTGCTTGAACGCGCTCATGTTGGCGCGGAAGTAGGTGTAGACGATGTTCTTGTCGTCCTTCGAGACGAGACCGACCGTCCACGCGCCCTTGCCGGTCGGCCCGGGCACCTTCGTCGCGGCGATGACCGTCGCGCCGGGATAGATGGGCACGACCTTGGGGAAGTCCGCCGGCACGGCGGCGCCGGGTGTGGGGGTCGGCATCGGGGCCCCCGGCTGGCCTGGCTCGGTCGCGGTGGTCTGACCCCCGTCTTCACCCGCCTTGTTCGACGACTTGCAGCCCGCGGCTGCGACAAGCGCTACGAGGAGCACACCGGTCGTGATTCGCATGGGGCGGCATCATACCCGGAACGCGGTGTGATTCAGCGTGTACTCGCAGAGCACGCGTTCACCCGCGTCGTCCACGGCGACGAGGCGGATGGGCTTTCGCTCGGTCGGCAGCGTGCGCAGATACGTGGCCGGCTGGACGAAGACGAGCTCGCGATCTCCGGGCTGAAAGGGGAAGTCCTCGACGCGGTAGTGGGCGCTCGGCGAGTCGTATAGCCAGTCGATGCGCTTCACGCGTGTGCGCGAGGCATCGTGTAGGGCGCCTTCGGGATCATCTCGGGGCTGCCTGAATCGATGCGTGAAGGGCTCGGCACGATGCGAGACGGGCTTGTCATCGACCGAGGTGCGCTCGAATCGAATCCAGGCGCGCGACGCATCGGTCCAGACGCTCCGACCTCGAGACGAGTCCACGCAGCCTTGAGACGAACCCAGGCCCGTCTGGAGCGAATCCAGGCGCCCTTGCCGTCGGTCGAAGCGCTCCTCGCAAGAATCCCGACGCGCCAGACATGAACCCAGACGCCTCCGGCATCGGTCGAAGCGTGCCCGAGATGAATTCACGCGCCCGCCGGGCGATGCGTGACGTCACCAGCCGCGTTGGACCGCCAGGAGGCAGTAGCCGATGGCGATGGCCTCGATGACGACGAAGCTCAGGATCCCGACGGGGAGGAACTCGACGAAGCCGAAGCGCAGGGGGCGGCCCTCGGCGTCGCGCAGGTCGGCGCGCTCGGTGAGCGCCTGCGCGAGCGGCCCGGAGGTCGCCGCCGTCGTGAAGAGCGAGCTCCCGGCGCACACGCCGAGCGCGAGCCCCACGTACACGGCGTTCGGCGGATGCACGCGCGCCAGCACGTCCCCCACCTCGAGGAGCGACGCCATGCTGGGGCCGGCCGAGAAGAGCGCCGTCAGCAGACCGGCGGAGAGCACGAAGACCACGAGCTGCGCGACCGGCGGAATCGGGAGCGCCACCAGCCCGCGCGCGACCGACCCGAACACGCCGCTGCGCCGCACCGCCACGACCATCACGAAGAGCCCGAGCAGGAAGAGCACGGCCTCCATGTCCACCTTGCGCCGGATCAGCCGCTCGCCCAGCGAGGGCCGCACGAGCAGCGCGGCGCCCGCACCGATCCAGCAGATGAGCTCCGGCGTCGCCCCCTTGTCCGCCGGGAGCGTCATCCACGCGACGATCATCGCGCTCAGCGCGGCAGCCGCCGGCACGAGCATCCTGCGGTCCACACGGACGTTCCGGTAGAGCGCCGTCATCGTGTCCACCGTGATCGCCGCCGAGACGGGGCTCTTCGAGAGCCCGCGCTCGGGTCGCACGCCGTAGACCACGAGCGTGACGAGGATCACGAGCCCCACGAGCGTCGTCGGCAGCGCCCTCACGAGGTACGCGGTGAACGTCATCTTACCCCCGCCGAGCAGGAGCACCGCCGGGAAGTCGCCGATCGGCGTCGCCGCGCCGCCCAGGTTGCACGCGACGAGCAGGAGCCCGATCGACCAGGTGACGTAGCGTTGCGTGACCCCCACGAGCTTGTAGAGGCCGAGCAGCATCGGCAGGATGAGCAGCAGCGCCGTGAGGTTGTTCACGAGCCCACCGTGCGAGTACATGCCCACGGCGAAGAGGAGCGAGATCTTGCGCGGGTCGGCGCCGCTCCACCGGCACGCTCGCATCGCCATGACCCCGAAGACGCGCGACTCGACGAGCACCTCCGAGACGAGACCGAGCCCGACGAGGATGACGAGGACGTCCCAGGGGACGTCGGAGAGGAGCTGCGCGGCGTGGCCGAGCCCCAGCACCGAGGTCGCCAGGCACGACGCGCCGGCGCCACCCAGGACCACGAGCAGCCGATAGCGAGGCCAGATCGCCTGGATGACCAGCGTCACCACGAGAAGCGCCGGGAGGATCAGCTGGGGCGCTTGCATCTACGTGCCGGGCACGAAGTGGGTGAACGAGTCGACGTCGACCTCGACGAGCCACCGCGGATAGAGGTTCATCGGCGCCTCGAGCACGTTCCACCCCACGAGCGCCCGGAACTGCGCGCGCACGTCCGCGCCGCACGCGCGGAGCCACAGCGGGGCGACGATGGTGCGCGAGTCGTTCTGCCCGTACGCGAACGTGAGCAGCGCGCTCTTGCCACCCGCCCAGTGCTGGAACGTGTCGAGGTCGACGCGCTCCACGCGACCCCCGTAGTTGTCGAGCACGCGGTCCCAGTCCACGGCGAACGGGCTGTGCGCGATCATCGCGATCTTCACCGCGGGGTTGATGCGGGCGACGAGAGCGTCGAGGAACGTGGCCTCGACGCCCACGACGACCAGGCGCGTCGCGCTTCCGATGGCCTCGAGCACCGGGCGCGGATCGACCACCTGCTCGCGCACGCCCGCCAGCCAGCCGCGAGCGACGGCGTCGAGCACGACGAACTGCGGGCCCGCCGTGTCGGCGAGTCCCTCCACGGCGCGATCCCCCGCGCAGCGCGCCACCGCGCGCACGAAGAGCCACGAGGACGTGGCCTGACCGAGCTCTCCGGCGACGGCACCGAAGGCCTGATCGAGGCCGGCAGGGAGCTCGACGTCCGCCTGGGTCATCGCTTGGGCGGCGCCGAGGACTTCGTGCGGGGTCGCGTGCTCGTGCGGGCGCTCGCCGGGGGCCGCTCCCCGATCCGATCGAGCGCCGCGCCGATGAGCCAGACCATCGCGGCGTTCGCGAGCGCGTGCTGGGGCGGGCCGTCCGAGAGGCACTCGACCATGGCGGATTGCTCGGGCGTCGCGGCGGGCGCGAGCTCCGAGAGGGGCGCGATGGGCAGGGCCAGCGGGTAGGTCATGAGCGACCCCTGGCGTTCGAGGTGCGGCGGCACCTTCATCGGGACCGGCATCGTCCCGCGCTCGCGCAGCGCCGCCATGTCCGCTCCGCCGAGGCGGTCGACGAGGAGGCCGAGCAGCCGCAAGAGGACGTAATTGACGCCTCGGTGGTGAGCGGGCCCTTCACCGAGGATGCATCGCACGACGAACGCCCGGTCCTCGGCGTCCGGTACCGCACTCGCGAGGATCGCGTCGATGCGTGACGGGTCGATGAACGCAGTCGACGGCGCGCTCCGGTGGGGCGGCATGCCACGATGCTAACCGACTGCCGCGTCGGCCGTGAGCCCGGGCGCGCAAGGTGCTACACCTGTCGACCTCCGTGAGCGCACTCACCATCCAGCCCAACCGCCACGTCACCATCGACTACGAGCTCCGCGACGACGACGGCGACGTCATCGACGGCAGCGAGGGCGATGGGGGCGAGCCCATTCAATACGTGCACGGCTACGGCATGCTCGTGCCGGGGCTCGAGGCCGCCCTCGCGGGCCTCGCCGCCGGCGAGGAGCGCGACGTGGTCGTCCCGGCCGAGGCGGGATACGGCGAACGCGACGAGGAGCTCGTGATGGAGGTCGACCGTGCCGACTTCCCGCGCCCCGAGGCCGTCGCCGTCGGCGACGAGTTCGTCGCCGAGTCGCCCGATGGCGACCAGATCGCGATGAACGTGCTCGAGGTGAAGAAGGACACGGTCATCGTCGACGCCAACCACCCGCTCGCCGGGATGACGCTGCGCTACCACGTGAAGGTGCGCACCGTGCGCGATGCGACCGAGGACGAGATTCACAAGGCGGCGCACGAGCTCGACGTGGCGCACGAGCACGTGCACGGTCCCGATTGCGACCACTCACACGACGAGGACGCCCCCGACGTTGTGGCGCTCGGGCGAAAGCTCAACTAAGTAGGACTTCCAGCAGCCATGGCCAACAGCAACAAGACCGTGAATCCGTGGGAGTGGGACGTGCGTGTTCGTGAGCGCAATCTGCGCAAGGGCATGCTCGAGGACAAGGACGTCGAGAAGCACCTCTCGGCGCTCAGCGACGTGGCCGACCAGGCCGAGTCCCTCGCGATCGCCCAGCCCGCCCTCGGCGGACGCGAAGACTGAATCGGACGAGCTGGAGGCCGGACCGTGGAGGAGAGCCTTCCGAGCATCGATTTCGCGACCTTCGTGCTGTCGCTGAGCCACTCGGCGCTGATGCACCTGGGCGAGGCGCCCAACCCGGAGACGGGCAAGGTCGAGAAGAGCCTCGGCATGGCGCGCCAGACGATCGACCTGATCCAGATGCTCGAGGAGAAGACCAAGGGCAACCTCACGGGCGACGAGGAGCGCCTCCTCGGGCAGATCCTCTACGACCTGAGGATGCGTTACGTGGAGCTATCGAAGGCCAAGTGAGGATGATCACCGGTTCGCGCGCTGCAGTTTGGCTCGCGGTCGTCGCGCTCGTCGCGACGGGGTGCAAGGCGCCGCACGGAGGCGGAAGCGGAGGCGGCGGTGGCGACGGAAGCGTCGAGCTGCCGCCGGGGGCGACGCCGGTCGCTAGCACCCTGGCGCCGCAGCCGACCACCGCGTTGCCGCCCGCGGTCGTCTCGCCAGTGGGGACCCTGCAGCCGGCGCCCCTCACCTTCGCGCCGATAGCGAAAGCGGCCGACCCGAGCGTTGTCACCATCAACACGGTGGCGACCGAGGTGGAGGTCTCGCCGTTTACGCATCGGCGCCGTCAGGCGCTCGCGAAGGGGTTGGGCACCGGGTTCGTGGTCGACGCGAAGAACGGGATCATCCTCACGAACAATCACGTCATCGACAATGCGCAGGAGATCGAGGTCCAGCTCTCCGACCAGCGGCGCTTGCCGGGCAAGGTCGTCGGGACGGACTCGCGTACCGACATTGCCGCTATCCGCATCGACGCCAAGGGACTGCGCTCGCTGCCGCTGGGAGACTCGGACGCGATTGACGTCGGCGACTGGGTCGTGGCCATCGGCAACCCGTTCGGCCTCTCCCATACCGTGAGCGCCGGCATCATCAGCGCCAAGGGCCGCACGAGGGACGACGTGCCTCTCGACCCCTCCGGCATGTATGACTTCCTCCAGACTGACGCCTCGATCAACCCGGGCAACTCGGGTGGGCCGCTGCTGAACCTCAAGGGCGAGGTGGTCGGTATGAATTCGGCCATCCGCGGCGGCGGCGCCCAGGGGATTGGGTTCGCCATTCCCATGAACATGATCAAGCAGCTTCTACCCATGCTGCTTCGTGACGGGCACGTCACGCGGAGCGCCCTCGGGGTGAACATCAAAGACGTGCACGAGCTCGGCCCCGAGGAGCGCGAGGCCGTGGGGCTCGCCGAGGGGCAGGAGATGAACGGCGCGGTCATCTTTGGCGTGAGTCACGGTGGCCCGGCGGACCGGGCGGGCCTCGAGCAAGGGGACATCATCGTCGCCTTCGACGGCACCGCCATCGATCGCAGTGCGCAGCTCCAGTGGCTCGCGAGCACGGCTGGAGTCGGCCGAACCGTGACGCTCCGCGTCCAGCGGTCGGGCAAGGTCTTCGACCAGCGGGTGATCCTCGGGCAGCTGCAGGACCAGGTCGCCCCGCCACGCTAGCTCGCTAGCCGACGCGACTCGGGTTAGCGTAGAAGTCGTGCCGGGCCAGCCTTCCGCTCGACGCGGTCGCGACGCCAAGAACGGTCCCGCCGCGCGGGCGCCCACCCCGGCGCCTCCGCCGCCCCCGGTGAATACCGCGCCTCCTGCGGCGTCCAACAGCAAGCAGGAACGAGCGAGAGAAGCGGAGGAAGACCGTGCGCTTATCGCGAGAGCGCAGGCTGGCGACATGGCAGCGTTTCGACGTCTCGTCGAGCGCCACCAGCGTCGCGCTTTCGCCATCGCGCTCTCCCTGGTCCGCGACGAGAACGACGCCCGCGAGCTCGTCCAGGACGCTTTCCTCCGCGTCTTCAAGAGCCTCACTTCGTTCCAGGGCGGTTCGAGCTTCTTCACCTGGCTGTATCGCATCATCACCAACCTCAGCATCGACCTCATCCGAAAGCCGGGCCGCCAGACGACGGACCTCGAGGAAGCCCGGCTCGACGTCGAGGACGGCGCCGACTTCGACCTTCCTTTCCTCAGTCGCCTCGACGGCGCCGACCCGGTCGACGTCGTTCGGCGGCGCGAGATCGCGGCCCGTCTGCAGACCGCGCTCGACGCGCTTCCGAGCTACCACCGGGCGGTCATCGTCATGCGCGAGCTGGACGGCCTGAGCTACGAGGAGATGGCGCAGGTGATGGGGGTTTCGAAGGGGACGATCATGAGCCGGCTGTTCCACGCACGTCAGAAGCTGCAGCGCGCCCTGGCCGACTGCTACAAGGAGCAGATCGGTCCGCGCGGCCCGGACTCCGGCGAGGTCGCTTCCAGCGGCGAGGAGGGCGAGCCGTGAGCCTCTCGCGCGAGACGATGATGGACCTCATGGCGTTCGCCGACGGCGAGCTGGAGGGCGAGGACCGCGCGCGCGTCGAGCGGCTCGTGGCCGAGAACAGCGAGGCGCGGAGCGTGGTGGACGCGATGCGGTCGCCCGCGATCGGCGAGTGGCTGGAGGGGGAGATGGCCGAGCGGGCCGCGGCGGCCGACGGCATCGCCGGGGCCGTGATGGCGAAGCTGCCGGCGCGGGGGCCTGCGCGTGGGCGCTCGCCGGTGGCGGTGATCTCGATCGGCGCCGCGCTCGCGCTGGCCGCGGGCGTCGCGTTGATCCTTCGTTCTCGGGGGGAGTCGAGCGAGTCGCACGCGCCCGTGGCGAGCGTCGAGCTGCCGAGCGTCGACACGCAGGTGCTGCCCATCGTGGCGGCCCAGCGGCCGACGCAGGGGGTCGAGGTCGACGAGGTGGACTCGCCCTCGCGCGGCATCTCGGTGTTCGAGATCCCGGTGCCCGGCGCGGCGGCGGCGAACGCGAACGGGCCCTCTAGCGTGGTCATCATGATCGAGGACGAGGGCAAGAAGTGAGGCGGGTCCTCGTCGCGGTTCTCGCGGCAGTACTCCTCGCGGTCCTCGCCGGCGTCGGCGGCATCGCGCTGGCGGCGTCGACGCACGGGCCGTCCCTCGAGGTGAGCGTGATCCACGCGTCCCAGAGCGACGCCGGCGGATCCATCGACCCGCGCCTGAAGGACCTGCCGCAGCTCACGCGCGACCAGCCGTTCGTCCGGTACAACGTCTACAAGCTGCTCGACCGGCGCAGCTTCCCGCTCGACGTCGGCAAGGCGGTCACGTACGGCATCGTCGACGGGCGGACGCTGCAGGTGACCCTCGCCGGAACGAGCGTGGACAAGAACGAGAAGCGCTACCAGATGGGCGCGCAGATCGGCGAGCCGGGGAAGGAGGCGTTCCTCAAGAGCCTCCAGGTCACGGCGAGCGCGAACGAGCCCTTCTTCATCGGCGGCCAGAGCTACCAGGGCGGGACGCTGTTCTTGGAGCTGGTCGTTCGACCATAGTGCGCCGCCGACTTGTCCCCGTGGTGGGGGCATGTGGTAACGAGTGAAGTCGAGATGTTGTCCCGCAAGGCGGACGGCCCGCTACAGGTGCAGATTCCCCGCCCGGCGGACGACCAGCCCTCCTGGACGCGCGTGGGGGTCATCGCCGCCATCGGGTTCATCGTGGGCGTGGCGTGGCCGAAGCTCGCGGGGGTTCGCCTCGGACCGAGCCTGCCGGCGGACGCGACGTCGGCGACGGCATCGGCCGCTCCTCCGAGTGGTGCAGAGCCCCCCAGCGCCGCTCCGGCGCAGGCGGTGCCTGCCGCGATCGCGACGCCCTCGACCGGTGGCGCCGCTCCCGTGGTGGCGGTGCCCGCTGCGACGGCGCCCTCGGTGACCGTCGCGCACGGCGTGGTCTTCGCGTGCAAGACGTCCGACGGCGATTCGCTCAAGGGCGGCGACTGCGGTTCGCTGCCGGGGCTCGACGGCGTCGTGATGCCCCGCCTGCGCAAGCTGGCCGAGTGCGCCGACGCGGCGGGGGAGACCGGCAAGCTGCACCTCGTGGTGCACCTCGACTTCCCGCGCGGTGGCGTCGGCGTCGAGTTGGGGCGAGGGCAGGGCGTGTCCTCGGCCGATGCGCTGCTCGCGTGCGCGAAGAGCGACGTGACCGGCGCCAGCCTCGCCGGCATCACGCACGACAACCCGCGCTACAGCGTGGCCTACTCGGTGAACTTCGGCCCGGGCTCGGGGACTCCCGCGGGCGGCGCCGAGAGCGCGACGAGCACGCCGAGCACGCCTGTGGCGACCGGTGCGGTCGACGGCGAAGCGCAGGTGGTCTGGGAGGTCGCGATCATCCGCGACGCGCCCAAGACGGGGAAGATCGTCGCCCGGCTGCAGCGGGGCACGCCGATCCACGTCGGGGCGGCCCGCGACGGCTGGTACCCCGTGAAGTACGGCGACGGGTTCTCCGGCGACGGCTGGGTCTACCGGGGCGCCATCGGTCGGTGACTAGAACGGCGTGCCCTCGCCGGGCTCGCCTTCGTCCTCGCTCGCGTCGGTCGCGAAGGGCGCCGTGCGCGGTCGG
>Ga0335082_10007208_pt1 | contig 12097 bp, 13 predicted proteins | sample Lox_Sample_41_FD_206718 | JGI IMG/M metagenome (GOLD analysis project Ga0335082, IMG submission 206718) | Soil microbial communities from Loxahatchee National Wildlife Refuge, Florida, United States - Lox_Sample_4.1 | ecosystem: Environmental > Terrestrial > Soil > Wetlands | place: USA...
AGGCGATCAACTTCGGCATTATCTACGGCATCAGCGGCTTCGGGCTCGCGAGGCAGCTCCAGGTGCCGCAGGGCGAGGCGCAGGCCTACATCAAGGCCTATTTCGCGCGCTTCCCCGGCATCCGCGACTATATGGAGCGGATGAAGCAGCTCTGCCGCGAGAGGGGTTACGTCGAGACGATCTTCGGGCGCCGTTGCGCGATCCCCGGCATCAAGGATCCGAACGCCGCGCGGCGCGGCTTTGCCGAGCGCCAGGCGATCAATGCGCCCCTGCAGGGCTCGGCCGCGGACATCATCAAGCGCGCGATGGCGCGGCTCCCGGCGGCGCTCACCAAGGCCGGGCTCACGGCAAAGATGCTGCTGCAGGTCCATGACGAGCTCGTCTTCGAGACGCCGGAGCGCGAGATCAAGGCGACCGCGGCTCTCGTCAAGGAAGTCATGGAGGGTGCGGTCGGTCCCTCGCATTCGCTCTCGGTGCCGCTGGTGGTGGAGACTGGCGCGGCGCAGAATTGGGAAGAGGCGCACTGAGCGCCGGCGCGCAGGAGGCTGATATGAAATCGACGATCGTGGAGCAGGATTTCGCGGTGGCCTCGCAGGTGACCGCGCGGGATATCGCGGAACTCGCGCGGGAGGGCGTCAAGACGCTCATCAACAACCGTCCCGACGGAGAGGAGATGGGCCAGCTTTCGGCCGCCGCCGCAAAAGCCGAGGCGGAGAAGCTGGGAATGACCTACCTGCACATCCCGATACGGACAGACACGATCTCGGCCGCCGATGTCGACGCCTTCGCTCGCGCGCTGGAGGAAAGTCCGAAGCCGATCCTCGCCCATTGCCGCAGCGGCACGCGCTGCTACTTGCTGTGGGCCGCGGTGCAGGCAAGCGCGGGCGGCGATCCGGCTCAGCTCGTCATGCGCGCGGCTGGGGATGGCTATGACATCCGTGTGCTCCCGGACCTGCTACGGCGCATCGCCAGGCGATAAGCACTTCAGCAGCGGGGAATCTCCACGCGCTGAACGCGGGCGGCGCGCGCTCACCCACCATGGAGCGACGCCGCCCGACCCAAAATTGCCTCGAGCATCGTAACGCGGCTGCCACGCATCGCCCTGATAGTCGCGCCACGTTCCGATGCGCAGAGAGTGTGGCGGCGATGTATCGCGCGAACGAGGAGCCGAGGATCGAGGAGCTGATGAGCGACCCCATTGTGTCGCTCTTACTGGAGCGCGACTCCCTGCAGCCCGAGCAAGTCTGGCGCTATATTCGCTGCGCGCAGCGCTCTCTGCGGCAGCGCCTCGAGCCTAAGCGCGAGAGCGCGGCCGGAGACCATGTCAACTCGCCGCGAACAGTAATCCGATCCCGACGATAATCGCGAGTGCGAGCGCCCACGCCACCACGACGTCCGCGCGCGACGCCGCAGCGCCGATTTCAAAGACGATGTCGAGGGGCCGGCGCCGAGCGTCCGACGCCAAGCCGAGTCGCCGATATTGCATGGCCGCCTCCTTACGAACCAACCCCCGCATTCCGCCCTGACAGGGGGAATCTAGGGAGCGGAGCGGCGGGTCGGTGTGAGGCGCTTCATACCCCTGTAGGGTAAGCCCGCGGTTGATCAGGCCGCGTTGTGGACTCCCGCGGCACGCACCTCGGCGCTCACATGGCCGTCGAAGCGCTTGAAGTTCTGCTCGAAGCGGCCCGTGAGTTCGCGTGCGGTATTGTCGTAGGCACGCTTGTCCGACCAGGTGTCCCGGGGGTTTAAGACTTCCCTGGGGACCCCCGGGCAGCTTTCGGGAACGTTGAGCCCGAAGAAGGGATCGCGCCAAGTGCTGACGCCCTCGAGCTTGCCGTCGATCGCCGCGCGGACGAGCGTGCGGGTGTGCTGGATCTTCATCCGGCTCCCGACGCCATAAGAGCCACCGGACCAACCGGTGTTGACGAGCCAGCAATGGGTCCCGTGCCGGCGGATGCGCTCGGCGAGCATGGTCGCGTAGACCGTCGGGTGGCGCGGCATGAAGGGTGCGCCGAAGCAGGTAGAGAATGTCGCCTGCGGCGCGTTCCCCATGCCTTTCTCCGTGCCCGCGACGCGCGCGGTATACCCCGAGAGAAAGTGATAGGCCGCCTGATCCGGGGTGAGCCGCGCAATCGGCGGCAGCACGCCGAAGGCGTCCGCTGTCAGCATCACGACCGTGGCGGGATGCCCGGCCATCCCCGTCGCGCTCACGTTCGGGATGAAGTCGATGGGATAGCAGGCGCGCGTATTCTCCGTGAGGCTCTGATCGTTGAGATCGGGCTCGCGGGTCGCGGGGTCGAGCACCACGTTCTCGAGCACGGTGCCGAAGCGCCGGACGGTCGCGTAAATCTCGGGCTCAGCCTCGGCAGAGAGGCGGATCACCTTGGCGTAGCAGCCGCCTTCGAAATTGAAGAGTCCGTTGGGGCTCCAGCCATGCTCGTCGTCGCCGACAAGGGTGCGCGTGCCGTCCGCGGAGAGCGTGGTCTTGCCGGTGCCGGATAGCCCGAAGAACACGGCGCTGTCGCCCTTGGCGCCGAAGTTTACGGAGCCGTGCATGGGCAGCACGTCCCGCGGCGGCAGCAGGTAATTCAACAGGCCGAAGACCGATTTCTTGATCTCGCCTGCGTAGCGCGTGCCTCCGATCAGCACCATGCGCTCGGTGAAATTGACGAGGATGAAGACCTCTGAGTTGAGCTTGTCGATCGCGGGCGTCGCCTCGAACCACGGCAGGTGGACGATGGTGAAATCCGGCACGAAGCTCCGGAGTTCCGCGGGGGAGGGGCGCAGGAACATGTTGCGCGCGAAGAGACTGTGCCAGGCGGTGTCGCTCACGAGGCGCACGCGCAGCCGGTATTCGGGATCGGCGCCGGCGAAGCAATCCGTGACAAAGGCCTCGCGGCCTTGGAAGTTCGCGAGCATGCGCTGCTTCAGGCTGTCGAAGACCGCAGGGGAGACGCGCTGGTTGATCGTGTTCCAATCGACTTCGCCTTCGGTCGTCGCGTCCGCGACAATGAACTTGTCCTTGGGCGTGCGGCCGGTGTGGACGCCAGTCACTGCGACGAAGGCGCCGCCCGCTGAAATCTCGCCCTCCTGACGGCGGATCGCCTGCTCATAGAGCAGCGGGACGCTCAGGTTCCAGTGCACGCCCTGAAGCCGGCGAAATCCCTGCTGATCGAGGCCGACAGCGCCTTTGAGCCCGACCTCTCTCGGTGTCCCGTCCATCTCCAGGGTTCCTCGTTAACTCTATTGTTTGAGTCGCGGTTGAGCCGCGAATGCGCGCGGACGATAGCCGAGCCGGCTTCGCGCGGCAATCGCGAGCCCCACGCAGTCTTGGTGAATCGACTCGCCGCGGAGGGTGCGTCGCTATTGCGCTGCAGCAAAAAGGTCCGGCGCATCGATCCAGTGGATGCGCCCGAAGCCCGCGACGAGATGCGCGCGCGCGACCTCGACTCGGTAGAGATGGAAATCCTTGAAGCCCGCATAAAGCTCCGCCGCGGGATGGCGCGCGAGGAAGCGTCGGAGACGCTCGGCCGCATCGCTCTGCTTTGCATGGCCGAGCACGGTGACCCGCGGACCCGTGAGGGGATCGGCAAGCCCTGCCGTACCGTCGAATAGCAGAGACACGCGGGACTCGCCTGCGATGTTCTTGGCGTGCTCCGAGAGATCGGAAATCAACAGCATCGGCGTCCCGTCGGCATCGAGCGCGGCCAGCACCAGCGACGCGAAGGGCCAGCCTCGCTGCGAGGTCGCGAGATAGGCGCGGTCGGCGGCCCGCATCACCGTCATCGCCTGACCGGCAGGAGAAGCTGCGGAAGTGGGTGTATCGGCCATATCGCGGCGCACTCTACCCCTGCTTGCAGGGGGACGAAAAGTGCGGAGCGCTCGGCTAGGATTCGGCGGCGCTGCGTTCACCGGCGAGAAGGCGATTGCAATGACGGAGATCGTCTCAAACCCTTTGGCTCCTGCGGCGCCGCCGCGGTCGCAGGCCTATCGCTACTACGTGCTCGGCGTCCTCTTCCTCGCCTATGCCCTGAATTTCCTCGATCGCAGCATCCTCAATATCCTGGTCGAGCCTATCAAGCGCGAGCTCGGTGTCTCCGACACCGCCATGGGCCTACTCTCTGGCTTCGCCTTTGTGATCTTCTATTCCGTCCTCGGCATTCCGATCGCGCGCTGGTCGGATCGCGGCGATCGCCGCTCGATCCTCGCGCTCGGCCTTGCGGTCTGGTCTGGATTCACCGCGCTCAGCGGTCTCGCGCAGAGCTATGTGCACCTCGCGCTCGCGCGCGTCGGCGTCGGGATCGGCGAGTCCGCGGGAGCGCCGCCGGCCCAATCCCTCATCTCCGACTATTTCGAGAAAGAGCGCCGTCCGCGTGCGATGGCGATCTTCCAGGCCTCGATCTATTTCGGCGTCTTCCTGGGCTACCTCATGGGCGGGTGGGTGAGCCAGTATTGGGGCTGGCGCGCGGCCTTTTGGACGGCGGGAATTCCCGGCATCCTCGTTGCCCTGCTGCTGCGCCTCACTGTGCGCGAGCCGCTGAGGGGCGCAGCGGACGGCATACGTACCGACGGCGCGGCGCAGAACCTGCGCGAGGTCCTCGCCTTCATGCGGAGCCAGCGCTCTTTCGTCCTGGTCGCCGCGGGCGTCGGTCTCGTCGCCTTCGCCAATTTCGCCTTCGCGGTCTGGTCGCCTTCCTTTCTGCGCCGCGTCTACCAGATGCAGCAGGCGGAGATTGGGTCCTACCTCGGACCGATCAAGGGTGGGATCGGCATCGTCGGCACCTTGATCGGCGGCTTCGTGGTGGAGCGCTTCCGGGGCCCTGGAGATCGGCGCCTCCTGGCGCTGCCGGCCGCGGTGACGGTGCTCGCAGCACCCGCCCTCGCACTCTTCCTGTTTGCGCCCGGGCGGTACTCGGCGCTGGCGGCGTTGGGGCTGGCCACGCTTCTCATCTCCTTCCATCTCGGACCGTGCCTCGCCGTCGCCCAGGCGCTGGTCAAGCTCCGGATGCGAAGCCTCGCCGCCTCGATCCTTTTGCTCTCGGTGAACGTCATCGGCCTCGGATTCGGGCCACTTTGCGTCGGGGCCCTCAGCGACGCGCTCGCCGGTGGGCTGGGGGCGGGGGCGATCCGCTACGCGATGCTGCTAGGCTGCCTTGCTTGTCTCCTAGGCGCCGCCTGCCTCTGGGGCGCCTCCCGTTCCGTCGATAGCGACCTGCGGCGATGCGACGCCCCTTGACGGCGGGGCCCCCGAGGGCCGACATCTGGTCAAGAACGGCCGGATTTGCGCCGTAAAGGCGCCATAGTGGCGGCAGAGACTGCCCTAGCCGCAGCAAAGGGACTCCCTCTCGTGAGCAGCACCATCGCCTTGGTCGATGACGACCGCAACATCCTGACCTCAGTCTCCATGACACTGGAGGCCGAGGGGTTCAACGTAAAAACCTATTCAGACGGCGCCGAGGCGTTGAAGGCGCTGCAGCAGCAGCCCGCCGACCTCGCCATCCTCGACATCAAGATGCCCCGCATGGACGGGCTCGAGCTGCTCTCGCACCTGCGCAAGCAGAGCAAAATGCCCGTCATCTTCCTCACGTCGAAGGACGACGAGGTCGACGAAGTGCTGGGCCTGCGGATGGGGGCCGACGATTACATCAAGAAACCGTTCTCCCAGCGCCTGCTGATCGAGCGCATTCGCGCGCTGCTGCGCCGGGGCGACATGACCCGTGGCGAGAACGAGGGCGAGCCCGTGGTGCAGCGGGGCGACCTCCTGCTCGATCCCGCGCGCCATCAATGCAGTTGGAAGGGCCAGGCCGTCGATCTAACGGTGACAGAGTTCCTGATCCTCAAGGCGCTCGCGCTGCGTCCGGGCCACGTGAAGAGCCGCGACCAGCTCATGGACAGCGCCTACGGCGAGCACATCTACGTCGACGATCGCACGATCGACAGCCACATCAAGCGCCTGCGCAAGAAGTTCAAAGCGGCCGACGGCGAGTTCGCGCAGATCGAGACGCTCTACGGGGTGGGATATCGCTACCGCGACAAATGACCGCCTGAGTCCGCAGGGCCGCGCGGAGACGCTCCCGAGCCGAGCCGCGCTGCAGGCGGATCCCGTGGACGCGCCCGAGCGGCGTGGCCGACTCCGCCATCGCGTCTCCCCGCTCACGCGGCGCATCCTCGCGGTGAACGTGCTGGCGCTTGGCCTGCTTGGCCTCGGGCTCCTCTATCTCGGCGACTACCGGCAGAGCCTCATCGACGCCCAGCTCGATGCACTCGCGACCCAAGGCGAGATTTCCGCCGCGGCCATCTCCGAGGGCGCGGTATTCGAAGGGCCGGGCGAGCCGCCAATCATCGTTCCCGATCTCGGGCGTCCGATGCTGCGTCATCTCGTCGAGCCCACGCACGCCCGCGCGCGGCTCTTCAATCCGAACGGCGTCATGATCGGCGACAGCCGCTGGATCGAGGGGCCGAACGACACCGTGATCGTCGAGGAGCTGCCGCCGCCGCCGGAGGCGAAGGGCCTCCTTGCCCGGATCGGGACGACCCTCGCCAATTGGGCGCGCGGAATTCTGCCCTCCTCGACGGACTACCCGCCTTACATAGACTACGTCGCGCCTACCGCCGAGGACCTTCCGGAGGTCGAGGCGGCGCTCCGGGGCGAGCACGCGCGTGTCATTCGCCGCGATCGGCGGACGGGCGATCTCTACCTCAGCGTCGCGGTCCCGATCCAGCGCTACCGAGAAGTGCTGGGCGCGGTGGTCTTCACGGCCGATGGGCGCGACATCGAGCACGCGATCGCGCGTGTGCGGCTCACCATCGCCAAGGTGTTCTTGAGTGTGCTGGCGCTCACGGTGCTGCTCTCGGTCTATCTCGCGAGCACCATTGCGCGACCGATCCGGCGCCTTGCGCTTGCGGCCGAGCGCGTACGCCACGCGCTTGGCCGCCAGGTCGAGATTCCCGATCTGACGGACCGGCGCGACGAGATCGGCGAGCTCTCAGCGGCGCTGCGCGAGATGACCCGGGCGCTGCAGCGCCGCATCGACGCGATCGAGCACTTCGCGGCCGATGTCGCGCACGAGATCAAGAACCCGCTCACCTCGCTCAAGAGCGCGGTCGAGACCGTGACCCGCGTGACCGATCCCGAGAAGCAGCGCCGCCTCCTCGCCGTCGTCGTCGAGGACGTGGCGCGGCTCGACCGGCTCATCACAGACATTTCCAACGCCTCACGCCTCGATGCCGAGATGGGTCGGATGGAGGTCGAGCCGGTCTCGATCGCGGACATGCTGCGCGCGCTTGCCGACCTCAACGAAGCGACGCGCGAGGAGGGCGCGCCCGCGGTGGAGCTGACGCTGCCGCCGGGAACGCCCAAGAACGGCCTCGTCGTCGAGGGCATCGAGAGCCGCTTGGGCCAGGTCTTCTCGAACCTGATCGCGAACGCGATCTCCTTCAGCCCGCCCAACGGCAGCATCCGCATCCGCGCGGAGCGCACGGGGCGCCAGGTCGTCGTCCTCATCGAGGACGACGGCCCCGGCATCCCCGACGGAAAACTCGAGGCGATCTTCGACCGCTTTTACACCGAGCGTCCCGCGGGCGAGAAGTTCGGGACCCATTCCGGCCTCGGCCTCTCGATCTCCAAGCAGATCGTCGAAGCGCATCAGGGCACGATCCACGCCGAGAACCGCCGCAACGCGGACGGCCGCGTCCTCGGCGCTCGCTTCATCGTGCGGCTCCCGGCGGGTTGACCATGCGGCATTCCTGAGCTCAAGCCCGCAAGGAACTGAAATTACCCGCTGGACCAAATCGGGAACGGGTGGTTACCTTCTGCCGCCATTGACATTAACCGGCCGCTGGATCACCTAGACCCCCCATGATACGGGTCCACGGTACGTCGGTGGCGCTCGGCGGCGATGGGGTCCTGCTTCGGGGGCCCTCCGGCTGCGGCAAGAGCGACTTGGCACTCCGCCTTATCGAGGGCGGCGCCTCCTTGATCGCCGACGATCAGACCGAAGTCCTTCCTTCAGGCAAGCATGTGATCGCGAGCCCACCCGAAACCATCGCGGGACAAATCGAGGCCCGCGGGGTCGGCATCGTGCGTGTTCCGTTCGTAGCGCGGATCCCGCTTCGCCTGGTGGTGGATTTGGTGGCTCCGGAGAGTGTCGAACGCATGCCCGAGGATGAGCAGGTGGAAATCCTCGGACGGTTCATCCCGCGTTTGGCGCTCGCGCCCTTCGAAGCCTCGACGCCAGCGAAGATCCGCCTCGCGCTCATTGCATTGGCTGAGCGCACAGCCCACCCCATATCCGTGGCCTCATGACCGAGACGGTTTCCGCACCGGCGGCCACTGCCGCGGCGGCACCTAACCTTGCGCGCATCCTCGTGGTGACGGGCATGTCCGGTGCAGGCCGCTCCACCGCTCTCAAGGCGCTCGAGGATTTGGGCTACGAGGCCGTCGACAACCTGCCGCTCTCGCTGGTGCCAGGCCTGATGAGCCAGCGTCCGCTGCGCCAGCCGCTTGCGCTCGGCGCCGACGTGCGCACGCGCGACTTCGGCGCGACGGCGCTCGTCGACACGCTCGACCGCTTGGCGCTCGAAGGCGGTGCACGGCCCTTGGTAGTCTTCCTCGACTGCGGCGACGAGCAGCTTCTGCGCCGCTTTACCGAGACCCGACGCCGGCATCCGCTGGCGCAGGACCGGCCGGTGCTCGACGGCATTCGCCTGGAGCGGCAATACCTCGCGGAGCTCCGCGACCGCGCCGACCTCACCATCGACACCGGCGATTTGAGCACTGCTGACCTGAAGCGCCTCCTCACCGGCCACTTCGCGCTGGAGCGCTCGCCGGGGATTGCGCTCTCGGTGGTCTCCTTTGCCTACCGCCACGGATTGCCGCGCGATGCCGACATGGTTTTCGACGCGCGCTTCCTGCGCAACCCGCATTACGTTCCCGCGCTGAAGCCGCTCACGGGACTCGATCCCGAGATCGGCGCCTATATCGCGGACGACGAGCATTTCCCTGCCTTCTTCCAGCAGCTCGCCTCGCTCGTGGAGCCGCTGCTGCCGCGCTTCGAGCGCGAGGGCAAAAGCTATCTCACCATCGCCATCGGCTGCACCGGCGGCCGCCATCGCTCCGTCTATCTTGCGGAGCGCTTGGCGGAGTGGCTCGGCGAGCGCGGTCGTGCCGTCAGCGTGCGGCACCGCGATCTCGACCGGCCCGGCAGCGCAGAAGCGCGCCAACCGCCAGCAGCCGGCACAACGAGGACTTCGAAATGATAGGTATGGTCATCGTCACCCACGGCCGCCTCGCGGCGGAGTTCGTCGCGGCGCTCGAGCACGTCGTGGGTCCCCAGCGCGACATCGCGGCGATCTGCATCGGCCCCGAGGACGACATGGAGCAGCGCCGCCAGGACATCCTGCAGGCCGTGCGCGCCGTCGACAGCGGCGAGGGCGTCGTGCTCCTGACGGACATGTTCGGCGGCACGCCCAGCAATCTCGCGATCTCCGTCATGGACCGTCCGAAGATCGAGGTGATCGCCGGCATCAACCTGCCCATGCTGATCAAGCTCGCGAGCCTTCGTCCGACCGAGAGCCTCGCCGATGCCGTCCGCGGCGCGCAGGAGGCGGGGCGCAAATACATCAATGTCGCCTCGCAGCTGCTCGCCGACGCCCGCGGATGAACGACGCGCCGAAACCGCCGGATGCGGGCGAGACCCGCCGCACGGTCGCGATCTGCAACAAGCGCGGCCTCCACGCGCGCGCGGCCGCCCGCTTCGTCAAGCTCGCCTGGCAGTTCGAGGCCGAGGTGCGCGTGCGCAAGAACGGTACCACGGTCTCCGGGCGCTCCATCATGGGCCTCATGATGCTCGCGGCCGGGCCCGGGACCGAGATCGAGCTCTCCGCCAGCGGACACGATGCCGAGCGCGCGGTCGCCGCACTCGCGGATCTCGTCACGGGCGGCTTCGATGAAGGCTGAGGGCGGCTCGGGGCGCAAAAGCGAACGCGGCGAACGTATCTTCCAAGGCCTCGGCGTCTCCCCGGGCGTCGCCATCGGCCCCGCCTTCGCGACGGAGGCCGGGGAGGTGCCCGTCGCTGAGCGCCGCGTTGAGGCCGGCGAGGTCGCCGACGAGCGCCGGCGCTTCGAGGACGCGGTAGCGTTCTCGTTGAAGCAGCTCAAGAAGCTCAAGCGCAAGGCCGCGGCACTTCCGAACTCGGCGGCGGAGGAGATGGGCTATCTCCTCGACGCCCACATCGCGATGCTCTCGGGCTCGCGCCTCGTCCGCGGCATCGATCGCCGCATCCGCGAGGACCGCGTCAACGCCGAGCGCGCGGTGCAGATGGAGATCGCCTCGATCGGCGAGAGCTTCGCCGCGATGGATGACGCCTACCTCGCGCAGCGCATCGACGACGTGCGGATGGTGGGGGCGCGGCTCCTGCGCAATCTCACCCAGACGCCCTTCGCCGCCTATCAGCACCTGCCCGCGGGCACGATCATCCTAGCCGAGGAGCTCTCGCCCGCCGATACCGCACTGATGGACCCGCGGCGAATCGCGGGCTTCGCGGCGATGCTCGGCGGCACGGAAAGCCACACCGCAATCATGGCGCGCGCTCTGGCACTTCCGGCAGTGCTGGGCGTCTCCGGTCTTATCGGCGAGGCGAAGAGCGGCGATACCGTGGTGATCGACGGCTCTGCGGGCGTCGTCGTGCTCAATCCAACTTCGGCCACCATCGCCCGCTATGAGCAGATGGCAGAGGCCTTCCAGCGCGAGCAGCGCCAGCTCGCGCGCCTGAAGCGGGTGCCGGCGGTGACGCGCGACGGCGAGGAAATCACGCTCGAGGCCAATCTAGAGCTGCCGCGCGAGCTCGAGCAGGCCATCAACGCCGGCGCGCAGGGCCTCGGTCTCGTACGCACCGAGTTCCTCTACATGAATCGCGAGGACCTCCCCGACGAGGAGGAGCAATACGAGGCCTACAAGGCGCTCGTTCGCGGCATGGAAGGCAAGCCCGTGACGCTCCGCACCCTCGATGTCGGCGGCGACAAGCTCGCGGCGCCGCTTGCGGAGAGCCTTGGAAGCGAATCCGCGAATCCCGCGCTCGGCCTCCGCGCGGTGCGGCTCTCGCTCAAGGAGCGCAAGCTCCTGGATGCGCAGCTTGCGGCGATGCTGCGCGCGGGTGCGGAGGGGCCGGTGCGAATCTTGCTACCGATGGTGTCAACCGTCGGCGAGATCCGTCGCGTCCGCGAGGCGCTGGAACAGGTGGCCCGGCGCCTGAAGCGCCGTGGTGTCGAGGTCGCGGATCCGATGCCGCCATTGGGCGTGATGATCGAGATTCCCGGCGCCGCGCTATCCGCCGACGCACTCGCGAGCGAGAGCGACTTCTTCGCAATCGGCACCAACGACCTCATCCAATATACGCTCGCGATCGATCGCGGCGACGAGCAGGTGGCCTACCTCTATAATCCCCTCCACCCGGCGGTGCTGCGGCTGATCCAGTTCTCGGTCGAGGCGGCGTTGCGCGCGCACATCCCCGTTAGCGTCTGCGGCGAGATGGCGGGCGATCAGCGCTATACGGCGCTCCTCCTCGGCCTTGGCATCCGCAATCTCTCGATGGCGCCCGCCAATATCGGACGCGTGAAGCGCCGGATCCGCCATCTCGACATGACGGCGGCGCAGCGCCGCGCGCGTGCGATCATGGATCAGATGGACGACGGCCGCATCGCGAGCCTCCTCGACGACTTCAACGCACTCGCCTGAGACGTGCGGGTGGGAAAGCGCCCACCCGAGCCATGCTTGCCGCCCCCGCGCGGCGCTGCTATATGCCGCCGTCGCGGGATTTCAGGAGTCCATGAATGGCCGATTACAGGGTTGCCGACCTCTCGCTCGCGGAGTGGGGGCGGAAGGAAATCGCGATCGCCGAGAGCGAGATGCCCGGCCTCATGGCCGTACGCGAGGAATATGGGCCGCGCAAGCCCTTGAAGGGCGCGCGGATCGCGGGCTCGCTCCACATGACGATCCAGACGGCGGTCCTCATCGAGACGCTGAAGCATCTGGGCGCGGACGTCCGCTGGGCCTCCTGCAATATCTTCTCGACGCAGGATCATGCCGCCGCCGCGATC
>Ga0335082_10007209_pt1 | contig 12097 bp, 6 predicted proteins | sample Lox_Sample_41_FD_206718 | JGI IMG/M metagenome (GOLD analysis project Ga0335082, IMG submission 206718) | Soil microbial communities from Loxahatchee National Wildlife Refuge, Florida, United States - Lox_Sample_4.1 | ecosystem: Environmental > Terrestrial > Soil > Wetlands | place: USA: Florida...
CGGTGGCGGCCAACGTCGGCAGCGGCCCCGACATCATCATCTCCACCTTCGAGGATGCGCACCAGTATCCCGAGAAGCTGATGGACGTGACCGACGTCTGCAACTACCTCGGAGGCAAGTACGGCGGGTGGTACGACGTGTGCAAGTCGTATTGCACGCACAACGGCAAGTGGATCGCCGTGCCCATGGGCTGCGCGGGCAACGCGATGGTCTACCGGATCAGCGCCATGAAGGCCGCGGGCTTCGAGACGTTCCCGAAGGATTTCCCGGGCTTCCTCAAGCTCTGCCAGGCGCTCAAGGCGAAGGGACTGCCGTCGGGCTTCGCGCTGGGCAACGCCACGGGCGACGGAAACGCGTGGACGCACTGGGTCGTGTGGGGCCACGGCGGCAAGATGGTGGACGAGAAGAACAACGTCGTCATCAACAGCCCCGAGACCATCGCCGCGCTCGAGTACACGAAGCAGCTCTACGAGACCTTCGCGCCGGGCACGCTCTCCTGGCTCGATCCCAACAACAACAAGGCGTTCCTCGACGGCCAGATCGGCCTCACCGCCAACGGCATCTCGATCTACTACGCGGCCAAGACCTCGCAGGACGCGAAGCTCAAGGAGATGGCCAACGACATCGGCCACGCCAACTTCCCGGTGGGACCGATCGGCAAGACCACGGAGCTGAACCTCTTCTTCCCCATGATGCCGTTCAAGTACACCAAGTACCCGAACGCGGTGAAGGCCTACCTCGCCTTCATGATGGAGAAGGACCAGTACGAGCCGTGGCAGCAGGCCGCCATCGGCTACGTGACGCAGCCGCTCAAGGCCTACGAGCAGAACCCGATCTGGACGGTGGATCCGAAGCACACGCCGTACCGCGACGCCATGAAGGTGATGCTGCCCAACGGCTACGCCGGCACCATGGGCTATGCCTCCGCGGCGTGCATGGCCGACTTCATCATGGTGAACATGGTGGCCGAGGCCGCGTCCGGCGCGAAATCGCCGAAGGAAGCGGCCGAGCGCGCGCAGAAGCGGGCCGAGAGGTACTACAAGGTTTGAGGCGCCTCTTCAACAACAAGCACTTCCTCGGGCTGCTCTTCATGCTGCCCGCGGGAGTGCTGTTGTTGGTGTTCCTCACGTATCCGCTGGGGCTGGGCACGTGGCTCGGGTTCACGGATGCGAAGGTGGGCCGGCCCGGCGTCTGGGTGGGCCTGGAGAACTACCAGTACCTGTGGGGCGACTCGGTCATGCGGCTCGCCCTCTTCAACACGATCTTCTACACGGGCGTGGCAAGCGTGATCAAGTTCGCGCTGGGCCTGTGGCTCGCGCTGCTGCTCAATCGCCACATCCCGTTCAAGTCCTTCTTCCGGGCCGTGGTGCTGCTGCCCTTCATCGTGCCCACCGCGCTTTCCGCGCTCGCCTTCTGGTGGCTCTACGACGCGCAGTTCTCGGTGATCAGCTGGGTGCTGGTGAAGATGGGCCTCATCAAGGAGTACATCGATTTCCTGGGCGATCCGTGGATGGCGCGCTTCTCGACGATCGCCGCCAACATCTGGCGCGGCGTGCCCTTCGTGGCGATCTGCCTGCTCGCGGGGCTGCAGACCATCCCGCCGTCGCTCTACGAGGCCGCGGCGCTCGACGGCGCCACGCCCTGGCAGCGCTTCCGCTTCGTGACGCTGCCGCTGCTCACGCCCATCATCGCGGTGGTGATGACCTTCTCGGTGCTCTTCACGTTCACCGACTTCCAGCTGATCTACGTGCTCACGCGCGGCGGGCCGCTCAACGCCACGCACCTCATGGCCACGCTTTCCTTCCAGCGCGCGATTCCCGGCGGCTCGCTGGGCGAGGGCGCCGCGGTGGCGACCTCGATGGTGCCGTTCCTGCTGGCGGCGATCCTCTTCAGCTACTTCGGCCTGCAGCGGCGCAAGTGGCAGCAGGGCGGGAAGGATTGAGGCAAAGGCGTTGAAACCACAGATGAACGCAGATGACTCTCTGAACCTGATGCCCCGTCGTCGTGTCCGGCTCCCGAGTCGTACGGAAGCCCAGGACGCTTCGAAGCCCATCTGCGTTCATCTGTGTTCATCTGTGGTTCCAATGGTGTAACCCGCAATGCAAGCAAAGCCACATGCCGAAGGATGAACACAGATGAACACAGATGACCCTTTGAACCTGGTGCCTCGTCGTCGTGTCCGGCTCCGGAGTCGCACGGAAGCCCGGGACGCTTCGAAGCCCATCCGCGTTCATCTGTGTTCATCTGGGGTTCCAATGGTTTAGCCCGCAATGCAAGCAAAGCCACACGCCGAAGGAATGGGTTACCTCGAGTCGCTGCCGCGTCGCGTGGTGACGTTGTACCTTCCGCTCGGGGTCTTCGTGTTCGTGCTGCTGTTCCCGTTCTATTGGATGGCCACGACGTCGATCAAGTCCAACGAGGAGCTGCTGTCGCGCGAGGGCAATCCGTTCTGGGTTGTCCATCCGACGTTCGAGCACTTCAGGCACTTGATCTTCGAGACGCCGTACCCGGACTGGATGTGGAACACCGTCCTGGTGTCGGTGAGCTCCACCTTCGCCTCGCTCGCGGCGAGCGTCTTCGCCGCCTACGCCATCGAGCGGCTGCGTTTCCGGGGCGCCAAGCCCGTGGGCCTCGCGATCTTCCTCGCCTACCTCGTCCCGCCGTCGATCCTCTTCATCCCGCTCGCGGCGATCGTCTTCAAGCTGGGACTCTTCGATACGCGCTGGGCGTTGATCCTCACGTATCCCACGTTCCTGATCCCGTTCTGCACCTGGCTGCTCATGGGCTACTTCCGCTCGATCCCGTTCGAGCTGGAGGAGTGCGCCCTCATCGACGGGGCCACGCGCTGGCAGATCCTCGTGAAGATCGTGCTGCCGCTCGCGGTGCCGGGCCTCATCTCCGCGGGCATCTTCGCCTTCACCCTCTCGTGGAACGAGTTCATCTACGCGCTCACCTTCGTGTCCTCGTCGGAGGTGAAGACGGTGCCCGTGGGGGTGGTCACCGAGCTCGTGGAAGGCGACGTCTACCACTGGGGCGCGTTGATGGCGGGCGCGCTGCTCGGGTCGCTGCCGGTGGCGATCATGTACTCGTTCTTCGTCGAGTACTACGTCTCCGGGATGACGGGCGCCGTCAAGGAGTAGTAGAGTATTTCGGCGCGGCTCTCCACCGCGACGGAGCACAAAAATGCAGAACTGCTACGCGACGCTGGGCGTCACGCACGACGTCACGCCCCAAGTCGCCAAGATCGCCTACGAAGGCAAGCTGAAGGCGCTGGCGAAGGCCGGGCTGCCCGAGGCCGAAAGGCTCGCCGAGGAACGGGCGCTCACCCAGGCCTACGTGACCCTGTCCAATCCCGCCAAGAAGGATTGGTACGACAAGCAGTGGCTCAGGCACGGCGAGAGCGAGGAGACGGCCGCCGCCGCTCACCACAAGCGCGGCTGGCTCGTGGCGAGCGTGCTCTCGGTGCTGCTCGTGGGCGCCGTCGCCTATTACTTCGTGCATCGCGCCAACGAGCGCGAGAAGCTCCGCCTCGAGGAGCAGCGCATCGCCAACGAGCGCGCGCTGATCGAAAAGGCGGCCGCGCTCGAGCAGCAGCGCATCGAGGCGGCGAAGGAAGCCGAGCAGGCCCGGCAGGACCTGCGCGAGCGCCAGCAGATGGCGCGCGAGCGCGCCTACTCCGACTCGCAGACCCGCTACGACCACAGCCGGACGGCCGCGGACCAGGCGCGGGCGCGGCAGGTGGAGCTGAGCGAGCAGCGCCAGCGGCAGTACGAAGACCAGCGCCAGCGCGCCCAGGACGAGAACGAGCGCCGGCACGCCCAGGCCGAGGTCGATCGCCAGAAGCGCTTCATCGCGGAGCGCGAGCGCGAGGAGCAGCGCGCCGCCGCCGAGCGCGAGGCCCGGGTCCGCTACGAAGCCGACCGCCGCGCCCGCGAGGCCGCCATCGAGGCCGCGCGCGCGAACCAGGGAAGATAGGGGGCCGCCATGCGCAAGTCGTCCGTCGCCGTGCTCATGGTCGCCGCCGCCCTCGTCGCGGGCAGCTGCCAGCGTTCCCACGAGATGACCGAGGCCGAGCGCGACAAGATCCTCCAGGAGAAGAAGCGCAACGCGAACTGGGGCAAGTCCGTGAGCGACGCGCAGCGCATGGAGGAGATCAGCCGCCAGCGCGCCCAGCAGCAGCGCGAGCAGCAGAAGCAGTAGCCCCTCAGTTCACCGGCGTGACGAGCGGCTTGCCCGCGAAGAACGCGGCGAGGTTGTCGATCACGAGCTGGCCCATGGCCGTGCGCGTCGCATGCGTGGCGCTGCCCACGTGAGGCTGAACCACGACGTTGTCGAGGGCGAGCAGCTCGGCGGGCACGGCCGGCTCCTTGTCGAAGACGTCCAGCCCCGCGGCCCCCAGCTTGCCCGAGGCGAGGGCCGCGATCATCGCCGGCTCGTCGATCACGGACCCGCGCGCGATGTTCACGATCGTGCCCTCGGGGCCGAGCGCCTCGAGCACGGCGCCGTTGACGAGCCCGCGGGTTTCCGCGCCACCGGGGGCGGCGACGATCATGACGTCCACGTCCTTCGCGAGCGAAAGCGCGTCCGGATGGTAGGGATACGCGACGCCCGCCTGCCTGTTGCGCCCTGTGTAGGCGACCTTGAGGTTGAACGCCTCGCAGCGCCTGGCGATCGCCTTGCCGATGCGTCCGAGGCCCACGATGCCCACGGTCTTGCCCTGGACGCTCTGCGTGAGCGCCATCGGCCCCTTGAGCCACTTGCCCTCGCGCACGTAGCGGTCGCCCTGCGGGACGCGGCGGATCGCCGCGAGCATGAGCGCCACCGCGATGTCGGCCACGTCCTCGGTGAGCACGTCGGGCGTATTGGTGACCTTCACGGCGCGCCGCGTGGCCGCGGCCACGTCGACCGAGTCGACGCCGACGCCGAAGTGGGACACGATCTTCAGCCGGGGGAGCTTACCCATCGTGGCATCGTCGATGCCCTTCACGCCCGTTGTGGCGACCGCGGTGATCCTGTCGGCCACCGAAGCGAGGAAGGCGTCGCGATCCGGCGCTTCCCAGAGCTTGTGGACGGTATAGGCGTCCTCGAGGACGGCCTGCGTGGGCTTGAACATGGCGCCCACCATGAGGAGGTCGGGTTTCATGGGCGGCGAGCTTACACCGGAAACGCACCTTCTTTCATTGCTTCGCCACAATCGATCATGAGGCGCGCCCAAGCTTCTGGCAGGATGCAGTCCGTGGGCAATCCGGGAGCGACGGGAGATGAATGACGATCTGTCCCCTTCTTGGGGAAAAAGGGCTCTGACCCTCGCGATGCTTGCGCTCGCGACTGTTGCATCGGCGAGAGCCGAGCCGAAGGTCGAGCTGTTCACGCCGCAGGGTGAGTCCAAGGGCGTGCGCCAGGTGGCGGTGCGCTTCGGCGAGCCGATGGTGGAGTTCGGCGATCCGCGATTGCCGGAGCCCTTCACGTACAAGTGCGAAGGCGATCCCGCGGCCCACAAGGGCAAGGGGCGCTGGGCCGACACGACCAACTGGGCGTTCGACTTCGAGGCGGACCTGCCTTCGGGCCAGCGCTGCACGTTCACGCTCAAACCGGACCTCAAGACCGCCGCGGGCCGGGCGCTCACGGGCACGAAGACCTTCTCCTTCAATACGGGCGGGCCGACGATCGTGGCCTCGCAGCCGCGCGACGGCCACACGGCGATCGACGAGGAGCAGGCCTTCATCCTCGTCTTCGACGGGCCGGTCGACGCGGCGAGCCTGAAGGGCGCATGGTGCGAGGCGGCCGGCGTGAACGAGCGCATCCCCGCCCAGGTCGTGTCCAGCGAGGAGACGCGCAAGATCCTCGCCGAGCAGCCGCAGCTCGCGTATCGCTTCTACAAGCTCGTCCTCAAGGGTCGCAAGCCCATCGAGCTCGCCCGCTTCAGGATCGAGGATCCGCGATGGAAGACGCTGCCGATCCTCGGGCTCAAGTGCGCGCGGCGCCTGCCCGCGGGCGCGCAGGTCTCCGTCGTGATCGGTCCGGAGGTGAAGACGCCGAGCGGGCTCGCCCGCGGGCAGCCGCAGCGCCTCGCCTTCCGCGTGCGCAAGGAGTTCACCGCGGCCTTCCGCTGCCAGCGCGTGAACAAGGACGCGCAATGCATGCCGACTTCCGCGATGCGCCTCGACTTCACGGCGCCGGTGCCGCGCGAGCTCGCCGCGCAGGTCGAGCTCAAGCCCGCGAAGGGCAAGCCGCGCCCGGCGAAGCTCGATCCGAACGTGAAGACCGTGGACGGCGTGAGCTTCGAGGGGCCGTTCCCCGAGCGCGCGCAGTTCACCGTCGAGCTTCCCGAGGGGCTCCACGACGATTCGGGCCGCGCGCTCGCCAACGCGGCCTCCTTCCCGCTCACGGTGAGGACCGATCTGTACCCGGCGCTGCTCAAGTTCCCGGCGCGCTTCGGCATCCTCGAGGCGAGCGATCCCACGCTGCCGGTCACGGTGCGCGGGGTGGAGCCTTCGCTTTCCGGCAGCAAGGTCGATGTGATCGGCGCATCCGGCGAGCCGATCCCGGGCCGGATCGAGCGCGTGGCGGGCAGCGAGGAGCAGCTCACCCGGCGGCTCCTCTCGTTCCTGGTGCCGCCCGAGGAGCGGTCTCGCCCGGGCAAGGCCGTCCGCCCCGGCGAGATCCCCTCGATCGAGCCGACCGACGACACGCGCTCGCTCTCGATTCCCCGGCCGCTCAAGGGGCGCGCCACCGAGGTGATCGGCATCCCCCTCGGGAAGCCCGGCTACTACATCGTCGAATTCGCGAGCCCGCGCCTGGGAACCGAGCTCTTCGGCGTGAAGGACAAGCCCTACTACGTGGCCACGAGCGCGCTCGTCACGAACCTCGCCGTGCATCTCAAGCTCGGGCGCGAGAGCTCGCTCGTGTGGGTCACGCGCCTTTCCGACGGCTCGCCGGTGGCGAACGCGCGGGTCTCCGTGCGCACGTGCCGCGCGGAGCAGGTCTTCGAGGGCCGCACGAGCGCCGACGGCATCGCCGAGATCGCCAAGGCGCTGCCGCGGCCGCGCGAATGGCCGCCGTGCCCGCTCATCGCGTTCGCCCAGGCCGACGACGACCTCTCGTTCACGCTCTCGTCGTGGCGCGAGGGCATCGAGCCGTGGAACTTCGGGATGAACACGGGCTACTGGCAGAACCGTCCCATGGTGATCCACACGATCTTCGACCGCACGCTCTTCCGCGCCGGCGAGACCGTGAGCATGAAGCACGTGGCGCGCATCCCGGTGGGGCAGGGTTTCCGCACGCCGTCGCCCGGCGAGCTCCCCGGGACGCTCACGCTGTATCACACGGGCAGCGACCAGCGCATCCAGCTGCCGGTGAAGTTCGACGCCCATGGCATCGCCGAGACCACGTGGGCGATCCCGAAGGAGGCGAAGCTCGGCGCCTACGAGGTGATGTGGGAGACCCAGGGCATCACGCTGCAGGGAGCGACGGGCACCTTCCGCGTCGAAGCCTTCCGCGTTCCGCTCATGCGCGCCGCGCTTTCCGTGCCCAAGGCGCCCCTCGTGCGGCCGAAGTCGGCGAAGATCGATGCGGCAGTGACGTACCTCTCGGGCGGGCCCGCGTCCAACATTCCCGTCACCGTGCGCCACCGCATCGAGCCGCGCGCCGTGAGCTTCGCGGATTTCGACGAATTCTCCTTCGGCGGCGACCCGGTGAAGGAGGGCGTGCAGACGGGCTCCTCGGCCGACTCGTATTCGCTCTGGGACGCCGACGAGGACGAGGAGTCCCCGGACGAGGCTTCGCCCGGCGGCGAGACGCCGGTGGCGACGAAGAAGCTCGCCCTCGATGCCGCGGGGACGGCCGCCATCACGATCGACAACCTTCCACCCATCGAGCGCCCCGCGAGCCTCGTGGTCGAGATGGAATACAACGATCCGAACGGGGAGCGGCTCGCCGCCTCCACGCGCGTGGACCTGCATCCGGCGAGCCTTTACGTGGGCATCAAGGCCGACAGCTGGGTCGCGAGCAAGACGGGCGTGAAGGCGCAGGTGATCGTCCTCGATACCGCGGGCAAGCCCGTGGCGGGCAAGCCGGTGTCGGTCGAGCTCTTCGAGCGCAAGTCCTACTCGAGCCGCCGGCGCGTGCTGGGCGGCTTCTACGCCTACGACTCGGTGACCGAGACGAAGAAGGTGGGCGAGGGCTGCTCGGGCACGACCGATTCCCACGGCCTCGTCTTCTGCTCGGTGAAGCCGGGGTTGTCGGGCGAGCTCATCGTTCGCGCGCAAGCCGTCGACGAAGGCCAGCGCGCCGCGGCGGCCACGACGAGCATCTGGATCGCCGGCGACGGCGGCTGGTGGTTCGATCCGGCCAACAGCGACCGCATGGACCTCATCCCCGAGAAGCGCCGCTACGAGCCGGGCGAGACCGCGCGCTTCCAGGTGCGCATGCCCTTCCGCGAGGCGACCGTGCTGGTCACGGTCGAGCGCGAGGGCATCCTGTCTCATCGCATCGTGAAGATCGATTCGCGCGATCCCGTGATCGAGGTGCCGGTCATCGGCAGCTACGGGCCCAACGTGTACGTCTCCGCCCTCGCGGTGCGGGGCCGCGTGAAGGGCACGGGCGTGAAGCCGCCCACGGCGCTGCTCGACCTCGCCAAGCCCGCGTACAAGCTCGGCAACGCGAGCATCGTCGTCGGACGCCGCGGCTACGAGCTCAAGGTGAAGGTGACGCCCGACCGCGACGTGTTCCGCGTTCGCGAGAAGGCGCACGTGGCGGTCGAGGTGACCGATGCCGACGGCAAGCCCGCCGCCGGGGGCGAGATCGCGCTCGCCGCGGTGGACGAGGGCCTGCTCGAGCTCATGAACAACGACTCGTGGGACCTGCTCGAGGGCATGATGGGCCAGCGCCCGCTCGAGGTGATCACCGCGACCGCCCAGGGCCACGTGATCGGCAAGCGCCACTTCGGGCGCAAGTCGGTGCCCGCGGGCGGCGGCGGCGGCAAGTCCGGCGCGCGCGAGCTCTTCGACACGCTGCTCGCCTGGAAGGGCCGCATCACGCTCGATGCCGACGGGCGCGCGAGCCTGGACATCCCGCTGAACGACTCCCTCTCGAGCTTCCGCATCGTCGCCGTGGCGCTCGATGGCGACGCGAGATTCGGCTTCGGGCGCGCGACAATCCGCACGACGCAGGACCTCATGCTCTTCGCGGGCCTGCCGCCGGTGGTGCGCGAGCAGGACGACTTCTCGGCGATGTTCACGCTGCGCAACACGACGGCCTCGCCGCTCGATGCGCGCCTCGCCTGGGCCATTCGCGACAAGGCCGTGGGCGAGGCCGCGGGCAGGACGCTCGCTTCCGGGGAAGAGAAGGCGACGCTCGCCGCGGGCGAATCGCGCCTGGTCTCCATTCCCGTGAAGGTGCCCCTCGGCGTGCCGAAGCTCTACTGGGAAGTGAGCGCGACCTCGGCGGGCGCGAGCGACAAGCTTCGCGTCGCGCAGGAAGTGATCGAGGTCCATCCGGTGCGCGTGTACGAGGCCACGCTCCAGCGCCTCGAGCAGCCGGTGGCCTTTCCCGTTGCGATTCCGTCGGACGCGCTGCCGGGCCGCGGCGGCGTGCGCGTGGAGCTCATGAGCTCGCTCGCGGGCGAGCAGTCGGCGCTGCGCGACTGGTTCCGCTACTACCCGTACTCGTGCCTCGAGCAGCGCGCCTCCAAGGCGATCGGCCTTCGCGACGCCGCGATGTGGGCCGCGGTGGCGGGCTCCACGGGCAACTACCTCGACCGCGACGGCCTCGCGCGCTACTTCCCGATCGATTCCCTCGAGGGCAGCGACGTGCTCACCGCGTACCTGGTCCAGATCGCCGATGCGGACGGCCGCACCTGGCCCGACGACACGCTGCAGCGCATGCTGGGCGGGCTCGAGGGCTTCGTCGCCGGGCGCGTCGTGCGCGGAAGCGCGCTGCCCACGGCGGACCTCACGCTGCGCAAGCTCGCGGCCATCGAGGCGCTCTCGCGCCACGGCCATGCGCGTCCCGAGATGCTCGAGTCCATCACGATCGATCCGGCGCGCTGGCCGACCTCGGCCGTGATCGACTGGATCGGGATCCTGCAGCGCGTGGAAGGCATCCGCGACCGCGCGGCGAGGAAGGACCAGGCGCTCTCGATCCTGCGCAGCCGCATGAACCTGCAGGGCACCGTGATGACTTTCTCCTCGGAGAAATCCGACGCGCTCTGGTGGCTCATGGTGGGCGCGGACCTCAACGCGAACCGGGCGCTGCTCGCGGTGCTGGACGAGCCCTCGTGGAGGGCCGACATCGGCCGCGTCGTGCGCGGCGCGCTCTCGCGCCAGGTGAAGGGCACGTGGAGCACCACCACCGCCAACGCGTGGGGAACGGTCGCGCTCGCGCGCTACGCCGAGGCGTTCGAGGCGACGCCCGTCACCGGCACCACGCGCCTTACGTTGGCCGGGGAACGCACCGACGTCGCGGTGGGCCCGGAGAAGAAGACCACGGACCTGCCGTGGCCGCGCGGCAAGGCGACGCTCACGCTCGCCCACTTCGGCGACGGCGCCCCGTGGGCCATCGTGCAGTCGCGCGCGGCGCTTCCGCTGAAGGAGGCGCTCTCCACGGGCTATCGGATCACGCGCACCGTGAAGCCCATCGACACGAAGGAGCGCGGAGCCTTCTCGCGCGGAGACGCGTACCGCGTCACGCTCGAGATCGACGCGCAGTCCGACATGACGTGGGTGGTCGTGGACGATCCGGTTCCCTCGGGCGCCTCGATCCTGGGCTCGGGCCTCGGCCGCGACTCGGCCCTGCTCACGCGCGGCGAGAAGGAGCAGGGCTGGACGTGGCCCGCCTACATCGAGCGCACGTTCACCTCGTACCGCGCGTACTACTACTTCGTGCCGAAGGGCAAGTTCACGACGGAATACACGGTGCGCCTGAACAACGCGGGGCGCTTCGACCTGCCCGCCACGCGCGTCGAGGCGATGTACGCGCCCGAGATGCTGGGCGAGGTGCCCAATGCGCCGATGGTGGTGAAGCCGTGAGCCTCTGGAACCGGGCGCCGGCCGGCGCCGCGCTCACGGCGCTCGCCGGGTTCGCGATGGCGTTCGCGGCGAGCCTCTTCGTGGCGCCCTATCCGGTGCGCCCGTTCGAGGAGGTCCGGGCGCAGTGGCGAAGCGCCGATGCGTGGCTGCTCGATCGCAACGGAGAGCGCCTGTCCCGCGTCCGCATCGACCACCAGCGGCGGCGCGGCGACTGGACCGCTCTGGCCGACGTGTCGCCCGCGCTGGTCGATGCGGTCATCGCCTCGGAGGACCATCGCTTCCGCACCCACGGGGGCGTGGACTGGGAAGGCCTCGCCGCGGCGGCGCGGCAGACCACGTTGGGCGAGCGGCGCGGCGGAAGCACGCTCACCATGCAGCTCGCCGCGCAATTGAATCCCGGCCTCGAGCGCGGCGGCCACCGCGGCCTCCTGGACAAGTGGCGCCAGATGCGCCAGGCGCTCGCGATCGAGAAGGCGTGGTCGAAGGACGAGATCCTCGAGGCGTGGCTCAACTTCGCGCCGTTCCGAGGGGAGATCGAGGGCGTGGACGCGGCCTCGCGCGCGATCGCCGGCAAGCGCCCCTCGGCGCTCGATCGCGCCGAGTCGGCCACGCTCGCCGCGCTGGTGCGCGCGCCCAACGCGCCGCCCGATCGCGTCGCCAAGCGCGCCTGCCTACTCGCCGACGGCGACGCGGCCGTCTGCGACGAGGCGCAGCGCCTCGCCGACACGGGCCTCGCCGCGAGCAGGCCCCGCGACCGATTCGAGGGAGACGCGCCGCATCTCGCGCGCCGCCTGCTCTCCACGCCCGGCGAAGCGCTGCGTTCCACGCTCGACGCCCGGGTGCAGCGGTTCGCCGCGGCCACGCTCTGGCGGCACATCCGCGAGCTCGACGGGCGCAACGTGCAGGACGGCGCGGTGGTCGTGCTCGACAACGCGACCGGCGAGGTGCTCGCCTACGTGGGATCGAGCGGAAGCCTCTCGCGCGCGCCGGAAGTGGACGGGGCGAGCGCGCGGCGCCTCGCGGGCTCGACGCTCAAGCCCTTCCTCTACTCGCTCGCGATCGAGCGGCGC
>Ga0335082_10007210_pt1 | contig 12096 bp, 7 predicted proteins | sample Lox_Sample_41_FD_206718 | JGI IMG/M metagenome (GOLD analysis project Ga0335082, IMG submission 206718) | Soil microbial communities from Loxahatchee National Wildlife Refuge, Florida, United States - Lox_Sample_4.1 | ecosystem: Environmental > Terrestrial > Soil > Wetlands | place: USA: Florida...
CCATGGCTTCAGGAAGTCTCCGGATGGAGTGGTTCAGATGTTGAGCTAGCCGACGAGGTAACCCCCCCCCGGTTTTACCGTAAAGTCTTGATTTGATGTATTTTACTGAACCAGCACAACGTAAAATCTTGAAAACATTTGGTTTACAGACAAAGTCTTGAAAATAAATGACATATAGCAACAAGCCCCAGCACTGTGCTGGGGCTTGTTTGTTTCTTCCTTCAATTTTAGCGAACCGGATAGGGTAAACCGGCGCTTTATGGGGCTAAATTATGCTCCGATAAGTTTTCTATTTTGTGTCACATGCGAGCTTGATGCCCTGCATAGGGGGCTTGACAGGTTTTTTTCTGGAGTCCCGTTCCTTTGTTGCGGCGATCCGGCATTGTGCTGACCGATGCAAAACGCAGATCCTTCAACTTCGCTGCGCTTCGTTCAGGATGACACTTTTATGGTTCATGGCAACGATTTCACTTGGCAACGATTTCAGTTGGCAACAATTTCAGCGACAGGACACTAGCTACTTGATTCATCACACTAGCTACTGAGGTTTTCACCGGTCATCTCGATGGGCTTTTGAAGGTTGAGCAGTTTCAGGATGGTGGGAGAGATGTCGCGAAGGCTTCCGCCGGGCCTGAGTATCCTGTGGTGGTCGGTGTTCTGTTCGTCGCTGATGAGGATGAACGGTACTGGGTTGGTGGTGTGGGCCGTGTGGGGGCCGCCGGTTACGGGGTCGATGAGCAGCTCGGCGTTGCCGTGGTCTGCGGTGACCAGGAGGGCTCCGCCGCGCTGTTTGACGGCGTTGTAGATGCGGCCGAGTTCGGTGTCGACGGTTTCGACTGCCTTGATGGTGGGCACTAGCTTGCCGGAGTGGCCGACCATGTCGGCGTTGGCGAAGTTGACGATGATGACGTCGAAGGCGGTGTCGTTGACGGCCTTGACGACGGCGTCGGCGATGCCGGCGGCGGACATCTCCGGCGCGAGGTCGTAGGTGGCGACCTTCTGCGAAGGAATGAGAGTGCGGTCTTCGCCGGGGAAGGGCTTCTCGATGCCGCCGTTGAAGAAGTAGGTGACGTGCGCGTACTTCTCGGTCTCGGCGACGCGCAGGTTGCGCAGGTTGGCGTCGGCCATGACGTTGGCGAGCAGGTTTTCCATCGACTCGGGCGGAATGACGACCGGGAGCGTGAAGTTTTTGTCGTACTGCGTCATGCAGACGTAGTGGAGGCTCTTCGGTGCCTCTGCGCGAGGAATTTCGAGGTCCAGCTCTGCTGCCTTCGGCAGATCGAGAGCATTTGCGGTGGTCAGGCCGCCGGTGACGTTGCGGCCAAGGACGCGCGTGATCTGGCGGACGCGGTCCGCGCGGTAGTTGAAGCAGATGCAGACGTCGTTGTCGCGGATGGGACCGACTGGAGCGCCGTGTTGATCGATGACGGTAAATGGCGGAACGAACTCATCGGTGATCTGATTGTTGTAGAGCTCGCGGAGGCGTGCGAGAGGATCGGTGTAGGTGCCTCCCTGCGGCCTGCCGGTGACCATGGCGTCGAAGGCCTGGCGCTCCTTCTCCCAGCGCAGGTCGCGGTCCATGGCGAAGTAGCGGCCTGAGACGGAGGCGATCTGGCCGACGCCGATCTCGCGGATCTGCTGCTCGAGAGCTTCGAGGTAGCCGAGGCCGCTGGTGGGCATGGTGTCGCGGCCGTCCATGAAGGCGTGGACGAAGACGCGAGTCAGGCGATGCTGCGCGGCGAGCCTGAGCAGAGCGTAGAGATGACGCTGGTGCGAGTGGACGCCTCCATCGGAGACGAGGCCGAAGAGGTGGAGAGCGCGGTTGCCTTGGGCGGCGAGCTCGACTGCTTTCGTGAGTGTCGGATCCGTGAAGAAGCTGCCGTCGGCGATGGCGGAGTCAATGCGCGTGATGTCCATGCGGACGATGCGCCCGGCGCCGAGGTTGAGGTGGCCGACCTCGGAGTTGCCCATCTGGCCGTCAGGGAGGCCGACGAAGTGTTCGCTGGCGCGGATGAGCGTGTTGGGGTAGTCGGCGAGCAGCTTGTCGTAGGTGGGCTTGCGGGCCAGCGCGATGGCGTTGCCGTGAGTCTCGGCACGGTAACCCCATCCGTCAAGAATCGTGAGGACAATCGGTTTGTTAGGCATTGCTGTGGTTCAGGATATCAAGAGTGTCGACGGGATGACGTCTGAGGCATCTGTTGCACTTTGAAAAAAGATACTGGCCCTTCGACTGCGCTCCCTTCGGGAGCTTCGCTCAGGATGACAATTGTAGCGAGTTCGATCTTGCTAGACGAGGCCGGGAAGGACGTGGGTCGCGGTGCCGAGAATGACTTCGCTGAAGGCTTCGGCGTTTGCGGGCTCTTCGGGACCGACGTAGACGGTGAGGATGCGTCGCTGGCGGCCGAGGTGGACCAATCCTGCGGCGGGATAGACGGAGCCGGAGGTGCCGACGACGAGAAGAACGGTGGCTCGATCGAGTTGGGCGTAGATGGTGTCGAGGTCGAGGGGGATCTCGCCGAACCAGACGATATGCGGGCGAACGGGAGCGCCGCAGTCTTTGCACATGGGCAGCGATGATGCGGTCTCATAGAAAGACTGATCGTCGAACGGTTGGTTGCAGCCAACGCAGCGCGACTGAAAGAGTGAGCCGTGCATGTGGTGAATGCGTTGGGAGCCGGCTCGTTCGTGGAGGTCATCGACGTTCTGGGTGCAGAGGTAGAAGCGGTCGCCTAATTTTTCCTCGATGCGGGCAAGGGCGATGTGCGCGGCGTTGGGATGGACGGCGAGGGCATCGCGGCGGCGCATGGAGTAGAAGCGCCAGACGAGTTCAGGGTTTGCGTCCCATGCCTCGGGGGTCGCGACCTCTTCGACGCGATGGCCGTTCCAGAGGCCTCCGGAGCCGCGGAAGGTGGCGAGACCGCTTTCGGCGGAGATGCCTGCGCCGGTGAGGACGAAGAGGCGGTCGGTGGAGGAGAGGTTCATCGTCAGCAGGCTAAGCAGGCGGAGAGATGCTGTGAATATCGTCGGCCGTGTCCGTGACCGGAGACTGCCAGCCACCAGGAGGCGTGACGTCGGCGCATGTCTGCTCCGGAGCCTCGGACGGACCCCAGGTCTGCGGCTGATAGGTGTAGACCGGCGTTCCGGCTTTGAGGACGGGATCGACGATGCGCCATGCCTCTTCGACGTAGTCCTGGCGAGCGAAGAGCGTGGCGTCACCGGCCATTGCGTCGGTGAGGACGCGCTCGTAGGCCTCCATCTCTCCGGGGCGCGGATAGCGGCAGAATTCGAGTTCGACGAGGGAGCGATTTTCTGTCTCATCAAGGGGAGATACCGACACGGCGAGAGCCATGGTCATCTCAGGGCTGATGCGGAAGCGCATGTGGTTCTGCGGCGCTGGCTCGGTCATGTTCGTTGCGGGCGGCTTGCGAAAACGCGCGATGACCTCAGTGCAGGTGGTAGGAAGATTCTTGCCGGCACGGATGTAGAAGGGCACGCCGTCCCAGCGCCAGGACTTGATCTCGAGCTTGAGTGCAGCGAAGGTTTCGACGGTTGAATTTGCGGCAACACCCTTCTCGTTTTTGTAGCCGTCGAACTGGCCGCGAACGAGATGGCACGCATCGATGGGAGGAATAGCTTTTAGAACCTTTACCTTTTCGTCGCGAATCGCTTCGCTGTCGTGACGCGCGGGACATTCCATCGCTATATTGCACATGAGCTGAAAGATGTGATTCTGGATGACGTCGCGGATAGCCCCGGTCTGATCGTAGAAGGCTCCGCGGCCCTGTACACCGAAGTTTTCGGCCATGGTGATCTGCACGCTTTCGACGTATTCGCGGTGCCAAAGCGGCTCCAGGAAGGCGTTGGAGAATCGGAAAGAGACCATGTTGTGGACAGGCCCCTTGGCGAGGTAGTGGTCGATGCGGAAGATGGACGATTCGGGGAAGGCGGTAAGCAAGATGCGGTTGAGCTCCTGTGCCGAGGCGAGGTCTCGACCGAAGGGCTTTTCGAGGATCATACGAGCGCCCGCGGCTGAGCCTGACTGAACGAGCTGCTCGACGACTTTTTCGAAGAGCGACGGCGGTATGGCGAGGTAGTGCGCGGGATGCTGCGCCGAACCCAGTTGCCTGCGGACCTCGGCGAAGGTGGCAGGGTCGGCGTAGTCACCGTCGACGTAATGCAGGAGCGAGGAGAGCTTCTGCCAGGCAGCCTGGTCGAGACCTCCATGCTTTTCGAGGGAGTCCTGCGCGCGTGCCTTGAACTGGTCGAGGTTCCATCCGGCCTTGGCGACGCCGATGACAGGCACGTTGAGTTTTTCGCGTTTCACCATCGCCTGCAGTGCAGGAAAGATCTTCTTGTAGGCGAGGTCGCCTGTGGCTCCGAAGAAGACGAGCGCATCGGACTGAATTGGAGCGGTGGGATTCGGGAAGGGTGACTGAAGGTCTAGCAAGAGATGTCTCCTGGACTTCAGATACCAGTCTATGTCGGCGGGCTGCCTATGAGAAACCTGGGGAAAGATAGGAATGGAATTTTTGCAAAGTTTAAAAGGAAGACCCCGCCGGAGCGGGGCCTGTTACAGCGCGAGTGTTTGATAACTATTCGCCGAAGTTGACCGACTCGATGCCGAGGAACTCGGCGGACTGGCCGAGCTCTTCCTCGATGCGGAGGAGCTGGTTGTACTTCGCGATGCGGTCGGTGCGGCTGGCCGAACCGGTCTTGATCTGGCCGGCGTTGGTGGCCACGGCGAGATCGGCGATGAAGGTGTCTTCGGTCTCGCCGGAGCGGTGGCTGATGATCGAGGTGTAGCCGTAGCGGCGGCCGAGTTCAATGGCGTCGAGCGTCTCGGAGACGGTGCCGATCTGGTTGACCTTGATCAGGATGGAGTTGCCGACGTTCTGGTCGATTCCCTGCTGCAGGCGCTGGACGTTGGTGACAAAGAGATCGTCGCCGACGAGCTGGGTGAAGTCGCCGATCTGCCTGGTGAGGAGCTTCCAGCCCTCCCAGTCGTCTTCGGCGAGGCCGTCCTCGATGGAGACGATGGGATACTGACGCACCCAGGACTCCCAGAAGGCTGCCATCTCGGCGGAGGTCTTCTCGGAGTTGTCGGACTTCTTGAAGATGTACTTGCCGGAGGCCTTGTCGTAGAACTCGCTGGAGGCTGGGTCGAGCGCGATGGCGATGTCTTCGCCAGCCTTGTAGCCGGCCAGCTCGATGGCCTCGAGGATCAGCTCGATGGCCTCGGCGTTGGACTTGAGGTTGGGGGCGAAGCCGCCTTCGTCGCCGACGGCGGTGTTGTAGCCCTTCTTCTTGAGGACGCCCTTGAGGGTGTGGAAGGTCTCGGTTCCCCAACGGAGGGCGTCGGAGAAGGTCTCGGCTCCGACGGGCATCACCATGAACTCCTGGAAGTCGACGTTCGAGTCGGCGTGGGAGCCGCCGTTGATGATGTTCATCATGGGCGTGGGAAGAACGCGGGCATTGACGCCGCCGAGATAGCGGTAGAGCGGCAGTTTGAGGGCCTCGGCGCTGGCGCGGGCGACGGCCATGGAGACGGCCAGGATGGCGTTTGCACCGATCTTGCCCTTGTTCTCCGTACCGTCGATGCCGATCATCGTGGCGTCGATCAGCCGCTGGTTGGAGGCGTCCATGCCGGTCAGTTCGGGGGCGAGGATCGACTCGACATTTTCGACGGCCTTGAGCACACCCTTGCCGAGGTAGTGCTCCTTGTCTCCGTCGCGCAACTCGACGGCCTCGTGTTCGCCGGTGGAGGCTCCGCTGGGAACGGCGGCGCGGCCGCGGGCTCCGCCATCGAGGACGACGTCAGCTTCGACGGTTGGGTTTCCGCGGGAGTCGAGGATTTCACGTGCGTGGATAGAGACGATCTCGGTCATGTTGCTCCTGTGGCTGAGTGATGCGGAGTGTTGTTGGACGACGCGGTGGATGAGCCGTTCGTTCAATTTTGGACGCCGGTCGACGGGAACCGTGCTTCCGCCGGTCGCAACGATGGATTGAACGAAGTTATGCCCGATACTGGCGCCAGTTGATTTCACCACACGAATTTTAGCAAAGCGTTTGACCTGGAGCATGACCGATGCGTGAATGCTGGAAATGTTGCCTTCGCAGGTTCCAGCATGTACTCAAAGATGTAGTATCAGGTTCGATTCCCGCTGCGTGAATTTCGCAAAAGGGGAGTCTGGGGCTTTTAGCCTTATACAAGGGCCGAAATAGGCATCCCGCCGCCCGGAGGATTGAATCATGAAGACACGCATCACCACTGCAGCCGCTCTCGCATTCGCCACGTTTCCACTCGTCGCGCAGAGCTCTGGCGTCTCGAATCCTGACCCGGTAACGATTGATGCAACCAACGACGCGGCTCCTGCTGCTCCAAAGGCCGCTGCCCCGGCCAAGCCCTCTGCGGCGAAGCCGGCCACAGAAGAGGTTTACGGTGCATACGTTCCTTACAAGGGACCGGCGGCGGCAGGCGCAGCCCCGGTAACAGCGCCGCAGGCAGTTCCCTCGGGTGACATGGACGGGCAGATTGTGACCAGCGTGCCGGAGCGGGAAGGCGAGATCAACGAAGGGACTCTGATCCGCGTTCGTACGCGCGAAAAGATCTCAACAGCTCAGACGATGCCAGGCTCGAAGTTCACGGCCGAGATCATGGAGCCGATAACGAACAATGGGCGCGTGATCATTCCTATCGGCTCGGTTCTGGAAGGCCAGGTGACTGAGATTCGCAGCGGTCGCCGGATCTCCGGCGGGGCTTCAATGCATCTCGAGCCGCGAGAAATAACGCTGCCCGACGGAACGGTCTATGTGATTCACGCACAACTGATCGACACGACGCTGAGCAGCCTCAACGTGGATCGTGAGGGAACCCTGAAGCTACGTGACCGCACAAAGGAGACCCTTGCAGTCGCCGCACTGACTACGGGCAGTGGCGCGGCGGCAGGAGCGTTGATCGGCGGCGGAGTGGGAGCAGTTGTGGGCGCCGGGGTCGGTGCAGGCGCAGGCACCATCATGTGGTTGAAGCAGGAGCGCCAGGCAACACTTGGCAAGGATTCTCGCCTGGTCTTCAGTCTGACGACTCCGCTTATTTTGAAGCCGGTGCATTCAGCAGCCATGGATACCAGCCGAACCGGGGCTGGACCGGCGCTAAAGGCTGCAACCGCTGAGTAATTACGCTGTTTCTTGACGGAAAAGGACAGATCCCCCCTGGTCTGTCCTTTCTTTTGGTCGAAACAGCTCGTGTGGTGTCTCAAAAGTTCGCGACATCATCGCGACGATTCAGCATTGTGCTAACCAAACCAAAACGCAGATCCTTCGACTTCGCTGCGCTTCGCTCAGGATGACACCTTCATGGTAGCAATTTCAGCTATGGCAACAATGTCAGAGGCGGCAACGACTTGAGAGACAGGACACGTGTCGATCGCTATGAAGATCAGTTGCGTACCTGGGCGAGCAGTCGCTTCCAGTTCTTCTGGTTGCGCCTGTAGCTCTTCTTGAGGTCTTCGAGGATGCGCTCGAAGTCGGTATGACCGGAGAGGCGCTTCCAGGCAGGATTCTTCGAGAACCAGGGGTAGTTTTCGTTGCCGAGGTAGATGGCACGCCGCAGCCAGTGGAGCGCCTCGCTCTCGTCGCCGTCCACGGCGAAGTATGTGGCCAGGCGATAGGCCATCTCACTGTCGGCCTCCGCGGCTGCGAGCGTCTCGTCGATGATGAAGGTCGCCGCCTTGTCGCGATCGCCGAGCTGAACATAGCAGAGCGCGATGGTGGGAAAGACAATGCGCAGCGATTTTTCGTCGCGGATGACATTCTCGAGAGTCTCAATCGCGCCGGGGAGATCGCCGGTACGCATCTTCTGGTAGCCGAGCGAGATTCGCAGCAGCGGCTGGCGAGGCTCGAGGGTAAGTCCTTTTTCGATCTCGTCAGCGGCAAGTTCCATCTGATTCTGATACTGGTAGACGCGGGCGCGATGGTTGTAGATGATCGCCGCGTTCGACGGGTTCATGCGAAGCGAGGCCTGGAACTGTTCCAAAGCCGCTTCATACATGCCATCGATGCGGAGCGTCAGACCGGCGACCATGCGGACGTTCCAGTCGTTGCCTGCTGTCTGCAGGAGATGCTCGATGCCGTGGCGCGCAGACTCCTTTTCACCGCGTGAGAGCAGCATGTAGACGCGGTATAGGTTTGCTTCGACGGAACCGGGGTCGAGCTCGAGTGCTCGGTCGAACGAGCGACGGGCCTCGAGCACGTGCATCTGGCCGCCGAGGCCGTGGCGCGCGTACTGCAGATGGGTGATTCCCAGGCCGGACCATCCGGGGGCGTAGCTCCCATCACGCTTGACGACCGAGTCGAACAGCTCTCGCGCGCGGTCGAGATCGTCGCGGCTTCCGGTGCGCGTCATAAAGGAGGAGAGCAGAGCGCGTGCCTGCAGATACTCCTCGGAGAGGTCCTCGGTGAGAGAGGTTGAGCGATTATTCTCGGGCAGGCTGCGCAGTCGGCCGACTCCCTGAAGCGTACTGAAGACCTCGTTGCAGATCTCGGCCTGCACGCTGACAAGGTCAAAGGATGCGACGTTGATGGAGGCTCCGGCGCGAACGCTCTGCCCCTGCACGTCGAGCAGCTGCCAGTTGAGATCGAATCCCTTGTCGGAGCGAAGGAAGTTGCCCGTGAGGACGAAGTCGGCCAGGAGCTTTTTGCCTACGCTCAGCGGGTCGAGCTGGTGGGTAGGAACCGCCATCAGGGCACTGGAGGGGCGAACGACAAGCGAGGGCATACGCGCAAGCCTCGCGGCGATTGCGTCAGCAAGAGCATAGCCATAAAGCGGAGCGACATCGGCTGGGCCGTAGTTGATAAACGGCAGGACGACGATGCTGTTGGTCAGCTTGTTCGACGATGGAGTGCCCGATTCGCGAAAGCGTTCGGCGAGCATCGAAAGGATGCCTGTGGTGCGCTTCTCTTCCTCGGGGGTATCGAGGGCCAGCCTTCCCTGCGACGGCAGCAGCGTAAGGGACTCACCGCCGGACATGAGCGCGGCATCGAGCTGCATCGAGCGCATGATGGTCTTCAACGACTCGCGAATGTCTGCGGCGGCGGAGAAGCGTGCGGCGGGCTGCTTTTCCAGGCAGCGGAGGATCACGCTCTCAAGCTCGACGGGAAGCTGCGGAGCGATCTGACGGATGGGTGGGGGGTCGGCGAACTGGATGGCTCGTATGGACTGGAAATCAGGCGCGTCGGGGCGGTGGAACGGGTGGCGGCCGGTGGCGAGCTCGAAGAGAATCAGCCCCAGGGCGAAGATGTCGGACTGAACGCTCGACTGCCCGGTGACGAACTGCTCGGGCGCCATGTAGGCGATCGTGCCTCCGCGCGCAGTGTAGGTGGCACCAAGCGGGGGGAGGTTTTGCTTGTCGGCCGGGCCGGAGGGGTCGAAGTCGGCCTTGTCGAGAGCGAGTCTGCGCGCGAGGCCGAAGTCGAGGATCTTGATCAGGCCGCCGTCGGTCAGCATGACGTTGGCCGGCTTCAGATCGCGATGAAAGATGCCCAGCGAGTGCGCGGCGGAGAGACCGTCGGAGATCTGGATTCCGGCGGAGAGCACAAGCTCGAGGCTGGAAGGTCCCTCGTTGATGATCTTGTCCAGCGATTTTCCGGGGACGTACTGCATGACGATGTAGGCTTCCGCACCATCGCCGGACTCGGCCTGGACCTCGCCTACGTCGTAGATGGCGCAGACGTTGGGATGATCGATGGCCGACGCCATTCGCGCCTCGCGAAGCTGCGTGGCGCGCATCTGCTCAACGGTCAGGTTGCCTCGTTTGAGGAGCTTGATAACGACAGGTCGTTGCAACAGGGTGTCGTTGGCTAAAAACACGACGCCGGAGCCGCCGGCTCCGATCTTGCGGACGAGCTCGTATTGCTCGATGACACGGCGCTTCATTCTTCCATTATTGCAAGGAGTTGCATGTGGAAGGTTTACTGTGCGTTACTCGGATTTGAGATGTTTCAAAACGGCCCCGTAAGATTTCAACTTCGAACGGCTATGGCAACAGGATGCTTTTCACGGGTATTAAACAAACCGCAGGTCCTTCGACTGCGGTTAGCGCAAAGAACGCGCCAAACTCCGCTCAGGATGACACCCTTTTGCTGGTAGAAACGGCACAGCCGATCGCAGGTTTGTCGATTCCCTGGCAACGCTGTTATCTGCCGTTGCGCTCCCATGGCCGCGGGTTGACGGGGTCGTCCTGCCACTTTTGACGGCGTCCTACGAGGAACATGATGAGGCCGAAGACAAACATCAAAAGCCCCCAGCCGAGGTTCAGGTTTACGCCCATCGAGCGCTCGTAGATGGCGGAATGGCGCGTAAACAGCCCATAAACGCTCATCATACCGCCGACGATGAGGAAGATCAGGCCGAGGGGAATGCGGATATCGAGTCCCATGTCTTTTCCTTTTTGCGATTACGCAAACACAAGGTTGAGGATGACGAGCAGTCCAAGAACAGCCCAGGCGAGCGTTGCAGGCTTCTGATACCACCTGAGGTGGTGCTCGACGGGCTTCGGTGTCAGCGAGTAGACCAGGCCGACGAGTTCAGATTCCTCGCGGGGTTTGGTGACGAGACTGACCGCAACCGTAACGACAAGATTGACGGAGAACGCGAAGATGGCGGTCCAGAAGTTCTGCGCCATGTCGCTGGGGTAATGGTGGACGACGCTGATCCAGCCACCGTGAATTCCGGGTGTGGCATCTGTGGGGATCGTGAGGCCGTGGTGAAGCAGAGCGGCGACAGTTCCGGCGAGGAGACCGGTAAAAGCACCGTGGCCGGTTGTGCGCTTCCAGAACATTCCCAGCAGGAAGGTGGCGAACAGCGGTGCGTTGACGAAGGAGAAGACCAACTGCAACGCGTCCATGATGTTGTTGAAGTTGGTGGCAGCATACGCTGCGCCAATGGACAGGACGATTCCACCGATGGTCGCCATGCGGCCCATCCACAGGTAGTGCGCGTCCGTCCCCTTCTTGTTGATGTAGGCCTGATAGATGTCGTAGGTCCACACGGTGTTGAAGGCCGTGACATTGCCGGCCATGCCTGACATGAAGCTGGCGAGCAGGGCGGTCAGTCCAAGGCCGAGGATTCCGGTGGGAAAGAAATGCAGGAGCATGACCGGGATCGCGAGATCGTAGTTGTAGACAGGTGCTCCGTTGCTGTCGAGGATAGGCTGGCCATTGAGCGGGTTGGTCTTCTGCGGAATGATGCCGTGCGGGTGCTGATCGACCAGCGGAGCGGATGTTGCCGGCCCAGCGACGATCGCCGAAGGATCCGGCGACACGTGGGAGGTGATGCTGACGGCGATCAATCCCGGCAGAATAACCAGGAAGGGGAAGAACATCTTCGGGATCGCTGCGATGAGGGGAACACGACGTGCAGACTCCTCTGAGTCGGCCGCCATGGCGCGTTGTACGACGAGGAAGTCGGTGCACCAGTAGCCGAAGGAGAGGACGAAGCCCAGTCCCATGGCCAGGCCTACCCACTCGACGCCGAGAGTGTTGGTATTGGCGTGAGTCATGCCGCGCCAGGAGTGAGTCATCGTTGCCGGCAGGGTATGCCTGATTCCCTGCCAGCCGCCCACGTTCTTCAGGCCGATCCAGACGAGAGGAGCGAAGCCGGCGACGATGAGGAAGAACTGGAGCACCTCGTTGTAGATCGCGCTGGTAAGTCCGCCGAGGAAGATGTATCCCAGAACGATGACCGCAGAAAGAAGCACGGAGACGTGGAAGATGTAGTTGTCGGGGATGATGCCGTGGAAGAGGCCGAGCGTCTGGATGAGTAAGGCCATCGCGTACATGGAGATGCCGGACGACAGCACCGTCATGATGGCAAACGAGAAGGCATTGACGGCACGGGTCTTTTCATCGAAGCGCAGCCGGAGATATTCCGGCACGGAACGGGCCTTAGATCCGTAATAGAACGGCATCATGAAGATGCCGACGAAGATCATGGCGGGAATGGCGCCGATCCAGTAGAAATGGCTGGTATTGATGCCGTATTTGGCACCTGAAGCGCCCATGCCAATCACTTCCTGCGCCCCAAGGTTTGCGGAGATAAAA
>Ga0335082_10007211_pt1 | contig 12095 bp, 7 predicted proteins | sample Lox_Sample_41_FD_206718 | JGI IMG/M metagenome (GOLD analysis project Ga0335082, IMG submission 206718) | Soil microbial communities from Loxahatchee National Wildlife Refuge, Florida, United States - Lox_Sample_4.1 | ecosystem: Environmental > Terrestrial > Soil > Wetlands | place: USA: Florida...
CCGCACCGGGCCGCCCGCGACGGGCACCTCGAGGACGGCGACTCCGCGCGCTTCGCCCTCGGCCGCCATCTGCACGATCGTCTCGGGATGCACGGTGCTGTGGATCGCCACCACAGCGCCGCGCTCGGCGCTCGCGAAGACGCCGTCGTCCCCGCAGAGCACCGCGCGGACGTGGCTGTCGGCCGGCACGCAGATGCCGATCACGTCCGCGTTCTGCGCCACCTCGCGGACGCTCTGGGCGGGCTTGGCGCCGCCGGCCACGGTCTCGCGCATCGCCGCCTGGTCGAGGTCGTAGACGATTGTGGGCAGGCCCTTGGGCGCGAGATTCCCCGCGAGCGCCTTGCCCATGATCCCGAGTCCGATGAAGCCGAAGCGAATCGCCATGTCTGCTCTCCTCCTCCGGGCACGCGTGGCCGTCGAGCCGTCGACCGCCGGACGAGCGCTCGGCCCTCGCGCTACGCCAGGAGCGGGACGTTCTGGAATCCGCGCACGTGGGCCTGGTAGGTGCGCGTCAAGCCAGCCTCGTCGACTCGCCACTCCGGCCAGCGCCGGGCCACCTCCTCGAGCGCCACGCGGGCCTCGAGCCGCGCCAGCGACTTCCCGACGCAGACGTGCTGCCCATAGCCGAAGTAGAGGGAGCGCGCGGGCTTGCGGGGCACGTCGAGGCGGTCGGGCTCGGGGAACTCGCGTGGATCGCGACACGCCGCGCCCGTCACGAGCGCGACCCGGGCGCCCTCCGGGATCGCGACGCCGTGCGCGCGCACGTCGCGCGTCGCGACCCGCCCCTGGAACTGGCTCGGCGCGTCGTAGCGCAGCACCTCTTCGATCGCGTCCGGAAGGCGGGCGGCCGCATCCTCGAGCACGAAGCGGCGCTGGTTCGGGTGGCGGGATAGGTAGACGACGAGGTTCCCGATCAGCTTGGCGGTGGTCTCGGCGCCGGCCCCCGCGAGGAGCGTGGCGAAGCCGGCGACCTCGTCGTCGGAGAGCCGCCGCGCCTCGCCGTCGGGCTCCTCGACCTCGGCGTCCGCGATCGCGCTGATCAAGTCCTCGCGCGGGTGCTTGCGGCGGTCCGCGAGGAGCTCGAGGACGTACGCGCGGGACTCCCCGAGCAGGCCGAGGTTCTCGGTCGAGATCTGGCCGGCGGCGAGGCTCCGCACTTCGGCCTCGAGCGCGGCGATGCGCTTGGGCGTGAAGCCTCGCGACACGATGTTGCGGAGCCGCGTGTGGCGCGGCGGGTCCATCCCGATGATCGAGAACAGCTCGCCCGGGATCTGGCCCCGATTCTCGAGGGCGGGGCCGAGCGACGAGCTGTAGGTCTTCCAGTCGAGCGTCGCCTCCCACACGTCCTCGAAGCGGAAGAGCGCGTAGAAGTCCATCGTCGGGTTGTACGCGCACGGCTCGTGCTCGAGGAACTCGTGATAGGACGGGAAGGGGTCTTCCTGTATGGCACGGGCGTACGGGTCGTACAGCATGGCGCGCGAGCCCCCCAACGTGGACCGGAAAGGTGGAGCCGAATGGTTCCACCGAACCCCCCGTGCGCGCCAACCTGCGCGGACGGCCGAGGGCTGCGGCGCTCTCCGCCGGCGCCTGCTCGACCTCGGGTTGGCGGGGGCGGGGGCCATCGCGAGCCGACCGCTCGTGGAAGCGGTGTTCCGCGCGGTGAGAAGAAGTTTTCCGATGGGCGCCGGCACGGGCTCGCGACCGGGCCCCTAGATCCTTGATTTTGAAAGAGATCGAGAGCCCCTCTTCGGCGTTTCGATCAGGGCATGCGGATTGCAGCGTGCACGGCTGCCGGGTGTCTCTCTGGGAAGGGGACCCCTGCGTTTCGTCCCGCCGCTCGGATGCGGTGGGAGAGGTAACGTGCGCGCCGGTCGCCAGCGAGAGGGCAGGCGCGCGTCCAAGAGGGCGGCGGGGGAAGCATGCGTGCTCGGTTATTCCGGACGTCGACCGCAGTGGTCGCGAGCCTCGGCCTGGTCGGGCTGGCGGCGACCGCGCACGCGACTCCGATCACCTACTCGTTCGTCAGCGGAAGCGCGCAGGTCACTGCGACCTTCGCCGGGAACACGATCGCGAACGGAACCATCACGCTCACCGGCAGCCAGGTCACCTTCGACACCTCGCCGAAGCAGCTGACCTCGTTCGTGTTCACCGCCGGCCCGACGGCGTCGATCCCCTTGACCGGGATCTTGACCGGCGCCTCCGTGGTGTTGAACAGCCTCAACATCGGCCCGGGCGGCGGCTACACCAACTTCAGCGTCACGGGTCCGGCCTCGCCGCCCGGGACCTACAACTATACGGTGGGACCGGTGGGCGTGTCCGGGTCGGCGACGTTCTCTGGGACGGTGTCCGGCGGCCCGTTCGCGTTCAGCTTCCCGAACCCGACGCTCTCCGGCCAGGTCCAGATCGGCGCCAGCAACACGCTCTCGCTGAACGGGATCACGCTCGGCTCCGTTACCCTGCCGGCGCACGGTGCGTTCCCGGGTGGCGTGGTGACGTTCAAAGCAGACCTGCTCTTCACGGGAACGCCTGAGCCCGGAACAGCGCTCCTGGTGGGCGCCGGGCTGGTTGGGATGGTGGCGGCAGCGCGCCGGCGCTCCGGAGCCTGATCCGCGCCGGCGCGCTTCGGACCGCAAAATCGAACGAGCTCATCGCGGCGCGATGAGGCACGAGGGGAACGAGAACATGCGCATTCGATCTTGGGGAGTGGCTCTGATTGCGCTCGGGCTGGTCGGCTTCTCGGTGCGCGCCTCGGCCACCCTCGTGACGCTGCCGGTGACCGGGGGCCCTGGCCTCGATCAGGGCGAGGTGTGCTTGACCACCTCGCTCTGCCCCGGAACGCCGGTGCTGTCCCTGGTCGGGAACGCCCCCGTTTCGGGCTCGCTCGTCTTCAACGACGTCGCCAATACCGTCGACTTCAGCCTGACGTTGCTGGTCGATGCGAGCTTCGGCGCCGTGGCCGCGGGCGCGGGCTCGACGTTCGTTGCGACCGGCATCCCCGTGATGAAGATCCCGATCGGCGGGGGCGCCTACCAGATCGTCCAGCTCGGCACCGGGTCCGCGACGGCATCGATCATTCCGGTCCCGCCGGCGTCCTTCACCGTCACCGCGAATACGCCGGACGTGAGCGCCCTCACCTGCCAGGTCGGGACCGGCGCCGACCAGTGCGGGCTCTCGCTCGGTCCGGGCGGCCTCCTGCTGCAGGATCCGTCGCTCACCAACTACCAGGCCTTCGTGAGCTTCAACGTGAACGTGCCCGAGCCCGCGACGCTCGGCCTCCTGGGGCTCGGCACGGGCGCGCTGGTCTGGGTGGCCCGCCGCCGGAGTTAGTTGCGGAGCCGAACCCGGCCCCGCTCGTCAACTAACTCGGCCTACTGCCAGCCGCCACCGATTGCCTTCACCAGGAGCACGGTCGCGTCGAGCTGCGCCTCACGCGTCTGCGCCGCGGAGAGTTCGAGATCGAGCCGCGCGCGGTCGGCAATGATCACCTGCAAGTAGTCCGTGATGCCGTGCTGGTACTGCGACTTGGCGACGGCCACCGCGCGGGTCGCGGCCTCCACGGCCTGCGCCTGCGCGTCGCTCTGGTCCGCGCGTAGGCGCACGCCCACCAGCGCGTCCTCGACGTCGCGGAAGGCGGCCAGCACGGTCTCTCGGTACGCGGCGACGGCCTCCTCGCAGCGGGCGCGCGCGCCCTCCAGGTTCGCTCGCAGGCGCCCGCCCTCGAAGACCGGGACCGAGATGCTTGGCCCGATCGACCAGATCCGGCTCTCCCACTTGAGCAGGTCGCCGAAGTCCGCGCTCTCGAGCCCGGCGGCGCCGGTGAGACGCACCTGCGGGAAGAAGAGCGCCTCGGCCACGCCGATCTCGGCATTGGCGGCGACGAGGTGCTGCTCTGCCTCCGCGATGTCCGGGCGCCCCTCGAGGAGCGCTGAGGGCAGGCCGGCGGGGACCTCGGGCGGGAGGCCGGGCGGCGCCTGCGCCGCCACCGAGAAGCCGGGGGCGGGCTGGCCGCACAGCACCGCGAGCGCGTGCTCCGACTCCGCGCGCAGGCGGCGCACGTCGATCTCCTGGGCGACGGTGCTCTGGAGCTGCGTGCGGGCCTGCGCGACGTCGAGCTCGCTCACGAGTCCGGCGCGGTAGCGCGCCTCGACCAGGTGCAGCTGGTCGCTGAAGACCGCGATGCTCGCGCGGAGGATCTCGTCTTGCGCGTCGAGCGAGCGGACCGCGAAGTACTGCTGCGCGACGTCCGCAGCGAGCGTCAGCGCGACCACCCCGTAGTCGTCGGCGCTCGCCCGCGCCGCCGCGGTGGCCGACTCGAAGGTGCGGCGCACGCGGCCCCAGAGGTCGATCTCGTAGCTCAGGTCGAAGGGAACCCGCGTGTCCGAGGTCGTCTTGCCGCTGATCGACGCCGAGGAGGAGGCCGGCCGGTTGGCAGAGAGCCTCGCGTTCTGGCGAGACGGATCGAGCGTGATCACCGGAAAGAAGTCGCTCTCGGCGATGCGCGCCGTCGAGCGGGCCTCGGCGACGCGCGCCATCGCCGCCTGCAGGTCCTGGTTCGCCGCGCGCGCCTGCTCCTCGAGCGCCGTCAGGACCGGATCCTCGAAGAGCGTCCACCAGTCGCCCTCGACCGGCTTCGCGCCGGCGGCCGTCGGCTCGCGGTAGGCCTGCGGGACCTCGAGGGCGGGCCGCTCGTAGTGGGGGCCGAGGAGGCAGCCCCCTGCGGCGAGGCTCGCCATGAGCGCGAGCGCGGTCGGCCCGGGACTCCTCACTTGGCCGCCTCGACGGGCTCGACCGTCATGCCGTCCGCGAGCGCCGCGGACGGGTTGTTGACGAGCGTCTCGCTCCCGTCGATCCCGGAGGCCACCTCGACCTCGGCGCCGAAGTCGCGGCCCAGCACGACGGGGCGCAGCTCGAGCTTGTGATCGGCTCCGACGATCGCGAGCTGCGTCCCCTTCGCGTCGAAGATCACGGCGCTCGCCGGCACGCGCCAGCGCGTGCCCAGGCGCTGCGCATCGAGCGAGACCTGCACGTACATGCCGGGCTTGAGCAGGCGCTCCGCATTGGGGATGTCGACCTCCGTGAGCATCGTCCGCGTGCTCAGGTCGAGCGCGTCGGCCGATCGCGCGACGGTCGCGTCGAAGGAGCGGCCGGGCAGCGAACGGGTGTGCACCGTGGCGGGCTTGCCCACCTGGATGTCGCCGACGTAGGGCTGGGGGACGTTCACGTACACGCGCAGGACGTCGTCCTGCGCGATCGCGAAGAGCGACGTCGTGCTCGTGCTGCTCCCCGCGGTGATTAGTGCGCCGACGTCGACGTTGCGCTGCGTGATGACGCCGGTGAAGGGGGCGGTCACCTTCTCGAAGCGCTGCAGCTCCGAGAGCCGGCGCACCGTCGCGATGCCCGACTGCACGACGGCCTCGGCCGTCTGGACCGCGTTGCGTCGCTGGTCGAGGTCCTCCTTGGCGACGGCGCCCTCGCGGTCGGCCGCGACGTAGCGCTCGAGGCTCGTGCGCGCGAAGGCGAGGTCCGCCTTCGCGCGCACGAGGTCGGCCTCGGCCTGGGCGAGCTGCTGGTCGACCTCGGGGGCGCTGATCACCGCGAGCAGCTGGCCCGCCGTCACGCGATCGCCGATGTCGACCAGGCGCTGGTCGAGATAGCCGTCCACGCGGGCGTAGAGCGTCGCCTGCTGGAACGGGAGCGTGGTCCCCGGCAGCGTCAGCGCCGAGGCGGGCGCGGGATGCGGTCGACTCACGCCCACCACCGGCAGCGCGTGGGCGGCCGCGTCGGCCGCCCGCTGGAGCGCGATGCGCGAGCGCACGCGCGGAACCACGGCGATCGCCAGCAGGAGGAGCAGAACGACGAGCCCGGCCCAGGCCGGTCGGACCATCCGCCGGCGCGTCGCGGGCTCCTCGATCGCCCGGGGCTTCGGAGGCGTGGTGGCGACGTCGCTCATTCGCCCTCGGGGCGCCGCGGCGCGCGGCGCCGCAGCCAACTGTACATGAGGGGCACGAAGAACAGCGTGTAGGCGGTGGCGAGGGCGAGCCCGCCGATCACCGCGCGCCCGAGCGGCGCGTTCTGCTCGCCGCCCTCGCCGAGCCCGAGCGACATCGGCAGCATGCCGATCCCCATCGCGAGCGCAGTCATCAGGACCGGGCGCAGGCGCGTGCGGCCGGCGGCGAGCGCCGCGGCGCGCGCATCGAGGCCCTCGTGGCGCTGCTCGTTGGCGAAGGTGACGAGCAGGATGCTGTTCGCGGTCGCGACGCCGATCGCCATGATGCAGCCCATCAGCGACGGCACGCTGATCGTCGTGTGCGTGACGAAGAGCATCCAGAGGATGCCGGCGAGCGCCCCGGGAAGCGCCATCAGGATGATCAGCGGATCGATCCAGGACTGGAAGTTCACCACCATCAGGAAGTAGACGAGCAGCACCGCGAAGGCGATGCCGAAGGCGAGGCCCGTGAAGGACTCGCGCATGCTCTGCACCTGGCCGCGCATCGCGATCGTGCTGGCCTTGGACAGATCCTTGCGGAACTCGTCGACGATCTTCTCAACCCGGTCGGCGACGCTGCCGAGGTCGGTTCCCTGCACGTTCGCGTAGACGTCGAAGACCGGCTGCACGTTGTAGTGGTTGAGGGCGACCGGCGTGGTCGTGCGCTGGACCGACGCGAGGGTGGTGAGCAGCGCGGGCGCCGTCGCCCCGCCGGCGACGACTGGGAGGTTCTCGATCACCGGCACGCCGTCGACCCGGTGCTGCGGCATCTGCACGGCGACCTGGTAGCTGACGCCGTTCTTCGGATTCAGCCAGAAGTTGGTGTTGGTGGTGCCGCTGCCGGTCAGCGCGATGAGGAGGCTCTGGGCGACGTCGCGCTCGGTCAGGCCGCTCTGCATCGCGAGCGCGCGGTCCACGTCGAGCTTGAGCCGCGGGCCGTCGAGCACCTGGTGGACGTGGACGTCGACGGCGCCGGGAACCGCGCGCAGCCGCTCGGCGATGCGCCCGGCGAGCGCGAAGTTCTTTTCGGCCTCTGCGATCGGGCCGCTGATCTGGACGTCGATCGGGGCCGGGAGCCCGAAGTTGAGGATCTGGCTCACCATGTCCGCCGGCTGCGCGAAGAAGGTGAGCTCCGGGAACTCGTGGGGCAGCACGCTGCGCAGCTTCTCGAGGTAGCCCGCCGTGGAGCCGTGCGAGGGCTTGAGCGCCACGAGGATCTCCCCGTCTGCCGAGCTGATCGTGGCGCTGTCGGAGAGCGCGAGGCTGAGCCCGTTCGGGACGCCGATGTTGTCGAGGATCACCTCGGTCTCCTCGCGCGGGATGATCGAGCGGATGCGGTCCTCGACCCGCTGAAAGGCGTGCTCGGTCTCCTCGATGCGCGTGCCCGTCGGCGCGCGCACGTGGAGGCGGAGCTGTCCCGCGTCGACCTGCGGGAAGAAGTCGCGCCCGACGACGGGCGCCAGCAGCAGCGATCCCGCGGCGAAGGCGGCAAACGCGATCAGCACGCGCCGCCGCTCGGCGAGCGCGCGGGAGAGCGCGCCCGCGTAGGCGCGCCCGAGCGCGTCGAAGCCGGACTGGAAGCGCGCGTGGAGGCGGGCGAACCGCCCGGGCGCCGCGTCGTGCCCGCTCCGCTCGCGCTCGATCTCCTTGGGGAGCAGGTAGAGCACCATCGTCGGCACGAGCGTGCGGGAGAGCAGGTAGGAGGCGAGCATCGCCGAGGCGACCGCCAGCGCGAGCGGCGAGAAGAGCGACCCCGCGGCCCCCCCGAGCGCGAAGATCGGCACGAAGACGATGCAGATCGAGAGCGTCGAGACGAAGGCGGCGACCGCGATCTGCTGGGCGCCGTCGAGGATCGCCTGCCGCAGCGGCTTTCCCATCGCCAGGTTGCGGTGGATGTTCTCGATCTCGACGGTCGCGTCGTCCACCAGGATCCCGACCGCGAGCGCCATCCCGCCGAGCGTCATCACGTTGAGCGTCTGGTGGAAGAGCTTCAGCACGATGATCGAGGTGAGGATCGAGAGGGGGATCGAGGTGGCGACGATCACCGTGCTGCGGGCACTTCCGAGAAAGAGCAGGATCATGAGCGCGGTGAGGGCCGCGGCGATCGCGCCCTCGCGCAGCACGCCGTTGATGGCGGCGCGCACGAAGAGCGACTGGTCGAAGAGGAACTCCGCCTTCAGCGCCGCGGGCATGCCGGCCATAATGCGCGGCATGAGCTTGCGGATGCCGCGCACCACGTCGAGCGTGGAGGCGCTGCCCGTCTTGAGGATCGGGAGCATCACCGCGTGCTGGCCGTCGCGGCGGATCAGGTTGGTCTGGGGCGCGAAGCCGTCGTGGACGTGGGCGACGTCGCGCATCGTGACGACCGCTCCATTCATCGACTTGATCGGCAGATCGTCGAGTGCCTGAAGCACGTCGGGGCTGCCGTTCAGGGCGACGTCGTACTCGCGCGTGCCCATCTTCGCGCTGCCGGCCGGAAGGATGACGTTCTGGGCCAGCAGCGCGTCGAGCACGTCCTGCGGGGCGAGGCCGCGCGCGTAGAGCGCGTCCGGGTCGAGGTCGGCCATCACCTGGCGGGGCTTGCCGCCGTAGGGGAAGGGCACCTGCGCGCCGCGCACGGTCACGAGCTGGGTTCGGATGAAGCTGTTGCCGAGGTCGTTGAGCTCCTGCTCGGGGAGCGTGTCGCTGCTGATCGTGATCAGCACGACGGGGACGTTCGCGGCGTTGTACTGGAGGATCAGCGGCGGAGTGATACCGGGGGGGAGCGGGCGCAGCAGCGTCTGCGAGATCGCGTTGATCTGCGCGACGGCGGCCTCGATCTTCGAACCCGGCTGGAAGAAGGTCTTGATCACGCTGACCCCGCGCAGGGTCTGCGATTCGATGTGCTGGATGTCGTTCACGGTGGTGGTCATCGCGCGCTCGACCACCGTCGCGATGCGGTTCTGCATCTCGTCGGGCGAGAGCCCGCCGTAGCCCCAGATCGATGACACCACGGGGATGTCGATGTTGGGGAAGATGTCGGTTGGCATCGAGACGATCGAGACGATCCCGAGCACCGCGATCAGCATCGACATCACGACGAAGGTGTACGGGCGCCGGAGCGCGAGTCGGACGATCCACATGGCGGGTGCCCCCCGAGGCGCGGGCCCCAGGCGGCCTCTGCTCCGAGCGCGGAGGTGGGGATGGGCCTGGGCGCGCGGCATCAGCACGACCGCGCCGCGCGAGCGCTTCGTCCGGGAATGTGTAGGGCGGCTCACTGGTTCGCGCCAATACATTCTGGCGGCGCCTGTGATATCCAGGGGCTATCAATTGGGGCATGGAGCTCCGCCATCTCCGCTACTTCGTCGCGGTCGCCGAGGAGCTGCACTTCGGGCGCGCCGCCGCGCGGCTGCACATCTCGCAACCCCCGCTCAGCCTGCAGGTCCGGGACCTGGAGCGAGAGCTCGGCGTCCGGCTTTTCTCCCGCAACCGCCGCCGGGTCGAGCTCACCGCGGGGGGCGCCGCCTTCCTGGAGGAGGCCCGCGAGATCCTCCAACGCGCCGAGGGGGCCGGCGAGCGGGCCCGTCGGGCGAGCCGAGGCGAGTCGGGCGAGCTCGGGGTCGGCTTCGTGACGTCGGCCACCAACGAGGCCTTCGCCAGCATCCTGCGCGAGTTCCGGCGGAGCCGGGCCGGGGTGGAGCTGCGCCTCTACGACCAGACACCCGACCAGCAGCTCGAGGCGCTGCGCGGCGGGCGCATCGACGTCGGCTTCCTGCGCCCGCCGATCGAGGACCCGGCGCTCGTCGCGGAGCGCGTTTGGCGGGAGCCGCTCGTGGTGGCGCTGCCCGCCGACCACCGGCTGGCGTCGCAGGCCTTCGTGCGCTGGAAGGACCTCGTCGACGAGCCCTTCGTCACGCTCTCCTCGCAGCAGGCGCCGGGCTTCCGGCGCGTCTTCTTCGAGGCGGCGGCGGCGCAGGGCTTCGCGCCCCAGGTGCGCCAGTATGCGAACGACCTGCAGACCGTGATCTGGCTCGTCGCCGTCGGAATCGGCATCGCCGTGGTGAGCGCGGGCCTCTCGAACCTGGCGCGACGCTCCGTGGTGTATCGACCGCTGCGGCCGCGCGGGCCGATGGTCGAGATGGTGGTGGCGTGGCGACGCGAGGCCGCGCTGCCCGCGCTCGACGCCTTCCTCGAGGTTACCCGGCGCATCGCGCGGCAGAAGGGCGGGGAGGCGCCGGCATGGATGTCGACCGCGCCGATTCCGCGCCGCACCAGCTCCCACTGACCGTTTCCCGCAATCGGGTCTGCGAAATGCGTTGGCGTCCGCGCCCGCGCTCGCCATCCTCCGCGCGGCGAGGGACCGGCGCGCCCGCGCGGGCCGCCGTGAACCTCGCGGTTGGGGGGCGACGAGCTGGGTCTGCTCGATTCGATTCGCGAGCCGCGCGATCTGCGCCGGCTCTCGCGCGCGGAGCTCGCCCGCGTGGCGGCCGAGCTGCGCGAGGCTCTGATCGAGCTCGGCGCGGCCGCTGGCGGCCACTTCGCGGGAAGCCTCGGGGCCGTCGAGCTCACGGTCGCGCTCCACGCGATCTTCGAGACGCCGCGCGATCGGCTGGTCTGGGACGTCGGTCACCAGGCCTATGGACACAAGGCGTTGACCGGCCGCCGCGCGGCGCTCGCCCGCGTGAAGCAGGCGGACGGGCCGAGCGGGTTCCTGCGCCGCAGCGAGAGCCCCTACGACGTCTTCGGCGCCGGGCACGCGGGGACCTCGATCTCGGCGGCGCTCGGCTGCGCGGTGGCGCTCGAGCGCCGCGGCGAGCGGCGCCGCGTCGTCGCGGTGATCGGGGACGGCGGCGCCACGGCGGGGATGGCCTTCGAGGCGCTGAACCACGCCGGCCACCTGGGCGCGCCGCTGCGCGTGGTGCTGAACGACAACGGGATGGCGATTGCGCCGAACGTGGGCGGCCTGGCGCGCACCGGCGCGGTGCGGAGCTACCTCGAGGCGCTCGGTCTCCGCGCGCTCGGCCCCGTCGACGGCCACGATCTCGACGCGCTGCTCGACGCGCTCGCGGCGCTCCGCGACGCGCCGGGTCCGGCCGTCCTGCACGTGCGCACCCGCAAGGGCTGCGGCTACCCGCCCGCGGAGGCCGATCCGTATGGGTGGCACGCGACGACGCCTTTCGATCGCCCGAGCGGCCGGCGCCTCGGCGGCGCGGCGCCCGGGCCGCCGACCTGGACGGCCTGCTTCGCGGACGCGCTCGCGCGGCTCGCGGACCGCGACCCGCGGATCGTCGCGCTGACGGCGGCGATGCCCGACGGGACCGGGCTCGATCGCTTCGCGCGGCGCCATCCCGATCGCGTCTTTGACGTCGGCATCGCGGAGCAGCACGCCGTCACCTTCGCGGCGGGCCTCGCGCTCGAAGGGCTGCGGCCGGTCTGCGCGATCTACTCGACCTTCCTGCAGCGCGCCTTCGACCAGGTGCTTCACGACGTCGCGCTCCAGGAGCTGCCGGTGACCTTCGCGCTCGACCGCGCCGGGCTCGTCGGCGGGGACGGTCCGACGCACCACGGCGCCTTCGACCTCGCCTACCTGCGGCTCGCGCCGCACCTCGTCGTGGCGGCGCCGCGCGACGAGAACGAGCTCCAGCGCCTGCTCGCCACCGGCGTCGACAGCGGCGGGCCCTTCGCGGTGCGCTTTCCGCGCGGAAGCGCCGTCGGCGTGGCGCTCGATCCCGACCCGAAGCCGGTCCCGATCGGCCGGGGCGAGCGGCTGCGCGAGGGCGACGACGTCGCGCTGGTGGCGATCGGCAAGACGGTGGCCGCCGCGGAGGAGGCGGCCGAGCGCCTGGCGCTTCGCGGCGTCGCCGCCGCGGTGGTCGACGCGCGCTTCGCAAAGCCCCTCGACGTGGAGCTCCTCGTCGAGACTGCGCGCCGCACGCGGCGCGTGGTGACGGTCGAGGACCACGCGCTCGCCGGGGGCTTCGGCAGCGCGGTCCTCGAGCTCCTCGCCGGGGACCTGCCCGGCGTCTCGGTGCGGCGGCTCGGCCTGCCTGACCGCTTCGTCGAGCACGGCGACCTCGACGCGCAGTGGCGCGCGGCGGGGATCGACGCCGCCGCGGTCGCCGCGGCCGCC
>Ga0335082_10007212_pt1 | contig 12094 bp, 12 predicted proteins | sample Lox_Sample_41_FD_206718 | JGI IMG/M metagenome (GOLD analysis project Ga0335082, IMG submission 206718) | Soil microbial communities from Loxahatchee National Wildlife Refuge, Florida, United States - Lox_Sample_4.1 | ecosystem: Environmental > Terrestrial > Soil > Wetlands | place: USA...
GACGGACGAGCCGCCTCCCGGGGCCGTCCGGGCCCTGGGGCCGGAGGAGGTGGTGGCCCTGGCGGACCTCCTATGCGCCCGGCTCGGCCTGTCGCCCTCGCGCGGCCGCCGGCGCGCCGCGTCAGGCGCGCGCTCGACGGCCGGCCGCCGCCGGCCGCGTCAACGTCCTGGCGCGCGCTCGTAACCGCCCGTCGGGCCGGCCCGATCCGCGCGGCACCGCTCTTGCTCCGGGAGCTCCCGTGGCCCGGATCTCCCTCTGCCTGATCGCCCGGAACGAGGAGCGCTTCCTGCCGGGCTGCCTCGCCTCGGTCCGCGGCGTCGTGGACGAGATCGTGCTCGTCGACACCGGGTCCACCGACCGGACCCGCGAGCTGGCCCGGGCGGCGGGCGCGACCGTCCTCGACCGCCCCTGGGACGACGACTTCGCCGCCCCGCGGAACCTGGCGGCGGCCCACGCCAGGGGCGCCTGGATCCTCCAGCTCGACGCCGACGAGCGGCTCGCCCAGGGGGGAGGGCGGGCGGTGCGGCGCGCCCTCGCCGGGGCGAGGTTCGACGTGGGGCTGGTCCGCTGCCACAACGCCGACGCCCCCGAGGCGCCGGAGCGGGAGGTGCTCTCCGGGGCGCGCCGCGTCGGAGCGCCCGGGCTCATCCCGCGCCTGCTCCGGCGCACGCCGGACCTGCGCTGGGAAGGCTGCATCCACGAGAGCGTCCTCGAGTGGGCGGGCCGGCGCGGGAACCGCATCGTCCCTGTGGAGGTCGACCTCGTCCACCTCGGCTACTGCGCCGACGTCTGGAGCGCGCGCGACAAGCGGGCCCGGAACCTGGCTCTGCTCCACCGCCGGGCGGCGCGGGAGCCGGGCAACCCGGTGGCGCTCGGCTACCTGGCCGCCGAGCTGCTCTCCGACGGCCAGGTGGACGAGGCCGCCCGGGTGGCGGAGGAGGGCTGGGCCGGCGTGCCCCGCGAGCCCGCCCACCGCTCCATCCGGCGGCTCGCGGTGGTGCGGGGCGCGGCCGCGGTGCGCCGCTCGCGGCCCGCCGAGGCGCTCGAGTCCGCGGCGCTGGCCGAGGCGCGCGAGGGCCCCAACCCGGACCTGGCCTTCGTCCGCGGCTGCGCCCACGAGCTGCTCGCCAGCGCGGCGGCCGGCCCGGAGCGGGCGGCGGCGCTCGGCGAGGCGGAGCGGGCCTACCGGGAGGCGCTGCCGCTCCTCGATCGCAGCGGGGTCGAGCAGGTGATGTACGCCTCGCGGGCGGGAGCGCTCCTCCGGCTGGGCGCGGTGGTGCTCGCCGCGGGGCGGCCGGCCGAGGCGCAGGAGGCCTTCCTCGCTGCGCGCGCCGCGGGGGCCGACGGGCGGGCGACGCTCGGGGTGGCCGAGGCCCTGCTGGCGCTGGGGCGCCCGGGGGAGGCGCTCCGGGAGGTCGAGCCGATCCTCGCTCAGGGGCCGGACGGCTGGGCCCTGGCGGCCCGGGCGGCGGAGGCGCTCGGGGCGGCGACGGACGCGCGGGCCTTCCGGGCCGAGGCCGAGCGCCGCGCCAGGGCCCGGAACGAAAAGGAGGCGGCACCCGGGGGTGCCACCTCCTGACGACGCAGACGGGGTGGAGAGTCGCCCCGCCGGTCACCGCGACGTGCTGGCGACCGACGCGACCGCCGTCTCGAACGCCTCGACGATCGGGGCGAACGCCCGCTCCGCCTCCCGCGCGGCCTTGGTGTCCCGGGAGAGCGCCGCGGCACCGAGCCGCTGGCAGACGAAGCGGTAGACGTCGGAGAGCTGGTCGCACAGCTCGGGGGCCCGGCTCCGGTCGAGCGTCGCGAGGAGCTCGAGCACGATGTCGGAGGCCTTGCGGAGGTCGCGCGTCCCCTCCAGGCCCTTGCCCGCCTCCAGGGCGGACGTCCCGCTGCGGATGTTGCGCAGCGCGGCCTGGAAGAGGAGCACCATCAGGCGCTCGGGGGAGGCGGTCTCTCGCTCGAACTTCGCGTAGCGGCGGGCGGCGGGGTTCATCGTTCACCTCGTCTGCGTCGTCCGGAGGGGCGGGGACCGCCCCGCGGCTCTTCGCCGGGGGCGGCCTGCCGTTCTCCTGCGCCGTTGCTTACCCGAGGAGCTTGAGGGCGAGCTGCGGCGTCTGGTTGGCCTGCGCCAGGACCGACACGCCGGCCTGCTGCAGGATGTTGGCGCGAGCCATGTTCGAGGTCTCGACCGCGACGTCGACGTCCTTGATCCGGCTGTCGGCCTCGGTGAGGGCCTCGGAGAAGTTCTGGATGTTGTTGATGGCGCTCTGGAACCGGTTGCCCACCGCGCCCAGCATGGCGCGGTCGGTGGAGACGGTCTGGATGGCGGCGTCGATGGTGGAGAGGGCGGCGACCGCGCCGGCCTTGGTCGACAGGTCCATGCCCACCAGGTTGAGGCCGGTGGCGGCGGTGGTGGCGTCCAGGGTGGAGAACGAGATCACGTCGTTGGCCGTGCCGTTCACGCCCACCTGGAAGTCCAGGCCGGTGGCCGGGCTGGCGAGCAGGTTGGTCGAGTTGTACTGGGTGACGTTGGCGATGCGGTCGATCTCGGAGCTGAGCTGGCCGGCCTCGGTCTGGACGTAGCCGCGCTCGGTGTCGCCGATGCCGTCGGAGGCCGACTGCATGGCGAGCTGGCGGAGGCGGTTGAGGATGTTGCTGGTCTCGTTGAGGGCCGACTCGGTGGTCTGGATGACCGAGAGGCCGTCGTTGGCGTTGCGGTTCGCCTGGCCGTACGAGCTGATCTGCGCCTCGAGCTTGGTGCTGATGCCGAGGCCGGCGGCGTCGTCGGAGGCCGAGTTGATCCGGTAGCCGGACGACAGCTTGGCCATCGAGCTGTTGAGGGACAGCTGGGTCTGCTGCAGGTTCCGCTGGGCATCGATCGACGCGATGTTGGTGCGGATCGTCATGGACATACTGCTTCTCCTTGGTGGTATGGGGCGAACGGTCTGGTCGCCCTCACCCACCGCTTCGGCGCGTTCCTCGGTCCCGATAAGCCCGGAGCGTGCGGACCACCTGGGCGAGCAGCCGCCGGCGGACCAGCGAGCGGACGTAGAGCGCCAGCAAGCCACCGCGCCGGCGCCCCTGCGCCACCGCGGTGACGCCGGAGAAGGCGATCCGCGCCTCCTCGCCGCGGGGCCAGGCGTCGAGCAGCGCCAGCCCCGCCTCCCGCCAGCCGCGCCCGGTGGTGCCGCCGTACCAGTCGTCTCCCACCTCCACCTGTACGTCCCAGGGCAGGCGGGCCCGCACCGCCACCGGGACGGGCGTCGGGGCGCGGCCGGCCCGGCGGAGCGCGGGCTCGAGGTCGGTGGAGAGGCGGACGGCGAGCAGCGCGCCCGCGTCCGCGGCCTGGAGGAGGGCGCGCGCCTCGCGGAGGTGCTCCTCGAGCTCGCCCAGGGAGACCACCTCGCGAAGGCTCGCCCCGGCGCCGTCGGCGTACAGCACCGCGGCCCGGCGATCGTCGAGGAGCTCGGCCCGGCACTCGATCACCCCCGGCCTCCCCAGGCCAGGCGGGCGCCGCTCCCCCGGGGAGAGGGCGAGGTCGGGTGCGTCCGGATCGGGGATGAAGAGCCGGGGGCGGGCGGCGAACCGATCGAGGGCGAAGTGGCGCAGGCGGCGGCGGGCGAGGAGGAGCACCCGGCCTCCCGCCTCGATGGCCACCGGGGCGTCCGCGCTCCCCTCCCGGAGCAGCCCGGCGATCTGCGCCAGCCGGGCCGCGACCGGGTGGGCCTCGCTCCGCGCCGGGAGCACCTCGATGGCGCTGCCTCCGAGGACCTCCCGCACCAGGCGATCGAGGGCCTGCTCTCCGGTAAGGACGCGCGCCGAGGGGCGGCGGCCAGGGACGAGCCGTACCAGCAGCGCGCCGGGGAACCCGAGGGCCCGGTCGGGGCCGCGGTTCAGCGGATCGAAGGGCGGGCCCGAGGGCCCGGCCGGCTCGACCACCAGCAGGAGCGTGGGCCGGTCCCGCCGCTGCGCCAGGCGCGCGGCGACGCCACGCCAGGGCGCCTCGGCGTGCGCGAGCAGCGGCTCGAGGGCGGTGGCGGCGATGACGGAGAGCGCCCGGATGCGCGCCTGGACCGGCGTCGCGCCGCGGCCGATCACCGCCCCGCCGGCGAGCCGCACCTCGTGGCGGGTCGGGCCGGCGCGGTGGAGCGTGGTGGCGAGGGGGCGCGCGGCCAGGCCGGAGCTCAGGGCGGGGAGGAGGGCGCGCGGGACCTCGACCCCGACGCGCTCGCGCCAGAGGGCTGCGTCGTCGGGCGCCAGCCCCGCGTGGCGGGCGGCGTGGATCGCCCGGGCCGCGGCGAGCCGGAGCCGCCCGGCGAGGGTGACGATCCCCTCCGCCCCGTCGGCCCCGGCCTCGGCGCCCCCGGCGAGCGCCAGGGCGCCGCGGAGCTCCCCGGCCAGCTCCGGCCGGGCCTCCGCCGCCCAGGCCGTGCAGAGGAAGGACGGATCGGCGATCCGCCGGGCCCCCTCGCCACCGCGGGCCAGGCGCGCGGCCACCTCGTGGGGGGCGGGGGCGGGCCGGCCGGAGATCACGGTCAGGGCCAGGGTGGCGATGGCGGTGGGGGCGTCGGCGGCCAGCGAGGCCATCCCGTGCGGTTCGATGGGCCGCCGACCGGTACGCTCCAGGGCCGCCCAGGCGGCGGGTGGGAGCCGCCCGCCGGGGAGCGCCCCCCAGGCCACCAGCCGGTGCCCGAGCCGGGGGTCGCGGCCCAGGTCCTCCGGGTCGGCGACCTCGATGGCCAGCCGGGCGCCGCCGGCGTTGAGCACGGCCTGGGCGGCCGCGGCCCGCTCCTCGACCCAGCGGCGGTCGGGGCCGCGCAGGCCGGGCGCGGTGAGCACCACCACCTGGAGCCGCTCCCCGGCCGGCAGGGCGGCCACCGCCTCGACCAGCGGCGCCGCTCGCTGGGCGCGGTGCGGCGGGGGCAGGTCGAAGGCGCGGGCCAGCCGCGTCCAGCTGCGGCGGTAGGCGAGGCCCGTCACCCCCGGCGCGTCGGTGCGCAGCCCGGGCCGGTCGAAGCTGGCGTGGAGCAGGACGGGGACGAGCCGGGCCGCCCGCGCCGAGCGCGGGTGGGAGAGGCCGGGGAGGAGCCGGATCCGGCGCCGGAGCACGGCGGTGAGCGCCCGCCGGAGGGTGACGGCGTCGGCGGGGTGGCCGGCGGCGGGGGGGCTCAGCGTCCGGAGCTGCACGCGCGCCCCTACAGCTTGTTCACCAGGGTGAGGTTGAAGCTCTGGGCCGTGGCGGTGAGGGAGGCCTGCAGCGCGTACTGCGCCTGCGCGAGGTTGGTGGCCGCGGCGATGGCGTCGACGTCGGCCAGGCCGCTCACCGTCTTGGTGGCGGTGTCGCGCGCCGCCTGGTTCGCGGTGACGGCCGCGTCCAGGGTCGACATGGCGGCGCCCGCCTGCCCGCGGGCGGTGGCGAGCTGCGAGGTGCCCTGCGCCAGCTGGTCGATGGTGGCCTGGACTCCGCTCACGTCGTTGGACTGGAGCGCGGTGGCCAGGGCGCTCAGGGTGGCGAGGATGTCCACCCCGCCGTTCGCCCCCTTGACGGCCACCGCCGCGTTCACGTTGGCGGCCTGGTAGACGCCGGGGGCGATCTCGACCTGGCGAACGCCCTGATCGCCGGCGTAGTTGCCGGCCGCGTCGAAGGGAGGCGCGCCGTCCTGGAAGCCGCCGAGCACGTAGCGGTTCCCGACCTTGGCGTTCAGGCTGGCCACGGCGGAGGCGAGGATCCCCTGGACCTCGCTCGCAGCCGCCGCCCGGTCGGAGGCCGAGTAGGTGCTGGTGGAGAGCTGCACCGCGAGCTGCCGGGCGCGGGAGACGCCGTCCGCCACGGCCGAGAGCGCGCCGTCGGTGGTCTGGAGCTCGTCCGCCGCGCGGCCGGCGGTGGTGGCGATGGTGTCCAGCGTGGAGGCGTTCATCTGCCCGGTGACGATCAGCCCGGCCGCCCCGGGGTCGTCGCCGGGGTGGACGACCCGGGAGCCGGAGGACTCCTGGGCGGTCGCCTGGTCGAGGCGGCTCTTGGCGGCCTGGCCGTTCCGCGAGACCAGGTCGTACAGCATGGCATCGGTCACGCGCATGGTCGCCCCTACGTGAGCTGGAGCAGCGTGTCGAGCATGTCGCTCGACGTCTGGATGACCTTGGCGATCGCCTGATAGGCGGTCTGCGCCTTCTGCATCGCGATCAGCTCGTCGTCGATGGAGACGCCGGAGGTCGACTCCCGCATGGTCGTGAGCTGGCCCGTGAGGGAGGCGTCCTGCTCGGCCGCGGCGGCGATCCCCTGGGCGGCGCTCCCGAAGGCGCTCGTCACCTGGGCGAGCGCCCCGGAGGCGTCGAGCCCGGTCGAGAGGGGCTGCGTGCCGGTGGCCACCATGGAGAGGACGTTCGCGCCGCTCCCCGACTGGTTGGCGGCGGCGGCCGTGGCCAGCAGGCTCGGGTCGGCCGTGAGGGCGGGGTTGACCGCGATCTGGGTGGCCGCGCCGGCCGCGGTGGCGCCCACCGAGAAGAGCGCGTTGCCCGTGGCGTTGGCGGGAGGGAGGCCGAAGCCGGCCTGGTGCACGGCGTTGAGCTGGCCGGCCAGGTCGAAGGCGAGCTGGTCGAGGCCGGCGCCGGCCGTCTTGAGCGCCCCGTCGCGCGCGGAGAGGAGGCCGCCGATCTCGCCGCCCGGCGAGACCGCGCTGGTCGCGCCCCCCACGGAGAGCGTGACGGCGACGTGCCCGCCGTTGGCAGGGTCGGCCGCGGCGGAGAGCGCGTTGGCGGTCGTGCCCACCACCAGCGGGGCCCCGCCCGCCAGGAACACGGAGGCGTCGCCCTGGTTCGTGGTCACCGGGGCGCCGCCCGTCAGCTGGGCGAGCTGGTCCAGGGCGCTCTGCCGCGCGTCCAGGAGGTCGTTGGGCTGCCCCCCGCCGGCGCGGGCCGCCCGGATCTGCCCGTTGAGGCTGGCGACGGTGGAGGCGAGCTGGTTCACCTGGGAGACGTCGGCGGTGATCTTGGCGTCCGCGCCGGTCCGCGCGCTCTCGACCGCCGAGGCGGTGCTGTTGAAGGAGAGCGCCAGGGTCTGCGCCGAGCCCACCGCCGCCTGCCGGAGGCTGGGGTCGGAGGGGTTCTGGGAGAGCTGCCGGAGGGCGTCGTAGAAGCCGGAGAGGGCGTCGCCGATCCCGCCCTGCGCCTGGGGGTCGAGGGCACTCACCGCCTGGAGGGTGGAGGAGGCGGCGCTGGAGCCCGCCGACTGGGCGAAGGCGGCGGGGAGCTGCGCCTCGAGGAAGCGGTCGCGCGCCTGGGTGACCTGGACGAGCGAGGCGCCCTGGCCGAGGTAGACGTCTCCGACCTGATCGGCCGGGAGGTTGGCCTCGATCACCGCCACCTGCCGGGAGTAGCCGGGGGTGTTGGCGTTCTGGACGTTGTTCGAGGCGGTGGCGGCCGCGCCCCGGGCGGCGGCGAGGCTGGAGGCGGCGTTGTTCAGGATCTGGATCAGGTCGGCCATGGGAGACTCCTAGACCTTGCTCCACGCGCCGGCGCGGAGCGCGGTCCCGGTGCGGGCACCGCGGCGGTCGTAGGCGGCCGCCGGCGGCTGGAGCGCGGTGAGGTAGCCCTGGACGCAGGCGAGGGCGCGGCCGGCGAGCATCAGGTTGAGCCGGTCGAGCTCCGCCAGCGCGCCGGCGAGGGCGCGCACGTCGGCGAGCGTCCGCGAGAGCGCGGCCGTCTCCGCCGGGGCCCGCTCCGCCAGCCGGGCCAGGGTGACCTCGGGAGCGCCCAGGGCGCCCGCCGCCCGGGCGAGGGCCTTGGCGAGCCGCTCCTGGAGGTCGGCGACGTGGCCGTTGAAGGCCGCCCGCGCCGCCGCGCCCGCGAAGATCCGGTCGGAGTCGAGGGTCCGCAGCGCCTCCCGCTCGCGCCGCGCCCGCTCCACCTCGGCCTCGAGCGCGCACCGGAGCGCGACGGCCGTCGTGAGGGTCTCCTCGAGCATCCCGTCCTCGCGCTCCCTACCGGTTCAGCATCGCCTGGAGCTTGGCGGAGAGCTCCGCGTCGTCCAGGATCCGCGCCGCGATCCGCTGGGGATCGGGCTTGAACGCGCCGTTCCGGACGGCGGCCTCGATGGCCTCGAGGCGCACCGTACGGTCGCTACCTGCCGCGATCTGGGCCGCCGCCGTGGCGGCCTCGAGCGTGGCCTTGGAGTCGGTCGACACCTTGTCCGAGGTCGAGGGTGCGCGATCGGCGTCCCGGGTCGTCTTCGACCCGGTTGGCGTCTTCGCGTCCAAGCCGCGGATTTGACTGGCGTCCGTGACCTTCATGGAAACCTCCTTGGTCAGGGTCCGCTCCTGGACACGTCGTCGGCACGCTGCGCGTAAACCTTAAGGACCCTCGCCGGATCGACCGGGCGCCCACCCATCCGCACCTCGAAGTGCAGGTGGGGGCCGGTCGATCGGCCGGTGCTCCCGACCGTGGCGATGGGCTGGCCCGCCTCGACCCGATCCCCGGGGTGGACGAGGAGGTCGGCGGCGTGGCCGTAGAGGGTGACCAGGCCGTGGCCGTGGTCGATCTCGACCGCGTTCCCGTATCCGCCGCGCTCGCCCGCCGCCCGGACCACGCCCGCGGCCGAGGCGCGGATGGGGGTGCCCTCGGGCGCGCCCACGTCCACGCCGTCGTGCTCCGCCCGGGCGCCGGTGAAGGGATCGGTGCGCTCGCCGAAGGGGCTGGTGACGGTCCCGGCCAGCGGCGCGTTCCCGGGGCCGAGGCGCGGCAGGCGAGGGGTGACCGCCAGGGCCGGGCCGCCGCCGGGGGCCGGCGCGGGCGCCGCCCCGCCGCCGAGCGAGCGCTCGAGCTGGTCGGCCAGCCCGATGCCGCCGCCCTTGGCCACGGCGTCGGCGAGCGTCTCCACGAACAGGTCGGCCCGGACGCCCGAGCCGGCGGTCTCGCTCCCGTGGAAGGCGCCGCTCGCCTGGAGGACCTGGCGGAGCAGCAGCGACTCCAGCGAGCGGGCCGCCTCGTGCAGGCGGGGGTCGGCGCCCTCCGCCGGGCCGGGGGGGGTCAGGGTCACTCGAGGACCTCGAGGTCGGCGTCGAGGGCGCCGGCCGCCTTGATCGCCTCCAGCACCGCGATGAGGTCGCGGGGCGTGACGCCGAGGAGGTTGAGCGCCTTGGCGAGGTCCTCGACCGTGGCCGCCGCCGGCAGGGCGACGGCGCCCACGCCCAGCTCGCTGGCCGCGGTCTGGTCGTTGCTGCCCACCACGGTCCGGCCGCGCCGGGCGTAGGGCAGGGGCTGCGAGACGGTCTGCTCCCGCTGGATCCGCACCTGGAGTCCGCCGTGGGCGACCGCCACCGGCCGGAGCCGGACGCCCTCGCCCGCCACCAGCGTCCCGGTCCGCTCGGAGATCACCACCCGCGCCCGCTGGTCGGCCTCCACCTCCAGCCCCTCGACCTCGGAGAGGAAGCCGACCGGGTCGGTCTTGCGGGCCTCGGGCGGGGTGAGCTCGATCGCCGCCGCGTCGATCGCCCTGGCGGTGCCGCTGCCCAGCTTGGCGTTCACCGCCGCCGCCAGCCGGCTGGCGGTGGTGAGGTCGGGGCGCCGGAGGGCGAGGGTCATGGTCCCGGCGGGGAGCTGGAAGTCCACCGAGCGCTCCACCGTGGCGCCGCCCGGGACGCGGCCGGAGGTGGGGGTGTTCTTGGTCACCGCCGCGTTCATGGTCCCGGCGGCGTAGCCGGCCACCTGGACCGGCCCCTGGGCGACCCCGTAGACGCGCCCGTCGCCCCCGGCGAGCGGGGTGACGAGGAGGACGCCTCCGGTGATCGCCCGGGCGTCGCCCATCGAGGCCACCGCCACGTCGATGCGGGTGCCGGGCCGGGCGAACGGGGGGAGCCTGGCGGTGACCATCACCGCCGCCACGTTGCGGGAGCGAATGTCCTTGGGGTCGATCCGGATCCCGAGCCGGCCCAGCATGCCGGCCACCGACTGCGAGGTGGAGAGGACGCGCTCGGTGTCGCCGGTCCCGGCGAGCCCCACCACCAGGCCGTAGCCGTAGAGGGCGTTCTCGCGGATCCCGACCACGTCGGCGATCTCCTTCACGCGGGAGGCGCGCGCCGGGGCGGGGAGGGCGAGGAGGGCGAGGGCGAGGGCGAGGGCGCGCATGGGTCCGCCTCAGAACGGCCAGATCCAGCCGAAGAGCTTGGCCAGGAAGCCCTGGCGCTGGTTGTCGGTGAGGACGCCGCGGCCCGTGAACTCGATCTCCGCGTCGGCGACCATGCTGGACTTGACGCTGTTCTCCTGGTCGATGTCGATCGGGCGCACCACGCCCGAGATGTAGAAGTGCTGCTCCTCGCTGTTCACCAGCACCACCCGGTGCCCCTCGATGAAGAGGTTCCCGTTGGGCAGCACCTTGCGGACGATGGCGGGGACGGTGGCGGTGAGGCTCTCCGTCCGGGCGGTCGAGCCGAGCGCCTTGAGGGCGGTCTGGCCCGTGGTCTTGAGCTCGTAGGCCTTCTGGGTGGCTGCCATGAAGGCGGTGATGGCCGCGTCCATGTCGGCCTGGCGGGAGATGTCGGTGTTGGCCGACCGCTTGGCGTCCGCGATCTCCTCCACCTTCACCACCACCAGGTCGTTCTCCCGCAGCGCGCGGGCGTCGGTGAAGAGGAGCGAGGCGGGGCGCCCGTCCCGCCAGAGGGAGCCCGGGCCGGCCGCCTGGGTCTCCTGGGCGCTCGCCTCGGGGGCCTGGTACTCCCGGTGCTTCGGCACGTAGGTCCCGACGTGGGAGACGCCGCTGCAGCCGGCCAGGGCGAGGGCGAGGGAGAGGGGCAGGGTGGGCTTCATGGCGCCTCCACGAGGATGCGTCCGGCGGCGTAGCGACCCTGGACGCGGCGCCCGCTGGGGAGGACCGCACAGGCGCGGCCCCGCTCGCAGGGGGCGACGACGCCCTCGGCGGTGAGCTCGACCTCGCCGGCGCGGACCACCACCGCCACCGGCGCGCCGGGTGCGGGTCCCTCCCGTACGTCGGAGGGCTCGAGGGGGTGGCCGGCGCGGAGCGGGCGGGCGGCGCAGGCCTCGGGCGGGAGCGCCGCCAGGGGGGCCCGGCCGGCCCGGATCTCGACCTCGGCCAGGCGGACGGCGCCCTCGAGCGGCTCGCCGGCCTCGAGGGGGCGGTCCAGCAGGAGGGCGGGGGCGAGCACCCGGACCCGGGCGTACACCCAGGCCTGGCAGGGGGCGCCGGCGGCGTCCCGCCCCTCGACGCGGAGGGGGACCTGGCCGGAGGCCTCGACCGGCCGGAGCGCCTCGAAGCGCTCGGCCTGGCAACCGCGGCCGGCGGAGCGGCGGACCTCTTCCACCTCGGCGCGCGCGCCGGGCCGGGCCAGGGCGGCCGCGACCGCCGCGTCGGCGGTGGGGAGGGCGAGGAGGAGGGCGAGGAGGGCGGCCACGGCTCGCTCAGCGCAGGGAGGTGACCCGCTGCAGCATCTGGTCGGCGGTCTGGATCACCTTCGAGTTGAGCTCGTAGGCGCGCTGGGTGGAGATCATGTCGATCATCTCGGTCACCGCCTGCACGTTCGAGCCCTCGAGGTAACCCTGGGCGAGCGTGCCGGCGGCCTGCTCCCCGGGCTTCTGCTGCACCGGCTGGCCGCTGGCGGGGGACTCGGCGAGGAGGTTCCCGCCGATCGCCTCGAGCCCGCCCTCGTTCGGGAAGGTGTAGAGCTCGATCTGGCCGACCTCCTGGAGGTCGGCCCGCCCCGCCACCTTGGCGAAGACGCCGCCGTCCGCGTGCACGGTGACCGCCAGGGTGCTGGGTGGGACGGTGATCTCGGGATCGAGGAGCTCGCCGGCGCCGGTCACGATCCGGCCGGTCGAGTCCATCTGGAAGTTGCCGGCCCGGGTGTAGGCCTTGTCGCCGTTGGCCCGGGTCACGCGGAAGAAGCCGTCGCCCTGGATGGCGAGGTCGAGCGGGTTGTTGGTGTTGGTCAGGGTGCCCTGGGCCCAGCTCCGGGTGATCGACCCGGTCTTCACGCCCAGGCCGACCTGGAGCGGCGAGGCGGGGGTGCCGCCGCGCGGGTCCGGCGCCTCCGCCCCGCGGAGGGTCTCGGAGAGCAGGTCCTCGAACTGGGCCGAGGTCTTCTT
>Ga0335082_10007213_pt1 | contig 12093 bp, 12 predicted proteins | sample Lox_Sample_41_FD_206718 | JGI IMG/M metagenome (GOLD analysis project Ga0335082, IMG submission 206718) | Soil microbial communities from Loxahatchee National Wildlife Refuge, Florida, United States - Lox_Sample_4.1 | ecosystem: Environmental > Terrestrial > Soil > Wetlands | place: USA...
GCACCCCCCTCCAGCACCGGCATTATCGCCGCCATGAAGGCGTCGCGATGCGCGGCGAACTGGCGGTCCAGCCGCATGAACGGGATGTGTCGGATCGCGCTGTCGTCCATGTCTGCCTTCGGCCGCGGAAACGAGCGGGCCGCCCGCTAGTAGATGTTGTTCCCCATGTGCTTGACGTAGCGGGCGATGCCTTCCTCCAGGCTCACCTTCGGCGTGTAGCCGAGCATCCGCTCCGCCTTGCTGATGTCGAGCGTGCCGCGCAGTGGCACGTGATCCGGCTTGGGGCGGTGCTCGACCTTGAGGTTCGGGAAGTGCGTGCGCAGGATCGCCACGAGGTCGGCCAGCGAGCGCGCTTCGCCGCGCGTGACGTTGAAGACCTCGCCGCGCGCGCCCTGATGCATGGCGCAGGCGACGATAGCGTCCGCGCAGTCCTCCACATAGGTGAAGTCCATCCGCATGCTGCCGTCGCCGTGAACGAGCAGCGGCTGTCCCTCGCGGGCGGCGCGGATGAATCGCTGGATGACCCGGTCGTTCGCGTCGTAGGGGCCGTAAACCGCCGATGGGCGAAACATCACGGTATCGAGATTGTAGTTCTTCGCGTAGGCGCGGATCATGATTTCTCCGCACAGCTTGAAGGCACCATAGACGTCCCGCGGGTTCGTCGGATGGTCCTCCGCCACGCGCTCGCTCAGGAAATCGCCGTAGACCATCGACGATGATGCAAAGGCCAGCCGGCACGAACTCTTTTCGAGGTCGCGCAGGATCTCCAGGATGTTTCGCGTGCTGGTCAGGATCGAGTGGAACGCTTCCTCGCTTTTCTCGATCGCCAGCGCCGCCAGCGGCATCGCCGCCATGTGGATGATGACGTCGGGATGCTCCGCGGCGATCACGCGGCGCAGGTCGTCCTTGTCGAGCGTGCTGCCACGGATGAGGCGGATCTTGTCCTGCACGCCCCGCAGCCGCAGCGCGAAGTTCGGCTGCTCGCGGTCGGCATCGGGGATCATGTATTGGACGAAGGAGTCGTAGACGATGACGTTGTGTCCGTCGCGCAACAGCCGGCGCACGATATAGCTACCGACGAATCCGGCGCCGCCGGTCACGAGAACCTTGCGCGCGCTCATGCTGCTCTCCGCCTCGTGAGACCGCAGTCGATGTGCATGGCTATGTTTATCCCCACCCGGCGCTTATCGTTTGTGTTGCGGGTCAGTGGTTCGTGATCCCGCGCGCCAACTTCGAATCATATTGAGACAGGTTTGTCCGAGTTGCAACAGATTATGTGTTAAAACCAGCACCAACCACTAGGCATGGTAAATTTGCGCAACCGGTTACCGCACATGGTAAGCGAACGCCGTCATCGACTCGACGTCGGCCGATCGCACTCGGATTAACGGCTGACCGGCGCGGAGAGCCGGCTCCCGAACTGCGGGTAGACCTCGGCAATCTCGCGGCCGACGGAATCGCGGATCAGCCGTAGCGACTCCGGATCGGGCGGCGCGGTCGGCGGCACGGCGTCGGGCAGGTCGAAACTGAAGCCGGTGTTGGCGCGCACCTCGTCGAGACTGTGGCCGGGATGGATCGAGGCGAGGCGGAAGCGCCGGCGCTCGCGATCGAACTCGAAGAGGCAGAGGCCTGTGACGAGCGCATGGGGTCCGCCCGGCCGGTAGATGTTGTCCGCGCTGGCGCCGGGCGCGCTGATGAAGTCGACCTTCGGCACGAGCACGCGCGCGCTGTGCTCCTCGCGGAACAGGATCACGCGCGGCACCAGGAAATAGAGATAGGCGGCGCCGAAGCTGCCGGGCCAGCGCACGGTCGCGCGCGGATAGTCACCGATGCCCACGAGGTTGACATTGGCCTCGCCGTCGATCTGGCCGCCGCCGAGGAAGAAGGCGTCGATGCGACCTTGTGCCGCACAGTCGAACAACTCGCGTCCGCCGTCGGTGAAGAAGTTGTGGTCCTCGCTCCCGAGCAGCGACACGCGCAGCCGTCCGCCCGAGCGCGCCCGCGCCAGCAGCGCCGCCGCACCCGGAATCGGCGAGGAAGCGCCCACCGCCACATGCCCGAGGCCCTCGAGCAGGCGCGCGATCGTGCAGATCAGCAGTTCATCCTGCGAGTAAGCGGACATGCGCCCGGTCAGCCCTTCTGCTCCATCGCCAGGATAGCGCGCTCGAAGGCGGTCACCGCATTGTTGATGCGGGCCGCACCCCGGGGCGAGAGCCAGAACCAGTACTGCGATTGCTCGGCCTCCGGCGAGAGGCCCTCGACGATATGCTCGGACACCGGCATCAGCCGGATGTTGGCGACCGGCGGCGTGGTGATCGTCTTCGGGCGGTAGAACACGATCCCGGTCTCCGGCTGCCAGCAGCGCAGCAGCTTCCTGGCCGCCTCCGCCACTGCGGCCTCGTTGGAACCCGGCGCGGCCTTGGTGGCGCCCACATAGGGATGCACGCGCGCCTTCGCTGCGTTGTCTCGGTCCGTCCCCAGGGCGTCGCGGAGCTGGCGATACAGCCCCATCATCATGTCGCTCGGCGCTTCGAAGCCGCTGGTGGCGTAGTGATGGATCACGCCTGGCGCGGCGGCGCCGCGTTGTCCCTTGTGCTCCGCGGCCGTCCGCCGCTCGATCTCGGCGATGATGGCGATCGCCGCGCGAAAGCTCTCCTCCGGCACCAGGTCGAGGAACCAGACGAGGTTGTAGTCGATCCCCCGGCCGAGATTCGCGCGCCAGCGCTCCTGTACGAACGTGCTCTCCATCACCGACAGGTTCGTCGCGCCCAGGATCCAGATCGAGAGGTTCTCGGCTCCATAGCGCTTCACATGCTCGGCGGCCTGGGCATGTATGCGGCCGAGCGAGCGCGGCGCATAGCTCTCCTCGGATTCCGCCTTCTCGAAATAGGCCTCTAGCTGGTCGACGCCGACGCCCAGCACGCCCGCGATGCGCTCGATCTGCGGGCGCGGCGGCAGGGTCTGCCCGCTCTCCCAGGCGCTCAGGGCCGACTGCGAGATTCCGAGATCGCGGGCGACCTGCTTCTGCGTCAGCTCGCGCTCCTCGCGCAGCCTGCGCAGAAAGGCGCCGAGCGATCGGACGGGAGAATGCATGGCGCTCATGGCATCGGCCTCACGGGTGATCGGCAATCCCGGTATATGGCATCACCGGTCGATCTCTCCAGAGATATTTCAGTCATCGACCCTGATATCTGAGCGGATTCAGACTTTTCGCAGCGCGGTCAGAGCGAGTCTTTGGCCCTCGGCCGCCGCGAGTTGTGCGCGGAAAACGGCCCTCCTAAGCCATGCGAAAATAGTTAATTGACATTCAGTGGAATATCAGTGATATTGCATCGCACGATCTGCACAAATTGTCCGAGTTACTGAGGCTGCGTTCCAACCAGGACATGAAGGAGAAAGCGCCATGCCCTCCAACAGTGACCTCTGGCAGCGTATCCAGGACTTCCAGATCGACGATCCCGACGACGCATTCCCGTTCTCGGCACGGCTCGCCCGCGAAAACGGCTGGTTGGTCGTGACGGCAGCAGAAGCGATCGAGGAATACCGGAAGTTCGTCTATCTCCTCTGCGTGACCGACACGCCCCTGACCCCGTCGGAGGCCGTGGACCAGGTCTGGCATCTTCACCTCGTCTACACCCGCTCCTACTGGACGGCGTTCTGCGGCGGCGTGCTCGGCCGGCCTCTGCACCATGAGCCGACCCGCGGCGGCGAGGCCCAGGCCGCGCTGTTCAAGGATCAGTACGCGCTGACGCGGACGCGCTATCAGGCCGAATTCGGCGTCCCGCCGCCGGCCGAGTTCTGGCCGGCCGAGCCGTTCGGTGCGCCGAGCCAGCGCTGGGTCGACCGTCGCACGCACTGGATCGTCCCGAAGCGGTTCGGTCGTCAAGTCGCCCAGGGCGTTGCGGTGATCGGTGCGATCGTGCTGCTGGTGAGCTGCAGCGCTTTGTCGAGCGCTCATGCAACCGGAGCGTCGCACAAGGGCTCCTGGGGCGGCCTGCTCGCTCTTGCGATCCCCTTCGGGCTGATGGCGTTGCTCGGCATGGTCGGGCGGCGAACGGGCAAGGCTGATGACGGCGGCGACTCCCACATCGGCTTCGGCTTCGGCGGCTGCGCCGGCGGCGGCTGCGGTGGCGGGTGTGGCGGCGGCTGCGGCGGCTGTGGCGGCTGCGGCGGATGAGGGCAGGGATGGGCGGAGTCGAAGTCGATCCGATGCGCAAACTCAGGCCCTGCACGATCCGCGGCGTGGCCTACCCGAGCCACGCCGCGGCGGCGGCGGCGCTCGGCGTGACGCGGCAACGCGTTCACCAGCTTGCGGCGCAGACGCCGAACGGCCGCAAGATCCGGACGGGAGGCAAGCCGGTCACGATCGGCGACGTGACCTATCTCAGTACGGCCGAAGCGGCCGGGGCGCTCGGCGTGTCCTATTGGGTGGCGCGCTACCTGGTCCGGTCAGGAACGGCGGCGGCGGCGCGGCGCGGCAAGCGGCCGCCCCCGGGCGACGCGAGCGCGAGGCCGGAGCGTCCACCGACGCGCAACGCCGTCAAGCTGCTGCGCCGGCTGGCCGGCATGCTCGAATCCTCGGTCTGGATCCGGCGGCTGTCCCCTGCGCACCATTGCGAAATCGCGAAGGCCCGCCATATCCTCCAACAGCAGGCCGATCTGCTCGCCGAGCTCGAGCGAAGCAGCGGCGATGAGACAGGTACAGGAGGGTAACGATGCAGGCGGTTTGGCACGGACAGGTGATTGCCGAGAGCGACAAGACCCTCGAGGTCGGCGGCTACCGCTACTTCCCGCGCGATGCGGTGCGCATGGACCTGCTGCAGGCGGTGCCGAAGACCGAGAGCGACCTCGAATGCCCGCACGGCGTTCAGTTCTACGACGTCGCCCAGAACGGCGCGCGCAGCGAGCGTGCCGCCTGGTCCTACCTGTCGCCGCGGCCCCAGATGAAGCAGGTCGATCACTGGATCGGCTTCTGGGAGGACGTCGAGGTCAAGTGACGGCATCGGCGCCGCGCGCCGGACCCGTCAGGGGATCTCGTACACCGCAACCTGCGCCATGATCCCGTCCAGGGCTGCGCGCTGCGGCTCAGCGCGCAGGCCGGCGGTCTCCAGCAGCTTCGACGATTGCGGGTTCCCTACCACCTGCTCGGTCGCGAAGATCGCGCGCGACACGGCCATGTTCTGCACGCGCGCCGCGATGTTCACGGTCTGCCCGAAATAGTCCTGCCGGTCGTTCAGCGTGACGGCCAGGCAAGGCCCCTCGTGGATGCCGATCTTCAGCAGCAGGTCATCGCCGCCGCGCTGCGCGTTGAGGCGCTGCATGGCCTCGCGCATGCGCAGCGCCGCCGCCACCGCCCGGTCGGGCGTCGCGAAGGTGGCCATGACTGCGTCGCCGATCGTCTTGACGACCGCGCCGGCCTCCGTCGCCACGATCTCGTTGAGCACATGGAAATGCTGGCGCACGAGGTCGAAGGCCGCGAGGTCGCCGACGCGCTCGTAAAGCTCGGTCGAGCCCTTGAGGTCGGTGAACAGGAAGGTGAGGCTGGTGATCTTCAGCCGCTGGTCGACGTCCAGCGTGTTGGCCCGGTAGATGTCGCGGAAGGTCTGGTTGGTCAGCAGCCGCTTGGCCGTGAGGAACGGCCGGCGCCGCCCGAGCAGCTCGTGCAGCTTCTCGCCGGCCACCCACACGGCCGGCAGCACCCGCACGTCGGCGCGGTTCTCCAGCGATATGCGCAGCGGCCCCGGCCGCAGCTCCATCTTCCCCGTCGGCGCCTTCACGTTGTCGAACAGCAGCGTCAGCGCCTGCCGCTCGCGCGTCGGTTCGCCCTTGACGTCGAGGAAGTGCGTCGCGTGCGTCACCGGATCGAACAGGATGAGGAACTCGGCCGGCAGCTGGAGCGAGAGGATGGCCTTCTCGCCCGCCGGCAGCTCCAGCGAGTCGAGCGTGATCTCCTCGATCAGCGCATCGTAGTCGTCGGGCAGGTCGACGCCCGAGCTCCAGAGGATCTGCCGGCAATACTCCCAGATCGGCAGCGTGTGCGGATCGTGGGCGGCGATGCGCCGCACCCGCGGGCTGACGGTGAAGGTGACCTCCACCATCTCGTCGAGGGTCGGCTCGTAGCCGGCGGCGCACAGCGCGCAGTCATACTCTCCCTCCTCGACCGACTTCAGGGTCGTGCTGGCATCGAGCACGCCGCCGCAGCCCGGACACAGCACATTCCAGGAGAGGTCGAAGAGGCCCAGGCGCGTCGCATGCAGGAAGGCGCCGATCAGGCGCTGCTCGTCGATGCCGGTCCGGGCGGCGAGCGCGGGCACGTTGACGCGGTTGAGGGCACGGTCGTCGCCCTCCCGCACCAGCCGCTCGATCGCCTCGACCGCGCCGGCGTCCGCCGACTGCCGCAACGCGGCGAAGAGACTCTGCGTTTCGCTCATGACCCGCAGTCTACGCCAAAACGCCGGCCTGCCAAGGCCGGAGACCGACGATGGGCGCGGTCGCTCGGAGGGAAAAGGTGATGCCGATGTAATGCCAACGGCGTGGCCTCGCGGGCGGGGCCGCGGTCTGGAGTGGCGTCTCGCCTTGGGACGGTTCCTAATAGGGTCAGAGAACGAAGCCGTGCGGCAGGCCGCCGAAGTGCGGCAGCCATTCGCCCGGCTTTGTCAGGGCGGCCGCCACGGCCTATTCTTGGTCGACGCCGCGGGCCGTGGCCGGCGGCTGCCTTGGCAACTTCGGATCTGGAGCTCCGGCCATGAACCGGCTCGACGGCAAGATCGCGTTTCTCTCCGGCGCGGCGCGCGGTATCGGCGCCGAGACCGCCCGGCTCATGGTCGAAGCCGGCGGGCGGGTGGCGATCGGCGACGTGCTGGACGAGCGCGGCCGCGAGACGGTGCGCGGGCTCGAAGCGGCGGGCGGCGAGGCGCTTTACGTGCATCTCGACGTGACGCGCGCCGACGACTGGGCGGCGGCCATCGCCGTCGTGACTGCGCGCTTCGGCGGGCTCGACATCCTCGTCAACAATGCCGGCGTCTTCATCGCCAAGGGCATCGAGGAATCCACGGCCGCCGACTGGGAGCGGCTCTGCGGCGTCAACCTCACCGCCGTCTTCCTCGGCACGCGGGCGGCCCTGCCGGCTCTGCGCGAGCGCGGCGCCACGAGTGCGCAGGGCAGCGCCATCGTCAACCTGTCGTCGATCGTCGGTCTGGTCGGCTCTGCGCGCGCTCCCCTCTATTCCCTCACCAAGGGCGGCGTCACGCTGTTCACGAAATCGACCGCGCTGGAATGCGCGCGCAAGGGCTACCGCATCCGCGCGAATTCCATCCATCCCGGCATCATCGATACCGAGATGGGCGCGCAGGCCATTGCAGCCCGCGGCGAGAGCGACATCGCGGCCGCCCGGGCGCAGGCCGGCGCCGCCCATCCGATCGGCCGTCTCGGAACCGCCGCCGACGTCGCCAAGGGCATCCTCTTCCTGGCCTCGGACGATGCCGGCTTCATGACCGGCTCCTCCCTCGTCCTCGACGGCGGCTGGACCGCGCAGTGAGCGCCGCCGCGGCGCGGCGGCAATTCTGCAACACAGTATGTCGGCCAGCGTCGCTGTTACCGGCCGTTACCCGAATTCACAGAGCGGAAATCCGCCGGCCACTGCGTCGAGCCAAACCTGACGTCATCTTGCGGGGCCGGCGCCGCGATGTCTGATGCTCGTCGATCGGCCCGCGCGACCCCGCAGCACGATCATGCGAAAGGAGAAGATCATGCGCGTGCCCATCATCATTCCGGCCGCTGTCGTCACGTTGATGCTGGCGCCGGGCACCTACGCCGCGCCGGTGAATGCGAGTCAGACCTGCTCGGCCTTGGAGAGCCAGTTCGATCATGCCGCCCAGCGGCGACCTGAAGCCGCGCAGATGGCCGACGCCAAGGTCTTGCGCACAGAAGGCGCGAAGCTCTGTTCGACCGCGATGGCGAGGAGTGGCGTCACCTATCTGCAGTCGGCGCTCAAATACATCGGCGAGACTCCGCGTACCTAGGCTGGCGCGGATTCCCGGACGGAATGCCGCAATCGGTTCCTCTCGGAACTGTCACGGGGTGGACCGGCCCCAGCCTCGCCTGGGGCCGGTCTGTTCGCGTGAAGTGGCGAAGGCGTCCCGCGTCCCGCATCCCGCATTCTAGCTTGAGCCGCCGGCGGCCGCTGGCGGCGGAGCTGCTGTTGTCAGCAGCTGATTCACACAGAGATCGGCGGCGCCGCGCACAGGATCCTTGGCGCCGGGCAGCGTGACCCAGCCGCCCTTCTCGATGAAATACTCGCGGTCCCAGGTCGCGGCCTTCTTCAGCTGCGCGAGCTGCGTCGACGCATCCGGACTCTTTTCGAAGCGGTTGACGCAGATCTCCGCCACCACCTTGTCGGTAGCGTCGTCGGCCGCGGCTTTGGCCATTTGCGCGGCGGTGCCGCTGGTCGCCCAGCCGCCGGCCGTGAAGCCGACGATCAGCGTGGCGATGACGCACGCGACGCAACTCCAGAACCATGTCGTCTTGGAGGGACGATAGCTTTCCCAACGTCGCCACAGGCTCGGGTTGTCTGTCATTGCTTGCCTCCTATGGAATCAGTGCGGGGCGACGGCCGCGGGCGCGGCGGGCGCCCCTCTCTGGCTCGCACGAAACACGTGGCCCCGGCGCCGGGGAACGCGACGCGAGGTCCCGCGGTCATTGGTCGCAGCGGAACGTCTCGATTTTCGCCGCAGTTTGCCCTCAAGTATCGGGGTCCGGGCAGATGCTTAGCATGACCTCACGGCTGCACTGTTCGACGACTGCTGCGACGATCGAGATCAGCGGCGGGCGGACCTCCGGAACCTCCTCGCCCCCGCTGGTCTCGATCGGCGTTGATACGCCGATACAAGGCGAGACGGCGGTCGTGCCGCGGCGGTCGCGTCTGGGAGCGGATGGGAGGCCTGCCAATCCGGGCCTCCCATCGGCGATTGAGTCACCGCAAACCACAGTCAGTTGGCGCTGACCTCGCGCGACGCGATGCGCTCCGGCCGCAGGGGCGCATCGTCAACAGCCGCATCGGACGATGATCTCGCAAATCTGATCCTTGCTCCCGTCTCTCACGAGCACCGTTATCGATAGCCGTGCCGACAAGCCCGCAGGACCAGTTCTCCGATTCCCTTCTCCCGCGACCCGAAGTGATGAGTCTCTCCGCAGCTTCTCAGGACGAATCCTTCGAAGTCGCCGAAGCAGTCGAAGATCACCTCTCATCGGCCGGAGCGACCTCGCCCGTGCGATGCGTCCTATTGAGCGTTGCGTATGAATCCGCTCCTCAGGATTGTCCCGGCTGCTCCATCAGCAACTCCTCGACGTAGCGCCGAAATCCGTCCTCGGTCTGGGCCATCTCGACATAGCGCTGCAGATGCGCGGCGTCGGCCGGGTACCGGCCGCGCAGGCCCACCGGCCAGGCCCCGTTCCTGGCAACCGCCAACGCGCTGACGTAGAGCGCCGGGATGGTGCCCGCGGCCCAGCGGTCGTCGGCGAGCAGATCGCCGTCGAATATCTCCTCCACCGTCACCAGCGTCGTCTTGGACGCATGCGCCGCCGTCATCAGCTCGCGCCGCACGCCGATCCAGACGTTGCCCTGGCGGTCGGCGAGCGCGGCGTGGAAGAGCGCCACGTCCGGCTCGATGGCCTTGACCAGCAGGATCGGGTCGTTCGCGCCGAAGGCGTTGTCGGCGATTTTCCAGTCGTCGCGATGCGCCACGAGATCGGAGCCGATGATACCGCGCAGCGGCATGAACGGAATGCCCTTCTCGGCCGCCTGCAGGCCGGCGTGGATGGCCGGGCAGGTGCCGTCGATGACGCGGATCGTACCGGCCTTCACCGCTGCTACGAAGCGCGGCGCCGGCCCGTACTCGCCGATGGTCACGGCCGCGCACTCGATCGTCGCCACGCAGCCGGCGCCGATCAGCATGTCCGCCTGGAAGCCGAGGGTCGGGATGCCGATCAGGTGCAGGTCGCGCGCGCCGCGCGCGATCAGTCGCCGCACCGCGGCCATGGCGCAGCCGCTGTAATAGTCCGCCGCCAACGCCAGTCGCGCGCCGCCGGGAATGCGCGCCGCCAGCGCGTCGAGCGCGAGGAAAGGCGGGGCCGCGCCGTCGGCCACGGCGCTACACCTTCGGCAGCGGCGCGAACGCCATGCTGACCACGTCGTGCGCGGCCCAGAGGTTCACCGTCTCGCCCTGGCGCACCTCGAGCGGCCGGGTGAAGGGATGGAACACCTGCCGCCAGGCCGAGGGCGTCACGGTGTCGGCCGGCCGGTTCTCGAACGAGGTGGTCTCGTCGAGCTGGAGCCGCAGCCACTGTAGCAGCCCGATCACCGTGCCGGCGCGTCGTGCCGTGACCGCCAGCTGCCGCTCCTCCGGCCGGTGGCTCTCCGCCGCGAGTTCGAAGCGGAAGACCTCGATGTCGTCGCTGTAGCTCTCGATCTGCCCCGCCTCCATGCTGAGCGACACCGATTTCGGCACGAAGCGGTTGAACGGCGTGAGGTCGAAGCCGTCGATGCGGTCGACCATCGTGGCCGCGCGCAGGAAGTCGCCGCCGGCCAACCGCACCACCGCCGCGATGGCGCGCGGGATCATGACCGCGTTCGGCTTCAGCAGGTGACGGCGCGCATGGACCGTGCTCGTGAGCACGCCTTCCTCCAGCAGCTTGTCGCTGAGGATCTCCGAGATCAGCAGGTCCGCCCGCTCCGGCAGGTCGGCGCCGACCGCCACCTGGGTGGAGCGCTTGGGGATCACCCTCACGCGCTCGCCGAAGCCGTTGCGCTGCACGATCTCCGCCGCCGTCTCCGCGATCGACTCCACCTGCTCGCAGGTGCTGACCAGGCGGGCGCCGGCGCGCGCCGCCATCATCGAGAGCAGGCCGGAGCCGGTGCCGATCTCCAGCACGTGCGTGGTGGGCCCGACCGCGCGGCGGATGGCGGCATCGTAGGCGCGGTTGCGGGCCGCGTCGTTCATCATGCGGAAATGCCAGGGCCGCACCTGGCTGGTATAGAGCTCGCGCAGGAAGGCCTGGATCTTGAGATCGGCGGGCCGCAGCGCCTGGGCGCGCCGCAGCGTCCGGATGGCGGCGTCCGTCTGCTGCAGGTCGCGATAGGCGAGTGCGGCCCCCAGCAGCGCCTGCAGGTTGTCGCCCGCGCCGGCGACGGCCTGGTCGAGCTCGCCGAGCGCCGCCCGCCCGTTGCCGGTGGCGGCCAGCACGCCCGCCAGCGCGATGCGCGCGATCACGGCGCGGGGATCGAGCGCCAGCGCCTGCCGGTAGAGCCGGATCGCCTCGGCCGCCTTGCCCGTCAACCGGTAGTGCTCGCCGAGCTCGAACTGATGCAGCGCCGTGCGCGGCGCCAGCTCCGCCGCCCGCTGCAGGGCGACGAGGGCGTTGGCCGGGTCGCGGTTGCGCATGGCGATATGGCCGCGCAGCCGGAAATACTCGGCCCGCCCGCCGCAATGCGGCGCCAGGCGGTCGAGCAGCGCGCTGGCCTCGGCGAAACGGTTGGCCTGGTAGTGCTCGACCGCCTTCTGGAAATCGCGGTCGATATCGTCGGCCGAGGGGGAAGCGTTCACGCGGTCACCATCGGTAAGCGGCCGGCGCCGGGCGCCGGAGCCGCCTAGCACCTATCAGACATCGTCCCGCCGGCTCAACCCCCGTCTCCCCAGCCCGCGCCCGATGACGGCCGTCACTCCCGGCCGCGTTTTCAAGCCCCCGCGCCGCGCGATCGGCCGGAACCGTGACGGCCGTCACGTAGCGCGTTTCAACTGTTGCTTATGTTTGCCTGAACGGCAGGCCGCGTTGCGGCCACCCGTTGCACCGCAACCCAGCGCAGGCTGGCCGGTGCCGGAGGCTGAAGTCGGAGGGAGCAACAATGAACGCGCAATTCGTCCGGAGGTCCCGCGCCGCGGTGATCGCGACGGATTTACGGGACCGCTTGACCGCATCGCTCTGGATGCTGCTGCCGCTGCTGGCGGCAGCGGTCGTTTTCGCGTCGGCGGCCAACGCCAGCACGGGTTCGGAGCGCCGGGTGGCGCTGGTGATCGGCAACTCGAACTACCAGTACGC
>Ga0335082_10007214_pt1 | contig 12093 bp, 9 predicted proteins | sample Lox_Sample_41_FD_206718 | JGI IMG/M metagenome (GOLD analysis project Ga0335082, IMG submission 206718) | Soil microbial communities from Loxahatchee National Wildlife Refuge, Florida, United States - Lox_Sample_4.1 | ecosystem: Environmental > Terrestrial > Soil > Wetlands | place: USA: Florida...
AAGGCGTCGGCAAGGAAGCCCACCTCGTTGCGGCTGCGCACGGCGACCCGCGTCGAGTAGTCCCCGCCGGCGAGACGCCGCGCGCCCTCGGCCAGCTTCTGGATCGGGTGGCTGATCTCTCCCGCGAACAGGAACCCGAGCACGATCGCGAGCGCGGTCACGATCGCCACGAGGAGGACTGACTTCTTCCGGAGGTCGATGGCCGTGAAGTAGGCCTTCTGGATGTCGACCTGGACGACGACGCCCCACCCCGATTCGTCGGGCACCGGCATGTAGGTGCCCAGCATCTGGTGCCGGAGGCCGTCGTCGCCCAGCATCGCGAAGGAGGTCGTGCCGTACCCGCCGCTGCGGGAGCGCCGGCCGCGCGCGTCGGTGCCGGCCGGCGCCTGGAGCGACTGCTCGAGGAAGATGCGCACGATCTCGACGCCGGACAGGTCCTCGGAGAGGGGGCGGCGGGGGTCGGAGTGGGCGACGAGCCGGCCACGCTTGTCGACCACGTAGACCTCGAAGATGCCGCCTCCCGTCCCTCTCGTGATCTCCCGGATGGGCTGGAGGCTGGCCACCGCGATGACCACGCCCTCCACTCCGGAGGCGACGACGACCGGCTCGCCGATCACGACCACCGGCTCCTGGAGCCCTTCCGAGACGATCGGCACCGACAGCATGGAGGTCCGGCGCTGCCCGCGCTGGAAGGCCTCCTGGAGCTGCTCCCTCAGGCGCGGGTCCCGAAGGTCCCAGCCCGCCGAGGGGCCGACCCCCGTCGAGTCGACGATGGCGAGGTAGACGATCGCCGAGTCCTTCACGTACCGCTCGAGAGCCTTCTGCTCCTTGATCCGGTCGAGGCGGGAGGCGAAGGTCGCCGAGCCCGTGTCCGCCTCGAGGGTGCGCGCGATGGCCCCGACCTGGGTGCGGAGGCTGTCCACGAAGATCGCCACCTGGGTCGAGATGAGGCGTGCCTTGTCGAGCTGCCACTCCTTCTGGTTGGACTCGATGCTCTCCTGGCTGCGCGAGACGAGCTGGGAGGAGGTCCAGACGAGGGGCGCTACCCCCACCGCGAAGAGGAGGGCGAGGATCGAGAAGAGGATGCGGCCCCGGCGGCCCCGGGGCGCCGTCTCCGCCATCGCGTTCAGGCCTCCCCCGCCGGAGACGCGGTGGAAGCGAGAACCTCGTAGACGAGGACCTCATTCTCCTTGCCCTTGAGGGCGAAGCTGCCCAGGGGACGGCACTCGAAGTGCCCCTCGACGAGGGCGAGGGTCTGCTCGCCCACCACCACCGAGCCCGGCTTCGCCACCGAGGTCTCGAGGCGGCTCGCGGTGTTCACGGTGTCGCCGAGCACCGTGTACTCCTTCTTGTTCACGCTGCCGATCTCGCCCGCCACCGCCTTGCCGGAGTTGATGCCGATGCGGACCCGGAAGGCCGGCCCCTCCTTCCGCTCCGCGTTCCACTCCGCGAGGCGCTCCTGCATCTCGAGGGCCGTCCGGATCGCCCGCTGCGCGTGGTCGGGCATGTCGAGGGGCGCCCCGAACACGGCCATGATCGCGTCGCCGATGTACTTGTCGAGGGTACCCTCGTACTTGAAGATGACGTCGGTCATCCGCGACAGGTAGTCGTTCAGCAGCAGGGCCACCGCGGAGGGGCTCATCTTCTCGGACATCGAGGTGAAACCGCTGATGTCGGCGAAGAGGACCGTCACCTCGCGGACCTCCGGCGCGCCGAGCTCCCCACCCTGGGTGTCCGAGGCGGCCAGGATCCGGCTCGTCACCTGGGGGGAGAGGAAGCGTCCGAGGCGCTCGCGCTTCTTCTCCTCGGCCACGATCTTCTGGTTGAGCCGCGCCCGCTCCACCGCCACCGCCGCGTAGTTGGCGAGCGCGGTCAGGAGGTCGAGGTCGTTCACGGTGAAGCAGTTGGTGAGCATCGGGGAGTCCACGTGGATGATCCCGATGACCTGGTCCTTGTTCCACAGCGGCGCGCACATCGCGGAGCGGATGCCGTGGAACCGGATCGAGTCGCCGGCCCCGAAGCGCGGGTCGACCATGGCGTCCGAGGTGAGGATCGACACCCGGTCGTGCATGACCCGGTCGGCGATGGTCTTGGACACCGTGATGCGGCCCTCGTCTCCCCCGGGGCTGCGGTGCTTCACCACCATCGGCACCAGCCGTCCGCCGCCTTCCTCCTCCAGCATCAGGAAGCCCCGGTCGGCCGGCATGTGCTCGAAGACGATCTCCATGACCTGCTGGAGGACCTCCTCCACCGGGCGCACCGCGATGAGCGTCTCCGCGACCTTGGTCAGGACCTTCAGGATCCGGTTGGACTTCTCGATCTCCTGGACGTCGATCGAGGGCGGCTTCTTCGCGTCGATCGGCGCGACGGGTGCGGGGGCCGAGGTCAGGAGCCGGGACAGCTCGCCGACCGAGCGGATGATCGTGCCCGCCTCCTCGGAGAGCGGCTTCGCCTCGTCGAGGACGACCTTGCTCTCGAGGGCCTTGCCGAAGACGAGCTCGAATTTCCCGAGGTGGATCTTGTCCCCGTCGCGCAGGGGCGCCTTCTCGACCGCGACCCCGTTCACCTGCGTGCCGTTCTTCGACTTGAGATCGACGATGTGCGCGTTGCCGTCGTCGTCCACCGCCACCTTGGCGTGGTTGCGCGAGATCCCGAAGTCGCGCAGGACGATCTGACAGCCCTCGGAACGGCCGATCACGACCTCGCCGGATTCGAAGTCGTAGGTCCGCGGGCTGTCGCCGTCCTGATAAGTGAGCCGGTACATCTCTCCCGCCGGAGGGGCACACCAAGCCCCTGGTAGCGCTCAGTTTACTCCCTTTTGAGGCTTCGCAGCATCAGCTCGTCGAGAGCCTCGCGCGGGGGCTTGCCCTCGTGGAGCACGGCCTTCATCTGCCGGGCGATCGGCATCTCGATGCCCTTCCCCTCCGCGAGGGAGCACGCGGCGAGTGTCGTCCGCACGCCCTCGGGGTGGAGGCCGGCGCTCGCCTGGGAGAGCGGCAGGCCCCGGCCGAGACGATGGCCGACCGTGCGGTTGCGGGAGAGGGCCCCGGTGCAGGTCAGAACGAGGTCGCCGAGGCCGGCCAGCCCGGCCAGCGTGTCCGGCCTCGCCCCGAGCGCCACCGCGAGGCGCGTGATCTCGGCGAGGCCCCTGGTGATGAGCGCGGCCACGGTGTTGTGGCCGTAGCCGAGGCCGTCCACGATCCCGGCCGCGATCGCGATGATGTTCTTGAGCGCGCCCGCAAGCTCCACCCCGACCACGTCCTCGCTGGAGTACGCCCGGAACGTGCGCGTGGAGAGGGCGCGCTGCAGGCTCTCGGCAACCGCGTGATCGGACGAGGCCACGACGACCGCCGTGGGCAGCGCCTTCGCCACCTCGAGCGCGAACGAGGGACCGGAGAGGACGGCCAGCGGGCGGCCGGGGGCCTCCGCCGCCGCCACCTCGCTCATCCGCTTCAGGGTGTCGACCTCGATGCCCTTCGTCGCCGAAACGAAGACCGCTCGGTCGGGCGCGAGAGGAGAGGCCTGCCGGTAGATCGCCCGGCAGAACTCCGACGGTACGACCACGAGCACCGTCTCCGCGTCGGAGAGGGCCTCGTCCAGGCGGGAGGTCGCCCGCACGCCTTCCGGCAGCACGACACCCTTCAGGTAGACGGTGTTCTCCCGGCGCTCGTTGACCGCCTCCGCGACCTCGGGCTCCCGGATCCACAGCCGCACCGGCAGGCCCGCTCGCACGCAGTGGGCGGCGAGGGCCGTTCCCCAGGCTCCGCCGCCGAGCACGGTGGTTCTCAACGGCGTCACTCTTCCCGCGGCCGGGACCGGCGCTCGGTGCCGCGCAGGATCCGCCGGAGGTTGGACCGGTGCCGGAAGACGACGAGAGCGGCCGTCGCGGCGGCAGCGAGGGCGACCGGGTCGGGGCCGCGCAGGGCGAGGGCCAGACCCATCATGGCCAGGGCCCCGGCCAGTGAGCCGAGCGAGACGAACCTCGTCGCGGCGGCGACGAGCCCGAACGCGACGAGCGCTCCGAGCGCCGCCTTGGGCGCGAGGGGGGCGAAGGCGCCGAGCCCGGTGGCGACGCCCTTCCCGCCCTCGAAACGGAGCCAGACCGGGTACAGGTGGCCGACGACCGCAGCCAGCGCCGCCGCCGCGGGGAGGACGCCGTCGCCGGGGGCGAGTCGCCCGGCGAGGGCCGACGCCGCCGCTCCCTTGCCGAGGTCGAGCAGCAGGGCGAGGGCCCCGGCCACCTTCCCCGCGTTCCGGAGCACGTTCGTGGCCCCCACGTTTCCGCTGCCGACCCGCCGCACGTCCTGGACCCCGAACGCCCGCGCCACGAGGAAGCTGAACGGTATCGATCCGATCAGGTAGGCGACGGCGATGACCTGCAGGGCGAGCATGACGGTCGGTGCGGGCAGTATAGCGACACTACGTGGTCCCCGCCCTCCCGAGCGGGAGCTCGGCAATGGGCGTGTAGACCGCGCCGTCCGGCTTCAGGTCGCTCTTGAAGAGGACGAGCGACTCGAGCCGCGTCGTCCCGAGGTCGGTGGCCGGAAGGTCGGGCCGCGGTGCCCGGTCGCGCCAACGGCCGAGGGTGAGGTGCGCGCGGAACGGCCGCTCCTCGCGCTCGAAACCGGCCGTGCGCGCCGCGCGCTCGCAGGCGCGCTGCAACTCGAGGATCGGCGGAGGCAGCTCGAGGCCCAGCCACAGGACCCGCGGGCTGCCGCGCTCGGGAAACGTGCCGATGCCGGCGACAACGACGTCCGCCGCCGGGCAGGCCGCGGCGGCCGCGGCGAGGAGCGGGCGGAGCGTCTGGACCTGTGTCGACGAGGTCGGGCCGAGGAATCTCAGAGTGAGATGGATGCCGTCCGGACGCACGAGGCGGATGCCGCCCAGCCGGGGGCGAAGTCGCTCCTGCAGCGTGCCGATCGACTCGCGGAGACCGGCTTCGAGCTCCAGGGCCACGAACGCGCGAACGTCCGGGGGCGTGCTCACAGCGGGGCGAGGCCCAGCAGTCCCCGGCGCAGCATCTCGAGGGCCACTTGCGTGGCCTGGAAGCGGACGCGCTCGCGCCCGCCGGGAAAGTGGTTCCGTCGCACGCGCACCCCCGCCGCGCCGGTGGTGGCGACGAACACGAGCCCGACCGGCTTCTCGGCGGTACCCCCGTCGGGGCCGGCGATCCCGGTGACACCGATGCCCACGTCGGTCCTCGCCGCCCTCATCGCTCCTTCCGCCATCGCCGTGGCGACCTCCGCCGACACCGCCCCGTGCGCGTCGAGCAGGACGGGGTCGACCCCCGTCTCCTCGACCTTCGACCGGTTCGCGTAAGTCACGAAGGCCCGGTCCAGGACCGCGCTCACCCCGGGCACCTCGGTGAGGCGTGCGGAAAGGAGCCCTCCGGTGCACGATTCGGCGAGGGCGAGGGTCAGCCCGCGTCCGCGCAGGAGGTCTACCACGACCTGAGGAAGCTCGCCGCCGTCCTCGCTGTAGATGCGGCCGGCGAGGGCGGTCCGCAGCTCGGCGGCCAACTCCTCGATCCGGCCTTCCGCCTCCGCGGGCGAGTCTCCGTGGGCCACGAGGTGGAGCTCGACCTGTCCCGCCGCCCCGAGGATGGTGGTCTTCGGGTTCTCGAAGCGCCCGTAGACGGAGGCCGCGATCTCGTCGACCTCGCTCTCGGGCATCGCCGCGATGCGCAGGACCCGGCGGCGGACGACGCGCGTCGCCCCCGCTCGCGCGCGGAGCCGAGGCAGCACCTCCTCCTCGAACATCGGCTTCATCTCCCCCGGCGGGCCGGGGAGGAGGACGAGGATCCGCCCTCCGTCGGCGAGCATCTGGCCCGGGGCCGTGCCCCGGGAGTTCCGGAGGGCCTCGGCCCCGTCGATCACGTCGGCCTGCTTCTCGTTCGTGGCCGACATCGTCCGGCCGTAACGCGCGAACCGGGCCCGGAGCCCCTCGAGGATCGCCGGGTCCCGGCGGACAGCGCGCCCGGCCGCGGCGGCGGCCGCTTCCCGGGTCAGGTCGTCCGCGGTCGGGCCCAGGCCGCCCGTCGCGATGACGACGTCGGCGCGGGAGAGCGCTCCCCGGAGGGCGGACTCGAGGAGGGCGAGATCGTCCGCGACCGTGACCCGCCCCGAGACCTCGATGCCGGCGTCGAGAAGGCGCTCGGTGAGCCAGAGCGAGTTGGTCTCCGTGCGCAGCGGCCCGAGCAGCTCGCTGCCGATCGCCAGGAGCTCGGCCCTCAAGGCGCCTACCCGACCGGCCAGAGGGCGAGACCGGCGCGCAGGACGAGGTGGGCCCAGACGCCGGCCGCCACGTCGTCGGCCATGATCCCCCAGCCGCCGGGGACCCGCTCGAGGTCCCGGGCCGGCCACGGCTTGACGACGTCCATCGCCCGGAAGAGGACGAAGCCGATCGCGGCCGTCGCCGGAGTGAAGGGCAGCGCGGTCAGGGTCACCCACTGGCCCACGACCTCGTCGATCACCACGAGGCCGGGGTCCTCGAGGCCGACGAGCGTCGCCACCCGGCCCGCGGCGATCGCTCCGATCAGGAAGACGAGAGCGGAGGCCAGGAGCTGCCATGGCCAGGCGAACGGAGCGAGCGGCCAGAAGAGGAGCAGGCCGACCGCCGAGCCCGCCGTCCCCGGCGCGATCGGCGCGTACCCGCTGCCGAACGCGGTGGCGACGATGCGAGCCGCGCCGTCCACGACCCTCCGCATCCGGCGATGATACCTCGCCGACCCCCGCGGGTCCGTGGGCTCAGCCTCGTCTCCGCAGCCGTCCCTCGGGGTCGCGGGGAGCCACTCCCAGGGTGTCCGAGTGCGAGACGTAGACGCGCCCGGGGCCACCCTTCGCCGGGCGGACGTGCTTGCGACGGGTGACGTGCACGTCCACCAGGGCCTGGGTGCGGGCCTCACTGAAGAAGGCCGCGACTTCCGCCGCCTCTCGCAGGTCGTCGGCCCCCGCCCGCCCCTCGTGGTCGCGGAGGACGACGTGCGCTCCGGGCACGTCGCGCGCGTGCAGCCACAGATCCTCCGGCCCGGCGACCCGGAAGGTGAGGCGGTGGTTCTCGCGGGCGTTTCGGCCGACCAGGACGGACAGTCCGCGGCCGGTGAGGTAGTGGCGCGGGCCGACCCCGGGATCGCGCGCGTCGGGGGTCCGCGCCCCCGCGCCGGACACGCCCAGGTCCCGGAGGTCGCGGGCCTCGAACGCGATCGCCTCTCGCTCGCCCGCCGCCGCGAGGGCCGACCGTGTCTCTCGGAGCCGCAGGTCGATCTGGTGGCGCGCCCGCTCCGTGCGGCGGGCCTTGTCGAACATCCGCTGGGCGTTGGCGAGGCCGGAGAGGCGGGGGTCGAGAGCGATGACGAGCCGGTGGCCGGCGTCGTACGGGTCCTCGACCTCGATCGAATCGCGGCCGCACTCCGCGCCGCGGGCGAAGGCGAGGAGGGCCTCGGCCCGCCGGCGCAGGTCGCCCTCGTCGGGAAGGCCGGCGAGGTCCTGCACGAGGTTCGCCCGCAGCTGCTCGAGACGCCGGATCTGCCGCCGCATGTCGTCGAGGGCGGCTCGCCGACGCCGCTCGAACTCGAGACCCCGTCGGCGCGCCTCCAGGAAGAGAGCGCCGGCCTCGAGCCACGTCGCGGGGTACAGGACGGTCGGTCCCGCGCCGGCGAGGACGATCGGACCGAGGGCGACCCCGAGCGGGCCGGCCAGATCGGCGTCGTGCCGCGAGGCCTCCGGTCCGGGAACCATGAGGGTGGGCGACGCGGCGCGGAGCCGCGCGCGCAAGGCGAGGAGCGACGCCGCGCCGCCGTCCGTCTCCCGGGCGAGAGCAGGGCCGAGGCCGGGACAGGCGGCGAGGACGGCCCGGACCAGGGATCGTCCGTCGGCCCGGGCGGCGCCGACCGCGACCTCGAAGTCCGCGGGAGCGATGCGGTCCCACTCGCGCTCCGGCGACGCCGGCGGCAGGGGATGGGCCGGGGGTCCGTCGCCGAGGGTGCCGAGCAGCTCACCCTCGCAGGCCAGGGACAGCGCGGGAGCGGAGCCGGAGAGGCGCAAGGACAGAGTGGCGTCCCCGGCCACGAGCTCGACGACTCGCTCCCCGGCGATGCGGGCGAGGCGCGCGACCCGCGCGCCGTCCGCGTGCTTGCGGAGGTGCAGCAGGGCCTGGTGCGCGCGCCCGGCCGCCGGACCTGGTCCGGCGGAGGCCCGGGCCGTGTCCCGCGCGACCCAGTACACCCCGGCCGTCCCCCGGCCGGCGTCGAGCCACAGCCGGCGGTCGCGCGAGCCTCCCACCTCGAAGGTGACCGCGCTCCCTCCGGCGAGCCGGGGCCGCGAGAGGTGCCGCCCGACCACCAGCGGCACGAGCTCGGCGAGCGTGCGGTCGAGGGTGACAGCGTCCAGGGTTCCCGGGCTCTGGCGGAGAGGTCGCGCCGGCTCAGTGCCGGACGACGCGGGTGCGGAAGAGCCGGTCGTGGAGCGCCCGCGACGCCGGGTCGAAGGCCATCGGCAGGAGGCCCACGCCCACCGCCACCGTCCCCAGCAGGCCGACGAGAGCCCGCCCCATCGCGCAGAGGTAGCCGGGGGGCCGCCCGCCAACCCCCACCACGCGCAGCCCCGTCGCGAGCTTGCCCGGCGTCTGGCCGGTCGTGCCGGTGAAGTACCCGGCATAGAACAGGGCCAGGATGCCGAGGTACGCGGCGAGGCCGGGCCAGCTCACGACGAGGGCCGGCAGCTGCACCCGAGCCGCCCGTCCCGTGAAGTACACGACGAGCGCGGCGAGCGTGCCGAAGAGGAGCGCGTCCAGGACCGCCGCGCGCGCCCGCTCCGCCGCTCGGGCCGGACGCTCCACCGGGGTGGGCTCCACGGCCGGCGGGGGCAGCTCCAGCTCCCCCTCCATCTCGTTCTCGGAAAGGAGGACGTCGTCGTCGAGCGAGGGAGCCGGCCCTCCGCGCGCCGCCGACGCCTGGCGGTCCCGCGCCTCGCGCTCGGTCGGGAGCGGCTCCTGCAGCGGCAGGTCGGCCAGCTCCGCCTCGCTGATCCGGGTCGACACGAGGTCGGGCTCGCGCACCGGCGGGAGTGAGCCGCCCTCGGCGGGGATCACCGAGGCCAGTGGCACCTGGCGGTCGGGGACCACCGGCGAGGGGGGCCCCTGGGGAGCGGAGGTAGCGGGGATCGGCTCCGTCCTCTCGGCTTCCAGGCGCGGCGCGACCGGCGAGGGAACCTCGGGCACGTCGAAGAGCGGCAGCCCGGCGTCGGCCCGCTTCTGGCGGCGCGAGCGGACGCGCTCCTGCACCTCGTCGCGCCAGGTTCTCTCGCGCTTCCGAAGGGCCGGAATCTCGCGCAGGGGCTCGACCCGGTTCCGGCTCCGGGCGGGTGGCGTCAGGAGCCGGGGGTCGGCGGCGAGAGCGCCCTCGACCCGCGGCACCGCTCCCGCCTCGCAGACCGGGCAGCGGTCCCCGCCCTCCACGAGCTCCCCACCGCAGGTCGGACAGGTCATCGGGGCGCTCCTCCCGCGGCCGGCGGGCCGGCCAGCCGCGCCATCACCACGTCCCACCGCGCTGCGAGAGCGCCGCCCGCGAGCACGAAGCCGAGGAGCCACAGGGAGACGAGCGCACGACGCGGCCACACCGCCCCGGCCGGCCGCTCACGCGCGCTCTCGTCCTGTCCTCGCATCCAGCTGGTACCGATCGGCCTCCGGTGTCGCCATTATCCGGGATGGGCCGGCACCGGTTCAAGCCTCATCCGGCCGCTCCCGCCGCGCCGGCAGCAGCCCGTAGCCCTTCATCTTCCGGTAGAGGTTCGAGCGCTCGACTCCCAGCGCTTCCGCGGTGCGGCTCATGTTCCCACCGCACTCGCGGTACTTCGCGAGGATGTAGCTCCGCTCGAACGCCTCCCGCGCCTCGTGGAGCCTGCTCCCCCCGGCGGCGTCTCCGGGAAGGGCCTCGGCCGCGGGTTCGTCGGCCGGGAGCGAGTCGAGGAGCGTCGATGGCAGGTGGCGCCGCTCGATCGTGTCTCCCGGGGCCATGATCACCAGCCGCTCGATGATGTTGCGCAGCTCCCGGACGTTGCCCGGCCAGGGCAGCCGGGAGAGCGCGGCGAGGGCCTCGGGGGCGATCGTGCGCGGCCGCCGGCCGTGCTCGGCAGACAGCACGTCGACGAAGTACCGGGCGAGGAGCGGGATGTCCTCGCGGCGCTCGCGCAGGGGCGGGACCTGGAAGGGTATGACGTTGAGCCGGAAGAAGAGGTCGTCCCGGAACCGTCCCTGGCGGATCTCCTCCTCGAGGTTCTTGTTGGTGGCGGCGACCACGCGCACGTCCACCTCCACCGAGCCCGCCCCGCCCACCGGCTCGATGCGCTGCTCCTGGAGCGCCCGCAGGACCTTGGCCTGGGTCTTGAGGCTCATGTCCCCGACCTCGTCGAGGAACAGGGTGCCCCCGTCGGCCAGCTCGAACTTGCCCTTGCGCGCGGCGAGGGCGCCGGTGAAGGCCCCCTTCACGTGTCCGAAGAGCTCGCTCTCGATCAGGTCCTCGGGGATCGCCGCGCAGTTGACCTCGACGAAGGGTCCTTCCGCCCGGAGGCTGCGGACGTGGATCGCCCGCGCCACCAGCTCCTTGCCGGTGCCGTTCTCGCCGAAGATGAGGGCCCGCCCGTTGCTCGGCGCGGCCTGCTCGATCTCCGCCCGGAGGCGGCGCAGGGCCGGGCTCTCCCCCACCATCACGTAGCGCTCGTCGAGCTGCCGCTTGAGGGCGCGGACCTCGGTCTCCAGCCGCCGGCGCTGGAGCGTGTTCCGCACCGCGAGGAGCGTCTTCTCGAGGGAGAGGGGCTTCTCGACGAAGTCCTGGGCCCCGCTCCGGACCGCCTTCACCGCGGTCTCGATCGTGCCGTGGCCCGAGATCACCACCACCGGCAGCTCGGCGTCCGATTCCCGGATCCTCGAGAGCACCTCGAGGCCGTCCGCCCCCGGCAGCCACACGTCGAGAAGCACGAGGTCGTAGCGGCGGTCGCCGATGGCCGAGAGGGCGGCCTCCCCCGTCTCGACCGCGTCCACAGCGTAGCCTTCGTCGCCGAGGATCCCCGCCAGCGAGGCGCGCACCCCCGCCTCGTCGTCCACCACCAGGACCCGCTCCCTCATCCACGTCTCCTCACGCCGGAAGCTCCATCACGAAGCGCGCGCCCCGCGGCTCGTTGTCTTCGGCCCGGATCGTGCCGAGGTGCTCCTGCACGATGCGGTTGACGATGGCGAGGCCGAGCCCGCTGCCCCTCTTCTTGGTCGAGAAGTGAGGGACGAAGAGCCGGTCGCGATCCGCGGGCGGGATGCCCGGCCCGTCGTCGGCCACCACCAGCCGGACTCGGCCCTCCACCCGGTCGTACTCGGTGGCGACGAGGATGTGCCCCCTGCCGTCCATCGCTTCCACCGCGTTGTCGACGAGGTTGATGAGCGCGCGCTTCATCTGGTCGGCGTCGAGGCGGAGGGCCGGGAGGTCGGGGGCGAGGCGGCGCTCGACGGTGATGCCGGGGACGAGTCCGTCGTAGAGGGAGAGGGCCTGCTCGATCACGTCGTGGAGCGCGGCCCTCTGGAGGCTGGCCGCGGGCAGCCGCGCGAACTGCGCGAACTCGTCCACGAGGTTCTTGAGCGCTTCCACCTCGTCCACGATCGCCCGCGTGCACTCGGTGACGATCTTCTCGAACTCGGGGTCCGACTTGAGCCACGCCTTGCGCACGCGCTGGGCGGAGAGCTGGATCGGCGTGAGAGGGTTCTTGATCTCGTGGGCCAGCTTGCGGGCCACCTCTCCCCACGCCGCCACCCTCTGCGCGCGCATGAGGGGGGTGAGGTCGTCCACCACCACGAGCGCCCCCGGCGCCGAGCCGAGCGAGCCGGGCAGGCTCACCACCGTCACCGCCAGGTGTCGGTCCCTCTCCCGCGAGGGCACGATCACCTCGCGCTCCTGGCGCGAGACCCGGCCGGACAAGAGCCGCAGGACGAGGGTGCGGATCTCCTCGCGGCCCGGCCCCCGCAGCACCCGCTCGAGGGGATGGCCCACCGTCCCCGCCTCGAGCTCCAGCAGGCGCTGGGCCGCGGCGTTGACCACGGTGGCCGTCGCCTCCT
>Ga0335082_10007216_pt1 | contig 12090 bp, 7 predicted proteins | sample Lox_Sample_41_FD_206718 | JGI IMG/M metagenome (GOLD analysis project Ga0335082, IMG submission 206718) | Soil microbial communities from Loxahatchee National Wildlife Refuge, Florida, United States - Lox_Sample_4.1 | ecosystem: Environmental > Terrestrial > Soil > Wetlands | place: USA: Florida...
GGATGGCGGGCCGGGCGGGGAGATCGTCGACCGCCGACGTCGGCATCGTCGCGACCGAGCTGGCGTGTGCAGCGTCGTCGTCGAGCGCACGAGCCCATTGCGCCACGTCGAAGGCGCAGCCCCGGATTGCGCTCACGAGCACGATTCCGACGGCCAAGCCGGTCTTGAAGCCGATGGCGGGGGCGTGGCGAGGCGGAAGCCGCAGAGACGGCAGAGACGACATGTTCGACCCCTACTGCACGTTTCGTACGCCGAGGTCGGTGGGGGGAATCGCGAGCATGCGGTGCCGGGCGCGACATGCTTGTCGCGGAAACTCGCGTGCGACCGCGACGCATGTGTCCCGGCCTAGGGACGCTTGCCACGGTCGCGGACACGCACGAAACTTCCGGCTGCCAACGTCGCTCGTGTTCCCCTCGGACGCCCCCCCTCGCGCCCTCTCGGGCTTCGACATCCTTCAGCGCCTCGGCGCCGGCGGTGTCGGCGAAGTGTTCCTGGCGCGATCGCGCGCGGGCAAGCTCGTGGCCATCAAGACGATCGCCGATGCGCGTCGCGACGGGCACGAGGGCGAGACGGCGGACGCCTTCGCGCGCGAGGCCTCCGTGTGCGTGCGCCTGCGGCATCCGTGCATCGTCCAGGTGCGGGCGTTCCTCGAGGACCCGGGGTTCGCGGCCCTCGTGTTCGAGTACGTGCCGGGCGTGGCGCTGGCGAGAGTCCTGCGGTTCTGTCAGGCGGCCGGCGTGCGCATGCCGGACGGCCCGGCGTGGCACGTCGTCGAGCGTGTGCTGACGGCGCTCGCATACGCGCACGGCTTCCGCGACGGGGACGTGCCGATGCCCATCGTTCACCGCGACGTGTCCCCCTCCAACGTGCTGCTCGACTGGAGTGGCGGCGTGAAGATCGCCGACTTCGGGATCGCCAAGGTGCTCGGCGTGTCGTCGGGAACGCGCGTCGGAATCGTGAAGGGCACGCTCGGCTGCATGTCGCCCGAACAGGCGCGCGGTGAGCCGGTCGACGAGCGAGCCGACGTCTACGCCGCCGCGCTCCTCGCCTGGCGCCTGGCGACGGGGCGTGCGCCATTCGGCCGGCAACAGAAGGACGAGTTCGAGATCCTGCGTGCGATGCGTCAGCCACGCATCCCTCCGCTCGGGTCCATCCGGCCCGATCTTCCCGAGCCCCTGCTCGCCGCCGTCGCGCGGGCTCTCGAGCCGGAGCGCGAGCACCGCACCATCACCGCCGCGGAGCTCGCCGAGGTCGTGCGCGCACACGTTGACGTGAGGGCGGGGTGGATCGAGCTCGCGACGTTGCTCGAATCGTGGAAGGGGGCGCTGGAGCGCACCGTGAAGCGAGCGGCGGCGGACACGACCCAGTCCTCGGGCTCCCGCGCAGCCGAGACCATCCGCTACGAGGAGGTCGCGCTCGCCTTCGACGAGGTGGACCCGGACAGCCCCACCTTCGAGGCGCATGCGCTGCCGAGTGACCCCGCGATGCTCGCGGCGCTGCCGCTGGTGGACGAGGACAAAGAGGAGGCGCAGGCAGCGCGGCAGACCGGCAGAGGTGTCGAGGAGCGGGTTACCGCGCCGGACTCGGCGGCCCGGGAGCTGCCGCAGTCGAAGATCCCGACGGTGCCGCCGACGACGCGCCGGCGGCGGGGCGTGTCGTCCGTCGTGGTGACCTTCGCCGTCGTTTTCGTGCTCGTCTTTCTCGTCGCCTTCTTCTTCTCGTGGCGCTGAGTCGGGAATGCGGGGGCGGCGCGCCGCGTACCCCATTTGCTACACTTCGATCATGGCGCCCGAGGGAACTTCCAGGCTCGTCGTGCGTCACACACCCAGGACCGGATGAGCAGCTCAGCCCACGGCTTGGAGAGGATTCGCGCCCTCGCGCAGCAAGCCGAGCGGCGGATCCGGCTGAGTCGTTCGCTGCGTGTGGGTGCAAAGGCGCTCTGTGTGGCTTTGGTCGTCGCGATCGTCGACGTGGCCCTCCGCAAAGTCGGCGTCCTCGGGGAGACGACGACGCGCGTCGTGCTGGCGCTGGCCGGCCTGGGCGTGACGACCGCGTGGGCTGCCGCGTGGCGCTGGCGCCTCGCCGAACAGGCCGGCGCCCGCGCGCTCGATCGATTCCACGGGCTGCACGATAGATTCGCGAGCGCTCTGGCGTTCGCGGCGCGGCCTGCGGAGGAGCGGACGGCCTTCATGCAGGCGGCCATCGAGGACGCGATCTCGTCGGCGTCGGTCGCCCAGCCGCGTGAAGCGGTGCCGGTTCCGCTGCCGCGCGCGATGGGAGGCGCTGCAGCTCTCGCCGGCGTGCTCACGGCGGTCATGCTCTTCGAGGTGCGCCAGCACATCCCGATCGCGCACGCCAAGACCATCGAGCCCGTCGAGATGGCGCCCGACGATCTCGACGACGTGAAGGACTTCCTCAAGCAGCTGCAGCAGAACGAGCAGAGCGACGACACGCGCGCGGCGGTCGACGAGTTCAACAAGCTCGTCGACGACATCGCGAACAAGCGTCTCGATCGCACCGAGGCGTTCCGGCGGATGGAGTCGCTCGAGCAGCGACTGCTCACGGGCAGCGAGGCGGACAAGAAGGCGCTCGAGGAGCAGATCGACCGCATCGGCGAGGAGCTGAAGAAGGCGGAGCTGACGAAGCCCTCGGGCGAGGCGCTCTCGGAGGCGAAGCTCGACGAGGCGCGCGACGCGATGCACGACCTCGCGAAGAAGCTGCGCGAGCAGGGCGGCTCGATCGACAAGCAGAAGATCGAGGCGATGCGCGAGGCGCTGCGCAAGTCGGCGGCGGATGCCGAGAAGCGTCAGCAGGCGATCGAGCAGCGGCGCCAGGAGCTGGCCGACGAGATCCTCAAGCAGAAGCAGCGGATGGGGGACGGCGGCGCGAACGAGGACGAGCAGAGCCTCCTCCACAAGAAGGAGCGCGAGCTCGAGAAGCTCGATCGCGACCTCGATCAGCAGAAGAACGCGGGCCGCCAGCTCGACCGCCTCGACCGCGAGCTCGAGAAGGCCGCCGAGGACCTCATGAAGGACATGGGTCTCTCGGCGCAGGATCTCGACCAGGGGGCCGAGGACATCAACCACATCCAGCAGCAGGAGATGACGCAGGAGCAGAAGGAGCAGTTGCGTCAGAAGCTCGAGGAGATGCGGCAGCTGATGCGCCAGCAGGGCCAGGGCGGCAAGGGCCAGATGGTGCGCCTGCAGCGATTCGGGCGCATGGCGCGCGGTCAGTCGGGGCAGGGCGGTCAGCAGCAGCAGGGCGGGCAGCAGGGCCAGGGCGGCCAGCAGGGTCAGGACGGCCAGCAAGGGCAGAACGGCCAGCAGGGTCAGGGTGGCCAGCAGGGTCAGGGCGGGCAGCAAGGACAGGCCGGCCAGCAAGGTCAGGGCGGACAGCAAGGACAGGGCGGTCAGGGCGGCGAGACGTGGGTGCTCGGCCCGAATGGCGAGAAGCTCCTGATGCTCTCGAAGGGGAGCGGGATGGGGCAGGGCCAGGGTCAGGGACAGCAAGGCAACGGCGGGGAAGGGCAGGGGCAACCCGGACGCGGCTGGGGCGAGGGCCACGACCCGCACGTCTCCGGCGGCGCGACCAACCCGAAGATGGGCACCGAGGACACGCAGGTGCAGGGCGCCGACACGGGGCAGGGCGGCTCGCGCAGCCAGGTGATCCTGGGCGCGGCCGAGCGCGGCTTCGCTTCGCGCGGCTACCGCAAGGTCTACACCGAGTATCACCAGGTCGCCGAGGAGTCGCTCGCGAAGGACGACATCCCGGGCGGCTACCGCTTCTACGTGAAGCGGTACTTCCAGCTCATTCGCCCGCGCGAGGACACTCCATGACCGAGACAGAAGCCGTTCGTGAGCAGGTCACCCTCTTTCGCAAGCGCATCGACGACCTGCGCGGCGAGATTGCCAAGTCGATCGTCGGCAACCGCGAGGTCGTCGACGGCGTCATCACGTGCATGCTCGGGGGAGGGCATGCGCTGCTCGAGGGCGTGCCGGGGCTGGGCAAGACGATGCTCGTACGCACCCTCGCCGAGACGCTGTCGCTCACCTTCTCGCGCATCCAGTTCACGCCGGACCTCATGCCGGCCGACATCCTGGGCACGACGGTCATCGACGACACACAGGCGGGCGGCAAGTCGTTCGAGTTCAGGAAGGGTCCCGTCTTCGCGAACATCGTGCTCGCCGACGAGGTGAACCGCGCGACGCCGAAGACGCAGAGCGCGCTCCTCGAGGCGATGCAAGAGCACCGCGTGAGCGTCGGCAAGCGCACCTACACGCTCGACGAGCCGTTCGTGGTGCTCGCGACGCAGAATCCGCTCGAGATGGAGGGCACGTACCCGCTGCCCGAGGCGCAGCTCGACCGGTTCTTCTTCAAGCTGCACGTGCCTTTCCCCGGGCGCGACGAGCTGCACCAGATCCTGGACCTCACGACGGGGACGGGGGTGGAGAAGCGACAGCCGGTGCTCAACCGCGAGGACATCCTCGCGATGCAGCAGCTCGTGCGTCAGGTGCCCGTCGCGCGCCACGTGCAGGACTACGCGATCCGCGTCGTGCAGGCGACGCACCCGGACGGCCCCGAAGCGCCCGAGCTCGTGAAGCGCTTCGTGCGCTACGGGAGCTCGCCGCGCGGGGCGCAGGCGCTGCTCCTCGCCGCGAAGATTCGCGCGCTCTTCGACGGCCGCTTCGCCGCGAGCGTCGACGACGTGCGCGGCGCGGTGCACGCGGCGCTCCGGCACCGCATCCTGCTCAACTTCGAGGGCGAGGCCGAGGGCATCAAGACCGACCAGACCATCGACGCGATTCTCAAGGCCGTGCCCGAGGGCAAGGCGGAGAAGGCGGCCGTCGCCGCCAACTAGCCTGCGTCAATGGGCCTGCTCGACGTCCTCCCCTGGCGTCGCGAGAAGAAGGTCGCCGCCGCCAAGGACGACGACCTCTTCGACGACGAGTTCCAGCGAAAGCTCGACTACCTCGCGCTCGTGAGCCGTCGCGTCTTCGCCGGGCGTTTGCGCGCCGAGCGCCGCACCAAGAAGAGTGGCAGCGGCGTCGAGTTCGCCGATCACCGCGACTACCAGCCGGGCGACGACTTCCGCACCCTCGACTGGAACGTCTACCAGCGCTTCGACCGGCTGCTCGTCCGCCTCTACGAAGAAGAGGAGGACCTGGCCATCTACTTCATCGTCGACGCGAGCCGCTCGATGGGCTTCGGCGACGGGAGCAAGCTCCGCTACGCCAAGAAGGTGGCTGCGGCGCTCGCCTACGTGGGCCTCGCGAACCTCGACCGCGTGAGCATCGTGACGACGACGGACCACGTCTCGGGTCGCATGCCGGAGACTCGCGGCAAGGCGCGCATCTTCAAGGCGTTCCGGTTCCTCCGCGCCGTCCAGGCCGACGGCACCACCGACCTCGGCGACGCGATGAAGACCTTCGTCGCGCAGAACAAGCGCCGCGGCCTGGCGGTGCTCATCAGCGACCTCTACGACCCCCGCGGCTTCGAGAAGGGCATCAACGTCCTCCGGTACAACAAGTTCGACCCTTTCGTGGTGCACGTGGTCGACCCGACCGAGGGCAAGCCGAAGCTCAACGGCGACGTGCTCGTCTACGACTGCGAGACGGGTGACGAGCGAGAGGTCACCGTGACGCAGAAGGTGCTCACGCGATTCGGCGAGGCGTACGAGAAGTACCTCGCCGAGGTCGAGCGCTACTGCGCCACGCACCAGGTCCCGTACGTGCGCGCGGGCATCGAGGTGCCGTTCGACGAGATGATCCTGCGCGTCTTCAGGCGCGGAGGGTTCCTGCGGTGATCTTCGCGGGGCTTCCGATCGCGGAGCTCGTCGCCATCTTCGCGGCGGTCGGCTTCGGGGTGCTGGTGCTCTACATCCTGAAGCTGCGGCGGCGCGTCGTGGCGGTGCCGTTCTCGCCGCTCTGGGAGCGGATCCTCCGCGACAAGGAGGCGACGAGCCTCTTCTCGAAGCTGAAGCGCCTGCTCTCGCTCCTCTTGCAGCTCGCGCTCCTGGCGCTGCTCGTCCTCGCGCTGGGGGACCCGCGCGCTGCCGAGAGCTTGATCAAGGGGCGCAACGTGGTGGTGCTCCTCGACGCCAGCGCCTCGATGCAGGCGACCGACGGATCGCCCACGCGCCTCGATGCGGCGAAGGACGAGGTGAAGCGGATCATCCGTGGCCTCGGCGGCGCCGACCGGATGCTCGTGGCGCAGATGGACGCCATGGTCACGCCGCTCGGGCCGATGACGGGGGACACCTCGGCGCTCGAGCGCGAGCTCGACGGAGTGCGGGCGACTGACGCGCGTGCCGACTTCCCGCGCGCCCTGCGCTTCGCCACCGACGTGCTTCGCGGCGCCGACCGCGGCGAGATCGTGGTCGTCTCCGATGGCGCCCTGGGCGACGCGAGCGACGCGTCCGGAGCGGTCCACCTCGGCGACGCCGCGCTCTCCTACGTGAAGGTCGGCAAGAGCAGCCGCAACGTGGGCGTCACGCAGTTCTCGGTCCGCCGCTACCCCCTCGACAAGAGCCGCTACGAGGTGATGCTGGAGCTCACGAACACCGGCTCCGAGCCCGAGGACGTCGAGCTGCAGCTCCTCGGCGACGGCGCGCTCGTGGACCTGACCAAGCTTCGCCTGCAGCCCGGCGAGCGGCTCCCGAGGTTCTACCCGCAGCTCTCGGGGGCGAGCCGGACGCTCGAGGCCAAGATCGCCCTCGTGGACGGGGGCCACGACGCCTTGCCGGCCGACGACCACGCGTACGCGCTGCTGCCGGAGCGCCGCCGCGCCAAGGTGCTCGTCGTGACCGAGGGCAACACGTATCTCGAGGCGGCGCTGCTGCTCGACGAGTACCTCGACGTGACCGACGTGCCGCCGCGCGCCTACCCCGACGCGATCGCGCGCGGCGACTGGGACGCGGTGGTCTTCGACGGAGTCACGCCCGCCGAGCGGCCGAAAGCGAGCGCGCTCTACCTCGACCCGCGCGGGCCGGGGTCGCCGGTGAAGGTGACCGACGAGCTGAAGCAACCCGGCTTCGACAAGCTCGATCGCAAGCATCCCACCGTGCGCTTCCTCGCCCTGGACGACGTGAACGTCTCTCTCGGCCACAAGCTCGTCCCCGAGAGCGGCGACAAGGTGATCGGCGCGTCCGACGGCGGCGCCTCCCCGCTGCTCGTCGCCGGCACGCGGGGCGGGTACAAATTCGTCGCCCTCGGCTTCGACGTGCGCGACAGCGACCTGCCGTTGCGCACCGCGTGGCCTCTCTTCGTCGTCGACTGCGTCAACTGGTTCACCGACGAGGACGCGCAGTACCTCTCGAGCTTCCGCACCGGCGAGGTCTGGCGGGTGCCGGTGGCCGCCGGCGTCACGCAGGCGAGCCTGCGACTGCCGGACGGAACGACGGAGCCCGTGCCGGTGCATGAAGGGCGTGCGGTGATGCTCGGCGAGCGCACGGGGTTCTACGAGCTGACCGCGGGAGGGCAGACGATCGACTTCGCCGCCAACCTCCTCGATCCGAGCGAGAGCGCCGTCGCGCCGCATGATGCGCTCGTCGTCGACGGGAAGAACGCCGGGGAGATCTCAGGCTTCCACGTCGGGGTGCGGCGGGAGATCTGGATCTACCTGCTGCTCGCGGCGGCGTTGCTGACGGCGATCGAGTGGGCGACGTACCACCGGAGGGTCACGGTATGAGCCCGCGGGCGCGAACGCTCGTGTACGCAGGGACGAGCGTGGCTCTCGGCGCGCTCCTCGTGTGGCTCTATTTGCGGTACGTGTGGTTCGCGGGGCCGACGCTCACCTGGGCGCGGCACGGCACGGATTACGAGCTGCTCGCGCCGCGGATGCTCGGGATCGCGCTGCTCGCGCCCTACTTCCTCTGGATGATCGGCCGCAGCCTGGCCGACCTGCCGCTCGCGCAGCGCGTGACCTCCGTGCTCCTGCGCATCGGGTTCGTAGCCCTTCTGGCGCTCGGGCTGGCGCGCCTGGCGCGCACCGCCACGACGCAGAAGGTGTGCACCGTCTACGTCGTCGACGTCAGCGACAGCGTTCCGGACGCCGCGCTCGAGGACGCGCGCGCCGAGGTGCAGAAGGCGCTCGACTCGCGGCCGAAGGACGATCTCGTCCGCCTCGTCACGTTCGCCAAGCGCCCGCACGTCGTGCCCGTCGCCGACGACGCCAAGCAGGCGCCCACCATCGAGCGCCACGGGCAGGGGCTCGGCGGGGCGACCGACATCGCGAGCGCGCTGCAGCTCGCCTACGGGCTCTTTCCCGAGGGTTACCTCCGGCACGCCGTCGTCCTCTCCGACGGCGTGCAGACCGATGGCGACTTGCTCGCCGAGGCCAACCGCGCGCACGGCTACGGGGTGAAGCTCTTCGCCGTCCCCTACAGGCGCCCCGTGCCCGGCGAGATCGCGGTGCGGGACCTGCGCGTCCCCGACCACGTGCACGAAGGCGAGACCTTCGACGTGCACGCGCAGGTCTTCTCCAGCATCGCGCAGAAGGTGAAGCTCGTCCTCAAGCAGGGTGACACGATCAACGGCCTCGACGGCTCGCGCGAGGTCGACCTGACGCCCGGCGACAACGACGTCTCCTTCAAGAGCAAGGCGGCCATCCCGGGGGAAGTCACGTACTCGATCGAGGCCACGGGGGCCGCGCAGGACCGGTTCGCCGAGAACAACCGCGCGACGGCGGCCCTCGCCGTCGTCGGCAAGCCCGTCGTCCTCTACGTCGACGGGAATCCGGCGCGTGCGAGCTACCTCGCGTCCGCGCTGGCGGCTCAGGAGCTGAACGTCGACACGAGCGACCCGCTGCCCACGAGCCTGCGCGAGGCCGAGCGCTACGACTTCATCGTCCTCTCCGACATGCCCGCCGAACGCGTCTCGATGACGCAGCAGGAGACCATCGAGCAGTACGTGCGCGACCTCGGCGGCGGCTTCCTCTTCGCCGGCGGGGAGAACGGCTACGGCCTGGGCGGCTGGTACCACTCGACGATCGAACGCGTCCTGCCGGTGCGCATGGACGCCGAGAAGCGCAAGGACGAGCCCGAGGTCGCGATGGCCCTCGTCATCGACCGCTCCGGGTCGATGAGCGGGCTGCCCCTCGAGATGGCCAAGCAGGCCGCGAAGGCCACTGCCGACACGCTCGCGGGCGACGACCTGCTCGAGGTCATCGTGTTCGACTCGCAGCCGACGCGCATCGTGCACATGACGCCGGCCAAGCACCGCGCGCGCATCCAGAGCGACATCGCGCGTATCCAGGCGGGCGGCGGGACCGAGATCTTCCCGGCCCTCGACGCGGCGTACCAGGCGCTCTCCACGACGCGCGCCAAGAAGAAACACGTGATCCTGCTCACCGACGGGCAGGCGCCCCAGCAGGGCATTCGTGACCTCGTGCAGGCTATGGCCGCCGAGAACATGACCGTCACGACGGTGGGCCTGGGCGCAGGCGTGGACGAGAACCTGCTGCGCATGGTCGCCGACACGGGCGGCGGTCGCTTTTACAAGGTGGCCGACCCGCAGTCGCTCCCGCGCGTTTTCACGCGAGAGACCGAGATGGTGAGCCGGTCGGCCGCGGTCGAGGAGTACTTCCAGCCGCGTATCGTCGCGCCCGCGGACTTCCTGCGGGGCATCGACGTCGCCGCCGCGCCGTTCCTCCACGGGTACGTCGCGACGAAGCTCAAGCCGCCGCCCGCGCAGGAGATCCTCGAGAGCGAGCTGGGGGAGCCGATCCTCGCGCGCTGGCACGCGGGCCTCGGGTGGGCGCTCGCGTGGACGAGCGACGTGAAGAACCTGTGGGCCGTCGAGTGGCTCAGGTGGCCGCAGTTCGGCCAGTTCTGGGGGCAGCTCGTGCGAGAGCACATGCGCCAGAAGAAGCGTCAGGTCTTCGACATGCGTGCCGAGATCGATCCGGCCACGGGGCACGTGCACGCCGTGCTCGACGCGATCGGCGCCGACGACCGCTTCGAGAACGGCCTCGATGCGTCTCTCTCGATCACGGGCCCGCAGCCGCACGGCGAGACGCGCAAGGAGCCGATGCCGCAGACCGCGCCGGGCCGCTACGAGGCCGACTTCCCGCTCGACCGGTACGGCTCCTTCCTGCTGCAGGCGTCGCTCGAGAAACAGGTCGACGACGGCCACGGGAACATGAAGGGGGCTACGGTCGCCGAGGCCTTCGGCCACGTGACGAATCCGTATCCTCGCGAGTACCTGGCGCTCGCTCCCGACGTGGCGACGCTCGCGCACGCGGCCCAGGCGACGGGAGGAGGGCTCGATCCTGCTCCGGCCACGGTGTTCGACCCTGCCGGGGAGGCGATCCGGTACCACGAGGACCTCTGGCCGCGCTTCGTCGGGGCCGCCATCGCGCTCTTCCTGCTGGACCTGCTCGTGCGGCGCGTGCGGATCTTCGACCGCAAGAAGACCGCCCGACCCTCGGTGAAGCGCCCTGCCGCCACGGCGTGACGGCGCATTTCACTATCAATCCAGGCCCCGCATGCGGTACGAGGCAACGGGTCCTGCCACCGCGGCATCGAAAGCGTGTAGGCACACGTGACCCCGACTCCCCTCCGAGCCGCCGCCGTGATGACGACGACCGAGCCCCGTGACCTCGAGCCGATTCGCCGGCGGGACGACCTGCTGCGGCCCTTCGTCGAGGCGTGCAAGCCGCGCGCGGAGTGGCGCATCGGGCCCGAAGTGGAGAAAGCGGGGATCTTCGGCGACACGCGGGCGCCGGTCCCGTACGACGGCGAAAAGAGCATCGTGCGCATCCTCCGGGAGCTGGCGGACAGGCACCGCTGGGTGCCGGAGCGCGAGCACGAGGGAGCCCCGGTCATCGCCCTCGCCCGTGGGGGCGCGTCGGTCACGCTCGAGCCGGGCGGACAGCTCGAGCTCTCGGGCAGCCAGTGCGAGAGCGTCCACCAGGTCTCGGCTGAGCTGCGCGACCACATGCGCGAGATCGCGCCGATCTCGCGCGCCCTGGGCATCGTCTGGCTCGGCGTCGGCTTTCAGCCGTTCGCTCGCCGCGAGGACTACGCGTGGGTGCCGAAGCAGCGCTACGGCATCATGCGCGAGTACCTGCCGACGCGCGGGGCGCACGCGCTCGACATGATGCTGCGCACCTCCACGGTGCAGGGCAACTTCGACTACGACAGCGAGTCGGACGCGATGCGCAAGATGCGCGTGGCGCTCGCGCTCGCGCCGGCGACGACCGCGATGTTCGCGAACAGCCCGTGGAAGGAGGGGCGCCCGCACGGGGGCCTCACGTATCGCGGGCGCGTGTGGCTCGACGTCGACCCGGATCGCACGGGTCTGGTGCCGGCGCTGTGGAAACACGAAGCGAGCTTCGGCGACTACGTCGAGTGGGCGCTCGACGTGCCGATGTTCCTCTTCAAGCGCGACGGTCACAAGGTCGTGAACACCGGCCAGAGCTTCCGGAGCTTCTGGAAGAGCGGTTTCGAGGGCCACCATCCCACGATGGAGGACTGGAAGACGCACCTCAACACGCTGTTCCCCGAGGTGCGTCTGAAGAAGACGATCGAGATCCGCGGCGCCGACGCGCAGTCGACCGAGATGAAGGCGGCACTGCCGGCCCTGTGGACCGGGATCTTTTACGACCCGCGCGCCCTGGCCGAGGCCGAGGCGCTTGTGACGGGGTGGACGCACGACGAGGTGGCCGAGCTCCGGACCCGCGCCTGGAAGGAGGGGCTGCGCGCGCAGTTCCGCGGACGCTCGCTCGCCGAAGTCGCCGAGCGCGTGGTGACGATCGCCGAGGGTGGTCTCGAGCGACGTGCGCGGCTCGACGCCACCGGCAGCGACGAGCGCGTGTACCTCACGCCACTGCGCAACCTCGTCGCGCAGGGCAAGACGCCGGCGGATGTGCTCCTCGATGGCATCGATCGGGAGCCCGATCTCGCGGCGGCCATCGTGAAGCGCACGGCGCTCGCCTGGGAGTGACCGTAGCGCGGCGCCTCGTCGCCGTTGCCGAGGTATCGGGCTGGCAAGCTGCCACGTCGAGGCGTTCCGCATCCGGTCGCGGTGCTTCGCGGCGATCGACGCGTTGCCGATGTGTCCGTCTGCGGTGAGCCGAAGAGAAGAGCCCGCA
>Ga0335082_10007218_pt1 | contig 12089 bp, 10 predicted proteins | sample Lox_Sample_41_FD_206718 | JGI IMG/M metagenome (GOLD analysis project Ga0335082, IMG submission 206718) | Soil microbial communities from Loxahatchee National Wildlife Refuge, Florida, United States - Lox_Sample_4.1 | ecosystem: Environmental > Terrestrial > Soil > Wetlands | place: USA...
ATGGACCACGATTCGCCGCTGTACCGGGACATCAAGCATCTGCAGCCGGTCATCCCCGGCTTGTCGATCACGCAGGTCTGGCTCAAGGGAACGCTCGGCAGCGTCTCCGAGCCCGGGGTGTTGACCGGCCTGCATCGCTTTCAACAAGCAGTGGAGAGCGATCCCGGCGTGGGTGCGGCGATCGACCTGACGATGATCCTGCGGATGATCCGATACATCGGCGGCGAAAGCGACCGCTGGCCGGACGACCCTGCGGCGGTAGAGCAGCTCGCCGACGAGCTCGAAGGCCTGGTCCCGAGCGAGCCGATGCTGCAGCGGTTCGTGCAGCCGCACGGACTGGGGCAAACGCAGATGACGGTGATCACCCGTACTGCCGAGTACGCCGAGTTCCAGCGGCTGGACGAATCCATTCGCCGGCATTGGCGTGACGCCGTGACCGCCGAGCCGGCGCTGGGCCAGTTCGAGATCAAGATGGTCGGCTTGAACCAACTGCACGCGAAGATGGCGCAGAATCTGGTGCCGACCCTGATGGAAAGCTTCGCGCTGACGATGGGCGTCATCTTCGCCGCATTTCTGGTCGTCTTCCGCAACGGCACTGCACGCTTGATGGCCATGATCCCGTCGATCTTTGCCATCCTGGTGATGTTCCTGATCATGCGGCTCACCGGTATGCAACTCAACATCGCGACGATCCTGATCGCCTCGACCGTGCTCGGAACATCCGAGAACGATCAGATCCACTTTTTCTATCACTTCCTCGAGAAGCGACAGAGCGGAACGGTCGAGGTGTCGCTACGTCACACCCTGCGCATCGCCGGCCGGGCGATTTTCTTCGCCACACTGATCAACGCCGGGGGATTTCTGGCCTTCGGGCTCGCCGACCTGCCGCCAATGCGTCAGTTCGGGGTGCTCGCGGCGCTGGCGTTCGTGCTCTCGATGCTGGCGGACTTCACGGCGCTGCCGGCGGCGCTGTGGATCCTGTTCCGTGCCCGCCCCGACGAGGAGCCTGGCGCATAGCCGCTCACCGCGGCGCGCCCGGCGGCGGCGCGCACGACGGGGCGCCGGCATTGTCGATGAGCGACTGCAGCAGCCGCTGGTCGTCCGGGCGCAAGGCGGCCTTGCCGGCGAGACAGCGACACAGGTGCGGCGCGGCGGGCGCCGGGTCGTCGAGGGCAATGTAGGCTTCGGCGAGACGCAGGTGATTCTCCAGCACCTCGGGATGCGCCTTCGCCAACCCCTCGAGCAACTCGACGCCGGCCTCGGAGTCGCCGTGCTCGAGCAACGCCGCGGGAGCCATCACGTACAGGGTGCCGAGGAGGCGCGTCGCCGCACCGTCGCGAAAGTCGGGGGCGAGCTCCCGACTGCGGCGCGCGCTGCGTTCGATATCCGGGATCAGCGGGGCAGCGCGCAGCCCCATCTGCTGCACCAACCGGCCGGTCACCGCGGCGCGCGCGAACAGCGCGGGGGCGGTATTCTCCTGGTTGGCCTGCACGATGTCGTAAGCGTACTGCCGATCGGCGAGGGTGTCCTGCCCGTTGGCGATCAACGCTTCGAGCGCGTCGGACACCGCCAGCACGTCTTGCCGATCTGCGGCCGCGGTCAACTCGGGATGCACGGGTGCCTGACGCGCGGCGCACGCCGCGGTCAGGCAGACGCAGGCGGCAACCAGCCGCGCACGCCAGCCACGCCGTCCATGTCGGTTACTTTCCATATGCACCAACCACCGCCGCGTAGTCTGCGGCCCCCGCGGCCTTCAGCGACACGATCCCGACCTCGGCGCAGGCGCTCTGCCCATCGTTGTCGCACAGATCGCTGAGGTGTTGCCGGAAGCGCTCGCGCTCGGCGGCGGGCGCCGTCGGAAACGCGGCGACGACCATGGGCGGCAGCTCGGCGCTCTTCCACACCGTGCGCAATCCGTCGGCGCCCTCGAGATGCGGTAGCTCCGCCAGTTGCGCGTCGTCGATCAGCGCGCAGGTCGCCTCGCCGTTCACCACCTGCTTGATCGTCTGCAGCGGGCGTTGCGTCTGGGAGACGGTGAAGTCGGCAAGCGTGAAGTGGCCGCCGGCGACGACGCGCTCGATGAAGCGGGGGTCGTCGATGTGATCGCTGGCCACCGTCTTCCCCTTGCACCCGGCAAGATCGGTGGCGCTCTTGCTCAACAGATAGTACTGCCGGCCGCCGGCGAGCGACACCGCCACCTGGCCGATCACATCCAGCCTGTACTTGGTCCGGAACGCCAAGAAGGTCGGCAGCGAGAAGATGCCGTAGTGGGGATGGCGCGCCTGGATGAACGCCTCGGCCGCGCCACGGTTGTTGTAGTACTGTCCCTTGGCGTCGGCCCAGTCATTCAAGCCCGCCGCGATCGCCACGAAGTGATCGAGGTAGGGCTGCGCCAACGACGAACTGCCGACGCCGTGCTCCTTCAGCACCAGGATCCAGATCGCCGTCGTGTCCGCCTGTGCGCCGAGGCTCGACGACTCCAGCAGCAGACCCAGCGCGGCGGCGGCCAGCGCAAACGGGCCCGCCGCCATGCGTACCATCGAACGCCGCGCCTCCCTCCGGCTCCCGATCCCCTGCGTCCGCCCGCACCGCGCAGACGTGCTCACAACATTCCCACCCATCAACCTGTCTTTAGCGCGAATCCGCAGGCCCGACGAGAGCCCATCACTCAGTTATTCGACCCGCCGCTGCGGCACGCGACCGGCCACGACCCCCAGCCCGATCAGGGTGAAGCCGTTCAGACCGAGCAAGACGCCGGCGACGGCGCCGATCCCCTCGAAGGCACGCCGCACCTGGGCCCCCTTGAACTCCGCCTCGTACATGACGTTGCCGGCGTTGCGCGAGGCGGCCATCTCGGCACGGCGGTACTCCTCATCGCGCGCGATGGTGCGCACGAAGCCCAGGGCGACGGCGAGCCCGACGATGACGAGCGCGCCGCCGATCAGCTTACAAGCACGGGACATGTGCGGGCCCTCCGGTTCATCCAGACACGCTGCGCGCCGCCCCGATCGCGGTGGCGTAGTCGGCATGCGGGGGAATCACGAAGTTGCGCTCGAAGAGAAAGCGCGTCGCCTTGATACGATCGACGAAGGGCTTGACGCGCACGAGCTTGCCGGTGAGCACGATGTCGCGCAGCCCGCAGGCGCGGGCGGCGGTCACGCTGAGCACAACGATGACCTCGGCGATCATGTTGACCAACGCGCGCGCCTTGTCCTCCGGACCGACGTCGGACGACAGCTTGCCGAAGTTGCTGGCGGTGGCATCGGCCGGCAGGTTGCCGACCGGCCCGCCGGCGAGATCGCCGACGGTGAGATCGATACGCGACAGGTCACCGCGCTCCGCCAATTGTTCCAGGGTTTCGAGCCGGGCGACGCCCAGCAAGTGCTTCGAGAGCCCGAGCAGGGTGCCGCCGCCGACGCCGGTGCCGATGACGTGGGTGATCTCCTCACCCTTCACCGCCACCATGGCGGTCCCCGTGCCCATGGACACGACGAGCGCTTCGCGCTTGTCCGCCAACGTCGAGCCACCGACGCCGATGGCCGTGATCTCCGAAACCTTGCGCACCGGGACGCCGAGCAACTCGTCGCCCAGCCGGCGCGCTCCGCCGCCGGTGGCGGCGATCGCCGTGACGTCGCTCAAGCGGTGCTGCAGGTCGCTGACCAGCTTGCCGAGCGCTCCGGCGGCCGCCGCGACCGGGTCGTTGGCTTCGACGCTGACGACGCGGATGTCGTCGTCGAGCCGCACCGCGTCGGTGGTCGAGCCGCCGATGTCGATTCCGATGATCATGGTTGGCGAGTAGCACGCGGGGCCGGCGCGGCCTAGCCCTCAGCTCGGCGCCTGCACGTCGTAGCGCAGGGCGGCGACGCGCAGCTTGCGGCGTGGGTCATACGCCTGCCATTTCGCCGCCGGCACCGCGTCGTGGCCGACGCGCTGGAAGCCCTGGCGCTCGAAGAACACCTGCGCTTTCTCCTCGGTCGTGCAGGCGAACACGTAGGTGAGCCCGGCAGCGCGGGCGTCGGCGAGGACACGTGCGACGAGGCGCGCGCCGACCCCCTCCCCCTTGAAGCGCGTGACGGTGTACAGGCCGACGATTTCGCCGGCGGACTCGGCGGTGTAGGGGCGGGTGATCAACGCACACATGCCGGCGAGGTGATGCGCGCCGATGGTGGCGCCGTACCCGTTGACCAGCATCGCCGCCACTTCCTCGGCGGTGCGCACCTTCAGCAAACCCTCGCGTTGGCCGCGCTCGATCAAGCGCTCGACCTCTTCGAAGTCGTCGATGCCGAGGCGCTCGACCTTGCAGTAGTCGGCCAGCGTGAACAGCGTCCCCGAGCCCTCGTACGTGAACAGCTCGCGCGCCACGCCGGCGAGCGAGCACAGGTTCACCGACGTCACCCCGCCGAGCAGCGCCGCGCGCACCGCCTCGAACGTCGGCCGCCGGTCCGCCAACCCCGCCCACTCCGCCTGCCCGGCGCCGAGCAAGGTTTCGAGCATGGTCTCGTCCATGAACGACAGCTGCTTGCCATCGGCGCCGCTCACCCCGCCGTCGGGCTGCACCAGGACGAGCTTGTGCACCCGCAGCCGGGTGCCGACCTCGTACGCGAAGCGGGTGGCCACGCCGTCCGCGGCGCCGCCGACGACGCCGACGAACAGTGGACCGCGGCGCAGCGTCAGCCAGATCGTGCCCAGCAAGGCCGCAGCGCTGTCGGGCGTGGCGAAGGCGTCGGCGTCGAGCTGGGCGAACGCCGCGGCGCGGGCGCCGCGCTGCGGGAACAGCGGCGCGGTGTCGTCGCGGAAGATGAGCGACCCGAGACGGCGCTGCAGGCGGCGCAGCACCTGCTCACCACGATCCCGGTCAGGCGTCGCCGCCAAGATCAGCACCCGCGTGTCGTTGGTCAGCAGCTCCCGGACGATGGCCGCCAGGCGTTCACCGTCCTCGTCCTGTCCGAGCGCTTCGGCCGGAATCGAGAACAGCAGCGTGCGTCCGCGGAACTCGTCGAGGTAGAATTGCTTCTCATCGAAGGCTTCGACCATCGGGCTCGGCTTCGCGGCCGGACTCGCCATGGCGCGCACCGTACCATACTCCCACCTGGGGCTCTACGACCCGCAACCAATCTTCCCGCCCTCTGCCGGACCGGGGCACGCACGGGCTCGCGCCTGACCGTCCACATTCGCCGGAGCGCAGTTTGACGCGGCCTGGACGCCGAGGATATTACGGGGCCGCTCCCTGCGCTCCATGTCTGTCACGGTGGAAATCGCCCCACTGCCAGCCGAAGCCTCCACGGTGGCGCTCCCGCCACACCCCGCAACGGGACCGTTGCTCTCCGTGGTCATCCCCGTCCACAACGAGCAGGAGACCATCCGCCCCAACCTGGAGCCGATGCTCCGCCAACTGCGCGAACTGACGACGTCTCTCGAGATCCTCTTCGTGGAGAATGGCAGCACGGACAACACTCGTGCCGTGATTGAAGCCTTGCGCGAGAGCCACCCCGAGGTACGTCTGCTGGTCTTGCCCGTCGCCGATTACGGTGCGGCATTGCGAACGGGAATGGAGGGCGCCAGCGGCAGCGTGATCGCCTCGGTCGACATCGACTACTGGGATGTACCGTTCGTGCGCGACGCCCTGATGCTGGTGCAGCATCGGTTCGATATCGTCATCGGCTCGAAGAACCTGCGACTGTCCTCCGACCACCGAGCTCTGCTCCGGCGCATCGTTTCGCGAGGATTTCGAGTCGCTCTGAGCATTGGCTTCGGGCTGCGCGTCAGCGACACGCACGGCATCAAGGTGTGGAAGCAGTCGTGCATCCTCCGGCAGCTCATGCAGCAGGTACGTTTTACTCACAGTTTGTTTGACACCGAGCTCATCCTGCGGGCCGAGCAACATGGCCTGCGGATCGTGGAACTGCCAGTGGAAGTCACCGAGACGCGGCGCTCGCCCTGGAAGCTCGTCCGCCGCGTTCCGCGTACGGCGCTGGAGTTGGTCGCCCTGCGCTTCGTCCTGTGGCGGGAATGGAAGCCACCGCGGTGAGCGGAGCGATCTGCCCGCTCTGCGGGCGCCCGACCCGCCCACGCTTCATGAAGCCGCCGTGGGAGGTGCGGCGCTGCGGGCGCTGCCGCCTCGAATTCACCGTCGGGGACTGGTCACCCGCAGCAGCACGCACGTTCTACGGCTCCGACTACTTCGTCGGCCATGGAGCAACTGGGTACACCGACTACCCGAGCCTCGACGCCGCCCTGCGCCGGACGGCGCGGCGCCGCCTGGCCGAGCTGCCAACGGGGGCACGCCTTCTCGACATCGGCTGCGCCAGCGGCGCGTTTCTCGCCGAAGCTCACGCACGGTATCGCGTCGTCGGCACGGACATCTCCTTCGATGCCTGCCAGGTGGCGGCTGAGCGCGGCATACCGGTGATCGTTGCCGAGGCAGCCGCACTGCCGTTTCCGGCGGGCAGCTTCGACGTGGTCACGATGTGGGATACGATCGAGCATCTGGCGGATCCGCGCGCCGCTCTGTCGGAAGTCGCGCGCGTCCTGCGGCCCGGCGGTACAGTCGCCCTGACCACGGGGGACGTGCGGAGCTGGTGCCGGCGATTGAGTGGCAAGCGCTGGCACCTGTACACTCTCCCCGAGCATCGGTATTTTTTTTCGGCTGTGACCCTCGACCAGCTTCTGAGCGAGGCGGGCCTGCGGCCGGTGGCCTGCAAACGGGACGGCGGGTGGTACTCACTGGCGTATGTGGTGGAACGGCTGGCGAAGACGTTGATGGGCTCGGCACGCAGTGTCAGTCCGCTCCTGCACTCCGCAGCACTGCGGAACACGATGCTCTACGTTAATCTGTTCGACATCATGCTGGTGCGGGCCAGCAAGCCCCGACAGTGAATCAGGCAAGGACGAAACATGCGCGAGGAGATCGTTGAGGAGCTGGCGTGCCCCATGTGCCGCGGACCGCTGCGTCTGGCGGAAGGCGAGGTCGTGGCGCACATGGTCGAAACCGGCACCCTGGCGTGCGCCTGCGGGCGCGTGTTTGCGATTCGACGCGGTGTGCCGCGGCTCCTCCCCGATCACATCGGCGCACTCGATACGCGCATCGCTGCCGCCTTCGGCTACGAGTGGACGCACTTCCGCGTCGACTACGCCGAAGTGACCGAGCATTTTCTGGACTGGATCGAGCCATTGCGCGGCGAAGATTTCGCCGGCAAGCGTGTCGTCGACGCCGGCTGCGGGATGGGCCGTCACGCGCGCGAGGCGGCGCACTTCGGGGCGACGGCTGTGTACGCGATGGACCTGAGCGATGCCGTCGACGCGGCAAGGGAGTACACCCGCCACGAGTCCAACGTGCACGTGCTGCAAGCGGACCTCCGCTATCCGCCGCTGCGTGGTGCCGTCGATCTCGTTTACTCCATCGGCGTGCTCAACCAGCTGCCGGCGCCACAGGATGGTTTCCGTGCAGTGGCCAAGCTGCTGCGCCCCGGCGGTGTCCTCTGCGTCTGGGTCTACGCGTCCGAGGCCGGGCGCGTTGTGTCCCGCGTCATCGATCCGCTGCGGGCGCGCTTCACATCGAAGCTTCCGTTCCCGGTCCTGCGTTGGCTCACCTGGCCGACCGCGGTGCTGCTCTACGCCATCTGCCACGGCCTGTATCGGCCGATCATCCGCGCCGCTCCCAGGGCACGCGAGCGGTTGCCGTGGGGCAGCTACATGGCGCAGTTGGGAGGCTTTCCATTTTCGCTGTTGCACTGCACGATCTTCGATCAGTTGGTGGCCCCGGCAGCACGCTACTGCACGCGCGAGGAGCTGCGCGGGTGGTTCGAGGGTGCCGGTCTGCACGAACCCCGCATCTCCCTGCGCCACGGCAACGGCTGGCGTGGCCTCGCCTATCGGGCTGCCGTCGGGTAGCGGCGCATTCGGCCCCACGCAGTCATGGGGCCGCCCAACAGCAGCGCCAGGGCAGTGAGAAGCGAGATGCCGGCGCCCAGAAAGAATAGCCACGGGTGGTACTCGAAGCGCAGCACGTGCCGGCCGGCGCCAACGCGAACGCCGCGAAAGGCATAGTTCGTGCGCAGGATCTGCTGGCGCACGCCATCGACGCTCGCCACCCAGAAGGGATCAAAGGAGTCGCCCAGTACGACCAGACCCGCGGCGGAGAGCGTCGCATCCACCTCCACCAGCTCGTCCTCGTAGCGCTGGATCGAGGCGGTTCCCGTAGTCCCTTCGAGTCCGTCGCCATTCTCGACCACCGCCCCCCCGTGCAGCACCCAGTCGGGGTGCTGCAGCAGCATGTCACGCGCCGCTGCCGGAGTCGCTGCGACCTGGACCGTCGAGGCCACATACGCACGTGGCAGCGGATCATCGAGCGCGTACACCGCGTATCCGCCGCCCGTGAAGACCGGCTGCATGAAGGGAACCTTTGGGCCGGGCTCCAACGGGACCAGCACGTAGCCGACTCCGAGAACCCGCAGGTGCGACAGCATGGCGGGCGTGACCTCGGAAACGACCGGGCCCAGGTGGGCGTTGCCTGGAGAGCCCCACGCGCCACTCATCGGCCACAGGAGCTCGGCGTAACGCCGATCGACGATCGGCTCGTAGTCCGAGATCGCATACAGGCCCTCCAGTAGCCCGGTCCGCACCGGCACCTGCCGGCGCATCTCGGGCGCGACGCCAGCGGCGACAATCGGCGTGACAACGCGCGCGAACCGAGCGCGTTGTCGAATGAACGCCGCGGCCTCTACAGGTACGCGCAGCGCGTCGGGATGCGTGGCGGGAATCGGGAAGCGCAGTTCAAACGAGCCGTGCAGTTCGTTCCCGGCATGCGCACCCAAGGCCAACAAGAACACCGGCGCCAGCCATCGGCGAATAAGCGGGCTCGGCAGGAAGAGCAGTGGCAGCGTCACCACACCGAGCACGAGGAGAGTGTGGGCGGACGAGGCGAAGCCGTCCGGTCGTATGTATTCGGCGAGCCAGGGGTGCTGCTTTGCGGCTTGCACCAACGACCAGAGCACGAGTGCGGCGAGCCCACAGAGGGTGGCGAAAGTGAGCCGCGCCCGGGCCGTTCGTCGAAACGCCTCGCCTCCAAGAGCGCTCAGCACGGCCAGCAGCATCGCGGTCGCCACCACAAACCGTTGCGGTATCCGAAATCCCCCACCCTGCAGCAGGAAGTACCACTGGAAGAGTGGCGTCGTCGTCCCGAGCGACAGCAGCAGGGTCAGGACCGCCAGCAACCAGAGGAGCGCGGCCCGGCGCCGCAGTGCCCGGTCCACCAGCGCAAGCAGTGCGAGAATGACGGCGGCTGTTCCAAGGAACAACCCGTCCGGAAATCCAAAGAAGGTGGTCGGCAATGGATTGAACAGGGAAGAGACGATCAGGCTTGGACTGCGCAAATTCGCCCCAAAATCGGCCGCTGCCTGCGCTGCCGATTTGAACGCCCCCACCCTTTGACTCCGCTGCGACAGCTCGAGCGTCGGCAACAACTGTACCGCGCTGATGCCAGCGGCCACGGCCCCCGCCAACAGCAGCCGGGCCCCACGGCGCAACGTCGGCGACGTTCCATTGCGCCACCACACGGCTGCCAGATGGCCGACGACATAGCTGCCGCACACGGATACGGCGATCGGGAGATACGGCAGGTGACCGCCTAGGACGACGAGCCCGCACGCCACGCCCAAGCCCGCCGCCCAACGCATCCAGCGTTGTGGCGCGACGAGTGTCGCACGCGCCAGACCGAGCTGCCACGGCAACCACGCTGCCGACACCAGTGCCGGCTCCATCGAGGTCGAGACCATGACGGTTACCGGCGCTGCAAAGGCGTAGGACGCGCCACCGATCAACGCCGCCGGACGGCTCGCGCCAAAGACCCGAGCGCACAGATACGCGCCGCCCATCGCCACCGCGCCGTGTAGAAAGATCAAGAGCCGCCACAGCTGCGGTAGCGGCACCCAGGCCATCAACCAGTGCGCCGGATACAATACCCCGTGCAGCTGGGCAGCGAGAAACGGGCTCCCGGACAGCTGCTGCGGCGCCCACAAGGGGACCCGTCCGTGGCGCAGGTACTCGGCGGCGTAGCGAAACGCCGGCACCGTGTAGCTGTACTGATCGTAGTTGAAGAAGTTGATGCCCCCTCCCGGTTGCGGCGGCGCCAGTTGCCGGCTCCACCACAACCACGGACCGACGACACACAGCGTCGCGCAGCCGAGTGGCGCGGCCGCCGCCCACCACATTGCCACCACCCGACGCTGCGTCCACCAGCTCCTGGCAGACTCGGGGCTCACCGCGTCGTCTGGCATCGCTGCGCCATGGAGTGGACTTTCTGCCGTCAAGCCAACGGAGCCTGAGATGGACTTTGCAAATGCGGCTTCCGCAAGCCCAGGAATGGTTTTTCAATCAGCGTGTAACTCATCAAGGAGGACATAAAGCATAGTGCGGTGCGTGTGCGCCAACTGGGCACCTACGGTTGCCATCCGTCGCGCGTGTCAACGCGGTAGCTTTGGAGGGGCGCGTGTGACACGGTTACCACACTCCCGCTGAAACATACCCGACAACGGCGCCGCCCAGCACCAGCCACGCCGAGTTCATCCGCACGCGCAACAGCAAGACGGTGCTGACGACCGCGAGCACTGCGGTCGTCACGTCGACGATCGCCGCCCGCGCCAACGTGAACGTGACCGCCGCCATCAGCGCCAGCGAGCCGACGATGACACCGTCGAGAAAGGCAGCGGCCGTTGGCGAGCGCCGCAAACGCGGCACGAGCGGGCCGCTCATGGCGACGAAGATGAAGGAGGGCAGGAAGATGCCGACGGTGGCGGCGAGCGCGCCGGGCACACCTCCGAGCACGTAGCCGATGAACGTCGCGGTACTAAAGACCGGCCCGGGTGTCACTTGTCCGATCGCCACCGCATCGAGCAGCTGCCCATCCGTGAGCCAGTGCCAGTGACCGACCAGGTCGGCACGCAGGAAGGCCAGCAGCACGTACCCACTGCCGAACAGGATCGCCCCGACCTTGAGGAAGAAGAGGAAGAGCCCAGCCAGACTGAACGGAGTAACCGCCGCGACGCTCGTGGCGACCGGAGCAACCGCACCGCTCGACGCCGCCCAGGCAACGCATGCCGCCGGCCGCGAGCGTACACGCGCCGCGGCCGCGATCGCACCCGCAGTGACCAGGATGATCAGCTCGTTCACGCCGAGCCCGCTCGCCGCCAATGAGAGGACGGCAAGGAAAGCGAGGGGCACGGTTTTTACGGCGGCGCGCCCCAGCCCCCCTAGCGCCTGCAGGACGACTGCGATGATCACCGGCTTCACGCCATAGAGCAGTGCTCCGGCTTGCGGCCGCGTGCCGAAGTGGACGTACGTCCACGCGAGCGCCAGGGTGATGAGACTGGCGGGCCCGATGAAACAGACGCCGGCAACCACGAGACCGGCCCAGCCAGCGCGTTGGTGCCCGATGTGAATGGCCATCTCGGTGGAGTTGGGCCCCGGTATGAGGTTCGTCGCCCCGAGCAGATCGAGAAACCGCTCGCGGGTGGTCCAGCCGCGCCGACGGACCACTTCGTCTTCCATCATCGCGACGTGTGCCGCGGGACCGCCGAAGGCCGTGGTGCCGAGACGCAGGAAGAGCAGCGCAACCTCCCGCAACGCGGTCCGCGACCCGGCTGCGGCGTCGACCGCGGAGGGGGATTTCGAAGGCATCGTGCGCGTTCAACGACCGGCGACCGCGTCGAGCCGACGCTGTCCTACCAACAGCGCATCGAGCGACCACGCCCCGGCGCCAACGATGAGGAGGAACGCCGACCCGAGCAGCATGGAGAGGTCGGTGCGCGCCTCGTGCGCCATGCTCCAGAAGCCCACCACCGAGGGCTGGGCGAATCCCCAGAACCCGTGACCGAGGAGGATCGGGATCTTGGTGGACAGGATGGCGACCGCGATATCGATCAGCAGCAGCAAGGCCGCGGGTCTCGTCGCCAAGCCGACGAAGACGAGCAGGCCGCACACGAGCTCGATGCCGCCGACGAACGGCCCCATGACCGCCGGCCACGGGATGCCGATCTTGGCGAAGCGTCCGGCGCCCAGCGCATCGGGAGACACGAACTTCTGGAAACCTTCGG
>Ga0335082_10007221_pt1 | contig 12085 bp, 11 predicted proteins | sample Lox_Sample_41_FD_206718 | JGI IMG/M metagenome (GOLD analysis project Ga0335082, IMG submission 206718) | Soil microbial communities from Loxahatchee National Wildlife Refuge, Florida, United States - Lox_Sample_4.1 | ecosystem: Environmental > Terrestrial > Soil > Wetlands | place: USA...
CGGCGGGATAAATTTCGTGATCGCGCCTTCCTTTTTTAAGATCGCATTCAGTCCGGGATTCCCTTCGACGACGTCATAACCAGGGCGCCCCGCCCGCCACTCGTTGGCCGCGCGATCGATAACCCCGTTACCCGAAGCGCGCCAATATTCCACTTTGATGCCGAACTTTTTCTCGAATGAGTTGAAAATCGACTCCATCGCTTGGGGCACGACGGTGCCATACAAAACGACTTTGCCTTCCTTCTTCGCGGCATCGACGTCAATCGGCTGCGCCTGAACGTCGATGGCGGCGCAAGCGCAAAGAATAATGAACGCTGCCCGCAAACAAGATCGGATCAAGGTCGTCATCGCGTGAACCTCCATGGACAAATGATCGCAACAGGGTAACGGCCCAAGTAAACCTTTGTCGTCCCCCCGTAGAGTTCTTTTACGAAGCCGTTACTCTCGAGCTCCTGGAGAAAGCTGTTTTCACAAGGTCGTCCTCGCGCTCAAGCCGTGCTACGGCTCTCGCTCACCGATCCAAGGTCGCCAGAGCCTTTTTGTAAAAGCGCTCGTCGATATATTTTCCCGGTTTGGGCACCGGCGGCTTCATCAAGCCCGCGGTCTCGCGCAGTTGGATGATGCTGCGAATGCCTTCCAGGTCGATGCGGCTGCGCGGGGTGAAGCCAAAACGAGGGCTGATCGATTCTTCATAATCCTCTTCGGCGCGGGCGCGATTGTTTTTGTTCTCGGGAAGCAAAATTTTTATGACTTCCTCTTTGTTCTTGCCATCCAGGACCCAGTCGGTGGCGCGGATATTCGCCCGGATGAAGCGTACCAGCAGCTCTTCGTTGGCGTTGGCCCACTCCCGCCGCGTGGCGCCGAGTCCACGCGCATAGTGCGCGACATGATCTTCGGCGCGGGCGAGAACTTTGAATCCGCGCTTTTGAATCTCATCGTCCGTCCAGCCCATCATGGCACCCACGGCCTCGCCACGATTTATCGCCTCAGCCCTCGCAGTCGTGTTGCCGAATGACTTAAGGGTATAGTCCCGGTTTAACTCCAGCCCATTTTTTTTGAGAATCGCGATCATGACGATAGCATAACCAGTGGTCGGCGCATCCACGGCCAAGACTTTACCTTTGATGTCTTTGTAGTCGTTGATGCTCGGGTGCACGGCCAATCTTTGGTTCACGCCCTGGCTGCCGCCTAGAAATATTACGAAGTCATTGGGCTGCGGGTCGGCGCCTTGTCCTTCAGCCCAGGCGATGACGTTGTCGGCATTATTGAGGATCAGATCGTATCTTCCGCTGATTAGATTCCGCAGCAACGTCGGGGAGTCCGTGACCGTGTTGATTTCCACGCGGATGTTTTCCGCTTTGAGAAAGCCTTTTTCTTGCGCCGCGATGATCGACGCATCTTTGTTGAACAATCCTATTCTGACCAAATCTTCAGCCATAACTGTTGCAGGCAGCAGCAAGAAGGCCACTGCCCATACCTCCTTTAGTTTCATTGGGGTTTTCCTCCGCGCGCAATTTCGCACTTGAGGAGGGCTGTTGTCAAATTTGTTTCGGGCGACCAACCGGTCGCCCCTACCCGTTATCTTAAGAACCCTACGGCAAAAAATCCTCCAGGCGTATCCGTTTCATCACGTCTTCGGGCACGCGCAGCTCCGGCGGAAAGCCGGTCAGCGGCTTCGTCGCGTCGATTCCCATTTTCGCATTGACGCCCCCGGGCCCGGCGGAAGGGTCCAGCTCGCTCCCTTGCGCGTTGGCCACGACGACAAGATCGCGGTCCGCTTGAAATCGATTAGAGACAGCCCAAAGCACTTGTTCTTCGTCAAAGACATCGATGTCGTCATTGACGATGACGACATGCTTGAGCAGCATATCGGCGGCGAAAGCGGCGCAAATCGCGTTTTTGGCCTGGCCCGGGGTTCGTTTCGCTATAGAAATATAGGCGTGAAAGCGGCAGTTGCCGGAGACGGGCATGCAAACATTTTTCACCGTGGGGACAGTCTGGCGCACCGCTTTGAGCAGCGCGGCCTCGCGCGGCACCGCGCCCATGAGTTTGTGCTCGGTGTAACCGGCGTGGATGTCCTGGAAGATATAATTCTTGCGATGCGTGATGGCGGTTATTTCGATGACCTGACGCTCGTCCTGGGGCACGGCGTGGCCGGTAAACTCGCCGAATGGACCTTCCGTGCGGCGAACGTGAGGTAGAATCCTGCCTTCAATGACCATCTCGGCGTCCGCGGGCACCAGAATAGGCACGGTCTTGGCTTTAACCAATCGCAGCGCCTCACCCATCATGCCGCCAATGACGGCGTATTCGTCTTCGTCAGCCGGAGTCAGTGCTTGCGCCCCGAGAGAGAAGAGGGGATGGACGCCAACGACAATGGCGATAGGCAACGCTTGGTTGCGGTTCTCCAGCCTGTTGTGCAGCGTCCAGAGATGGCGGCCGATGGCCATGAAGATGCGCAGTTCGCGCTTGCCCGCCATCATGAGCCGGTTATAGCTTGTGTTTCTGACCCCGGTGTCTGGATCCGCAGCGACCACGATGCCGGCGGTGATATAGGGTGCGGCGTTGACGTCGTAGTGGGTGAGAATGGGAATTTCAGTTAGATCGACCTCGTCCGCGAGCTTGATCACCTCGTGAACCGCGGCCTCGTGCGCTTCTATTGGCGGGATCGGCTTGGATTGGCGTTCGCTGAATCTTCGCGCCAGATCTTCGGCGTTGCATTCCAAGGCAAGCGCCATCAGCCGGCGGCTCGCTTGCGCGTTGATGACCACGGGAGCCGTGCTGCCCTCGACGTTGTCGAAGCATAGGAGGGGAAAACGCTTTCTCTTTTCCAGATGCGTGAGCAGAGCAGAGATTTCGTAGCGAGCAGAAATCGGCTTCTTGATCCTGACGAGGTCTTCAGGAGACTGCGTGTCTAGTGCGGCGATAAAGCCGCGAAGATCTTTGGCCATGTGGTTGGATGAAACAGTAGGGTTAATTAAACCTGCTCCTTTTTAGGTAAAACGTTGGTCCGCGTCAACAGATGGTTGCCGCGTGAATCTTGCGGGGAGCTCAGGAGGGGTGCGCCGCCTCAGTGCCGGGTGCACTAAATCCGGCGCCCATATCGATCGATATCGTCGCCCAAGTCGGGGTTAGAAGGACAAACTACTACGTAGTTTCGATTTTTGGGTGGACTTATTAGCAGACGCTTACTTTGTCTTTGCGGCAGCTCTTGTGATGACGCCGCAGGCGATCCGGTCTCCGGAATTACCCGAAGGATCGGTCATATTATCATCCGCGCTTGCGTGGATTACGATCGCGCTTCCATCGGCGTCAAAGACGGACGTCTCGCCACTGCCCAGCGTAATACTCTCCATGAGCGCCTCATAGCGTCCGACCCCGTCTTTATTGACATACATGTCCGGCAGATCGCCCGCGTGCGGACCGTCGGCGCTCTTGAGGCCATGTTTCTTGTTCAGCGGATTGAAATGACCTCCGGCGCTCGTAAAGGCGGGTCCTTCACATTTTCCCACTGCGTGAATATGAACCGCATGGAGTCCCTGAGGAACCCCTGTGACGTTTACAGTGATCAACACCCCATCCTGAGTCTCACGGAGCCCAGCGCTCCCAACGCTTTTGCCTTCGGCGTTCTTGATATCAGCGCGTGCCTGGCTCTGCGCGGCGGCATTTGTTGTGTAGCCCCCGAGGGATAAAAGCCCAACTAGCGCCACCATGATCTTGCGGTTCACAATGCACGTCCCTGTGAATCTACGACAACTGGTAGACTAGCTCCCGTTCTCTTCCGTACCAGCGCTTCTCACTCTTTCTCTACGGGGACGTTGTGTTTCTCTACCGTAAGCCCCGGAACCGGATTTTCTTATTAGATCATTGAAAATATAGCTGACGACCAAGCTTGTTTCCTTTTCATTCCTCAAGAATGGCCGTGCCTCTTCGGATAGAACTGTAATTAGCTCACCCAATGTCGTTTGGACATTTACTGTTTTGAAATCATTCATCTGCTTTTGTTCTCCATTCACCGCTACGTGTCTCGAATATCGATTTCTTGCGCAATCGCTATGCCACTTGTTGCGCGTGCGGGGCAAAATGAAAGCCGGTGAATTCCTCCCAATCGAGGTCATCAAGTGAGGCCAAAATGTGTGGATAGTGTGGCACTATTGTAAGATAAGTAGAGCCGCAGCCGTGGTTATGGGCGATCTTTCGACTCCGGAGATGGCACATGGTTTGCCGATACCTTAGGCTCAAAATTGTCTCAACAGAGGTGCAGAGGTATATTGTGATAAAAGGAAGGGTTGAATTTCTTGTAGGGACTGGAGCAGAACTCGCTGCAAACGGGCAGCGGCAAGTGAGCGTTTCTGAGCGTTATGACGGAGATAAGCGGCGCGATCGGCAAGAGACGTGACTGTCTACACCCGGCGGAGGTGGAAAGTGTTGACGGATAATCGGTCTCCATTGCTGCGTTACACGATTGCCGTTGCCAGCGTGGCACTGGCGTTGTCGCTTGCCTCGCTTCTGTCAGCCACAGCCGACCCGAGTCATTTCACACTGTTTTTCGCCGCGGTGATGCTGAGCTCGTGGTACGGCGGTCTTGGAGCCGGGCTGTTGGCCACGGTCCTTTCCGCTCTGTCCCTCGATTATTTTTTTATATCGCGCACGCATTCCCTGGTTTTCAATTGGAGCGCCCTTCTGCGCCTCGGCGTGTTCCTGCTGGTGGCCTTGGTGACCAGCTCCCTGACGGCAGCGCGCAAGCGAGCTGAGGAGGCCCTACGTAAGGCACATGCTGAACTGGAAGGGCGGGTCCAGGAAAGGACGTCGGAGCTCGCCCAGGCTAATGAATCCTTGCGCGCCGAGATATCCGAGCGCAAGCGAGCGGAGAGAGAGCTCTGGGATGTCCAACGGCAGATGGGACGAGTGGAGCGACTGGCCGCGTTGGGGCGGATGACAGCCACGATTGCCCACGAGCTGGGTACACCGCTGAACTCTGTGCTAGGCTATACCCAGCTGCTCGCTCAGGAACCGTTGTCCGGCGACGCGCGGCGTCGGTTGACAATTATTGAGACGCAAGTCAGACGCATGGAAGACATCATCCAGAACTACCTCTCTCACACTCGCGGCTCGCCCCGTAACAACCGGATCGCTATCAACGAGCTGGTGGAAGAAACTTTAGTGATGCTCAATCCAGTTTTTCAGCAGCACGGAGTGACGGTGACAACCACCCTGGACAAATCACTGCCGACGCTCTGGGGCGATGGCGATTCGCTCCAGCGGGTGCTCATCAACGTCCTCGACAACGCGGTCACCGCTTCAAAAGAAGGAGGGCTTTTGCAGATTGCCGCCCACGCTAGCGCATCTTCGGAGTCCAAGGTTCCAGGCGTTATCATAGAGATTACCGATAACGGTGCGGGCATTCCTCCCGAGTTGCTGCCCAAAATTTTCGATCTTTTTGTAACCACGAAACCGTCGGGCAAAGGGACCGGACTCGGTTTAGTTGTCTGTCAGGAAATACTCAAAGCTCACAGGGGCACCATCGACATCAAAAGCGAAGTCGGCCAGGGAACGTGCGTAAGGATTTTTCTGCCAACCAACGAGAGGTTTAGTGACGCTGCTGCAGTCGAAGGGACACCATGAGCGCACATATTCTGATTGCGGACGATGATGGAGTGAGTTGCCAGCTTTTTACCGAAACGCTGGAAAACGAAGGCTATCGCGTCGATTCCGCCCAAAGTGGAGCGGAAGCGCTGGCGCTATTGCGCGATAAAATTTACGACTTGCTCCTCATTGATGTGAGAATGCCGGGCATGACGGGCCTAGAAGTGACACGGACAGTGCATGAGAAACATTCATCTCTTCCCATCATCGTCATGACCGCCTTTGGATCCATGGAAACCGCCATTGAGGCTATCCATGAAGGGGCTTTTGATTTCATTTCCAAGCCCATGAACTTGGAGGAGCTCAAGAAAACTGTCGCCAGAGCGCTCAGGCGTCGGAGGCTCCAACAAATGGGAGGCGAAAGCGACGAAATCGTCAAAAATTCAGAACAAGTCGGGACTGTTATCGGGAAAAGCGCTGCCATGGTAGAGGTTTTCAAAACCGTAGCAAGAGTAGCGATCACTAAAAGCACGGTATTGATCCTTGGAGAAAGTGGCACTGGAAAGGAGCTGATCGCCCAGGCCATTCACGAACATAGTCCTCGAGCCGGACGTCCTTTCGTAGCCGTGGACTGCGGTGCTCTGACGGAAACACTCCTCGAAAGCGAACTCTTTGGTCACGTGCGCGGAGCATTTACCGGAGCAGTAGCGGACAAGAAAGGCGTGTTTGAGGAAGCTGAAAGGGGCACCTGCTTTCTTGACGAGATCGGGGACATTAGTGCCAACATGCAAGCCAAGCTCCTGCGCGTCCTGCAAGAGCATGAAGTAAGGCGCGTCGGAGGCAAGGATTGGGTAAAAGTAGATGTCCGGGTAGTGGCCGCCACCAATCAGAACCTGGATGACCTCGTCGCGAAGGGAACTTTCCGACAAGACCTCTACTACCGATTGAACGTTGTTGCTATCCATCTCCCGCCCCTTCGTGAGCGGGTAGAAGACATCCCGCTTCTGGTACGCCATTTCTTGCAGCGTTACAGCCAGGAGAGCGTTAAACCGATAACGGCGATTTCCGACAAAGCGATGGAGCTGTTATGCGCCTATTCCTGGCCAGGAAATATCCGACAACTTGAAAATGCCGTCGAACAGGCCGTAGCGCTTTCCTACCAGCCCATACTGACTCCGGAAGACTTCCGGCTTGACGCCCACAGCGACGCAGTTTCTAGCTTCAAGGCTCCAGAGCAAGATGGGGAATTTCTTTTTCCTGATACTCCGACACTGGAGGAAGTCAAAAAACGGTACGTGCTTCATGTCCTTAGCCGCAATCAGGGAAACGTCTCCCGTACCGCAAGAGATTTGAATATCGATCGGCGCTCGCTATACCGTATGCTGGCGCGTTATAAGATCGAGCCTTTTTTCAGGCCTGACTGAGGCTTCCTTCCAGCAATTTTGCCACACCACTTTCGACAAAAAGCTATCAGAGATCTCAGCCGCCGGCAAAAAGGTCTCGAAACATGTTACCCTTCCGAAATATCTCCGTCGGCACCATCTTTGCTCGGGTAGAGTAGCAAATGGAAAGACCGGTGCGGGTTCTAGTTGTAGATGATGACGAAACTTTCTGCCAGCTTTTGGCTGAAGTTCTAGAGGGTAGAGGCATCAAGGTGAAGTGGACCACGGATGGTCTGGAAGGTTACGAGACATCTCTTTACGAACCTTATGACCTCTTTATTCTTGACCAACGCATGCCGCTGATCTTGGGCACGGAGCTTGTTGAAGAACTCAAAAAGGACAATCCAGGGGCAAAGATCATTCTCACTTCTGCCTTCGCCGACACGGCATTACTGCATATATCGCAAAGCCTCGGTGTTCCGCTTTTATCCAAACCGTTCAGTGCGAACCGTTTGGTTGAAGCGGTGGAGACCGCTTTGGGCGCAAGAAAGCAAGAAAACTAGACCCTCGCCGGAGGCTGGATAGAGTCACGGGTTGTCTAGGTCACCGGCGAACGGAATTGGTTACACGCGATTAAAGTTACCACAATTGAAGATTCTGCAAGAGACTATCACGCTGCTTGTGTTCGCTCGTTCAGCATCTTTTACATGCGCCAGCCCTTGAAACGTGATTATCTATGGGCCGGTTTATGTTTAGTCGGCGCGGTGTATTTTATCTTTCACTCGTAGTTCCAAAAGTGCTGGATAGATACCCACTGACCTCCTCCGCTGGGCAAAACATGCCTCAAAGCAAATTATGCGAGGGGTTGGAGGGCAAGAAACATCGTGTTGTCTCCTCGACGGACTAGGAACAAAAGATTTTTGGCGTTTTGAACGCCTGTGATTGCCGTCCGGTAATCGGAGAGATTACGGATGGGGTTTCGATTGATTTCGAGAATGACGTCTCCCCGCTGTAAACCGGCGTCTTCCGCTGGACTGCCGGATTCAACGGAAGTGACAACCACTCCCTCCACGTGGCTCAACCCAAGGCTCTCCGCTAACCGAGGCGTCACCTGTTGTACTGTAAGTCCTAGCTTTCCTTTTTCTATGGAAGCCACCGACTGTTCTTCCTGCAGCTCGCGGACGGTCACTGTCAGAGGTATCTCCTTTTTGTCGCGCAGCACTGTCACGCCCACCTGTTTTTCCGGTGCACTTCGGGCAACTAGAATTGGGAGGTCGCTGGCTTCGCTGATTTCCTTGCCATCAAACGCTACGATGACATCACCTACCTTGATTCCTGCACGGTCGGCGGGCCCGTCCTTAGAGACGTCCGCCACCAGTGCGCCTCGCGGTTTGTCCAAACCTAGCGATTCCGCAAGCGCTGGAGTTACTCCCTGAATGCTTACCCCCAACCAGCCTCTAGTTACCTTGCCTTTACTCTTGAGTTCGGGGAGAATTTCCTTTGCGAGGTTAATGGGAGTGGCGAAACCGATCCCAACGTTTGCTCCTGTCCGGCTGAAGATGGCAGTGTTGATTCCCACGACTTCGCCCCGAAGATTGATCAAAGGGCCGCCGGAATTCCCTGGATTAATCGAAGCGTCCGTTTGAATAAAATTATCATAAGGTCCGGCGCCTATATGTCTGCCCTTGCCGCTCACAATCCCGGCGGTAACGGTGCTCTCCAAGCCAAAAGGATTACCAATGGCTAGGACCCACTCTCCAACCTGGAGGCGGTCGGAATCTCCCAGTGGAGCCACTGGAAGTGTTTCTTTAGCGTGAATACTCAGGAGAGCGATATCCGTTTTGGGATCCTTCCCCACGACTTTGGCCTCGAATTCTCTTTCATCAGAGAGCTTAACCACGATTTTTTGGGCGTTATCAACGACATGACTGTTGGTGAGGATCAAGCCATCCGGATCAATGATGAATCCGGAACCGAGACTCTGCTGACGCAGCCGACCGCCGCGAAATTGGCTGCCAAAGAATCTCCTCCAGAAATCGTTGAAGGGATCCCCGGGGCCGAAAGGACCGGGGAACAATTGACCTGCCGTGATTTCCTGAGTCGTTGAGATATTGACAACCGCAGGCCGGAGCCTCGTCACCAAATCGGTAAATTCAGGTAAACGCTGAGTTGTGGCGCTTTGAGCCTCCGGCACTGCGACGTTGTGAAAGAGATCGAGGGGCGTCCCGCCGAAAAGTGCTTCGCCTGTTCTTATGCCGGCGCCGATAATGAGTAATGCAGTTGCGGCGACTAAGGAAATCCTGATTTTTCTGTCTTTAGGCAAAGTGCTTAACATCTTTTTCCCCTTTTTTCGGACCGTTCCCAAATAAATTGCGAGCGTGGTTTCATCTGCTCCGTCGATCACAATAAGTGCAATCGCCATACCATGCCGATCGGCAAAAATGTCGCTACAAGTGTCGCGAACTGGGGCGCAGTTTATTTCGCGGAGGCCCAAAGGCGCGGAGACGGGGCAATCTTGGGCATCGCAAAGGCCAAGTGGTTCAGAACAGTGAGATCGACCGCGTGTCGACTTGATCCACAACGCGGGTAAAAAAACTGCTTCCTAGGTGAGCAGACCGTATAGACACTTTGCGTTGCCTTCTTGCCATTTGGCCACGCTCGAATGCTTTAGCCACGTCGATTATTTCCTCAACGACGCACGGGGCGTGGCTGGCTGAGGGACGAAGGCTCCCGAAAAACCTGGAACTCTGCCGCGCATAATCCTGGCGCTGATTTTGCTTCGACGTCTTTCAAGGAAAAGCGACATGAAGTCCAAACTTTTAGTTTTGCTTACTGGAATTTTGATTCTATCGGTTCCCCCGGCGCTATGGGCGAGTAAACCGATCAATGAGATTCGTATCGTTGTGAATCATGCTCTCCAGATCGTTAAAGAGTCGAGGCTGGAGTCTAAGCAAAAAAGACAAGATCTCGTCGGACGATTAGAGAAAATTATCGATCCGCTGTTTGATTTTAAAGAAATGGCAAAGCGCTCGTTAGGACTACACTGGAGCACACTCACGCAGGAAGAGCGGCAGGAGTTTGTCCCCCTCTTCCGAGACTTTCTCGGTAAAGTTTATCTGGGCAGGGTGAACTCCTATAACGGCGAACAAGTTCTCTTCATCGGAGAGACTCTAGGCCACGACTACGCTGAAGTCGATACCAAAGTGGTTGACGAAAAAGGGAACCAGCTTCCCGTTGTTTATATGGTGAAACACCATGACGGAGATTGGAAGATCTACGATGTCCTCATCGACCATGTCAGCCTGGTCGATAATTACCGGTCTCAGTTTGATCGCGTGATCGCCGGTTCCTCCTACAGAGAGCTGGTGGAACGCATGAAGCAAAGATTAAGCCCGAGTTGATGGGCAATGACGAAATTGGCGAAAGATGGTGAGAGGTTTTCAAAATCAAGGAGGCATATCATGCCCGACGCAATATTAGAGTTCACGATCGCTGTCCTTTTTACAATGGTAGCTGTCGTTGCCCAAGCCCAGACAACCGGATCCTCGATCGAGGAAGGACGCATAGTTGTAGCCCAGTCCAACAACCAGAATGCGTTCCCGAAAGCGCCGGAATCCTGGTCCAAGAAAGAAATGAAGCGGGCTGGCGACGAGCTCACAGCAGCGGCGAATGACGTCGAGTTGGGGTTAGTATGGGTTCGGCATGAGTGGGGTACCACGACCGCAGCGGTCATCAAAGACGCTCGCACGGTTGCTGCGAAAGTAACAGCAGATATCGGTTGGACCAGAAACGAAGTTAGCAAAGGGTTCGATGCATCTTGGAGGGAAGTTAAGGAACTCGGCGAGCAAATCTAAGACCAAACGGGCGGCGAGGGAGGAATCAATAGGCGTTTCCTTGTGTTTGAGAGGCTAAGAAAGATGCTACGGATGTGTCCCGACGACCGCTCGGAGCAATAAACTCCTCTTCCATCTGGGTGCTAACGCCGAAGGCGCCGTAGCCTGTTACACCACCACGACCTTGTCTCAGAGTAAAAAAGTCGCAGACAAGTTCCAAGCGAAATATCCGTTCATCAAGAAAGTGGATCTGTTCCGCAGCGGCGGCGACGAGCTGCTGAATAGAATTCAGACCGAGGCTCGGGGCGGCCTTTGTGCCTGGGATGTCGCGTCGTCGCGAGGAGATACAGTTCTGACGCTAATGGGCTCCAAGCTAATAACGCCCTACCGTTCACCCGAGAGCAAATTCATAAGTCGAGACATGGTGGACGATGAGGGATATTGGACGGCTTATTATGTAAATCCGTTTGTAATCGGCTATAACACCAACCTAGTCAAAAAAGAAGAAGTTCCCAAATCCTACGAACAGCTACTCGATCCCAGGTGGAAAGGAGGAAAAATTTCCATCGACGATTCGGCCTATGGACTGCTCGCAGGACTGATTCACGCCTGGGGCAAAGAAGAGGCTGTCGCATATTTCAAAAAGCTCGCCGAGCAGGAGCCGGTAGTTATGAGAGGAAATACCAACCGCGTGCAACTAGCGATGGCGGGCGAATACCCCCTCATCATTGCCTATGCGCCGACGATTCAGAGAGAGCTTCGAAGGGGCATCCCATGGATTGGGGTCCCTTTGGAGCCTGTGCCGGTACAGGTCAATCCCCCGATGCTGGCGGCCAAGGCGCCGCATCTAAACGCCGCAAAGCTCTTCATCGATTTCCTTCTTTCTAAAGAGGGCCAGAAGATGCTCGTGGGTTTCAGGCGCATCCCGGTTCGCGAAGACATAGAACCCGACCCGCCTCGGCTCTTCAGGGGTTACAAACGCATTGTTGAGCATCCCGAAGACTATAAAGACTTCGCTCAGACCATAGAGCTATACCAAGAAATCTTCGGCCTGCGATGAAATCTGAGAAGATGCAGGACGACCGAACTATTTCGCTGACCCGCGCTGAAAGAGCGCAAACTGCTAAAGATTATCTGAAAAACACTGGGTGTGCTCCACTCAGCGCCTTTCGACGATCAGTTATGGGGAAGAGTTGCCCGTATGTCGCAAAGGGAATGAAGACTGCTGGGAGAAAGACCGTCACGATCGTTTTGTGATCAAGACTGCGCCGGCGCGTTAACTGT
>Ga0335082_10007223_pt1 | contig 12082 bp, 12 predicted proteins | sample Lox_Sample_41_FD_206718 | JGI IMG/M metagenome (GOLD analysis project Ga0335082, IMG submission 206718) | Soil microbial communities from Loxahatchee National Wildlife Refuge, Florida, United States - Lox_Sample_4.1 | ecosystem: Environmental > Terrestrial > Soil > Wetlands | place: USA...
CATCAGCGGCAGCCGTTTGAGCCGCTCGATCGAGCTCCAGTCTGCCGCGTTCTCCAAGCGCGAGAGCGTCGGCTGCGAGGCCAGCACCTGCCCCGCGCGCCCCGCCACCGCCTGCAGCGTCGGATCGTGGCGCAGCGCGGCCGCGTCGTTGGCATCCTCGTAGCCAGCGACGATCTGGAACATTCGCTGGCGCACACAGCTGAGCATCGAGTGGCGCGTCTTCCTCGTTGCGCGTCCATCGGTGATCGCCCGGGCCGCCGCCACACTCAACCGCAGCCGTTCGTCGAACTCGCGCACGAGTACCAACCCCGCATCGGTCGTCAGCGTGCCGCCGTCGAATTGCGTGGTCAGCTTCGGTTGGAAAGTGAAGCCCGATCCAGTACGACACTCTGTAGCCACCGCCGCCCCTCCCGTCTGCCTCCAACAAGGTCCTCGCAGTCCTTGTCAGTAGCAGATTTCCGAGAGGCCCGGTGGCTCTCTTCTTCATCGCTCGCGAATAATCCGGGCTAGCGGGCTTTGCACCTCTAAAGCTCGCGCTTCGGAAGAATCTCAAGCGCTCTCAGGGCGACTCGAAATGCGTTCGAAGGTCCCTTCCCCCCTTGCGGGGGAAGGTCAGGATGGGGGGAGGCACAGCGTGTCGAGCGGTTACCCCCCATTCTGACCTCCCCCGCAAGGGGGGAAGGGTCCCAGAGAAGTGACGACGTGCCCAGCGGGAAACACGCGCTCGGTTCACCGCGGTACCTTGCGTGCAAAGCCCCCCCTAGCGCATTCGCCCGCCGCCCGCGCGGGCGTCACTCGGTCAGGGCGCTGCGCAGCGAGCCGATCGCCAGCGTGACGAAGAACAGCACGCTCATGGCGAGGACGACCGCGCCGCCGCTCGGAACCAGCAGCCGGCTGGAGATGAAGAGCCCGCCGACGCCGGCGACGAAGGCGGTCGCGACGCTCAACGTCAGATAGCTCCGGGTGGTGCGCGCGAGGTTGCGCGCCGCCGCCGCCGGCACCACCACCATCGCCTCGACCAGGAGCGCCCCGATCACCTTCAGGCTGACCACGATCGCCGCGGTCAGGAGCATGACGAAGAGATAGTCCAGCAGCGCCGACGGGACGCCGCTGACCCGCGCCAGCGGCGTGTTCAGGCTATCGAGGAGGAGCTGGTTGTAGATCCACGTGAAGACGGCGGTGATCAGCACCCCGATGCCGAGCAGAATGGCGAGATCGGTGTCGGTGACGGTGAGCAGGCTGCCGAACATCACGGCTTCGACCTGGTGAATGTTGAACCGCTTGGTCACCGCGACCAGCAGGCAGATGCCGAGGCCGAGCGTCATCGAGAGGAACACGCCGACCAGGGTGTCCTGCGGCAGCGACGCGTGGCGCTTCACCCACACCATGGCGAGCGCCGACAGGAAGCAGAATCCGAAGATGCCGCCGTAGGCGGCGTTCAACGGCTCCCCGAGCACCACCAGGCCGATGGTCAGGCCGGTCAATGCCGCCTGCCCCAGCGCGGCGCTGAAGAACGAGAGCCGCCGAGCGACGACCAGATGGCTCATGCCGCCGAGCAGCGGCGCGAGGAGCAGCACCGACAGCAGGCCGCGCACGAAGAACGCGTAGTGAAAGATATCCGGCAACGTCCCGCGATCGGCCAGACCGGCGAGCCACGCGTAGAGATCGCTCACGACGCGTACTCCGTGTCGAGCGCGAAGGAGCTCGCCAGGTCGCCCGCCAGGACCTTCGCGGCGGCCCCGCTGCGCCGGACCTGGCGGTCGAGCAGGGTCACGTGGTCGGCGATGCGGCGCACCTGCGGCAGGTCATGCGAGACCATCAGCACGGCGGCGTCCGCCGTTCGGGCGAGGTCGAGGAGCACGGCCTCGAACTGCTGCACCGCGGTCTGGTCGAGGCCGCTCGCCGGCTCGTCGAGCAGGAGCAGCTCCGGCGCGGGGTCGATCGCGTTGGCGAGCAGCACGCGCTGCAGCTCGCCGCCGGACAGCGCGCCCAGCGGCCGCGGGCCGAACCCCGCCAGCCCCACCCGCGCCAGCAGCTCGTCGCTGCGTTGGCGCCGCGCGCGGCCGATCCCGAAGCACACCGGCCGGCGTTGCCGCGACAGGACCAGGAACTCGCCGACCGTGAGCGGCAAGGTGCGGTCGACGGCGAAGGACTGCGGCAGATAGCCGATGCGCCCGCTGCCGCGCCAGTGGAAGCGGATGCGGCCGGTGAACTCGAGCAGGCCGAGGACGGCGGCGAACAGCGTGCTCTTGCCGGCGCCGTTCGGGCCGACCAGCAGGTGGATGGAGCCGCGCGCGACGGCGAGCGAGACGTCGGCGATCGAGCGCCGGCCGTCGCGATCGACCGTGAGCGCCTCGATCTCCAGCACCGGAGGACGCTTCATCGCCTCACGCGCCCGGGTCGGTGACCAGCGCCTTCACCATGGAGTCGGTGTTCTTCTGCATCTCGACCTCGAACTTGTCGGCGCTGTATGGGCCCGAGGCGATGTGGCTGATCAGGTACACCCGCGCGCCGCCCTCGTCGCGCAGGACCTTCAGCAGCGGCTCCGGAAAGCTCTCCTCGCTGAACACGACGCGGATCTTTTCGCGCTTGATCAGGTCCACCATCGCCGCCAGCTCCTGCGCCGACGGCACCAGCCCATGCGCCGGCTCGACGACGCCGGCGATGTCGATGCCGAACTCCTGCATCAGGTAACCGTAGCCGTCGTGTACGGTGACGACCCGGCTGATGCGCGCGTTGACCAGCTGCGCGGCGGCGGCGCTCTTCTGCGCGCGCAGGCGCCGGGCGTAGTCGGCGGCGTTCTTCTGCAAGGTGTCGGCGAGGTCGGGCCGCAGCGCGGACAGCGCCTTGGCGATCGCGTAGGTCTGCTGGATGGCGTTCGAGAAGGAGATGAACGTGTGCGAGTTGACCGTGCCGCCGTTGGCCGCCTTGAGCAGCGGCACGCCGTCGTTGGGCTTGATGACGACGAGCTTCGTGTTCCCCGACGCCTTGATCATGTCGAAGATGAAATCGTCGTGGCCGACGCCGTTGACGACGATGGCGTCGAGATCGGCGAGCTTCTTGATGTCTTCGGGACGCGGTTGGTAGTCGCCCGCGTCGACCTCTCCGGGCAGGATCGGCCGCACCTCGACGCCGGTGTCGCCGACGACGTTCTTCGTCCATGAATAGTAGGGGTGCAGCGTCACCCCGACCTTGAGCGGCGGCGGGCCCGGCGCCGCGTCGGCGGCGGCGGCCCTCGACGCCCCGGGCGGGACGACCAGCAGCGACGCGCATGTCGCGATCAGCACCAACGATCGTCGATGGATGGTCATGGCTGTTGCTCCAATTCCTCGAGTGGGCTCTTCACGCGAATTTGCTGCCAACCAGCGAGCGCCGGGTCGCCGATGAGGCCTGGACGCAGGTTGGCCGGCGGCCGCTTCCAGTACGTCACGTGCAGGAGCGTGTTGTCGGGAAGGACCTGGTGTTCCTCGTCGACCACCGACGGAGGGGGCGGCTTCTCACCGGTGACCGGATCGGGCTCCTGGACGAAGATCAGCAGGGCAGGCGCCTGGCCGGGCACCGACGGGACGCCGAGGTAGTTCACCAGCAGCCCCTCGCGCTGGGTGCTCCAGGCGAAGCCCGCCTTGTCGAGGACGTCGCGCGCGAACGGCGGCACGCCGGCGTCGGCGAGCGCCGCCGACGCCGGCCAGCTCCCGTCCTGCGCGCGCAGCCGCACCGCCTCGGCCGCTCCCTCCTGCATCTCGCGAAACATGCGCTGCTCGGCGCTCGGGAGGTCGCGGAACAACACCTGGTAGGGCAACAGGCCGCTCCCCGGACCCTTGGCCGCGGCGGCGAGCCCGCGCGTCCCCTCGCGCTCGAAGCCGTAGGTATAGATCACGCCGAGCAGGACCACCCCGGCGGCGAGCAGCACCCAGCCCGCCTCGTCGGCGCGCGACGGCGGCTCGACCTCCACGACCCGGATGGCCTCCCCCGCCCCCTGCGGTGCAGGCGACCAGAACCGGCGCAGCGCGAGCCGACCCATCCTCATGCGGATACCATCGCCGCGCGCGCGGCTCTAGCGGTTTCTCGCCGCCGCCCGTCGCGCAGGCGGGCGCGGGCGGGTTGACATTGCTTGGTCGCTTCGCAACCGTAGTCGCCTATGCGCCGGGGGGGCCAGCCCATCGTTGCGCGCCTGCGCCGGCCGGAGCGCCGCCGCTCCGCGGCGCTCACCGTGACCCTCGTCCTCGCGTTGCTCGGGGGTCCGGCGATCAGCGCCCTGCGCAACGAGTGCGACCTCTGCCCGCCCACCTGCCCCATGCACCAGCATCACGAGGCGGCCGACACCACGTCCGGACCGCGCCTCGGCTGCCACGCCGGCGCAGCGGGGACGGCACATCGTCAACCGCCGACGCACGAGCGCGGCGCGGCCGTCGGCCGCGCCACCTGCGGCAACCACGGCGTGGTTTCGGCAACCGCGTTGCCGCCGATGATCCTCCCCGCCACAGGGCCGCAGCTGACCACCCCGGTAGCCGGCGCCGCCCGGCTCCGAGACACGGCCCAGCTCGACCGGCAGGCCGACCCGCCCGATACGCCTCCGCCCATTCGCACCGCATAGTCGGCCCGAAGACTGCCTGCAGCCTCGTCGGCGCGGCACTCGACGCCGTCGCTCGGGCGTTCGTTCCACGCTCTCGAGCGAGGAGCCGTCGCCGGCCGCGCAGGCACATTCCAATTCGCGTGGGAGAAGCTCCGTTCGTCGCGGACGGACGCTGGAGACGCTTGTTTGACCGATCGCGCTACGCGTCGGCCGCCGGTTCGCACCGGCTGCCGGCGCACATTCATCGTGCGAGCGCTCACTCTCGTGGCGCTGCTGGCCGTGCCTCGCCTGGCGCGCGCCTGCGACCTGTGCGCGATCTACACCACCACCCAAGCACGCGAGGTGGAGCCCGGATTCCGCATCGGCGTGGCCGAGCAGTACACCGATTTCGGAACGCTCCAGTACAACGGCGGGTCGTTTCCGAACCCGTCCGGCGAATACATCCACAGCTCCATCACACAGCTTCTCGGCGGGTACACGTTCAATTCCTACGTGAGCGCACAGCTCAACCTGCCGATCATCGACCGCGGCTACCGGCGCGTGGAGAGCCAGGGCGTGGTCACCGGCAGCGTGGCGGGCGTCGGCGACATGAGCCTGATCGGAATCGTCAACCCGTTCAGCTGGGTCGACACCCAGCAGATCGCTCACCTGTTCCTCATCGGCGGGCTGACGTTTCCGACCGGCAATCCCAGCCAACTTGCCCAGGAGGTCCCGCCGCCGCCCTGCATCCGGTTCCCGGATCCCACCATCTGCAATCCCCAGGGGGCGCGCCTGGTTCAGCGCCCGGTCGACTTCCGCCCCCACCACACCAACGGCCCGCCGAGCGGCATCGGCGGACACGATCTGACGCTCGGCACCGGCTCCGTCAACGGGATCGTCGGCGCCCAAGCCTTCGGCACCTGGCGCCGCCTCTACGCCACTGCCTCGATCCAGTACGTCGCGCACACGGTGGGGGCGTTCGGCTACCAGTTCGCCAACGACCTGCACTTCGACACCGGCCCCGGCGTCTATCTGCTGCTCGGCGACGACTGGCTGGGCGAGGCGTATTCGTTCGGCGCCCAGGTGCTGTTCTCCGGCGAGACCAAGGGCAACGACACGGTCGACGGCCAGAAGCTCACCGACACCGGCATCACGGCGCTCTACCTCGGGCCGGCTTTGCGCTTCGCCTGGGGCACCCACCTCGGCGCCGAGATCGCCGCCGACTTACCGGTCCTGCAGAACAACACGGGGCTGCAGGTCGTCCCCAACTACCGCCTGCGAGGGGGTCTCACATGGCGGTTCTGAACACCTGCGTCATTTGACTCAAGCAAACAACACGATCTGAATGGAAAGGAGTGGAGGAGTCATGAAGTATCTCACACGTAGCTTGATCCTCGTGGCCATGCTGGCCACCCCCGTCGCGGCGCACATCAACATTCCCGGCCTCGACGTCAACGGCCAGTGCGTCGGCGACGCCAACAGCGACGGGCAGGTCGCCATCAACGAGCTGGTGACCGCCGTCAACAACGCCCTCGGCAACTGCCCCAGTCTGCCCGTTACGCTGACCTTTCAGGGACAGGTCGGCAACCAGGCCTTCGCCTGCGGCACGGTCTACACCGGCATCGGCACCGGCGCGTCGCAGTTCATCCCGTCGGACTTCCGCCTGTACGTGTCGAACGTGAACCTCATCACCGCCGCCGGCGACGCGGTACCGCTCACCCTCGATCAGGACGGCGTCTGGCAGTACCAGAACGTCGCGCTGCTCGACTTCGAGGACGGCACCGGACCGTGCGGCAACGGCGACGCGGCCCTCAACAAGACCGTGCACGGGACGGTGCCCGCTGGCGTGTACACCAGCGTGCAGTTCGACCTCGGCATCCCGTTCGCGCTCGACCACGCCGACGCGTCCACCGCCCAGTCCCCCCTCAACCGCACCGAACTCTTCTGGAGCTGGCAGTCGGGGTACAAGTTCCTGCGCGTCGACACGGCCGACGACAAGTTCCGCGTCCATCTCGGTAGCACCGGCTGCGACGGCACATCGCCGAGCCATCCGCCGACGACATGCTCGGCCCCGAACGTGGCCACCGTCACGCTCTCGGGCTTCAACCCGGAGCACAGCGTCATCGTCGCCGACCTGGCCGCCCTGCTGGCCGACAGCAACATCGACATGAACCAGGCCAGCACCCCCCCCGGCTGCATGTCCGACCCCGACGACCTGGACTGCGTGCCGGTGTTCCAGAACCTCGGCCTGACCTTCCCCGGCGGCCAGCCGACCGATACGCAGAAGTTCTTCCGTCTCGTGTCGGACACCGCCGCCGGTGGCCACCTCGAGGTCGGCGTCGCCTCCAACGCCGCGAGCGGCGGCACCCTCGTCCCGCACGAGGACTTCGACGTCACGCAGCCCTTTCCGGTGCCCTTCAACGAGTGCTTCGGCGGCACCGGCGCGGAGTGCGACGGCGGTATGCGCCTGTTCAAGACCGTCAACCCCGGTTTCGTACCGCTCACCGATGCCGAGCCCGAGGAGTCGGCCTATCCGCTCGCGGACGGGACGTCGGTCACCCTGGTGCTCACCGCGATCGACCCGAACCTGACCTTCACGATCAACGACACGCAGCTCGCCAAGGCCGGCGACTCGGTCGTGCTCGGTCAGACCCCGAGCTTCCACGCCGACGTGACGGCGCAGCTCCTGCTGCCTGGCGGCGGCGAACCGAGCGGTACGTTCTCGGCGTCGTTCCAGTTCACCACCACCGGCAGTCCGTACACCAACTCGGACCCGTTCACCCTCAAGTACTCCCCGATCGACTGAACCGAGGACGCGGCGGCGCGACCCTATCGGATGGGTCGCGCCGCCCGCGCCGCGGCGCCAGATTCGAGCGCGGCGGCGCGCTGCATCGCCGCCAGCGACCCGCGCGCGAAGCGCCGCTGGGTGCGCCGGACGAGCGGCCGGGCGAGCTGCAGCAGCAGCGGCCCGGGGCGCGAAACGGCGAGCAGGTCGTAGTGCACCTCGTCCGACCCGCGCGACCACTCGATCAGAAAGCGTTCCTCGCCGCGGACGGCGTGCTCGGGCAACGTACCGTAGGCGAACCCGAAGCGCGTCGGCCAGCCCGGCTCGTCGATCAGGTAGACGATACGGCAGGCGTTGAGCGACCAGACCCCGTAGCCGCCAGCGAGCACGCCGACCGTCGTCCCGGCCGCGATCGGGGCGCTCGGCCAGCATAGCGCGACGCCGTCGATGGCAAACATCTGCCACGTCCGCAGCGCCGCCACGCCGCGCTCGAACGCGGCGCGCCCCGCCCCGAGGCGGACGCGGTAGTGGTCGACGGTGAATCCAGCCGGCGGCTCGCCGCGCGTCGCACCCACCTCTCGGTACGAGAAGGGCAGCGCCGCCTGCGCGCTCACGAAGGCGCGGATCTCCTCATCGGTCGGTCGCCGGCGCAGAAACATGGTCGCCACTCATCGCGTGAACCTCACCGGCCACGGTGCAATCGCTACGCATCGACCCGCCCGAGTCGGGGCACGAACCGGCCCACGCGCCGGGTGTACGAGCGGTACGCATCGCCGTAGGCGCGTTGCAGGTAGCGCTCCTCATCGAGCACCTGGGCGCGCACGCCGAAGACCGTGCCCACGGTGAGCAACGCCGACGGCCAGGTCGGGAGCCACACGGTGAGTCCGACAAAGACCACGAACATGGCGAGGAAGATCGGGTTACGGCTGAACCGGTAGAGCCCGTCGGTGACCAACCCCGACCGGGCACCCTCTTCGATGCCGACGCGCCAGGAGGCGCCGAGCTGCAGTTGCGCGGCGACCATCAGCACGGTTCCGCCGAACACCAGCACAGCGCCCAGGGTCAACCACGCGCCGCCGGTGGGAAACGGCAGCAGCGCCAGCGGAGCGAGCCGGGCCGGGTTGATGGCATAGGCAATCGCCTGGGCGAACACGAGGACCGGGAGCAGCACGGCCAGAGCGTCGCGCATATGCTGCGCGGGGCGCCCCGACTGGAACAGCATGATCCCCGCCTGGCCGAAGCGCCGGTACTGCAGCCAGGCGCGCCAGACCAATCCCACGGCCGTGAACCCGATGACCCCGCTGAGCGGCAGCATGCGCACGATCATGGACGTGTCTCCCTCCAGTGGCCGGTCAACCCGATCCGCCACCTCAGCTATAGTCCTCGTTCAGCGACCGCAGGAAGGCGGCCAGCGGCGCGATGTCGCCCTGCCCGATGACGATATCGGCCAGCTCGGCTGCGCCGTTGCGGATGCGACCCTGGCGCGCCAGCGTCGAGACCGTGATGTAGAATTGCACCGCGTCCTCGATCGAATCGATCTGCCCGGTGTGGAAGAACGGCTGTGACTGGCCGAGATCGCGCAGGGTGGGGGTTTTGAACAGGCCGACGGTGAGCGGCAGGAGCACGTCGGGCGTGCAGGTCTCGACCGGGATCTGAAACTCGGTGCACAGCAGCTCGGTGAGCGCCGACTGGGGATCCGGAATGTCCGGGTTGGCGAACACGTTCCAGACCCCGAGGTCCGTGTACCCCGGCTTGTCCGCCGCCGGCGCCGAGCGAAACGCGCCCGTGGCGGTCGGATGCGCCGGCGACGGCGGCAGATAGGCATCGAACGACGCCGTGCGCGTGGCCAGGTCCGGGATGTTCAACGACGCGAAGGCACCGGTCCCGTGCAGGGCATCGTACTCCTGTTCCGACGCGCCGGTGTTGTGGAAGCGGAAGTCGGTGAAGTCGGGGGCGACGTGGCAGCTGACGCAGTTGCCGACTCCCTGCCCGGCGCTGATCACATCTCCGGGCACGGACAGATAGATCTTGAGCCCCTCGAGCTCCGTCGCACCGAATTGGAACGGCTGGTCGTGAAACTCGAACTGCCCCTCGTTGGCCTGGACGAACGCCGGCTTCTTGAGCGCCTGGACCAGGCCGCGCAGTCGCGCGGCGTAGCTCGCCTTCGACTCGCCCTCGGCCGGAGCCGGCGCGCGCGGCAAGCCGTTCTTGCGCAGGAAGCGGTCGTAGGGCGAACCGTTGTTCGCGCCGGCGGCGTCGGTAGAGAACAGCAGCGACTCGACGTAGGCGGCGACCAACTGCGCCACGGCGTCGAGCACCTGCGCGTCGCTCGCCTGGGTCACGTCGATCCGGTACTGGGGCGGAATGCGGACGGCAGCCGGGATGGACGGATCGGTCCCCAGAAAGGCGACCCGGTAGGGCAGCGACCCCTCGAACTCGCTCGCCAGCTCGCCCGTGCCGTCGTCGTTGCGGATCACCGCGGCGATGTGCGCGACCGCCATCGCGCCCTCGGTCGGCAGCCAGCCGAAGTTGCGCCCGGTCAGCGTGCCTCTCACCAGGTCCGCGGTGGTCGGGAACTCGCCGTCGAAGTGCAGCATGAACGGGACGTCGCGGCGCAGCGTCGACCCGACCAGCGGCGGGGAGTTGCGCGCCGTCATGGTCGCCTGATCGCCGCGCGCCGGCACCGGGCTGCGGCGCGCGAAGTCGTTGTAGGTGCGCACGCCGCCGCCCGCCTCGTCCTGCAGCTCGTCCACCAGGTGGCAGGCGCGGCAGTTCATGCTCTGTCCGCGGAACGGACCGGGCAACGGATCGCCGGTCGTCGCGCTGTCGTCCATGACCGGGTCGCCCGCCGCCAGCGGCGCGTTCACGTCGCCGGTGGAGTGCGCCGAGAAGAACTGCGCGAACCGGGTTTCGAGGAACAGGCGTTCGCCGAGCTGCACCTCGGGCGGATCGGTGTCCGCCGAGCTCGATCCGCCGCCGTGGCCACCGCCGCCACAGGCGGCCAGGACCGCCGCCAGGATGAAGAAAAGCCTCTGTCGCATGCCGGGTCCCCCTCGTTCGGACGAACGCACTCAGAGCACGCCGAGAAAGTGCTCGAACTCGATGTTGACCTTGATGATCACCTGGTCGGAGCCGCTGGTGAGCCCGAAGCCGGGGCCGATGCTGTACTCGAAGCCGTTCGGCACCTCTCCGCGCGCGACCGTGAAGATGTAGTGCTGCTGCTCGTCGAGCGGATCGGGGTCGCCCATGAGGCCGATCGCCCCGTAGAACTCGAGCCCGGGCGAGAGCCAGCGCTGGTAGCTGTAATAGATGCCCGCCACGTAGCCGAACTCGAACCCCTCGCTGGTGCCGGGTCCGACCAGCACCTTCTCGAACTTCGGGTTCAGGTCGATCTCGAAGCGCCCGAAGTCCTTCGAGAGGATCGGCTTCACTTCCAGCTCGAGCTCCTCGTCGTCGAACTGCGACACCTTGTTCCACTCCAGCTCCACGTACCAGCCGAGGTCGACCCACAGCTCACCCGGCTCGAACAGGCTGCCGCGCAGCCGGTATTTCGATCCGGCGTACTGCAGCGAGGCGCCGTTGGGCTTGGCCAGGTTCAGATAGGCGGCCGCTTCGATCTTGTCGGTCAGCCCGTAGGTGACCTCCAAGGCAGTCCGGTACATCAAGTTGCTCGGATAGGTGCCGGCCGATGTCCCCTCTTCGCCCTGCGAATGCCCGTCGGCCACGAAGCTGTTGAGCGATTCGATCTCGATCATTCCGTGCCCGACGGTCTGGGCCGGATAGACCTCGAACTCCCACGGGTCGAGCTGCGCCGACGCGCTGCGCGCGCATGCCAGCAGCGCCAGCGCGACCAAGACTATCCTCTCCTTCACGCGGATCCCCCTTGCTCTCGCGCCGCGCCCTACCCAGCGGATGACGGTGCGGTGCTCCCCGACCGAGCCCAGTGGACCAGCAACTCGCGCTCGTCCGGCGTCAGCCGCGCCTCGGGGTGCAACCAGCAATAGTACCACGGCGCCATGTCCCCGGCGGTGACGCGGGTCGCGATCTGCTCGAGCTTCAGCGCCGCCGTGCCCGGGTCGGAGGCGTAATCGCCCCAGTCGGAAAAGTTGAGGCGGCGGCGCCCTTCGCGCACCTCGCGATCGATCAGCCACGAGAGCGGAGCGATCTGGCTGTACCACGGCCACTCGGTCTGGCTGGAATGGCAGTCGTAGCAGGCGCGCCGCAGCACGCTCTCGACCGGCAACGGCGCCGCGATGTCGCTGCCGGCGGGCGGGGCCGTCCGATCCAGCCGAATGAACTGCGCGGCCGCGACCAGCGCGCCGGTCACGAGCAAGGGGGTGGCCACCGGCCTCATGACTGCGGGCGCGCCTACTGCGCGACGATCGCCCCCTCGGCGGTGTCCCTATGGAAGTCGTCGAAGAACGGATAGCTGCCCGGCGCCAGCGCCGGCAGGAAGACGGTGATGGTCTCGCCGGGCTGAACGACGCGCTCGCGGTGCAGCTCGAAGCTCTCGAACTCGATCGCGGCCTTGTCGGCGTTGGTGACCCGCAGCTGCAGCGGCGTACCCGCCGGGACCACCACCTGCTGGGGCGAGAAGCGCCCGTTCTCCAGCTTGATCTCGTGCGGGGCGTCCTCCGCCCCAGCCGCCACGGCGCCCGCCGCCGCGAGCGCGGCGAAAGCCACCGCCGCCGCCAGCCGGCGCCACCGCTGGCCCTCGGGCGGGCGGGTAGCCCCGGGCGCCGCCC
>Ga0335082_10007224_pt1 | contig 12080 bp, 9 predicted proteins | sample Lox_Sample_41_FD_206718 | JGI IMG/M metagenome (GOLD analysis project Ga0335082, IMG submission 206718) | Soil microbial communities from Loxahatchee National Wildlife Refuge, Florida, United States - Lox_Sample_4.1 | ecosystem: Environmental > Terrestrial > Soil > Wetlands | place: USA: Florida...
GCGCCGAGGATGGAACGACCGAGCGGGCCCTGTTCGTCATCGATGCCGAGGGCGACATCCGCTGGTCGTACGTGTCACCCATCGATGTCAATCCCGGCGCCGACGGCATTCTCGACGCGCTCGATGCAATCGGCGCGGTGAAGGAGCGTCCATGAGTCACCTCAAGCCCAGCGTCTCCCAGGCGGATCACCGGGCCGGTCCCGAGGATGCGTCCGTGACCCTGGTCGAATACGGCGATTACGAATGCCCTCACTGCGGCCGAGCCTACCCGATCGTCAAGCGAGTGCAGCAGGCGCTCGAGGGCCAGCTCCGTTTCGTCTTCCGGAATTTCCCCCTCGGCGAGATCCATCCGCACGCGGTACGCACCGCCGAAGCCGCCGAGGCGGCCGCCGCGCAAGGGAAGTTCTGGGAGATGCACGACGTGCTCTACGAGAACCAGCGCGCCCTGGAGGATACGCACCTGCTCGAGTACGCCGAGCAGCTCGCCCTCGACGTGTCGCGTGTCCGCCGCGAGCTTCAGGACTCGACCTACGCCGATCGCGTGCGAGCCGACTTCAGGTCCGGTGTGCGCAGTGGCGTCAATGGTACGCCGACCTTCTTCGTGAATGGCGAGCGCCTGGATGGACCGTGGGACTTCGAGGGCCTGATGAACGCGATCGAACGGGCCCGCGCCGGCGCAACGAGGCACGCATGAACGGCGGCCGCCCCACGCTCGATCGCCGCCGTTTCGTCGCGGGACTGGCTTCCGCAATCGCCACCTCGCAGATCGGGATGCCGAGGCTCTCGCAGGCAGCGTCGCCAGGCGCGACCGCAGGAGGGGGAGCAACCAGCGCTGCGCGCGGCAACTCCTTCAGCCCGCTCAAGCAAGTGGAAGCCGGCGCGCTGAACGTCGGATACGCCGAACTGGGACGACCTGCCGACCCTGCGGTGATCCTCCTGCACGGTTGGCCCTACGACATCCACAGCTTCCTCGACGTGGTGCCTCGGCTCACCGACGGCGGCTACCGGGTGATCGTTCCTCATCTGCGCGGATACGGCACGACGCGCTTTCGCTCTGCCGATGCACGCCGGAACGGCCAGCCCGCGGCGCTGGCGACGGACGTCATCGATCTTATGGACGCCCTCGGGATCCATCAGGCCATCCTGGCCGGCTTCGACTGGGGTGCGCGCTCGGCGGACATCGTCGCGGCACTATGGCCCGAGCGCTGCAGAGGCATCGTCGCGGTCAGCGGCTATCTCATCGCCAGCCAGGCGGGAGGACAGGCGCCGTTGACGCCGAGGGCGGAGCTTCAGTGGTGGTACCAGTTCTACTTCGCCACCGAGCGCGGCCGCGCCGGCTACGAGAAATACCGCGACGAGTTCGCGAAGCTCATCTGGCAGACCGCTTCGCCGAAATGGGCCTTCGACGACGCGACGTTTTCCCGCAGCGCGGCGTCCCTCGCCAATCCGGATCACGTCGACATCGTGATCCACAACTACCGCTGGCGACTCGGACTTGCGGAGGGCGAGCCGCGGTACGCCGAGCTCGAGACGAGGCTGGCGTCCGCCCCGGCGATCACCGTTCCTGCGATCACGCTCGAAGGCGACGCGAACGGTGCGCCGCATCCCGGACCCGAGGCCTACGCGAACAAGTTTTCGGGTCCGTACCGGCATCGCCTCGTCCGCGGCGGCATCGGGCACAACCTGCCGCAGGAAGCACCCGAGGCGTTCGCCGACGCGATCCTCGAGGTCGGCCGGATGAGCGGTACTGCGGGAGGGAGGAAGTGAAGTGCCCGGATCGATTTGTCCACGAACCTTCGCCGGCTCGGCTCCCGAGCGGGCGGGGCACCAACGCAGTTTCGGACCCGGAGGAGGGTTGTCCATGAAGATCGTACGGTGGTGCTCGCTGGTGGTGGCGTGCGCGTTGGTCTCGACGGCGTCGCAGGGTGGCGCCGCGGCGGCTCTCGCGGCTCCCGTTCCGGTCAAGAACGTCGTCCTGGTGCACGGAGCGTTCGCGGACGGGTCGAGCTGGTCCCACGTGATCTCACTGCTGCAGGATAAGGGATACAGCGTCACCGCAGTCCAGATCCCCCTGACCTCGCTGAACGACGACGTTGCGGCGACGCGTCGCGCACTGGCCCGTCAGCCGGGTCCCACGATCCTGGTCGGGCACTCGTGGGCGGGCGTCGTGATCACCGAGGCCGGAACCGACAGCAAGGTCGCCGGCCTCGTCTACGTCGCCGCCTTCGCCCCGGATCTCAACGAGAACGTCGGCGATCTGGGCAAAGAGTATCCGCCTCCGCCAGCGCTCGCTTCGCCAAGCGTGGATGTGCAGGGGTTCCTCACCCTCTCTCCCGACGCATTCCGGAAGTTCGGATCCGACCTCCCCGCAAAGGACGCGCTCGTCGCCGCCGCTGTCCAGGGCCCGATCAACGCCGGCGCGTTCGCTGCGCAGGTCTCGAACGTGGCGTGGAAGACGAAGCCCACCTGGTACATCGTCTCCGCCCTCGACCAGGCGATCGCGCCCGACGAGGAGCGCTTCTTCGCCAAGCGGATGAATGCGAAGACCACCGAGCTCAAGGCGAGCCACGTCTCGATGCTCTCCCAGCCCAAGGCGGTCGCGGCCGTGATCATGGATGCCGCCGAGCACGCAGTCCCGCCCGGCGTGGCCGCGGGGAACTGAGCCATGCGACCGCATTCCATCGCTGCCGAGACGACGCCGGCTCCTCGCCGCCCGAGCCTGGTCGTGGCTCTCACACTGCTGGCGGCGTGTTCACCGTTCGTGCCGTGTTCTGCGGCGGGGGCGCAGCATGCCAACGCGACGAAGGAGGAGAAGATGACCACGACCACGCACGCCTCGATGACGTCGACGACCGACGCCATCCGGCCCTTCCACTTCAAGGCCTCCGAGGAGGCCCTGTCCGATCTGCGCCGGCGGATCCTCGCGACCCAGTGGCCCGAGCGGGAAACCGTCTCCGACCAGTCGCAGGGCGTTCCCCTCGCGACCATGCAGAAGCTCGCCCGCTACTGGGCGACCGACTACGACTGGCGCAAGTGCGAAGCGAAACTGGCCGCGCTGCCGCAGTTCGTCACGACCATCGATGGGCTGGACATCCACTTCATTCACGTCCGTTCCAAGCACGCGAACGCGCTTCCCATGATCATCACGCACGGCTGGCCCGGCTCGGTGATCGAGCAGATGAAGATCATAGGCCCGCTCACCGATCCCGCCGCGTACGGCGGCCACGCCGAAGACGCCTTCGACGTGGTGATCCCCTCGCTGCCCGGCTACGGCTTCTCGGGCAAGCCGACCGCGACCGGCTGGGATCCCCAACGGGTTGCCCGCGCCTGGGTCGAGTTGATGAGGCGCCTCGGCTACACGCGTTACGTCGCGCAGGGCGGTGACTGGGGTAACGCCGTGACCGAGCAGATGGCGCTGCTCAAGCCCCCGGGGCTGATCGGCATCCACACCAACATGCCGGCCACCGTGCCCGAGGCGATCAACTCGGCCGCCCTCGCCGGCGCGCCGACGCCGGCCGGGCTCTCGACCGATGAACGGCACGCGTACGAACAGCTCGCCTACTTCTACAAGCACGGGCTCGGCTACGCGAACGAGATGGCGAATCGCCCCCAGACGCTGTACGCGATCGCCGATTCTCCGGTGGGCCTCGCGGCCTGGATGCTCGATCACGACGCCCAAAGCATGGCGCTCATCGCGCGCGTGTTCGACGGACGGCCCGAGGGGCTGACGCGCGACGACGTGCTCGACAACATCACGCTCTACTGGCTCACGAACACGGCGGTCTCGTCGGCCCGCCTCTACTGGGAGAGCAAGCTCGCGTTCTTCGCTCCCAAGAACGTGACCCTCCCGACCGCGGTGAGTGCGTTTCCCGAGGAGCTCTACCAGGCCCCGAAGAGCTGGACCGAGAAGGCGTATCCGAAGCTCATCTACTACAACCGTCTCGAGAAGGGCGGCCACTTCGCCGCGTGGGAGCAGCCGGCGCTCTTCACCTCCGAGCTGCGGAACGCGTTTCGATCGCTGCGTTCCACCCAAGCCGCGGCACGATGATGAACGGCAGCAAAGGGATGGGTCTCGCCCATCATCCACGGGCCGCGAACCAGGAGGAAACGTCATGAGCACGATTACGGTGAAGGACGGCACGCAGCTCTACTACAAGGATTGGGGCAAGGGACAGCCGGTCGTATTCAGCCACGGCTGGCCGCTGAGTTCCGACGCGTTCGAGGATCAGATGTTTTTCCTCGCCTCGCGGGGCTTCCGTTGCATCGCCCACGATCGCCGCGGTCACGGCCGCTCCGAGCAGTCCTGGAACGGCAACGACATGGATACCTACGCCGACGACCTGGCAGCCATCGCCGAGAAGCTCGATCTCAAGGAGGCGATTCACGTCGGCCATTCGACGGGTGGGGGAGAGGTGGCCCGCTACATCGGACGCCACGGAACGAAGCGGGTAGCCAAGGCCGTCCTCATCGGCGCCATCCCGCCGCTGATGCTCAAGACCCCGGCGAATCCAGCAGGAACACCGATCGAAGCGTTCGACCAGATTCGCGCGGGCGTTCTGGCCGACCGTTCCCAGTTCTTCTGGGATCTCAGCATGCCGTTCTACGGGTACAACCGACCCGGGGCGAAGGCCTCGGAAGGCGTGCGGGAGTCGTTTCGACTGCAGGGCATCCTAGCCAGTCTGCCGGCATGCTACTTCTGCATCAAGGCATTCTCCGAGACCGACCTGACAGAAGATCTCAAAAAGATCGACGTGCCGACTCTCATTCTCCACGGCGACGACGACCAGATCGTTCCGATTGCCGACTCGGCGCTGCTCTCCGCCAAGATCGTCAAGCACGCGACCCTCAAGATCTACGAAGGCGCGCCGCACGGAATGTGTACTACGCGCAAGGACGAGGTGAGTGAGGACCTCCTCGACTTCATCAAGACCGGCCGCGTCGCGGAGGCGTCCGTGGCGTCAGACGGGCGACGGTGATCGACTGAATCATGCGTGAGCGATGGAATGCGCGCCGAGTTCGCGAAGTGGCAGTCTTGCTCGTCGCCGCGAGTGGGGTCTGCATCGTGCTCCTGGCCGCGGAGCCCACTCACGGACGAACCGGGCCTGCGCAGCCACCGCCAGCGACCTCGATTCATACCGCCTCCTCCGAGGAGGGAGCGTTCCTCGACGCCAATCGATCCGCCATGACCACCATGATGTCCGGTATGGCGATCCGCCCGACCGGGGACGTGGACCGCGATTTCGTTCACATGATGGTGGCGCATCATCAGGGCGCCATCGACATGGCGATGGCCGTCCTTCGCTACGGACACGATCCCGTCATCCGGCGTCTCGCCCAGGAGATCGTCGTCACTCAGCAGGAGGAGATCGCGGCGATGCGGCGCGCCGTCGGCGAGCCGATGCCCCCGTCACTGCCTGCGCCGACCTCACCGAGCCGGGGCGATGCGAGCAGGAGGCACTCTTGATCCGCGCAATGGTGTGCTCGGTGATGCTTGGCCTGCTCTCTGGCCAGGCGGCCGTTGCGGGCCAGGCGCCGGGCCCGGCCGCGGCTGCCGACATTCCGATCAGCAGTCACGACCGGGTCTACTCCGCGGAGCAGTTTTCGAACACCGTGACGGTGACGGATCCTTCGAGCAGCACCGTGCTCGGCGTGATCCGGCTGGGGGAGCCGCAGCCGGGCAATCTGAGCCCGCTCTACCGGGGACAACTGCTCGTGCACGGGATGGGCTTCTCTCGTGCGCGTCACATGATCGCGGTTGTGGCGATCGCGTCGAACGCCGTCATCTTCATCGATACGGCAACCAACCAGGTTCGGCACGTGACCTACGTCGGCCGCTCCCCGCACGAAGCATTCTTCACTCCTGACGGCAAGGAGGTCTGGGTGTCGGTACGCGGCGAGAACTACGTCGCGGTTCTGGACGGCGCGACCTTCGAGGAAACTGCGCGGATCACCCTTCCGAATGGTCCGGGGATGACCATCTTCTCGCCGGATGGCACGTACGGCTACGTTTGCTCATCGTTTGTGCCCGAGACCGAGGTCATCCGGGTCGCCGACCACCGCGTGGTGGGCAAGGTCGTGCAGGCGAGTCCGTTCAGCCCGAATCTCGCCGCGACTCCCGATGGCAGCCAGGTGTGGTTCACGCTCAAGGACGTGGGGAAGACTCAGGTTTTCAACGCGAGGCCTCCGTTCGACCTCTTGAAGACCCTCGACACCGGACCCATCACGAACCACGTAAATTTCGCTCGCAACTCGAAAGGCCAGTTCGCCTACGTGACCGTTAGCGGCCTGAGTGTCGTCAAGGTGTATCGCACCGATACGTTCTCTCAGGTCGCCACGATCCCGGTTGGGGATCTTCCTCACGGCATCTGGCCTTCCGGCGACGGCAGCCGCGTGTATGTAGGACTCGAGAACGCGGACGAGCTGGTCGCGATCGACACCGAGACCAACCGCGTCGTGGCGACGACTCCGACCGGACAAGGTCCGCAGGCTCTGGTCTACGTGCCGGGTGCCGTACCCGAAGGCGACGGCCAGCAGAACCTCCAGCCGCTCGGTCTGGCCGGCGCGGCCGTTCATCTGTCGCTCGCGCCCGCCGGAGCCCGAGATCGGGCACCCACGAGCGTCGCGCTGTTCGAGCAGGGGCTGACGCAGGTCATGGAAGTCGCCGTGACGGGACTCGAACCGAAACGAGCCTATGTAGTGGCGCTCGCGAAGCACCCCGATGGCTCAGGAGAACTTCAGGCGCTCGCTTCCTTCGTCACCAACCCCGCCGGGTCAGCAATCGTCAACGCGGTCGGGCCCATCCGGCAACAGGTGTCGAGCGAGTCGGCTGACGAACGCCGGTACCTGGTGGTGGCGCCGTCGGACTCGATGGGGCCGGGCAAGCCCGTACAGATTCAGAGGCCCTGAGGTCGACGATTCACAGGACAGCCGCAGGGAGGGAGCACTCATGTCTCAGGATGCTCAGATCAATCGCCGCGCATTCCTTGCCACCGCGGCGACGACGATCATCGCCGCCCGGCTCGGCAAGTTGGGTTCGGGGAGCGCACAGGCGGCGGACGCCCAGAATCCGCCGCCCGCGAACGGCGGCGGCGACCCGCAGACGAGAACCCTCACGCCGGCCAGTCCAAAGAACACCTCGTTCGCATCGCTGAAGCAGGTCAACGCGGGTGTTCTCAACATCGGATACGCCGAGGATGGCCCGGCCAACGGGCAGCCGGTGATCCTGCTGCACGGCTGGCCGTTTGACATTCACGCGTTCGTCGACGTAGCTCCGCTGCTTGCCAAGGCCGGGTGCCGAGTCATCGTGCCGTATCAGCGTGGCTACGGCTCGACTGCGTTCCTCTCAGCCGAAACGTTCCGCAACGCACAGCAGTCGATCTGCGCCGAGGACGTCGTCCATCTGATGGACGCGCTCAAGATCAAGAACGCGATCCTGGGTGGTTTCGACATCGGAGCGCGGACGGCAGCGGCCGCGGCCATTCTCTGGCCCGATCGCGTCAAGGCCCTGGTGCTCGTGAGCGGCTACCTGATCGCCAACGTACCCGCGAACGCGCTGCCGGCGCCGCCCAGGGCCGAGTACGCGTTCTGGTACCAGTGGTACTTCTCGACCAAACGCGGCCTGCTCGGCTACACGCAGAACACCGATGAGTTCAACAAGCTCGTCTGGTCGCTCCAATCGCCGAAGTGGAAGTTCGACGATGCCACCTTCAACCGCACCGCGGCGGCGTACAGGAATCCGGATCACGTGGCGATCGTGATCCACAACTACAGGTGGCGCGTTGGCCTCGCCCCGGGCGATCCGAAGTACGACGGCCTCGAGGGCAAGCTCTATGCGGGGCCGGTCATCACTCAACCGGCGATCACGATCGCCAGCGACTTCGACGGCGCAAACGCTGGCGGCACGGCCTATCGGAGCAAGTTCACCGGGAAGTATTCACACCAGATCCTGAACGGCATCGGGCATGACGTGCCGCAGGAGGCACCTCAGGCGTTCGCGGACGCGATCATCGAAGTCGCTGGGTACTAGATCTCCACGCTCAGGCGATACGACTCCTCTGCGCGGCTTCGCCGCGCCGGACGGCGGCCGGTCGAACAGTTGGCGCAACAGTTTCCCCTACGCCGAATGGTCCAATTCAGGCGAGAAATGCGCATGACCTTCAAGTGGCTGCAGCCGGGCCTTGTTGGCCCACCCCCGGCTCGCCCGGCCGATCCCGGCGCACACCCAACTTGAGGGGGGGAATCTGATGAGGCCGCATGGTAGCGGGTTCGCCTGGCTCGTCCTGGCGTCATCGGTGCTCTCGTCGAGCCCGTCGATTGCTCAGAACCTGCTCGATTTCTGGATTCCCAATGGGCCCGTCCGTGCCACGCTCTACGATCCGGCGCGGGAGCGTCTCTACGTCGGCGGGCAGTTCGACAAGGTTGGCGCGCCGAGCGGCGCGGGCGCGATCGTCGATCCAACCACAGGATCAGTGCTGAATCCACTGCTGCGCGTCGGCGCCGAGGGCGCCATCGTCCGGGCGGTGGCGTCGGACGGCGCGGGCGGTTGGTTCATCGGTGGGGAGTTCACGCAGGTCGAGGGCAGCCCGCGGCAGAACTTGGCTCAGATCGACGCCGCAGGAAATCTCACTGCATGGAATCCCGGCGCCGACGGCGCGGTGCACGCGCTCACCCTTTCGGGTGGAGTGCTGTATGTGGGCGGCGCGTTCGGTACGCTGGGCGGTGTGGCGCGCATGCGCCTCGGGGCCCTGGATCCGGTGAGCGGCGCGGCGGCAACGTGGGCGCCGGCCGCCAACGACACGGTGAAGTTCCTCGGCGTGTTCTCCGGCGTCGTCTACGCGGGAGGCGACTTCACGAACATCAGCGGCACCGGGCGCAACCACGTGGCGGCGTTGAACTCCACCGGTGTCCTGACGACCTGGAATCCGAACGCGGACGGTGCCGTGCGCGCGATCTACAGGAACGGCACAAACGTGCTGCTCGGCGGCGATTTCCTCAACGTGAACGGCACCTCGCAGCAGCATGTCGCGCTCGTCAGCGCCACGACGGGCGTGCCGGCACCGAGCGCAGTCTCCGCGAACGGCTCGGTTTATTCGTTCGAGGCCGACGCCTCGCGGCTCTACGTGGGCGGCTTCTTCACCACGATTGCGGGGCAGTCCCGCACCGGGATCGCCGCGTTCAACCTCAGCACGCTGGCGATCGACACCGGCTGGAACGCCGGCCTGGACGGAGCGGTACGCGACATGGCCCTGCTTGGCACGCAGCTCTACATCGTTGGAGACTTCGAGACCGTCGGCGGTGGCCGGCGGGCCGGCGCACTGCGCATGGCGGCCTCCACCACCACCGTCGGCGCATGGGACCCGCGATCGGGGCCGCGTACGCGCTGCGTCGGGGCCACGGCGACGAACGCCTTCGTGGGCGGCGACTTCGTCGTCGTCAACTACGAGAACTCGATCGCCAACTTCAACCGCAACCTCGCGGCCTACGACTTCAATCCCTCGTCAGCCACCTTCGGCCGGCCGCTGCCGATCCATCTCGATGCCTCGTACGCAGTCGGACCGTCGAGCATCTACGCGCTCGCCTTCGCCGATCCCGACCTGTATGTCGGCGGTTCTTTCGGCACGTTCAACGGTGTGGCTCGCACTTCGGCCTCCGCGGTTCGAGTGGACACATGGGCGACCGAACCGTGGGCGCCCAACCCCGGCTTTGCCGTGTTCAGTCTGGACGCCTCGCAGGGGCCCATTCTGCTCTCCGGCTTCACCGACATCCTGATGGTGGACGCGGTCTTCGGTTCCCCGATGCCTCCGCCGAATCCGCCGACTCCCGCGATCCCGAGCAACTCGCTGATCAGCGCGAAATTCGCGTCCGGTCTCCTCTTCTGCATGGGTGGCTTCGACAACGTCGGCGGGCTCCCACGACGGCGCTTTCTGATCACGAGCTATCCCTTTTCCAGTCTCTGGCAGGCGGACATGTTTCCGGCCGATTCCATCAGCGCGGGAGACCTCACCGCCATGGAGGCGTTCGAGCTGTCGCCGAATTGGCAGAGCGGCTTCGTGGGTGGGATCTTCCAGCACTACGGTGCGTGTGATCGCGGATACCTGCTCGAGGTCGATCTGAACACCGGCTTGCCAACGGCCTGGGCGCCCAATCCCGACTTCTACGTCCGCTCCATGGCGCACTTCGGCAATCGGTACTACGCGGGCGGTGAGTTCAGCACGTTCGCGGGATTGCCTCGGGCCCGCCTGGCGAGCTGGGACTTCAGCGCGGGGAACGCGATCACTTCGTGGAATCCCTCGCTCTGGGCTTCCTTTGGAGGGATCTTCCCGTACTCGATCTCGGCCGCGAGCAATCGCATCGCGGTTGGTGGAATCTTCGCGGGCGCCAACGGCGTCTACAATCCCAATCTCGCCGTGTTCGATGACGCTTCCTATACTCTCGGCGTCGGCGCGCCAGTGACACGCGAGGACCTTCACCTGATGGTGACCCCGAATCCCGCGCATGCCGAGGCCACGGTCACCTTTTCGCTTGCGAAGACCGCGAGCGTGACGATCGAGGTCCTTGATCTCCAGGGGAGGGTCGTGCGTCGCTACCGCGAGGCAACGCTCGTGGCGGGCGTTCATCGAGTGCCGTTCGATTCGGCGGGCCTGCCGGCCGGGGTCTATCTCGTGCGGCTGAAGGCCGGCGAGCGCGCCGTCACCTCACGGTGGACGCGCTTGCGCTGAATTCAACGGTCGCGGGGCGACGCGAGCGAGGCACATTCGTTCCCGACCGATGGTCTCATTCGTGGCCGTCTTGCGCTTCCTCTCCGGTAGATCGGTTCATGCACTCGCCGAGAGGAGAAGCCATCATGCTCAGCCAGCCCCTCACCATCCCGGCCGTGGCCGGCGCGGGCCCGCGCCGATGCGCCACGAAGCCAGTCCTGACGTTCGCGCTCGCGACAGCTGCGGTATTCGTCGCGACGGCAGCCCCGTACTCGATGGCCGATACGCCCGCCCTCGACTTCTACGTCGCGAACGGGTCCGTGAACGCCGTGGCACGAGATGGGAACACGATCTACATCGGCGGCGATTTCACCTCCGTCGGCCCGCTCACGGGCGGCGGGGTGCCGATCGGCCTGGCGTCGGGGCAACCGCTCCCCCCATTTCCTCGGGTGGACGGGAGCGTCTCCGCGGTAGTCGCCGACGAGGCCGGCGGGTGGTTCATCGGAGGTGTCTTCAACACGGTCGGCGGCATGCCCAGGCTCAATCTCGCGCATGTTCTGGCGGACGGAAGCCTGTCGTCCTGGAACCCGGGCGCGAACAGTGCGGTCACCGCTCTCGCGTTGAGCGGAAACACGCTGTATGCCGGCGGGTCCTTCACGAGTATTGGAGGACAGCTCCGCAATCGAATCGCCGCCGTGGACGCCACGACCGGCGCGGCCACGGGCTGGTACCCGAGCCCCGGCACGGATGGGTTCGTCGGCTCGCTCGTCGTGGCCGGGGGGAGGGTCTATCTGGCCGGCGGCTTCACGAACATCGGCATGATTCACCGCGACAAGATCGCCGCCCTCGATGCAACGACCGGCGCCGTGATCACGGACTGGGCCCCGGTCGCGAACGGCGTCGTTAGCACCCTCGCGTTGAGCGAAAGCGTCATCTACGCCGGCGGCGCCTTCACTACGATGGGGGTGCAGGCGCGCAATCATCTCGCCGCCATCCGCACCGCGGATGGGTCCGTCACTGGCTGGAACCCGAACGCGAACGATGAGGTCTCCACCCTCGCAGTGAGTGGAGGCACGGTCTACGCCGGCGGATATTTCACCGGCATCGGTGGGAACACGCGAAATTACGCCGCGGCGCTCGACACGATGTCCGGCGATCCCAGCCCCTGGAACCCCAACGCGAATGCACGGCTCAACCGACTCCTCGTGAGCGGGGGCATGGTCTACGCGGGAGGTTACTTCACGAGCATCGGTGGAGCGGAGCGAAGCCGGATCGCCGCCCTGGACCCCGCGAGCGGAACAGCCACGGCATGGGATCCGAACGCCAGCGACGGGGTCTTCGCCTTCGCCGCGGACGGAGGCACGATCTACGTCGGAGGGGGTT
>Ga0335082_10007226_pt1 | contig 12076 bp, 12 predicted proteins | sample Lox_Sample_41_FD_206718 | JGI IMG/M metagenome (GOLD analysis project Ga0335082, IMG submission 206718) | Soil microbial communities from Loxahatchee National Wildlife Refuge, Florida, United States - Lox_Sample_4.1 | ecosystem: Environmental > Terrestrial > Soil > Wetlands | place: USA...
CTGGCCCGCCACTCTCGCGTTCGGGGCCAGATCGCCGGAAACCCGCATCTTCGCCGGAAACCCGGATCTTCGCCGGAAACCCGGATCTTCGCCGGAACCCCGATCTTCGCCGGAACCCCGGATCTTCGCCGGAACCCCGATCTTCGCCGGAACCCCGATCTTCGCTGGAACCCCGATCTTCGCTGGAACCCCCTACTTGCCGGGGCTGCGTACCGAAGATTCGCCGGAAGAATCGTCGCGACGGATCCCGGGGCCAACGAGCCCGGCTCGGGGTCGACGTGATGAGATGCACCCCGTGGGGTCACGGGTCCTGGTGATCGGCGCGGCCGGCGTGCTCGGCCGGGCGATCGCGGACCAGTTCGCCGCCGCCGACTTCTCCGTCCGACGGGGTGTCCGGCGAGCAACGGGCGCCGCCGACGTCGCCCTCGACCTCGACCGCCCCGAGACCGTCGACGCGCCGGTCGCCGACGCCGCCCTCGTCGTCAACACCGTGCCGCATCCCGACGGTGCCGCCGAACGAGCCGCGCTCCGCCACGGCGTACTGCTGTTGAACGTCTCGAGCCTCACGCGCGCGCGTGCATCCGCCCTCGTCGGGCCAAACCCACGCGGGCAAGTCGTCGTGCACGGCGGGCTGGTTCCCGGCGTCTCCAGCCTGGTCGCCCGCGAGCTCGTCGATCGGCATCCTGACGCCGACGGGATCGGGATCGGGATGATGTTCTCGAGCCGCGGCGTGAGCGGGCCGACGGGCGCGACCTTCGCCTTCGATGCCCTGGCGGACCGAGCCCACCATCGCACCCGACGTCTCGACGTCGGCGCCTTGGGCACGAGGAGCGCGTTCGAGGTGCTCCCTGACGAGCGGGGCTGGCTCGGCGCAATCGCGACCGGTCGCGCCGTGCACACGTACGTGTCGTTCGCGGAACGATCGCTGCATTCCTTGTTGCTCACCTGCAACGCCGCGCACGCGATGCGGCTGCTACCGCGCCGCGCGTTTACGCGTGCACGCGGCCGGCGCCCGCTCACGAACGAGCCCATCGTCGAATGGATCGGCGTCGAACGGAACTCGCGCCTCCTCGCGAGCGCGCGCATCGAATGCGAAGGCGACTACCGGGCAACCGCCGACGCGGTCCTCGCCCAAGCGCGCGCTCCTCGCGCAACGCGGGCACGGCGCCACCTGGACGGGCGTACGCACGATCGAAGAGGCCCTGGCCCTCGACGACATCCGCGCCGATCTCGCACGCGCCGGCATTCGCATCGACGCGAACCGATAGAACCTTCAGAGCAGGAGCACCGGGATCTCGGCGCCGGCCTCGACGCCCTCACCGTCGGCAATCAGCGCGAGGCCGTTCGCGGCGGCCATGCCCGAAAGCACGTTGCTCGCCTGCACTCCCGCTCGCTCGCAGACGTACCGGCCTCCGTCGACGGTCACCCGCACGCGATCGAGGTGCAGCTTGCCGTCGGGTGCACGGCGAAAGGCCGACGCCGCCACCGCGAGCACCGGCTCGGGCAGCACGTCGGCGTGCCCCGCGAGCTTCCGCAGCGCGGGTCGCGCGAACAGCTCGAAGCTCACGCGCGACGACACGGGGTTCCCGGGCAGCCCGAACGCCGGAGCCGCACCGAGCATCGCGAACGCGAGCGGCTTCGCCGGTTTGATCGCCACTTGCGCCCACATCGACGTGCCGCCGCGCTGCTTCGCCACCCGCTCGAGCACGAGCTTCACGAAGTCGTAGTCGCCGACGGAGACGGCGCCGCTCGTCAGCAGCGCGTCCCCCGTGTCGGCCGCGCGCTCGACGGCCGCGGTGATCGCGGCTTCGTCGTCGCGCGCGATGCCGCCGTCGATCGGCTCACACCCGACCGCGGCGAGCAGCGCGAGCAGCATCGGCCGGTTCGAGTCGCGGATCTGGCCCGGCTCCAGCGGCCCGCGCGCCACCAGCTCGTCGCCGGTCGACACCACCACGACCCGCGGCCGGGGGAAGCACAACACCTCGCGCACGTCGAGGCTCGCCAGCACGCCGATATGCGCGGGCGTGAGGACCGTGCCGCGCGCGAACACCGTGTCGCCGGTGCGCACGTCGCCGCCGGCGGCGCGTACATGCTCGCCGAGCCGCGCGACGTCGACCTCCACCGTGTCGCCGTCGGCGCGCGTCCGCTCGACCATCACCACCGCGTCGGCGCCCGGCGGCATCGGTGCTCCCGTCATGATCCGGATCGCCTCGCCCGGGCCGACGGCCGTGGTCGGCGCGCGTCCCGCCGGCAGCTCGCCCACGACGCGCAACCGGCCCGGTGTATCGGCGGCGCGCACCGCGTAACCGTCCATACCAGTGTTCGCGAAGGGCGGGACGGGCTCACCGGCAACGACATCGGTCGCGAGCACGAGACCGCTCGTCTCGGCGACCGGGATCGGTCGTGGCGTGAGCACGACGACGGCGTCGAGGATGCGAGCCTGCGCGTCGGCGAGCGAGATCACTGCACGTCTCTATACGAGCCCGCGCCGCTGGACCAGCTCACGCAGGAACTCGGCGAACGCGGGCCCGAGGTCGGGGCGCGCGAGCGCGAGCTCGACGTTGGCGCGCAGGAAATCGAGCTTCTGACCGACGTCGTAACGGCCCTCGCGGCACTCGTACCCGAACACCGCCTCGCGCTGGAGCAACATCGCAACCGCATCGGTGAGTTGGAGCTCGCCGGCGCGGCCGGGCGCGATCTGGTCGAGCATCTGGAAGATGAGCGGCGTGAACACGTAACGCCCGATGATCGCGAGGTTCGACGGTGCTTCGTTGCGCGGTGGCTTCTCCACTACGCCTGCGATCTCGATCAGCCCTTCGCCGGGCGACGAGTCGGACGCGGGCTGCACGCATCCGTACGACGAGATCTCCTCGGGCGAGACTTCCGACAGCGCTATGCACGAGCAGTGATGCCGCTCGTGCACGTCGAGCATCGAGCGCAAGAGCGCGCCGTCGTCGACCATGATGTCGTCGGCGAGCAACACCGCGAACGGTTCGTTGCCGACGTGATGGCGCGCGACCGATACCGCGTGACCCAATCCGAGCGGATCCCGCTGGCGCACGTAGTGGATGTCGGCGAGATCCGACGTGAACTGCACTTCCTTCAGCAGCTCGTGCTTGCCGGTGGTTTCGAGGAAGTGCTCGAGCTCGTAGTTGCGGTCGAAGTGATCCTCGATCGCGCGCTTGTTCCGACCGGTGATGATCAAGATGTCGGTGAGGCCCGCTTGCACGGCCTCCTCGACGACGTACTGGATCGCCGGCTTGTCGACGACCGGCAACATCTCCTTCGGCGAGCTCTTCGTGGCCGGCAGGAATCTTGTGCCAAGACCGGCGGCGGGGATGACCGCCTTGCGAATGCGTTCCAATGCACCGTGTCCTTAGCTAGTCGACGACGAGCCGAGGTCGATCTCCTGGCGGTGCAACAGTCGGCGAATGTTGCCCGCATGCCGCGCCACGACGAGTACGGCGAGCGCGCTGACGGCGATCACTTCCCACGTCGCGTACCCGAAGGCGAACACCGCGATGGGGAACAGCACCGTGCACAGCAACGACGCTAGCGACGCCTTGTGCAGCACACGCGCGATGACGACCCACACGACCGCGAGGCCGACGACGATCAACGGGTACAGCACGATGAGCGCGCCGGCGGCCGCGGCGACGCCTTTGCCGCCCTTGCGGAACAGCGGGTAGGTGTGACCGACGATGGCCGCGGCGCCGAGCACGTACGCGCCGGCGCGGCCGCCGACCGCGAGGCCGATGCCGGCCGCGAGCGCGCCCTTCGAGAAATCGAGGATGAGCACGAGCAGACCCCAGCGCCAGCCGAGCAACCGGGCCACGTTCGAAGTGCCCGGATTGCCCGAGCCCTCGGTCATGATGTCGCGGCCCCGAGCCCGGGCGACGAGCAGCGCGCTCGGGAAGGTGCCGAGCAGCCAGGCGACGGGGACGAGCAGCACGATCGGCAGCATCGTTCATCATTCTGCCGCGTCGTGAAACGGCCGGCGGCCACGACGCGGTACGATTAGCACTCACAGCCGTCGAGTGCCAAGGGCAGACAGGTGGCCCGAACCGGCCGCTCGGACGGCCCGAGGAGCAGAGCAACCATGCCGACGTACGACTACCGCTGTGCGAAATGCGGCGAAGTCTTCGAGGTGTACCAGTCGTTCTCGGACGCGCCGCTCACCAAGCACAAGGGCTGCGGCGGCAAGCTGTCGAAGGTGATGTCGGCCGCGGGCATCGTGCTCAAGGGCTCGGGCTTCTACAAGACCGACAACCGCAGCTCACAGAAGAAGGGCGCGACGAAGGAGAAGTCGACCGAGACCGCGGCGTCCTCCTCGAAGTCGGAACCGAAGGCGGAGTCGAAGTCGGAATCGTCGGGTTCGACGGGCGGGTCCGAGGCCAAGAGCGCGTGACCCACCGGCGCGTATCCTTGCGCGCCCATGCAGGCTGACAGCACGGCAGACATCGGCATCTTCGGCGGCTCGGGCTTCTACACCTTCGGCGAAGACGCCCAAGAGGTCGACGTCTACACCCCGTTCGGCGCGCCGAGCGCGCCCGTCACGATCTCGACCGTGGGCGGACGCCGGGTGGCGTTCATTCCGCGCCACGGCCGCGATCATCAGTACGCGCCGGCGAAGGTGCCCGCCCGGGCGAACCTCTGGGCGATGCGCACGCTCGGCGTGACACAGGTCATCGGGCCGTGCGCCGCGGGTTCGCTGTCGTCCGACGTGCATCCCGGCGAATTCGTGGTGCTCGACCAGCTCGTCGACCGCACATGGGGCCGGCCCGACACGTTCTACGACGCGGGCGACGCGCACCACGTGTCGTACGCCGACCCGTATTGCCCGGTGGTCGCAGGCGCCGCGGTCGCGGCGGGCGAACGCGCGGGCGTGCGGATGCATCCGAGGGGCACGGTGGTGGTGATTCCGGGTCCGCGCTTTTCGACGCGCGCCGAATCGCGCTGGTACCGCGCGCAGGGCTGGCACGTGGTAAACATGACGCAGTATCCGGAGGCGTATCTCGCGCGCGAGCTCGGAATGCACTACGCGGGAATCGCGCTCGTGACCGATTACGACACCGGAGTCGTTGACGATCCGGGCATCGAGCCCGTCACGCAAGAGCAGGTGTTCGCGTTCTTCGAAGAGAACTTGCACCGCGTGCGCCAGTTGCTCGACGAGCTGATCCCGGGGCTCGGCGACGAGCCGAGGGGATGTTCGTGCAAGGAAGCGATCGGGCCGCTGCACAAGCACGGCGGTTGACCCCCGCCCCGTGAGAAAAGGTGCCCCGGCCCGCCGGTCCGGGCGGGCGATGACCGACGGGCCAGGGACTCATCCGACGCCGGAGCGTCGGGGCCGGGGGGAGCCGACCGTCGTGATACCTACAACGAGTACCACACGGCAACGATTCCCAAACATCGCCCCCTTTCCCAGCGCCCGCACGGCGACTACGGTTGCAATTCGTCGCGACGAATCGTTGAACGAATCTTCACAACGGTTCCTGCGGTTCGTGCGACAACTTCTCCCGATTCTTCCCCTTCGTCCGGTCGCGCGCGCCGAAGGGAACACCGATGCACCGATCGCCGCGGGTCGTGGTCGCATGGATCGCGGCCGCAGTCGTCGCGCTGGTGACTGTGCGCATCGTCGCGTCCGATCTCGGCACGTTGCAGCGACGCGCGCACAGCCTCGGCGCCGACGTCCGGGCGATCGTCGCGACGCGCGACCTCGCGCTCGGCACGACGATCCGTCCGGACGACGTTCGCGTCGTCGTCCGCCCGTCGTCCACTGTCGCGGTTGACGCCGTGCACGACGCGCGCGACGCGGTCGGTCGCGTGGTCGCAGCCGATGTCCTCGCCGGCGACGTCGTGCGCGCCCGCGCCCTCGCGACTCCGGCCGGCGCGGGGCTCGACGGCGTCATCGGGACCGGCCGGCGGGGCGTCCATGTGGTTGCGAAGGACGGGTTCCGTCCGCCGCTCGGGGCCGTCGTCGACGTGCTGGCCACGTTCGACCCGTCGACCGTCACCGTCGACGGGGCCGCGCCCGCTCAGGCGATCGTGGTGGCGCGCGGTGCGCGCGTGCTCGCCGTCGACAGTGAGACCGGCACCGACGGTGCACCGGCGTCGGGCGTGACATTGCTCGTGACCGAAGCCGAGGCCGACGCCGTCGCCTACGCCGCGACGATCGGCGAGGTCACGCTGGCCCTCGCCCCGCCCGGCTCCGCATGCTGCCGCTAAGTTCGTCGCGTGACGATCAGCACGGTGATCTTCGATTTCGGGGGCGTGATCTCGAGCCCGCTGTTCGTCGGCATCGGCGCGTTCGAAGCAGCCGAGGGCTACCGCAAGGGCTCGCTGCTCGAGCTGCTGTTCGGCGAGACGCACTACATCGGCGTCGAGGGCCGCGCGATCGCCGAGGCGATGGCCGCCGATCCCGACGAGATCGAAGAAGAGGGCGAAATCACCGACGAACCCGACTGGCACCTGCTCGAGAAGGGCCAGATCGACATCGGCACCTACTTCGAGCGGATGGAAGCCAAAGCTCCGGAAGTACTCGGCCGCCCGCTCGACATGGACGCGTACGGTCGCTTCTGGCGCACGACTGCGCCCGGAGTGCACTGGAGTGTCGTGCACAAGATGCGCGAGCTGCGCGCGCGGGGACTGCGCATCGGGTTGTTGACGAACAACGTGAAGGAGTTCGGCGACAACTGGCGCGCGATGTTCCCCATCGACGAGCTGTGCGAAGTCGTCGTCGACTCGAGTCACGTCGGCATGCGCAAGCCCGAGCGCGAGATCTACGCCCTCACGTGCGAACGGCTCGGGATCAAACCCGCGGAAGCCGTGTTCGTCGACGACAACGCCGACAACGTGAAGGCCGCGGCCGAGTACGGCATGGAGACCGTGCACTTCGTCGAGCCGGAGCGCGCCCTCACCGAGCTCGAAGCGATCCTCTCGCGGCGGGGAACTACGCCGACGCCTTGATGTGGTTGCCGATCTGCGCGGGCGTGCACTGCACGGCCGGATAGGTCGGGATGGTCGGCAGCGTCACCGGCTGCTGCTTGGCCGAGAAGTCGAGGAGCCGCGCCAGGTTGTTCGCGTACTTGTCGCGCGTCGTCATCGGCGGCAGGTTCCAGCGCCACTCGATCATGCTCAGGATCGAACAATGCTCGTAGGGACCGGAATGTGCGACGCGCGCCGGCGCCAACGGGCCACCGACGATGCACGGCACGCGGAACCCGAGCCGCTTGAAGTCGGGGCCGGGCAGCGGGTTGTCGTCGCGGCACCGCGGCGGCACCACATGATCGTAGAAGCCGCCGTGCTCGTCGAACGTCAGGACGAACACGATGCGATCCCACTGTGGGCTCTGCGCGAGCGCGTTGTAGACCTGCGCGATCCAGTTCTCGCCGCGGCGCATGTCGCCGTACGGATGGTCGTCGGTCGCGGTGCCGGTGGTCTCGGCGATGGAATCGAGGTCGGGATCGAGGAACGCGACGTGTGGGAGGGTGCCGGCCTTCGCTGCCGCGAAGAAGTCGGCGTGCGTGCGTGTGATCGCGTCGTACTTCTTGCTCGCGTACGCGTAGCTCTGCGGCTCCGCGCCCGCGTAATAGAGGCCACTCACGTTCGCGGCCTGCAGACGGTCGAAGATGCTGAGCTGCACGTTGCTCGGCCGCTGACCTTGCCCGTTCATGATGCCGTCGAACTCGAGATAATCGGTCGTGGCGCTCCACGCGTACATGCGGTTCGGTCCGGTCGGGCCGAGCACCGAGCAGTGATAGTTGTCGGCCACCGTGTGGCCTTGCGCGAGCGCCGCGGTGACCGGGAGATCGGTGCCCGTGTAGTAGCCGATCGGGAACGTGTCGCCGACCGGCTGGGTGCGCAGGAAACCGTCGCATGCGCCGCCGTTGTACTGCTTGGCGACCGACTGCCAATCGTGCTTCGGATCGAGCGAGCCGCAATTCTGGAAGTCGGTCAGGTGGTGCGTGGCGTGCATCGCTCCGCGCGCGTCCGGGTACGAGAGGCCGGCCTGCTTGCCGTTCGCGCCCGGCAGCCAGCCGAGCATGTGGTTGAAGCTGCGGTTCTCCATCATCAACGACACGACGGTGTCGAACGGCGCGTCGCTCCCGGCCGGAAGGGCCGCGGCTGTGCTCGTCTCGGCCGAGACCGCGCTCGCCGGCGGCGACGACTTCTTCGACGACGAGCACGCGGCGGCCACGAGGCCGAGCGCACCCGCGCCCGCGAGTCCGAGAAACGCTCGCCGGTCGTATGGCTCGCCCACGAGCGTGACCCTAACTGTCGTCACGAACCTGCGCCACGCGCAGGACGGTGACGACAGTTCGGAGGTCGAGCGAGGTCAGGCGCCGCTCAGCGTCATCTCACCGATGCACAACGTCATTCCCGCGACCGCGCCGGGCAGGAACGTGAGATCGTTGCCGATGTCGGTGATGTCGAGCAGCATCCGTTGCAGCGTCGACGCGATCGTCACCTCGCGCACGGGCGCACCGAGCGTGCCGTCGTGCACGAGCAAGCCCTCGGCGCCGACGGAGAAGTCGCCGCTGATCGCGTTCGTACCCGAGTGCAGGCCACTCACCGATTGCACGTAGAGCGCGTCGCCCGCGTCGCGCAGGATCTCCTCGGGCGACTTCGGCCCGGGCTCGAGCCGCAAGGCGCGCACGCCGACGCCCGGCGTCGAGCCGAGCCCGCGCGTCGCACTCGCGGTCGTGCCGACGCCCGAGCGCCGGCCCGTGTAGACGTTGTGCAGGAAACCTTGCAACACGCCGTCGACGATCAGCGGATTACGCCGAGTCGGCACGCCGTCGCCGTCGAACTCGGACGCGCCCAATGCGCGCGGATCGGTGGGGTCGTCGAGCAGCTGGACGTGCGGGGCACCCACCGACTCGCCGGCGCGACCCATGAACAACGAGCGACCTTTCAGCATCGACTCGCCGTTGAACGCACTCGACAGCACACCGAGGACCGCGCGCGTGACGAGCGGATCGAGAACGACGCGCACCCGGCGCGACGGCACGGGTTTCGCGCCGAGCAGTCGGCACGCGCGCGTCGCCGCGTCGCGCGGGATCTTCTCGAGGTCGAGGTCGGCCAGCGTCCGGCCGGCCTCGAACCCGTACCCGGTCTGCGTGCCCGAGCCGTCGTCGGCGATCGCGACCGCCGACGCACTGCACATCGTGCGCCGCGTTTGCGCGGTGATACCGAGCGAGTTCGCAAGCGCGGCCTCGGTGAGCGCGTCGCCGTAACTCGCCGATTCGACATTGCGGATACGCGAGTCCGCAGCTTTCGTCGCGCGCTCGAGGTCGAGCGCGAGCGCGACCTTGTGCTCGGTGGGCACGTCGGCGAGCTCGGCGCGCCACAGGTCGAGCTGCGGCGGTTTCACGCCGTCCGCGTCAGCGGGCGACGCGAGCCCGTAGAACTCGTCGGGTTCGCCGAACTGCGCGTTGTCGCGCGCCTCGTGCACCGTTTCTCTGATCACGTCGTCGTCGAGCGATCCGGCCCACGCCAGCCCTTGGCGATGATCGACGATCACGCGCACCCCGATGCCCGCGGTGCTCGCGGTCGTGAGCGACTCCACCTCGCCGCCGAATACCTCGACTTCGGTCTCGCGCGAGCGCACCACATACGCCTCGAGCTGCTCGCCCGGACGCGCGTCGGCGGCGATGCGACTCGCGATCTCGAGCAGATCGTCGCTCACGCGGCCGTCCCGCCCACGGTCATCTCGCGTACGAGCACCGTCGGCTGCCCCGACGACACCGGCACGCTCTGCCCCTGTTTGCCGCACATACCCGTCCACGTGTCGAAGTCGTTGCCGACCGCGTCGACCATGCGGAGCGTCTCGGGGCCGTTGCCGATGAGCTGCGCGGCGCGGATCGGGCGCGTGATCTCACCCTTTTCGATGAGGTAGCCCTCGGTGACGCCGAACACGAAATCGCCCGTGGCCGGATCGACCTGGCCGCCGCCGAGCTGCACGCAGTAGATGCCGAAGTCGACGCTGCGGATGATCTCGCCGGGATCGCTCTCGCCTTCGAGCAGGAACGTGTTCGTCATGCGCGGCATCGGCAGGTTGCGATACGACTCGCGGCGACCGTTGCCGCTCGGTGCGCGCTGCGCCTTGCGCGCGCGCACGACGTCCCACATGTAGTCGGTGAGCATGCCGTCTTCGATCAGCACGTTGCGTTGCGCGGGATGTCCCTCGTCGTCGATCGCGAGCGTCCCCCATTCGCGGCCGTACGCGCCGTCGTCGACGATCGTGACGAGCGGCGACGCGACGGCTTGGCCGATCTGGTCCTTGAACACCGACGCGTCCTTCATGATGTGGTCGGCTTCGAGCCCGTGCCCGCACGCTTCGTGAAACAGCACGCCGCCCGCGCCGCGCTTCAACACGACGGGGAAGCGGCCCGACGGTGCGGGCACCGCGTCGAGCAGCGTGAGCGCCCGCCGGGCTGCGGTCTCGCCGACCTTCTCGGGGTCGATCTCGTCGAAGAGCTCGAAGCCCATCGTGCGGCCGGGCGCCTCGTGGCCGGTTTGCATGCCGGTGTCGCCGGTCGCGACGCACTGCACCACGATGCGCGTGCGCACGACGTCGTCGGTTGCGAACAAGCCGTCGGAGTTCGCGACAAGGATTCGTCGGCGCGCGTCCGCGTACGAGGCGGTGACCGACGTGATCGCGTTGCCCGCGGCGCGCGCCGCGGCATCAGCGCGCGCGAGCAGCTCGACCTTGCTCCTCTTCTCGACCTGTTCGGGCGGGACGACCGTCGATGCCAGCGCGTGCTCATCGCGCCCGCTCACATCCGCAACGGTGACCGTTCCGCCGCGCCCGGCCGCGGCCGCGGCCGCGGCGTCGGCCGCGCGCTGCAAACCCTCGGGTGTGAGATCGGCCGTGTGTGCGAAGCCGGTGGTGTCGCCGCGCACGACGCGCAATCCCGCACCGCGATCGCGACCCGACACCAGCTCCTCCACCCGGCCGTCGTCGAAGCGTCCGCTCGACGACCGGCGGTCTTCGACGAAGACTTCGGCGAAATCACCGCCGTTGCGCAACGCATGAGCGAGCGTCGCGTGCACCACATCGTGGTCGATCATCAGATCCTCGCAAGCTTCGGGCCGGGCCGTTCGCACCGACATGCTTCGGCGGCGTGGGCCTGCCTATCGTAAGCGCATGTCGCTCGCCCCCGGTCTCAGTGCCTCGGTGTCGTTGCTCGTCGACGCGGCCGACACCGCCGAGGCGATGCGGTCGGGCGACGTACCGGTGCTGGCCACGCCCCGGGTCATCGCTCTCGCCGAGGAGGCGAGCATCGCCGCAGTGCAGGACGCGCTCGAACCGGGCCTGACGACTGTCGGGTACGAGGTTCAGCTCGCGCACCTCGCGCCCACACCGATCGGCTCGAAGGTGACCGCGGAGGCGACGCTCGAGAGCATCGAAGGCCGGCGCCTCACGTTTCGCGTCTCGGTGAACGACGGACGCGGCCTCGTCGCGGCCGGACGGATCACCCGCGTTGTGGTGGTGCGTGACCGCTTCATCGAACGCGCGCAAGCGGAGTCCTGAGCCATGAGCGACGTCCTGCTCGTCGAACGGTACGACGCGCACGCAGTGCTGACGTTGAACCGGCCCGACAAGCGCAACGCGCTGTCGGTCGAGCTGCGCGACGCCGTCGCCGACGCGCTCGACGCACTCGCAACCGACGAGCAGGTGAAGTGCGTGGTGATCACCGGCGCGGGCACGGTGTTCTGCGCGGGCTTCGATCTCAAGGAATTCGACCGGGCCGCGACGGACGATGCATTCAGCCGCGCGCTCTGGGCGTCGAGCGACCGCTACCACGACACGGTGCTGCGCTTTCCGTTGCCGACGATCGCGTCGATCAACGGCGCCGCGCTCGCGGGCGGCTTCGACCTCGCGATCCTGTGCGATCTGCGGATCGCGGCCGACACCGCTCGGTTCGCCCATCCGGAACGCACGTTTGGTGACGTCGTGTACGGGCCGCTGCATGATCTCGTCGGCGGTGCGGTCGCGCGCGACCTCACGATCGGCGGGCGCGAGATGAACGCGTCGGAGGCGCTCGCCGTGCATCTTGTGAACGAAGTCGTG
>Ga0335082_10007227_pt1 | contig 12076 bp, 12 predicted proteins | sample Lox_Sample_41_FD_206718 | JGI IMG/M metagenome (GOLD analysis project Ga0335082, IMG submission 206718) | Soil microbial communities from Loxahatchee National Wildlife Refuge, Florida, United States - Lox_Sample_4.1 | ecosystem: Environmental > Terrestrial > Soil > Wetlands | place: USA...
GTTCGAGTGATCGAGGGCGTCGAAATCTCCGATGGCGACGCCGGCCGAACCGGCGCCCATGAAGCCATTGAGTGGCTTGTCGAAGAAAACCGTTGCAGCGGGAATCGTGACCTGGTGCGTTAGATTACGACCGAGGGTGCCGCCGGCGGTCGTGGGATCGTACGGCTCTCCGATTCGCGAGAGCAGAAGGAGGCGCGTGTTGTTGAGGGTCCAGGAAGCCAGAAACACGATGCCGGCGGGCTGCAGGATTTCTTCGCCGTTTGAATCGGTATAGCGGACGCCGGTAGCGTTGCGTCCTTCGACCTCGATCCGCCGGACCCAGGCGCCGGTGCGCAACTCGAAGTTGCTGCGATGGGCGAGAACCGGCATCAGCGTGTTGGTGGGTTGGGCTTTCGCGCCGATCATGCAGCCGAAGCGCTCGCAGTAACCGCAGTAGGAGCAGCCGGCGCGCGCAATGCCATCGGGATTTGTATACGCCACGCTGGTGGTAGCGGCAGGCAGGGGAAACGGATGATAGCCGAGCGAGTGCGCGGCATCGCGGAAAAGCGCCGCCAGGTGCGGCATTTTCATGGGCGGCGTAGGATACTCGGACCGGCGCTCACCTTCGAAAATATTGCCGCCGTCGATCTTGCGGCCGTTCAGGTTGCCGGCTTTCCCGGAAATTCCCATCAGGCGCTCGGCGCGTTCGTAGTAGGGCTCGAGCTCGTCGTAGCTAAGGGGCCAGTCGCGCACCGCACTGTCATCGGGAAGCCGGTTCCGGCCGTATTTTTCGACGATCTGCGACAGACGGCGGAAATCGTGCGGGTAGTAGCGATACGAGATACCGCTCCAGTGCTCGCCCGAGCCGCCCACGCCGGTGCCGGGGAGGAACGACCCGTACTGGCGGATGGGCAGGGCGCGGTCGCGCGGAGAATGGCGGAGCGTGACCGTCTCATCGCGGATGGGCTGCATCATGCGGAGGCGGACGGCGTAGTCGAGCTCGTCCATGTTGTCGAAATAATCGCGCGTCTTGCGCGGGCCGCCGCGCTCCAGCACCAGGATCTTCAGACCCGTGCGAGTGGCCAGTTCCTTGGCCATGGTCAAGCCGGTCCAGCCGCCGCCGATGATGGCGACATCGACCGGCGGAAGTTTCTTCACGACTCAATATCCTCGCTAGGCGGGACGGGGCGGCCGAGGACTTGCGCGAGGCTCGTGGGTTTGGGACGGAAAGGCTCGCCGTAATGATGATCGACGTCGTCCGAGTAGCTCATGCGCGGGCCGGGAAAGCCGAGGAGCTGCCAGCCGATGAGATCGCGGTTGCCGCCATGCATAGGGTCCGAGAACATGCCTTCGATGGTATGGGTGCGAAGAAGGGCAAAGAAGGGAGTGTGCTCGATCTGCTTCAGCCGGGCATCTTGGCCGGCAGCACTGAGGAGGTGGAATCCCTGGAGCCCGGCGATGCCGGCGCGATAGATTTCGCGCGGCGTTTCTTTGCCCTGCCAGCCTTGCTCGGGAACGCCGGATTCAAACGGCGGCTGGGTGTAGCGGTAGTGGTCGCGGCCATACGCGGAGGCGAGCTGGCGGTCGATGTAGATAACTACGCCAGCTTCGTTAGCGCCGGGGCCGGATTCATCGCTGGGGAAGATGCGGGCTGCCGCGGCGGCGACGGTGAGGGTTTCGTCTTCAGTGAAGAAGCGGAGTGGAACTTTGATCTTGCCGGCTTGCGCGTGGACGCGGGAGGGTTTGCGGTCCAGGGTGTAGACGAGCAGGCCGCCGAGAGTCGTGGCGGAAAGCGTGAGGAAATGGCGGCGCTGGCGGCGCATGGAGAGAGCCATTGTAGTCCGCGGGAGTGTGGCGCTGCGCTATATTGCTCCTGTCTTAACGCGCGACGATCAGCAGAGACCCCACGACTTCAAGCAAGAAAAAACCCAGGGCGTAGGTGAATATGGCACGGACGAGCGAAGACATGCCGCGCTTGGAGAATCGATCGGCAACGCGGCTGAGTACGAATGCTATGCCGAAGCACAAAGGAATCGCCGCGGGGCTGGCCGGAAACACCACCATCTGTCCTACAGAATATACCGGCTCAGGTCCTGGTCTTTAACGATGTCGGCCAGCTGTTTGCGAACGTAGGCGGCGTCGACCTTCACGGTTTTCTTTTTCAGGTCGGGGCCGGCGAAGGAAATTTCTTCAAGCACCTTCTCCATGATGGTGTGGAGGCGGCGCGCGCCGATATTCTCCGAGCTCTGGTTCACTTGCGCGGCAAAGCGGGCGACCTCTTCGAGCGCATCATCGGTCAGCACCAGCTTGATGCCCTCGGTTTCAAGCAAAGCTTCGTACTGTTTCGTGAGCGCGTTCTTAGGCTCTTTGAGGATGCGAATGAAATCCTCGATGGAGAGCGATTTCAGCTCCACGCGAATGGGAAACCGGCCCTGCAGCTCAGGGATCATGTCGCTGGGCTTGGAAACGTGGAATGCGCCTGCGGCGACGAACAGAATGTGGTCGGTGCGCACGAAGCCGTGGCGCGTGTTGACCGTGGTGCCTTCGACGATGGGCAGGATATCGCGCTGCACGCCCTCGCGGCTGACATCGGGGCCGTGGCCGGTCTCGCGGCCGGCAATCTTGTCGATCTCATCCAGGAAAATAATGCCGCTTGATTCCACGCGCTCCAGAGCAATGCGCGTGACCTGATCCATATCGATGAGTTTCTGCTCTTCTTCCTGCACCAGGTAGTCGGCCGCTTCGCTGACGCGCATCTTGCGGCTGCGGCTGCGCTGGCCAAATATTCCGGGCAGAACGTCTTTGAGGTTGATGCCCATTTCCTCGACGCCCGCGGAGGTGGCGACCTCGAGCGTTGGGCCGCGCTCTTTTACTTCCAGCTCGACGATGCGGTCGTCCAGCTTGCCATCGCGCAGGCGCTCGCGCAGCTTTTCGCGGGTCCTCTCGGAGCTTTCGCTGGCCTCGGGCTGGGGAGGCATGAGCAAATCGAGCAGACGCTCTTCGGCGTTGGCTTCGGCGCGGTCGGCGACTTCTTCGAGGCGTTCCTCGCGCACCATATCGATGGAGATATCCACCAGATCGCGGATCATCGATTCCACATCGCGTCCCACGTATCCGACTTCGGTGAACTTGCTGGCTTCAACTTTCAGAAATGGCGAATTGGAGAGTTTCGCGAGGCGGCGGGCGATCTCCGTTTTTCCGACGCCGGTGGGCCCAATCATCAGAATGTTCTTGGGCATGACTTCTTCCGCCATTTCGGGCGCCAGTTTCTGGCGGCGAATGCGGTTGCGCAGGGCGATGGCGACGGCGCGCTTGGCGTCGGCCTGTCCGATGACGTGTTTATCCAGTTCGCGAACGATCTCGCGCGGCGTCAGCTCGTCAAGTATAGGCTCGGAATCGACCGACTGGGTGGGGAGGTAAATCACCATGGCTAGCCTAACTCCTCGTAGGTGATGTTGTCGTTGGTGTAGATGCAGATTTTGGCAGCGATCTGCATGGCTTGTTCCACGACGTGCTTGGCAGAGAGCTTGGTATTGCGCAGCAGCGCGGTGGCGGCGGCGAGCGCGAAAGGCCCGCCGGAGCCGATGGCGGCGACAGGCTCATCGGGCTCGATCACGTCGCCGGTGCCGCTGACCAGATACATGCTTTCCTTGTCGGCGACAAGCAGCAAGGCTTCCAGATGGCGCAGGGCTTTGTCGGTCCTCCAGTCCTTCGCGAGCTCTACAACGGAGCGGGAGAGGTTGCCGTTGAACTGCTCGAGCTTGCCTTCAAAACGCGCGAACAGAGAGAACGCGTCGGCGGTCGAGCCGGCGAATCCGGCTATGATTTTGTCGTTGTAGAGGCGGCGAAGTTTCTTGGCAGTGCCTTTCAGCACTTCCTGGCCGTGCGTCACCTGGCCATCGCCCGCCATGACCACTTTGCCGTCACGACGGACGCAGATCACCGTCGTAGAGCGAATGCGTTGTTTCATTTTAGTGTCGTTTTTATTGTGGCACAGGCTCTGAGCGGCAGCGCGCTAGAGGAATCGAACTTCATTGCCTCGAGACACCACGGAATGCTTTTCGAACGCCGCCTGTTTGTCCGGATAATCGGTGCGGAAGTGAGCGCCGCGGCTTTCATGCCGCGCCAGAGCGCAGCGAGCGATTAGAAGCGCGACGGTGTGAACATTACGGAGACAGAACTCTGGTAGACCAGCGTTGGGATTCGGATCCAGACGATCGGTTGCAAGCACTCTGCGGGCTTCCTCCAGTTGGTCACCAGAGCGGATGATGCCGCATTTTCGCCAGGCGAGGCGGCGGATTTGCGCTTCCGTAGTGCAAGGGAACAGCGGCTCCGGCGGCGCGATTGTTGCGGAATGAGCAGAGTGCGCGCCCGCTTCCCGCATGGCGCGGCCGGCACGCGCGCCGAACACCACGCCTTCGAGCAGCGAATTGCTGGCGAGGCGGTTGGCTCCGTGGACGCCTGTGCAGGCAGCTTCGCCCGCGGCGTAGAGGCCGGGCAGACTGGCACGCCCGTCGAGATCAGTGCGAATGCCGCCCATAGCGTAGTGCGCGGCTGGATGGACCGGGGCGGGCTGCTTGCCCAGATCGATGCCGTATCGCAGGCAGGTTTCGTAGACGCGCGGGAACCGCGACCGGATGAAATATCCGCCGCGATGCGTCAGGTCGAGAAATACGTGCGGCTCACCCGTGGCACGCATTTCGGCGACAATGGCGCGCGAGACTATGTCGCGTGGAGCCAGCTCTTCGAGACGATGATAGCGATGCATGAAACGCTCACCGCGCATGTTGACTAAATGGGCGCCCTCGCCACGCAGCGCTTCCGACAGCAGAAAACGCGGCGCTCCTTCGACGTGAAGGGCCGTGGGATGGAACTGGACGAATTCGATATCACTGATCTCGGCTCCGGCGCGCCAGGCCATGGCGACGCCGTCGCCCGTGGCCACATCGGGATTGGTGGTTTCGAGATACACGCGGCCGAGGCCGCCGGTTGCCAGCAGGACCGCACGCGCGAAGATCGAATGGCGTTCGCGCGCCATCTCGTCTAACACCACGGCCCCGCACACCGTACCGTCATCGACTAACAGATCCGTGATGGCCGCATAACTTTGAAAACGAACGTTGGGGAGAGACACGGCCTTCTGATAGAGCGTGCGCGCGATCTCACGGCCTGTGGAATCGCCGTGCGCGTGTAGAATGCGCCTGCGGCTGTGCGCGCCTTCCTGCGTGAAGGCAAGTTTGGCGCCGTCGCGATCGAACTCGGCACCCCATGCGATGAGCTGCTGAATGGCCGCGGGGCCTTCCTCGACCAGAGCGCGAACGGCGCTTTGATCGCACAGTCCGTCGCCGGCGGCGATGGTGTCTTGCTCGTGCAGCTCGACCTCATCGTCGTCGCTAAGCGCGACGGCAATTCCGCCCTGGGCGTACTCCGACGAGGATTCCTGCAGCGTGTCTTTGGCAATGACCAGCACGTCGCCGCCCTCGGCTAGCTCGATAGCCGCACGCAGCCCGGCTACACCAGCGCCAACGACGAGGAAATCCGGATTCATGAGTTATTGCAATGGTAGCATCGGCGCGCAAACTCCCAATCCCAGGACAGGAGACGCCGAGTCTAAGTGCCGCGCTGCAGTAGTTCCGCGAAGCTCGAGCCCGTTAAAGACTGGCCTCCGTCACACACGAACACGCCGCCCGTGATGTACGCCGCGGCGTCAGTCGACAGAAAAAGCGCCAGATCAGCGATTTCGTCTTTGGTAGCGAAACGTCGCAGGGGGATGGAGCCGGCAATTTTGGTGCGGATTTCGCCGGTGGGAGCGAGCCGGCGCATACCTTCGGTATCATCCACCGGCCCAGGCGTCACGATATTCAAACGCACGCCAGCGCCGCCCCATTCGACGGCGAGGGTCTTGATCAGAATATCCACACCCGCCTTGCCCGCGCATACGTGCGCCTGGAGCGGGATGGGGCGGAAGGCGTGAGTGGCCGAGATGGCTACGACCGACGCGCCCGGTTTCCGCAGATGCTCATAGGCTGCGCGGCAGGTGTTGAATGTACCCAGCAGATCGATATCGATCACCGCCTTGAAGCCGTTGGCGGACATGCCAAGCGCGGGGGCGGGAAAATTGCCGGCTGCGCCGCAAAGCAGAATATCGATCTCGCCATACTTCTCCCGTGTCTTGCGGAGAGCTCCGGCAAGGGCTTCGTAATCGCGCACGTCCGCGGCGAACCCAGACGCTTCGCCACCGGCCTGCTGAATGCCGGCGGCGGCCCGATCCAGCTTTTCTTGCGTCCGCCCTACGAGCGCCACTTTCGCACCCTGTTGCGCGAAACGCTCCGCGATGCGCAGGCAGATGCCGCTGCCGCCTCCGGTGACGAAGGCCGCTTTGCCCGCCAGCAGCCCGTCACGGAAAACCGAATTCATGAGCGGGCCTCGGCTTTTTCGGCCGGCGAAAGGCTGCCCAGCAGGCGGACGGCATCGACATCCGCGAGCACGATCAGTCCGTCTTCAATCATCTCCTCCACCGCACGGCTAGCCTGCGCCAGCTTCTCTTCGGTATCGACAACCGAAATGACAATCGGGAGGTCGCGGGATAGGTGTAGGAAACTTTGCTTATGCGTGTGACCCTTGGCGCCATAACCGAGAATGCCGCGTGAAACGGTGGCGCCGGAGATCTCCATCATGCGCGGACGCTTGACGATCGCCTGATAAAGCGGCTCGCCGTGCCACTGGTCAGCCTCGCCGAGAAAAACTTGCATCAGCTTGGCTTTTTCGCGGCGAACGGTGTGCGGGGGCTTGGGCGCGGGTTCCGGCTTGCGATTTGCCGCCTGGATGATGGTGGTGTCCTGCACTTCGATGAGCCCATCGCTGACCATTTCGTGGAGAGTCGGCAGAAGCTCTTCGACTTTTTCGGCCGTTTCGATGAACTCGATGCGGATGGGCAGATGCTCGCTAAGGGCCTCGACTTTGGCGGTGTGCATGACGTGGTGCGCCCCGAACCCAGCCAGGCTGCGCGAGGCGGTGGCTCCAGCTACGCCCTTGTGCATCAGGAACGCCAGGATGGCTTCGTAGACCGGCCCGAGGTGGTGGCGAGTGTCCTCATTAACGTATATGGTGACCTTTTTCGCCGCGCCCTTGGCAAGCATGTGCAGCCCAAAGCCATTGTATAACTTGCTAACGGGCTGCTTCGACTTGCGCGCGAACCGCGGGCTGCGGCACGAGAAAGAACCATATCAGCACTCCGAGCAGGACGAACGCCCCGCCAAAGTACAGTCCGGAAGACCAGCCAAACCAGTGCGCCAGCAACGGTGTCACGGTGGGGGCCAGCATGCCGCCGATGTTGCCTCCAGTGTTGAAGATGGCGCCGCCGGTGCCGGAGTGCTTGCCACTGGCGTCGATTGCCGCGGCCCAATAAGGCGCATCGGTGGCCGACGCAAAGCCGAGCGAAAGGCATAGCAATATCACGGTGGGCACCGTCCCTGAGACGTTGGACCCAATGAAAACCAGAATGGCGCTGATCGCCAGACACGCTACGACGACGATGCGCCGGCCATTGCCCAGCCCGAAGCGGGCCGCCAGGCGGTCAGATGTCCATCCGCCCAACGGCGTCATCAGGATCCACGCGAACCACATCAGCGTCGTGTAGACGGCGCTCTGGTCCATGCCCATTTTGCGGATCTGCCCGAAGTAGTAGTAGAGCCAGAAAAAAAAGATGTACTCGAAGTAATTGACCGTGACGTAGCCAGCGGTGAGCAGCATCAGGTCGCGATTTGTAAGCAGCTCTTTCCAGGGAGTAGGCAAGCGGTTCTGGCGGGTGCCGTGCGCTTGCTTCTCCTCCGGCGGATAATCGCGTACGTACCAATACCAAATGGCGGCCAATGCCGCGCTGCCAGCGCCGGCGAGCCAGAAGGATCCGCGCCATCCATAGTGCTTGTACATCCAGGAGAAAAGCAACGGAGTACAGGCTCCGCCGAATCCGGCGCCGGACGCGATCCAGCCCCAGACGCGCGCCCGTGCGTGCGGCGGGTTCCAATTGGCGCTCATCCGGCCAGCGGCGGGATACATAGGCGACGCACAGATGCCCATCGCGAGACGTATCACCAAGAACGAAGCGACGACGCCGATCAACGTTCCAAGTCCGGGTGAACCGCCCAGCGCCGTGAGAGCCGTGAAGACCGCGGATCCGAACGCCATGACGGCCAGCGACATGCGCGGGCCGGCGACGTCAGTGAACCAGCCGCCGGGGATCATCATGATCGCGTAGCTAAAAAGGTAGGCGGAATACACTGTACCCATCTGCGTTTCGGAAACGGAATATTCCTTGATGATGCCCGGACCGGCGATGGTAATGATGATGCGGTCGATATACGTCATCACGCTGAGCAGGACCATCAGGAAGACGACACCGGCGCGGCGTGGATGAATCATCAAGATGGTCGAACCAGACGGATTTCACGGCCGCGCACGGTGCGCGGCAGGAAGGCACTATATCACAACAGCCTTACTTGGCCGCGGTGATGGATTGAACCTTGATGACTTTGCCGTCCAGCGTACCGGTGACATACACCTTTTGAGCGGCGAACTTCTCCGGAGCCTTCTGGTCGCTCAGTTCGTAAACATCCGTGCCCACGATGAGCGCATACTTCGATCCGTCTTTCACGCACGCGGTGACGCACTTGGCGTCGGGTTTGACGCCCATCATGGCGTGATCCTTGCCGCACATGGCATCGGTAATGACGCCGGTGAAGGTCTTGGGAGCCGCCGAGAGCGCCACAGCCGCCGCGAAAAGAATGCATGTCTTTTTCATAGTTGATTCTGCCAAATTGCCTTTCCGATGAAGAATGGTCCCATCTGTTGGATGTACTGCGATGTCTGCCTGGTTTTGCGCATCGATTGCACGCAAGCGGAGAGCGGGAACAACTCAGAACCTATCAGGCCGATCACGAAATCATTATCATTCTTGTCGAGCCCGAAACAAGCCAGCCGGACATCGCGGGCCAAACCGGCCTCGCCGAACGAGTGGCCGATTTTGCCATGTTCGCGCAGGATCGGCGTCAGCTCTTCGGGCGGGAGAGCGGAAAACGCCCCCGAGCGGCGCAACGGATACCAGACGGCCCATTGCCATGCGGGGTCTGTCACGGCGCGCTTGGGCTTTTCGAACAGCCAATCGTCGAGATCCGGCTCGTGGCCCAGAGCGTACGTACGCCCCAGCATCGAATACTCCAGCTTGGGGGTGAGGGCGGCAAACTCAGGCTTCAGCAGGAACTCGCGCAAGCGGCCGACGAAGAAGTTCGCATCGTCACTCCAGCTCAGCAGCCCGACACCGCGCGGGTCATTGGCGTCCAGGTAAAGCACTCCGGGCAAGCGTTCCGCATCCAGCGCGCGCACGAGAGAGGCAGTATCTTCCGCATCGCCGAAGGCCAACAACTGCATGAACAGCCTGCGATCGGAAGTTTGCGGTACCCCGTTGCGGACGCCGCCTTTTTCGCGGAGGTCCAATGTATCATTCATCGTTCTATCTAACAGTTTGGCACAGGCTTTCGCGCCGCGCGATTTTACACTCCTGACCTTGACAGCCGGAGCCCGGCGCACGTATATTCAACCACGTGGTTGAACATAGCAGTGAAGCGCTCGACCGGGTTTTTTCCGCCGTGGCCGACCCGACGCGGCGCGCGATTCTTGCGGCGCTCGTCCGAAAGCCGGCCACGGTATCTCAGATCGCGGCCCCCTTTCCGGTGTCGTTGAACGCCATCTCGAAACATATTCTCGTGCTGGAGCGCGCGGGACTGGTTCGCCGGGAAGTGGTGGGGCGCGAACATCACTGCCGGTTCGACGCGGCTCCCTTGCGTAGTGCGTCGGTCTGGCTCGATCATTACCGTAAGTTTTGGGACATCCGGCTGGACGCTCTGGAGCGCCACATCGTATCGAAGAGAACGAAGAGGGAACAAGGAACGCATGGCAGACGTGATTGAAGAGACGGACGACAGGCTGGTGATCCGCAAGCTGATCCCCGCGTCGCGCGAGGAAGTGTTCGCGGCCTGGAGCGATCCGGCAAGCATACGGCATTGGATGTGCCCGGGCGACGTGATCATGACCGAAGCGCAGCTCGATTTTCGCGTGGGCGGCTGGTTCCGCATTGTCATGAAGGGCGAACGCGAGGACTATGATCACAGCGGCGCATACCAGGTGATCGAGCCGCCCTCGAAATTGAGCTTCACGTGGATTTCCAAGGGCACCGATCTAAAAACCACGTTGGTCACGGTTGAGCTTTTCGAGCGCGAAGGCGGAACCGAACTGATCTTGACGCATGAACGGTTCCCGTCAGCGGAGCGGGTCGAGCGGCATAAGCGCGGATGGGGACAGATTGCGGACCGTCTCGCGGAACATCTGCGGCAGGACGAAGCCAGTCGCAGCGCACAGGGCGCAAGGAGGGGTTGATCATCATGAAAGGCCCACTGGAGAAGGAGAGCGGGAGTTACCGGCAGGCGCGCGGAGAACTTTTTGAAGCGGAGATTGCGCTGCGCGATCAATGCGAGCGTGTGGCGGCGCTGCGCCGCAAGCTGCCGATCGAAACGGAACTTCAGGATTACGTTTTCGAGGAGGGCCCCCCTGAATTGGAGAAGGACGGGCCGTTCCGCCAGGTTCGCCTCTCTGAATTGTTTGCGGATCCGGCAAAGCCGCTGGTTGTCTATCAGTACATGTACGGAGGCGCGCAAAAGAGGCCATGCCCCATGTGCACGCTTTGGGTAGACGGCTTCAATGGTGTCGCTCATCACCTGCGGCAGCGCGTAAACTTCGCCGTTATCGCCGCGGCAGGCATCGGAGAATTACGCCAGTGGGGCCGGCAGCGCGGCTGGAGTAAACTGCGGCTGGTCTCGAGCGCGGGCTCGACTTTCAAATCGGATCTGCATTTCCAGGACAAAGACGGAAGCCAGCAACCCGGCATCAGCGTTTTCGTCCGCTCACCGGAGGGAGCGGTGATGCACTTCTATTCGTGCAGCGCCACCATGAAGGAGAACGTGAATCGCGGCATCGACCTGCTCTCTCCGGTTTGGAACATTTTCGATTTAACGCCGCAAGGCCGCGGCGATTGGAACGCGAAACTCAACTATGATTGAGTTTTTATCCTGGAGGCCGATTTGTGCAGAAGCATTAAGGTCCTGCGAAAGCCGGGAGCGCCACGAGCGACCGCGGATGAGTTGAACGCCGCCGCGCTGCAGTTCGTTCGGAAGATCAGTGGATTTCGTCATCCGTCGCAAGCCAACCAGACGGCATTCGATCTGGCTGTGGCGGAAGTTGCCGATGCGAGCCGGCGCTTGCTGGATTCGCTGGCAAGTCCCAGGCAATCGCGGACAGCAGGCCAATAGGCTACAGCGTCGCGACAATTAGCGGTGTCGAGGTCGGCGCTTGTGAACCCGCTTCGGGTTCAAGGGTAACGGCAATCGCTCCCGCCGTGGCTACATCCAGAGCACCTTTGCGCAAATACATAGCCGTGCCATCGCTTTCAGACTGGAATAAGCCAGCGGGCGCTGGCGCACCGGCTTTCGGGATAATCCACATCTCGTAGATCTTGCCGGATGGCGCGGGCGTGAGATTGGACGCAAGCAGCAGGACGCCCTGCTTCGGATTCACGAACACCCGGCCGCGCGGCTTGGGTGCATTCTCGCCGAAAACCAGCTGCCTGGCTGCGGGATCGTTCATGAGCGCGAAGGCTTCGGTGAGCCGGCTAAGCTCGGCGGTTTTGGTCTGTGCCTCCTCACGGAGCTGGCTGAGGGCTCGCGCCTGCTCACGCCGCGAAACACCGAGCCACAGAGCCACCACTGCCAAACCCACCAGTGCTACTGCCCAGGGCGCCGCCCAGTTCCAACTCCGCTTGGGCTCGCCCACCATGTTCACTACTTTGGCCCGCAGTCGCGCAGGCGGGTGCGATTCCGGAGCTATCAACGCCAGCGAGGCCATTCGCTCACGCGCTCGCCGCACGCCGTCCACGCATGGATCGTCCTGCCGGCGCAGGTGTACGTCCAACTCCGCGCGTTCTTCGGCTTCAAGCGCCCCCAGCGCGTAGAGTTCGTATTGATCGCGCAGTTCGTCGCAGGTCATGCCG
>Ga0335082_10007229_pt1 | contig 12075 bp, 9 predicted proteins | sample Lox_Sample_41_FD_206718 | JGI IMG/M metagenome (GOLD analysis project Ga0335082, IMG submission 206718) | Soil microbial communities from Loxahatchee National Wildlife Refuge, Florida, United States - Lox_Sample_4.1 | ecosystem: Environmental > Terrestrial > Soil > Wetlands | place: USA: Florida...
GCCCGGGTTCCTGGTGTTCGAGTTCGAGCTGCACAAGCTGGTCTATGTGCTGGCGGGCGTAGGCACGTTCCTTTCGTTCTTCCACCAGGGCTCGCTCGGCGGCCTCTACGGCGTGCTGCGCGGCCGGCCGTTCGCCTTCCGCGAAGGACTGGCCATTTGGCCCTCCACGTTCTTCCTGTTCATCATCTCGGCCGCCGCCGTGGGCCCCAGCTTCATCCTGCTTACCACGTGGCTGGTGGAGAAGATCACGAGGAAAAAGCTGGTGCGACCGGACGTGTACCGGCTGCTCGGCCGCATCTCGGGACTGTTGCTGGCGGTCTACGTGCTTGCCAAGACCGTCGACACGCTGGTGTGGATCAACCGCACGTCGCCCGGCAACGGCTTTCCGGCTGCGCAGTACTACAGTTGGCGCCCGTTCGGCACGTGGATTCTGTTCGCGGAGATCGTGCTGTTCGGCCTGGTTCCGGCGCTGATTCTGCTCGCGCCGAAGCTGCGCGCGCGCACCGGCTGGCTGGTCTCGGCCGCTGCCATGGCCTGTTTCGGCGTGGCCCTCAACCGCTTCGTGATGACCGTACAGACCCTGGCGGTGCCGACGCTGTCGTTCGACAAGTTCCTCTCCTACACGCCGAGCTGGCAGGAGACCGGGACGTTCCTCGCGGTAGTGGCCTACGGCGTGCTGGTCTATTCGTTGTCGTTCCGCTACTTCCAGCTTTTCCCCGAAGAGCGCGAGTTCAAACTGGAAGTCGTGCAGGAAGAAGAAGAGCCCGTGCTGGCAGGGAGGTATTGAAAATGTTTCCGTGGAATTACGGTTTCGAGTGGAATGCGAGCCACATCATTTTTCTCGGCGCGTTTTATACGGTGCTGGTGGTGGTGGCGACCACCGTGGCTTTCGCCTGGTTGCGCGCGCGCGGCGAGCTGCGTGCGGAGAAGGTCGAGGAGGTCCGCTGGCATTCCGATTTCCACTGCCTGCCGGCGGGCGACCGCGCCTGCCGCCACGTGCTGACCGGCGAGTTCCGAAGCCGCGAGTGTCCTCACGCCTTCGATTGCCGCAAGTGCGAAACGCACGCCAGACTGATCGAGCGGCATCCCCTGGAGTTGCCCGCCGAGCCGGAAGAGGAGATCTGCGGCCTGTCGTTTCCGTTGAACCGCTTCTACCACCGCGGCCACACCTGGGCGCACCTGGAGCTGGACGGCACCATCACCGTTGGGTTGGACGATCTGGGCCGCCGCCTCATCGGCGTTCCCGACGCCGTCGACCTTCCGCAACCGGGAACGCGCATTCATTCCAACGGCACGGCGTTTCGTGTCCACAAGCGCGGTGCGAACGTCCGCGTGCTCGCGCCGGTGGATGGCGAAGTAGTGGAAACCGGCGGCCCCGGCGGCAATTGGTACCTGCGCGTCCGGCCCGACCCGCTGGACGTTCGGCACCTGCTCCGCGGCACGGAAATCCGCCCCTGGCTGATGCGCGAGATGGAGCGGCTGCAACTGGCGCTCTCGGCGGAAGGCGCCGCTCCCGCGCTGGCCGATGGCGGCGTGCCGGTGGCGGACATCGCCGCCGCCTATCCGGAAGCGGATTGGGACGCGGTGTGCGGGGAGATGTTTCTGGAGCCGTAGTGAGGCAGGGCATTGACCTGCCGATGCCGGCTTTCACAGCTTCGCCGTCGCGCAGGCCCGGTTGTCCCTGGGCATGCCCGAGGGGCGCAAAAACATGCCCCGCCGGATGGCCGCCGCGCCACCGTTTCGGCGCGCCCGGCCCCACACCCCCGAGCCTCCGAGCTCCAAGCCTTGACGAGCGCTCGTGATATATGTAGACTACATATATTCGAATTACTGATATGCAGGACCCCCACGACCACCTTCCGCTCAAGCCCGCCGATCTTCATACCCTGCTGGCGCTGGCCGGCGGGCCGCTCCATGGGTACGGAATCATGAAAGAAGTCGAGCGTGAGTCGCGCGGCGAGGTGCGCCTGGAAATCGGCTCCCTGTACCGCCAGCTCGCGCGTCTCCTGCATGAAGGGCTCCTCGAAACGGGCGAAGGCGACGGCCGCCGGCGTTACTACTCGCTGAGCCGGTTCGGACGCAAGGTGCTCAGAGCCGAAGCGCGGCGGTTGGCGGACCTGGTCGACCGCGTGCGCGTCCGCAAACTCCTGCCGGGGGCGGACGCATGATGCGGGCTCTGGTCTCTGGACTGTTGCGGCTTTTTCCCGGAAGCTTCCGGCGGACCTTCGGCGAGGACCTGGCGGCCACCTTCGAAGACCGCTGGCGGGAGTGCGGGGGCTGGCGCGTGGCGATGCGCACCATCGCCGACATGATTCATAGCGCCGCCCTCGAACACCTCGCGGAATTTCGACGGGGCGGGCACAACTTCGCCGCACAAAGCGGCACCCGGAGAGGAGACAGCGGGATGATTGCTTTGTCACAGGACGTGCGATTCGCCATTCGCATGCTGCGCCGGAATCCCGGATTCACGGCGGTAGTGGCGGCGGTGCTGGCTATCGGCATCGGAGCCAACAGCGCCATCTTCAGCCTGGTGGACGCCACCCTGCTGCGGCCGCCGCCATTCGCCCATCCCCGGGACCTGGTAATGCTGTGGGAGCACCCGCCGGGCTACGCACACAATCGCGTCTCGCCCCTCAACTTCCTCGACTGGAGCGAGCAGAACCAGGCGTTCAGTTCCATGGCGGCGGTTTCGGGCGCCTCGCGCACGCTGGTCGGCGCAAGCGGCGCGGAGCTGATCCCGGGACAGTCCGTGAGCGCCGCCTTCTTCGACCTGCTGGGCGTTAAGCCAATCGCCGGCCGGACCTTTACCAGCGACGATGCCCGCCAGCACGCGGACGTGATTCTGCTCAGCGAGGAACTGTGGAAGTCGCACTTCGGCGGCGACCCCACGGTGATCGGCAGAACCGTGCAGTTCGACCGGGGGTTCACCGTGGTCGGCATCATTCCCGCCGGGTTCCAGATCTTTTACAAGGCCGATCTGTGGACCCTGTTCGTGCCGGAGCGCAGTCCGCAACAACGCCGCATGCACTATTTGCAGGTGCTCGGGCGCCTGAAGCCCGGCGTGACCCTGGAGCGGGCCATTGCCGATATGGGGCTGGTGGCCGCCAACATCGCGCGCATCTCGCCCGCGACGAACAAGGACTGGGGCGTGACCATCGAGCGGCTCCGCGACGCGCTGGTGGACCGCGATCTGCGTGTGACCTCGCTGGTCCTCGCCGGAGTGGTGGGGTTCGTCCTGTTGATGGCCTGCGCCAACGTGGCCAATCTGCTGCTGGCGCGCGGGGTCGGGCGCGCACGCGAGATCGCGGTGCGGTCCTCGCTGGGAGGCAGCCGGGGACGCATTTTGGGGCAACTGCTCACCGAGAGCGCGTTGCTGGCCGCACTCGGCGGAGCGGCTGGAACAGCGTTCGCCTGGATCATCCTGAAAACCGCACCCTCGTTCCTGCCGCCCGGGCTGCTGCCGGTTTCGATGCGGCTCGGCCTGGATGGGCGCGTGATCGGCTTTTCCGCCGCGCTCACCGCGGCCACCGGACTGCTCTTCGGCCTGGCGCCCGCCTGGCACGCGGCGCGGATCTCGCTGGCCGACACCCTGCGCGCGGGCGGCCGCACCGCGACGTCCGGCATGGGAACGTTCCGCGGCTTTCTGGCAACCGGCGAGATCGCGGTGGCCGTATTGCTGATGGCGGGCGCCGGCCTGCTGGTGCGCACGCTGGTGTCGCTCGACCGAGTGGACCCCGGCTACCACGCCACCAACGTGCTTACCATGTCCGTCAGTCTTCCCATCAGCCGGTATCCCAAGCCGGAAAACGCGCTGGCGTTCTACCAGGCGGCCGAGAAGGAGATCGCGTCGCTGCCGGGGGTGCGGGAGGTCGCCGTGGGAGGCCGGTTGCCGCTCGACGGGTGGGACATCGGGCAAGGATTCGCCATCGTCGGTCAGCCCTCCGACGGAGAGGCCGCCGCGCCGTCGGCTCACTATCAGATGGTCGGCGCGAGCTACTTCGATACGCTCGGCATCCGGCTTCTCCGCGGACGTGCTTTCACCGAGCGCGATACCGCATCGACCACGCCCGTGTGCATCGTCAACGAAGAGCTGGTGCGCCGCTATCTGCAGGGAAAAGATCCCCTCGGAGCGCTGGTGAAGGTACAGGCTATGATGCCTGCCGGGCCGACCCCGGTGGTGCGGCAGATCGTGGGAGTGATCCGCCAGGTGAAAGTGGAGGGGCCAGGCGAGAAGCAGAGCGCCCTGGAAATCTACGTACCCGTCGCGCAGAATCCGTGGTACTGGGCGTCGATCGCGGTGCGCTCCGCGGCCGATCCCATGTCGCTGGCGCCAGCGGTGCGGGCGGCCATGGCGCGCGTTGACAAAGACCAACCCGTCACGCACGTGCGGACCATGGAGCAGGTGGCCGCCGAGTCCGTTGCCGAACCGCGGTTCCGCGCCCAGCTCGTAGGGACATTCGGAGCCCTCGCCATGATTCTGGCGGCCGTCGGGATCTTCGGCGTGCTGGCGTTTTCCGTGGGCCAGCGGACGCGGGAATTCGGGATTCGCATGGCGTTGGGCGCCGGCGCGGGAGACGTTCTGCGGCTGGTGTTAACCGGCGGTTTGAAGATGATCTCGGCCGGCATCGCGATCGGCCTGGCTGCGGCCCTCCTGCTGACGCGATTTCTGGCCACGCTCCTGTTTGGTGTGCAGCCGCTCGATCCCATCACATTCGTGGCGGCCGGCGCGCTCCTGGGCCTGGTTGCGCTGGCGGCCTGCGCGGCGCCGGCGGTGAAGGCGGCCCGGGTGGACCCGGCCGTGGCGCTGCATCACGAGTAGGGAATCACTTCCGGGGCTTCCGCGGCCTGGCGGGCTTCACGGCTGGCTTGGCTTTCGTGCGCCACGCGGTCCGCAACGCACCTGCGAGTATGTCCGGCGTCACCTTCGCCAGGCGCACGCGCGTCGCCCCCTTGAGCCCCCATCCTCCCTGGACCGGCGAGAAAATGTCAGGCTCATCCTGCACCATCCCCGCCTGCTGCTCGGGCGTCAGCAGCAGCACGCCGAAGCCTTCCCGTTCGAGGCCCAGCGTGGCGAAGATCTTTCCGCCCACGCGGAAGTCTGCGTGTCCGAAATGCGCGCCTTCTACCGCCCCAGGCATACTCAGCGCGATGCGTCGAAAGTCCGCTCCGGTCATAATACTATCCGTTGATCTCGCCAACCACGCGGCGGGCCGACTCCAGCGCTCCCTGCATCCACCCGGTCCAGATCGAGGTGTGCTCGCCGGCAAAGTGAATTCGCCCCTCGGGCTTGCCGAGCGTCTCGATGAATCCGATCTGGCCGGGCGTATGAAGCGCAAACGAACCGCGCTGCCACGGATCCAGGCCCCAGCACTTCGCCACACCGCCTTCGAACGATTTCGGCAGTTCCGGAAAAATCTGCCGTGCCTGTTCGAACGCCGCAGTCACGCGCTCTTCCTCGCTCATGGGTTCGAGCGCGGAGGTGTACGCTCCGATAGGGTAGGCTGTGAGCGCTCCGCGCCCGTCGGCGCGCGAACCGGGATCGGGCGTGAGCCGTTCGATGGGAAGGTCGGTGGTGACGTGGCCGCTCAGTCCGTCCTTGAGCCAGAAGCGCGTGCGGGATTGCAGGAACACCTTCACCGTGCGCGAGTAGTTCTGCTCCCGGGCGGCCCGCTGCTTGGCATCGGAGAGCCGGGCGTCCTGGAAGATTTTGCCGATCACGGGGCAGGGAATCGCACACACCACTCGCTCCGCCGTCAGCTTCTCGATTGATCCCATGCTTCGGATCGCCACCTGGACGCCGCGGCCGTCCTGGCTCACTGCGAGCACCGGCGCTCCATAACGCACATCCACCCGCTTGGAGAATTCTTCCGGCAGATGGTCGTTGCCGCCCTCGATCTGAAAGCTCATGGTCGAGCCCAGGGTATTCAAGCGATGGAGCAGGAACGATGCCGCGGAGCCGAACTCGGTCCCGAACCCCAGCGCCAGAAGCTCCGCCGCGCCCGCCGAGGCGCCTCGCGAGCGCAGCCAGGCGCCCGGCGTTTGGGCGTCAAAGGAGCTCAGGGCACGAACAGGCTGTCGCTCAAATCCCGCCGCCAGCGCCTCCTGTACGGCGGCGTCGAGGTATTTGCGCCGCAGTGCCGCGATTCCGCCCCGGCGTTCCTCCCCGGTCAGATCGAACGGCCAGGCGCTCTGGTCATCGGGGATGATGCGGCGGCCGCGGACGTGGTAGAAGGCGCGTGTTCCTGGGACACCCGTGGGAAGCAGCTTTAACCCGAACGAGCGGGCGTAATGCTGGGTCAGGTCGTGGGCGGACGGAATAGCCTCGGCGCCGGCTTCTGTATAGAGGCCCGGCGGGTAACACTCGCGCAGCGTGCGGACCCGTCCGCCGGGCCGCAGTTGCGCCTCCAGAACCGTCACCTGGTGGCCCTGGCGTTGCAATTCGTATGCCGTGCAAAGACCCGCCAGCCCCGCCCCCAGCACGATCACCCGCTGCGGCGGTCCGCGCCGCTCCAGGCGTGCGACCTGCGCCGCGGCGGGGACGGCCGCCATCCAGCGCAATACCTCACGTCGCGTATGCATCGGCGCCTCGAGGTCTTACGATGCTATCACGCCCGCGGGGCAGGGTATTCGACCTGCCAAACTTCCTCTTGACAATCGACAAGGGTGGCCATATCCTTTCTGTAGAACATCTGGAGGAGGGGCCGCGTGCCGAAACCCAAAAGCGACCTGTTACAGGGGACTCTCGATCTCCTGATCCTGAAGACTCTCGATCTCGAGCCCATGCACGGCTGGGGCATCTCCCAGCGCATCCAGCAGATTTCCGAAAGCGTGCTGCAAGTCAACCAGGGCTCGCTCTATCCGGCGCTGCACCGCCTGGAGGAACAGGGCTGGATCACTGCATCCTGGAAGACCTCGGAAAACAACCGGCAGGCGAAGTATTACGAGCTGACCCGCCAGGGTCGCCGGCAGTTGGTCGAGGAGAAAGAGAACTGGCTGCGGCTCTCGGCAGCCGTGGCGCGCATCGTGGGGACTGCGTAGGAGGGGGCCGTGACTCGATTGAAGTCGATCTTTCGTTTTCTCTTCCGTCGACCGGCGGTGGAGCGCGAGCTCGATGCCGAGCTCCAATACCACATCGACCGCCAGACCGAACTCAATATCAGCCGCGGCATGCCGCCCGGCGAAGCGCGCCGCCAGGCCGTGCTGAGCGTGGGAGGCATCGAGCCCCTCAAGGACGAGTGCCGCGAAGCCCGCACCGGCCGCCTCATCGAGACGGTCCTGCAGGACGCCCGCTACGGCCTGCGCGTGCTGCGCAAGAATCCCGGCTACACCTTCGCCGCGGTGATCACTCTGGCATTGGGAATCGGCGCCAACACCGCTATCTTCAGCCTGGTCTACGGTGTGTTCCTGCGCCCGTTGCCGTACCGCGATGGCGGCCAACTGGTGGTCCTGCACCAGCAGAACACGCTCGGGCGCGTCAGCGAAATCGGTTTCTCGCCTCAAGAGATCTCCGACTATTGCGACCGCAACCACACCCTCGACGCCGTGGTGGAGCATCACTCCATGACGTTCCTGCTGCTGGCGAAGGACACCGCCGAACGCGTCAGCACCTCTGTGGTCTCGGTGAACTTCTTCGATGTGCTGGGCGTCCGTCCGTTGCTCGGCAGAACCTTCCTTCCAGCCGATGGCAATCCCTCATCCGGTGCGGTTCTGGTGTTGAGCTACAAGTATTGGCAGGGCTACCTGCGCGGCGACCCGAATGTCGTGGGCAGGGTTTTCCAGATGAATAATCTGGCGCACACGGTGATTGGAGTCCTGCCGCCCATCCCGCAGTACCCCGTGGAGAGCGATGTCTACATGCCCACGTGGCAGTGCCCCTTCCGCTCGAATCCCAAGAACACAGCCAACCGCCGCTTTCGCCTGATCTCGGCTGTGTTCGGCCGCCTCAGGCCCGGGACGGGGCTGGAGCGGGCCCGGGCCGATTTGTCGGTGGTCGCCCGCCAGTTCGAGAGAGAGCATCCGGACGTCTATCCCGCCCGGTCCGGCTTCGCCCTGGCCACCGACGCGCTGCAGTACGACCTGACCCACAGCGCCCAAACCACCTTTCTGGTTCTCCTGGGAGTCTCCGCATTCGTGCTGCTGATCGCCTGCGCCAACGTGGCCAACATGATGCTGGCGCGGCTGTTGAAACTGGAAAGGGAGCTGGCCGTGCGCTCCGCGCTGGGCGCCGGCAGAATGCGGCTCATGCGCCAGTGGCTGACCGAGAGCCTGCTCCTCTCCGCAGCCGGCGGCGCCGTCGGACTGGCGATCGCTCCTCTGACGCTGGGCGTGCTGGTCAAGTTCGGAGAGCGCTTCACCACGCGCGCCGCCGAGGTGCGCATCGATGGTCCCGTCCTGCTCTTCACCCTGCTGGTCTCTCTCGCCACCAGTCTACTGTTCGGACTGGTTCCCGCATTTTCGCCCTGGCAGCGGGTGGGCGATGCGCTGCGGCAGGGCGGCCGCTCCACGTCAGACCGCGGCCGGCGGACTCTCCGCGGAGCCCTCGTGGTCACGCAGGTGGCGGTCTCGCTGGTCCTCCTGATTGGAGCGGGCCTGATGATGCGGAGCTTCCTCAAACTCCAGCGGGAGAACCCGGGATTCGATCCCAGCCGCCTGCTCTCCATGCGGATCAGCGCGGGCTTGAGCCGGTACCGGACCGACCGGCACGGCTTGATGGACAATATTTCGCGCCAGGTCCAATCCATCGGAGGCGTAGTTTCGACGGGGTGGGCCTCCAATGTCCCGTTCTCCCCGGACGGCATTGTCAGCGGGCCGGGGAACGTAGAATTTCAGATTGAAGGCAGGCCGTCTTCCAAGGGCACCGTGGCGCCCACCGTGGACATTACCGATGTGGATGCCGGTTACTTCCAAACGGTCCGGCAGCCCTTGCTGAAAGGCCGTTATCTCAGCGAGCGCGACGACCAGAAGGCCATCCAGGTCGCGGTCATCAACGAGACCATGGCCCGGCACCGCTGGCCGGGAGAGGACCCCATCGGCAAACGGGTCAGTTTCGACAACGGAGACACCTGGATCACCATCGTTGGCGTGGCGGGCGACACGCGCGAGTACGGGCTGGAACATCCCACCCTGGATGAGATCTACCTGCCGGTGGACCAGGGGCGCAATCGGTTCGTAAGTTCTCTGCTGGTGCGCACGGCGATCGATCCCACGAGGCTCATGCCGTTGGTGCGCTCCGCTATTCGCGGCATCGACCCCCTCATCGCCCTCGACCAGGTATCGACCATGCAGAGCTTCATGCACGATTCGCTGGCGCCGCCCCGGCTGATGACCATCCTGCTCGGCCTTTTCGCCGGCCTGGCCCTGCTGATCAGCGCCAGCGGCATCGCTGCCGTCATGGCGTTGTCAGTGAGCCAGAGGACCCACGAGCTCGGCGTCCGGATGGCCCTGGGAGCGCGGCAGGGCGCTATTATCGGCATGGTGGTACGGCAGGGACTGCTGCTCGCGGCCGCGGGCACCGTGGCCGGCGTGACGGGCGCGGTGCTCCTTTCGCGCGTAATCTCCACCTTGTTGTACGCCACCAGTCCCACCGACGTGCTCACGTTCATCGCGGTCTCTCTGCTGTTTTTGGCGGTGGCGGCAGTGGCCTGCTTCATCCCGGCCCGCCAGGTCACCACCATCGACCCGCTCAACGCGCTTCGACAGGAATGAGGACTCTATGAGGAAATCGACCATTGTCACCGCCCTTTGCGCGGCGTTTCTCCTGCCGCTCCACCCCGCCTCTGCCGCCTGCGGAGGCCACGGAAACCGCGACACCATGCTGGTCTCCACCACCTGGCTCGCCGACCACCTGCGCGATCCCAACCTGGTCATCCTGTCCATCGGGGACCAGAAGGACTACGATGCCGGGCACATACCCGGCGCGCTCTACGTGAACTACATGGATACTCACGTCATGACCTCTTCCGCGAACCTCACCCTGGAGTTACTCCCCGAGCAGGAAGCCGCGGAAGTGTTCGCCAAGCTCGGGGTGAGCAACGATTCCCGCATCGTCCTGTACTTCAGCAATGACTGGGCGTCGCCCACCACCCGGGTTTTCCTGACGCTCGACGCCATGGGCCTGGGCGCACAGACTTCCCTTCTCGATGGCGGCTACCCGGTGTGGAAAAAGGAAGGCCGGCCGGTTTCCACCGAGGTCCGCAAGGTGACCCCCGGCAAGCTCGTGCCCTGCGCCCAGGATGACGTCATCGCCAGCCTCGACTACGTGCGCGCGAACCTGCATCACGCGGGCGTGGATATCATTGACGCGCGCGATCCCGAGTATTACTCCGGCGCGAAAGCGGGGCGAGCCAAGCGTGCCGGCCACATTCCCGGAGCTACGAACCTGACCTACAGCACCCTGCTGGACGACAACGGCAAAATGAAACCGCGCGAGGTGCTGGCCTCCATGTTCCAGAAAGCCGGCGTCAAGCCGGGCGATCGCGTGGTGTCGTATTGCCACATCGGACAGCAGGCCACCGTGATCTATTTTGCGGCGCGCTACCTGGGCTTCGACGCGCGGCTCTATGACGGTTCCTGGGAGGATTGGAGCGCCCACGCCGACCTGCCCGCCGAGACCTCGCCGGCAAAATAGTCACAGCATCTCGAGGATTATTTCGTCTTTTGAATCAGCCGGTTGCCGGATTCAAAACGGGAGTCCGGCCTTCCCGGGGGCTAACTTGAGAGCGAAAGAGGGAGTTCGGCCCCCGGTCTCCGCCCGAGAACCTCAACATCTCCTCCAACTTGCTCCTTCCCGCTCCACTGGAGCGTTCCACTCCGCTTCCGGATTCCCTCTCTTTCAAAAACGGTGAACGGCGCGCCAGAAAACTCTCGAACCGCGCTCCGCCGCTGCCGATAAGAAGAAGTGTGCAGGTAGATTCGTCCACGATCGCTCTCCAGTCCTCCCACAGTGCGACGGACTCGTCGGAGGTGAGGGAGAATCTGACGGTCCGTCTGCCATCCGTCGAGGCCAGTCCGGCAAGCCCAAGCCCCTCGTCCGCGCCCGCCGCCGGATTCGATTCCACCAACTACCTCGATACGAGAACCGCCCTGCTCCTGTGGGTGTATGAGTTCTTCACCGGTGCGAAGGCGCACCTCATCACCTTCGACGCAAGTGCGGCTCCGGCCGCCGCTTCCACACCTCCCGCGAGTGCCGCCGGCGCCGCCACTCCGTCCTGGGGCGTTTCCTACACCCGTCAGGAGACCCACCAGGAAGCCGAAACCACCTCCTTCGCCGCAGACGGGACGGTCAAGCTCAAGTCCGGCGAGACGGTCTCCTTCTCCCTGAACCTGGAGATGAACCGGCAACTCACCGAAGCCAAGAGCTTCTCGTTTCGAGCGGGGAACATGGTTGACCCGATCGCCGTAAATCTGGACGGGACGGGCGCCCGTCTCTCCGGCCAGAAGACCGCCTTCGACCTCAATGGCGATGGCGTCAACGAGTTGATCGCCACCCTCGCCGAAGGCAGCGCCTGGCTGGCGCAGGATGTGAACGGCGACGGCAAGGTCAATTCCGGCGCGGAACTGTTCGGACCGGCCAGCGGCAACGGCTTCCAGGAACTGGCGGCCCAGGATACCGACCACAACGGCTGGATCGATGAAGGCGACGCAGCTTACAACCGCATGGGCCTCTGGCAGGACGGCGCCTTTACTTCCCTGCACGACGCCGGCATCGGCGCACTGGCCACGGCTTCGGTGGTTACTCCATTCGCCCAGACGGATGGGGCCGAACTGCTAGGCCAGACCCGCCAGAGCGGCGTCTACCTGAACGAGGACGGAACTCCCGGCGCGCTGCAGCAAATCGACCTCAAAATCTGAAGGGGCGGCTACGCGGGCCTGCGGCGACGTTCGCCCGGCGGAAATGATCCCCCACACTATGCAGGCCGCCGACGCCTTCGCCGCCGGCGCGCCGCAGCACGACGACATGACCCAGGTGGTGGCGTGGGTGCTGGAGGGGTGAGATGGCGGGGGCTCACTCTGTGTTCGCTGCCTCAAAGCCTGCCGCACCCATTCGGGAATGGTGAATATCCTGTGTGCGGACCC
>Ga0335082_10007231_pt1 | contig 12073 bp, 7 predicted proteins | sample Lox_Sample_41_FD_206718 | JGI IMG/M metagenome (GOLD analysis project Ga0335082, IMG submission 206718) | Soil microbial communities from Loxahatchee National Wildlife Refuge, Florida, United States - Lox_Sample_4.1 | ecosystem: Environmental > Terrestrial > Soil > Wetlands | place: USA: Florida...
TTTGGGGCGCCTTTGCCTACGAGGCCGGGCGGCCGGTGCTGCCCGAGCGCCACCCGGCCGCGCCGCTCGACGCCATCCGCTGGAAGCAGCCGCTCCCCCCTCCGAGGTGACCGTGGACCGCGACCCCCAGACCCCCCCCGCCCCCGGCGGCCGCCCGCCGGCGGTGAGCGTGGTCATCCCCTGCTACCGCCAGGCCGAGTACCTCCCGTTCGCCGTCTCCAGCGTGGCGCTCCAGACCTTCAGGGACTGGGAGATCGTGGTGGTGGACGACGGGAGCCCGGACGACACCGCCGCGGTGACCCGGCAGCTGATCAAGAAGCTGGCGGGCCGGCGCATCCGCCTGCTCCGCCAGCCCAACCGCGGCCTGGCGGAGGCCCGCAACGCCGGCATCCGCGCCTCCCGCGGGCGGTACGTCCTCCCCCTCGACGCCGACGACGGGATCGACCGGGAGTTCCTCGCCAAGACGGTCGCGGTGCTGGAGCGCGAGCCCGGGATCTCCATCGTCGCCACGGACCTGGCGAAATTCGGCGCCGCCGAGGGGGTGATCCCGGCCAACCCCGAGGCGCCCCTCCCCGTGCTCCTGGTCGGCAACCAGCAGGCCTACTGCTCCCTCTACCGGCGCGAGGTCTTCGAGGCGGTGGGCGGTTACGCGCCCGACATGCCGGTGGCCGGCTACGAGGACTGGAACTTCTGGATCTCCGCCGCCGAGCGCGGCTTCCGCGCCCGGCGGGTCCCGGAGCCGCTCCTGCTCTACCGGGTGAAGTCGCAGAGCATGATCACGACCGCGAACCGGCACGACCGCCAGCTGCGCGCCTGGATCGCCCTCCGCCACCCGGCGCTCTTCTCCGAGGCCCAGCGGGCGGCCGCCGCGGAGGTCCTGCAGGGGAGCCAGGCGGCCGAGGCGGACGCCGGGCAGGCCTCCGCGCCCGCCGCCCCCGCGGCGCCGGCCGCGCCCTCGCCGTACGACGAGGCGTTCTACGGAGCCACCGCCGACGGCTCCCGCCGCGCCGCGGCCCGGATCGTGCCCCTGGTGCGCGAGTGGGTGGGGGCCGCCTCCGTGCTCGACGTGGGTTGCGGGGTGGGCGCCTTCCTCCGGGCCTTCCAGGAGGCGGGGGCCGCAGAGGTGCTCGGGATCGACGGGGACTACGTGCCCCGCGACCGGCTGCTCGTGGACCCCGCCTGCTTCCGGCCGGTCGACGTGGCCCACCCGTTCGACCTGGGCCGCACCTTCGACCTGGTGGTCTCGCTGGAGGTCGCGGAGCACGTGCCGCCAGAGCGGGCCGACGGGTTCGTCGCCAGCCTCTGCCGGCACGGGCACGTGGTCCTCTTCTCTGCCGCCGTCCCGCAGCAGGGGGGGAACCAGCACGTCAACGAGCGCTGGCCGAGCTACTGGATCGAGCGGTTCCGGGCCCACGGCCACGAGCCCTTCGACGTCGTCCGCCCCGCCCTCTGGGCGGACGACCAGGTCGAGTACTGGTACCGCCAGAACTGCCTCCTCTTCGCCGACCCGACCGGCGTCGAGCGGAACCCGCGGCTCGCCGGGGCGCGCGGCGCGGGCCTCCTGTCCGGGGCGCCCGACGTGGTGCACCCGGCGGCCTTCGCCGCCCGTTCGGGCGAGGCGCAGGAGGCGCTCCAGCTCCTCGCCCGGCTCGGCGCGGAGGGCGGGACCTACGCCTTCCGCCGGGGGGAGCGCGGCCGCCTGAGCATCCAGCGCGTGGGGTGAGGCGGGGGCGGGCGATCCGCCCTACAATGACGCCATGGCGCGCGTCGGCGCGATGGCCTACCTGGCGTGGCGGGCGCTGGTCGCCCACCCCCTGAAGCGGCTCCGGGCGCGCGGCAGCGGCCTGGAGCGGTTCCGGGCGGCCTACGTCTCCGAGGGCCTGGGCCCGACGACCGTCGAGCAGCGGGAGGCCGGCCAGGCCGCCTCGGCCTGCATCGCCTGCGGGCTGTGCGAGACCGGGTGCGAGCTCGCGGAGGCGACCCCCCAGGTGAGGGCGCTCGGCCTCCACGCCGCCTTCCGCCTCTACGCGCGCAACTGGACCTCCCTGCCGCTCGCCGCCGCCGCCCTGGAGGCCTGCGCCGGCTGCGCCGCCCTCTGCTCCACCGGCGTCCCCATCGCCGGCCTGATCGTCTATCTGCGGTCGCGGGCGGGCGAGCCTGCTATCCTCCCCTGAGTGAAGCCCTTCCTGATCGTCAACCCGGCCAGCGCCGCCGGCCGGACCGGGCGCCACTTCGACGCCATCGCGCGGGCGGTGCGGGCCGCCCTGGGCGAGTTCGAGTGCGCCTTCACCAGGGCGCGGGGCGACGGGTGCCGGCTGGCGCGCGAGGCGGTGGGGGCCGGGGGCCGGCTGGTGGTGGCGGTGGGCGGGGACGGGACGGCGAGCGAGGTCATCGACGGGCTCACCGGCGGGCCGCTCCAGGACCCGGCGGTCCAGTTCGGCTTCATCCCCCGCGGCACCGGCGGCGACCTCAAGCGCTCGATCGGCCTGGACGGCGACGTCGAGGGGGCGGCCCGGGCCCTGGCGCGCGGGGAGGTGGCGGTCGTCGACCTCGGCCGGATCGAGCTCGCTGGCCGGGACGGCGGGCGCGTGGTCCGGCACTTCGCGAACGTGGCCGGCTTCGGGGTCTCCGGGGTGGTCTCGGACCTCGTGAACCGCGGCCTCAAGCTCCCGAGCGGCAAGCTCTCCTTCATGCTGGCGAGCGCGCGGGCCCTGCTCGGCTGGGCGGACCAGCCCGTGCGCTGGCGGGCCGACGGCGGGCCCTGGCAGGAGGAGCGCCTCACCGCGCTCTCCGTCTGCAACGGGCGCTGGTTCGGCGGGGGCATGCTGGTGGCCCCGGACGCGCGCATGGACGACGGGGCGTTCGACGTGGTGGTGTGGAAGGAGCTGGGCCTCGGCGACTTCATCACCAAGAAGCGGATGCTCTACGACGGGACCCACGTGCGGCTGCGGAACACCCGCGTCCTGCGCGCCCGGACCGTGGAGGCGGAGCCGCTCGAGGGGGCCGAGGTCCGGATCGACGCGGACGGCGAGGCGCCCGGGAGCCTCCCGGCGCGCTTCACCATCCTCCCGGGGGCGCTCCGCTTCCGCGTCGGCCGTTGAGCGCCCCTGCGCGGGCCGCGCCGCCCGGTTACACCCCGGGGATGGCCAACCTCCAGGTGTACGCGGGCGACGGCTTCGAGGTGACCTACGACCCGGGCGCTTGCAGCCACGCGGGCGAGTGCGTCCGCGGCCTGCCGGAGGTCTTCGACGCCAAGGCCCGCCCATGGGTCCGCCCCGGGGCGGCGCCGATCGAGCGGATCGCGGAGGTGGTGGGGCGCTGCCCGAGCGGCGCCCTCCAGCTCATCCGCGCCGGCGCGGGGGAGCGCGCCGCCTCGCCCGCGCCTCCGTCCGCGGGCGCGCGGATCCGGATCTCGGTGGCGCCGGACGGGCCGCTCGTCCTCGCGGGAAGCCTGGAGATCCGGGGGCCGGACGGGGCGCTGCTCTTCGAGGGGAACCGGACCGCCCTCTGCCGGTGCGGGCACTCGCGGCGGAAGCCGTTCTGCGACGGCACCCACCGGGTGTCGGGGTTCAAGGGCTGAGCCGGCCGCGCCCGCTCACGGGCTGCAGAGCGGCTGGTCCCCGCGGGCCGCGAGCGCGGCCGCCATCGCGTACAGGTGGCCGCCGTCGGTGTCGGGCGTGGTCTGGGCGCCGTCGCCCGCGCCGAAGGCCACCCCGATCGCGCCGCCGTCCGCCACCCGCTGGGTGTGGGAGAGCAGGTAGTCGAGCCGGTTGTCCTGGTAGTGGTTGGCGGTGTTCGGGAGGGACATGTTCCCCACCGGCACCTGCCACCAGAGGATCGGGACCGTCGCCGCGCCGGCCACCGCGCGCGACCAGGTGAAGAGCTGCACGAAGTCGGGGAGCTTCGTGTCGGTGGGATCGAGCCAGTGCCCGGGCTGGCCCGCCACCAGCTGGTACCAGGCGGCGTCCCGGTCGGCCATGTCGGCCACCACCAGCCCGGCACCGGCGGCCCCGCACTCCGCGAGGAAGGTTCCGGTGGAGGTGCCGACGCCGGCCACGTCGAGCCCCGCCCAGGTGTTCGACCCGGCGTCGGACCCGGTCGCCCAGGGCGAGGCGTGCAGCGCCACCCGGGCGGCAGGCGCGTACTTCACCCCCATCGCGTGGAAGCACTGGCCCAGCCCGGCGATCGAGTCCTCCAGGCCGCCGCAGTCGGTGGGGTTGGCAGCGGCGACCTGGGCGTGCAGGGCGTGGGGGTCCGAGCCGGCCCGCTGCGCGTAGCCCCAGAAGTCCGGCTCGACGTGGACCAGGGCGGCGTGGCTCCCGATCTGCTGGAGCAGGAAGCGGAAGTCGGCCAGGTAGGCGGTCATGAAGGCGGCGTCGTCCGCCGCGACCGTCGCCTCCGCCGTGCCCTCCTGGAAGCCGGAGCCACCGTACGCCGCCGCGCGGTAGGACTGGAGCAGCTGGTAGTAGGAGATCATCGGCAGGAGCCCCTCCTTCTCGCTCGTGGCGACGAAGGAGGAGACGAACTCGCCTGGGGGATCGGGCCAGTACTGCCAGCACCCCCACCAGGAGCCGCAGGTCGCGTCGCAGGCCGTGCAGGGCCCGGCGCCGGGCGCGATCCCGCCCGCGATGTACGTGTAGCGCAGGTCGAAGCCTCCGCTCGCCGGGACGGCCTCGTCGACCGAGATGGAGAGCCCGACCAGCAGGTGGTCGGCGAGGCCGGGGACGGCGTGGCCGGCGCAGGCGAGCGGCGGGGGCGGGGGCAGGGGCGGGGAGAGGCCGCCGCCGCAGGCGGCCAGGAGGGCCGCGGCCAGCGCCGGGATCGAGCGGGTCATGCGCCCGAGCCTACCGGCAGGCGGCGGCCGGAGGCCACCCCCGCCCTGCGCCGGCAGGAGGCGCCGGACCGACCCCGCCCTACACGCCGCGCCAGTAGGCGGTGGCCACCAGCGTCCGCCGCTCCTTCACCTCCGCCCGCTTCTTGAGGTCGGCGATGGCCCGGTCCTTCTCGCCGTAGCGGAGCGCCTCGGTGGCGCGGAGGTCGTCGAGCCGGCGCCGGTAGTCGCGCTCGGCGCGCTCGAGGAGGGCGCGGCGATCGCGGAGCGGGAGCTCGGACCGCTCGTGGAGGCCGGCGCGCGCCCGGACCCAGGCGGCGCGCGCGTCCTCGGTCGCCTTGCGGGGGGCGGCGAGCGCGTCCTCCACCGCCCGGTCCCAGCGGTCGCGGGAGGCGTCGAAGGCGTCGCCGATCCGCTCCTGGAGGCCGGCCACCAGCCGGGCGTGGAGCGCCGCCAGCGCCTCCTCCTGGGCCGGGCCGATCGACACCGCCGCGCCGCGAGGGCCGGCCTTGGCCTCGGTGGCGGGCAGGGCGGCGAAGGCCTCCCCCTCGGCGTCGGAGAGGACCTGGAAGCGGTCCTCGTCGAGCCAGAGCACGAGGTGGACCACCCGCTCCTCGGAGACCAGCGCCTCCAGCCCGTACTTGTAGACGAACCACCAGCCCTCCCGCCCGGCCAGCTTGCCCAGCGAGGCGGGGAGGGCGCGGTTGGGCACCTCGAGGAAGGAGACGGCGTCCTGGGGGCGGGCGCGGATCCGCTCCGCCGCGGCCTGCACCAGCCTGGCGCGGCGCGAGCGGCCGCGGGCCGGCCCCTCCGGCGCGGGGGGCTCGGGCGGCGCCTCCTCCTCGAAGGCGGCGGCCACCAGCGCCTCCTCCTCCTCCTCGCGCCGGGCCACCGCCTCCCGGGCCTTCTGCTCGGAGAGGCGGAGCCGGCCCCGGACCTCGCCGTCGAAGCGCTCGAAGAGGAGCGCCCGGGCGGCGGCCAGCCTGGCGCTGATCCGGCCGTCCAGCTCGGAGCGGAGCGTGTCGAAGGCCTGGTCGATCTCCGCCCCGGAGCGGCAGGACTGGTAGATGTCGAGCACCCGGCGCTCGAAGTCGATGCCCGTCCCGAGCGCGCCCAGGATCTCGTCCGAGGAGCCGAAGACGCCGTCGAAGAGGGCGAGCTTCTGCGAGAGCAGGTCGTAGAGCCGGGCGTCGGCGGCGTTGGCCCGGTTGAGGAAGTTGAGCACCAGCACGTCGCGCTGCTGGCCGTAGCGGTGGCAGCGGCCGATCCGCTGCTCGACCCGCTGCGGGTTCCAGGGGAGGTCGTAGTTCACCACCAGGTTGCAGAACTGGAGGTTCAGCCCCTCCGCCCCCGCCTCGGTCATGATCAGGATCTGCGTCCGGTCCCGGAACTCCTCCACCAGCGCCTGCCGGGCGTCGGTCCCCCCCACGTCGCCGGAGAGGCGGGTGCAGGTGTAGCCCTTCGCCTCGAGCAGCCGCGCCAGGTAGTCCTGGGTGCGGCGGAACTCGGTGAAGACCACCGCCTTCTCCGGCCAGCCGCAGGCCTTCGCCACGGTGAAGCAGCGGTCGAGGCCGCGCACCAGGGCGTCGCCCTTGGCGTTGGTGCGGATCTCGCGGGCCAGGCGGGCGCAGGCGCGGAGCTCGGCCAGCTCGTCGTTCATCCGGCGCAGGGCGGGCGCCCCCCTGGGCCGGGGCCGGGCCGCCTCCTCGTCGAACAGCTCCTCCGCCTCCTCGGAGAACCCGTCCATCTCCAGGAGCAGGTCGGCCTGGGCGGCGCACTCGACCCCGGCGATCTTCTGGTCGAGGCCGTCTGCCAGCCGGTCCAGGGTGGCGGCCAGGGCGAAGGAGGAGGAGGCCAGGATCTTGCGGTAGACGAGGACGAAGAGGGCCCGGCGCGCCAGCGGGATGGCGTACGTGTCGTCCCGCCGGAGGAACTCGGAGACCCGGTCGTAGAGCTCCTGCTCGGCCGCGGTCGGGGCGAAGTCCTCGACGATCGACCGGCGGGAGGTGAACTTCACGTACTCCTTCACCTGCCGGCGCAGGGTCCGGACCACCACCGGCGCCAGCCGGGCCTTGAGGTCGGCGGCCCGGTCCTCGGTGAGCTCGCCCGCGGCGTACTGGAGCCGGAAGGCCTCCTCGTTGCCGAGGAGGGCGTCGTCGATGAAGGCGGCCAGCCCGAGCAGCTCCATCAGGTCGTTCTGGAGCGGGGTGGCGGTGAGGAGCAGCTTGGGGCAGCGGCGGAGCGCGCGCCGCAGGGCCTGGCCGGTGCGGTGGTCCTTGCGGTAGGCGTTCCGGAGGCGGTGGGCCTCGTCGATCACCGCCACCTCCCACGGGACCCGCTCCACCTCGGAGGCGCGCAGGGCGGCGAAGGGGTGGGAGCAGATCACGATCCCGCCGGTGTCGAAGGGGTTGGTGGTGAGCCCGAGCCGCTCCCGCTCGCGGCAGGAGTCCCCGTCCACCACCTCCGCGTCCAGGCCGAACTTGGAGCGCAGCTCCTCGCGCCACTGGGCGCGGAGGGAGGCCGGGACCAGGACGATGGCCCGCCCCTTCCCCTCGGCCGCGAGCTGGGCGAGCACCAGCCCGGCCTCGACCGTCTTCCCCAGCCCCACCTCGTCGGCGAGGACCGCGCCGCCGGTGGGGAGCGCCGCCAGCGCGAAGGCGGCCGCCTCGATCTGGTGCGGGTTGAGATCGACGGCGGAGTGGGCCAGCGCCGGCGCGAGCCGCGACGCTCCCGCGCCGCCGCGCGCGGTGAGCGCCTCGGCGGCGATCCGCTGGTGGAACCGCGTCAGCTGCCGCCGGTCCCCACCGGGACGCGACGCGACCCGCGACACCCCGCCCATCCTCCACGCCTCCCGACCCGCCCGATGGCGCCCCTGGCGCCCCGACCCAGCGATCCAGACGCGATCGCCCGTATCCCACGATACGGAGAGAGGTATCCTACAGGAAACTCGATCCGAGGGGCAGCCGGACGTGAAGTTCGCCTGCGACCAGTGTGGAAAGCGCTACGCGAGCACCGACGAGCCGGTGCCGGGACGCGTCTATCGGATCCGGTGCCGCTGCGGGCACGTGATCGTGCTGGACGGAGCGGGTCACGGACCGGGCACTCGCCCCGCCGCGAGGAGCGCCCGCCTCGCGCCTCCTCCGCCGCAGGCCGCTCCGCCGACGCCGACCCCGGTCGCCTCTCCCCGCGCTCGCCCGCCGCCCATGCCCGCGCCGGCTCCCTCGGCGGTGCCCTCCCATCCGGCCTCGCCCGGGCGCTTCGCCAGCCTGGCGCCGCCGCTGCCCCCGTCGGCCGGCGCGCCCGGCTCGGAGCCGGTGCCGGAGCTGGAGCCGCTGCCCGAGCTCGAGCTCGAGGCGCCGACCACGCCCCCGCACCTGGTCACCACCTCGGACCTGGTCCTCCCCGAGCCGGCGACGCCGGCCGGCATCCCGGAGTCGGCCTGGGCGAGCGCCTTCGCCGCGGAGCAGTCCTCGCCCCCCTCTCCCGCGGAGCCGGCGCCTCCGGCGAGCCCGGCCGCCTGGGCGAACGCCTTCGCCGCCGAGCCGCCGGCCCCGGGCGTCCACGAGGTGTCCGGCCCGCTCGCGGCGCCCGCCCCGGCGGCCGATCCGTTCGCGGCGCCGCCTGCTCCGGAGCTCGATCCGTTCGCGGCGGTGGCGCCGCCCGCCGCGCCCGACCCCTTCGCCCCGGGGCCGGATCCGTTCGCGCTCCAGATCGATCCGTTCCTCGCTCCGCCCGAGCCCGTCGGGCCCGAGCCGGCGCCGGCCGCGGCCGCTCCCGTCCCGCGCAGGCCGGCCGCCGCGCCGGCGCGGCCCGTCCCCGCCGTCCGCGCCGAGGACGAGGAAGAGGCCTCCATCGAGCTCTCCGTCTCCGCCGAGATGGCCGCTCCGGGGCACCCCCCGCGGCCGCGCAGGTCGAGGGCTCCGCTGTGGGTGGCGGCGGTGATCGGCGTCGGCGCGGGCGCGGCAGCGGTGGTCTGGACGACCCGCCCCGCGCCCGGGTCCCGCCCGGAGCAGGTCGCCGCGGCGGAGCCGGCCCCGGTCGCCGCTCCCCCGGCCCCTCCGGTGGCCCCTCCCGCGCCCGTCGAGCCGCCCTCGCCCGCTCCGGCCGCCGCCGCTCCCCGCGAGGCGGACGCCGCTCCTCCGACTCCGCCGCCGCCCCCCGTGCGCCCCGCGGCGCCGGCCCCGGTCAGCCACGTCGCGCGCGCGGCCCCGCGCCCTGCGCCGGCCGCGCCGCCCCGCGAGCGCGCCCCGGTCCCGCCGCCGGCGGGCGCCGCGGAGAAGGTGGAGGCAGAGCCGCCCGCCGCGCCCCCGCCGGCCCCGGTGGCCGAGGCCGCGCCGACCCTTCCGCCGCCGCCCCCACCGCCGCCCGCCGAGCCGCCGGCGGAGGCGCGCACCGCGCCCGATCCGGCCGAGGTGCAGGCGGCGGTGGCGCGCGTCCGCCCGGCGCTCGACGCCTGCGTGCGCGAGGCGCTGGCCGGGCCGGAGGCGGCCAACCTGGCCGGCCGCCGGACGGGGCTCCTCCTCCTCATCGGGCCGAGCGGCCGCGCCGAGGGCGCGGTCGAGGACGTGGCGATCGACGACACCGGGCTCGGGACCTGCTTGAAGCGGGTCGCCTCCCAGGTCCGGGTGCCGCCCTTCAAGGGCGATTCGGTCGGGGTCCGCGTGCCGGTCGTGCTCGGCCGCAGCGGGACCGCGCCCTAGAGAGCCGACGGCCCGCTGGCGGATCGCGTCGCGAGGCCCCGCGGGCCCGCTCAGCGCGCGAACACGTCCGCGGCCGGGGTGACGCGGATCGCCTCCGGCCGGAAGCCGAGGCGGAGCGCCCCGATCTGCTTGTCCTCCTCGAGGAGCTCGGGCGGCTTCTGGGACTCGTACTTGACGGTGGTCGGCTCGCTCGAGAGGAGGGCGTCCTGGAGCGCCCTGGCGTCCTTGGTCACGACGACGAAGGACAGGTCGTCGGCCGAGACGTTCTTGCGCAGGGCCCGGGTGACGTCGTCGCGGGTCAGCTTCGCCAGCTCCTCCCGCATGTAGCGGGTGAACTCGGGGATGCCGTACCAGCGGGAGTCGAGCGCGTACCCGACCTGGGCGTCCTGGGTCGAGGTCATCACGAAGACGTTCTTCATCAGGTACTCGCGGGTGGCCTGGAAGTCCTCCTCGGTGAGCCCCTTGGCGAGGAGCTGGCGGAGCTCGTGGACCGCGATCTTGATGGCCATGGCGGCGTTCTGGGGCTGGACGGGCCGGAGCCAGATCTCGAAGAGCTGCGCCCGCCGGGCGAGGTTCGGGTCGGGGAAGAACTGGAACATGCCTCGCGGGAAGGCCTCGATGTAGGCGTAGTCGCCGTAGTTCATCCCCCGCACCTCGCGGATCCGCTGGTAGAGGTGGGAGGTGGAGGAGCGGTGCTCGCCCAGCCAGGTGCGGGCCACCCAGAGGGCGGCGAAGTCGGGCTGCCCGCGGAGGACGTAGAGGGGGTGGCCGAAGGAGATGGCCGTCGCCCGGGTGTCCTTCTGGACGATCTCGAGCTCCATCCCCTGGGGGCGGCGGCCGTGCACCGCCGGGGGCGAGAAGGCGGTGCCGGCCGGAAGCCTGGCCAGCTCCGCCTGGAGGCGGTCGAGGAACGCGTCGGGCACGTCTCCGCCCACCGCGATGCTCACGTTCGCCCGGACGTACTGTGCGTGGACGAAGGCCGCGACGTCCTCCAGCGTCACCGCCTGGATCCCCGCCACCGATCCGAGCGCCGGGTGGCCGTAGGGCGTATCGGGGAAGAGGTTCGCCTGGAGCCGCTCCTTCCCCAGCTCCTCGTCGTTCGACTCGCGCAGGTCCTGGACCAGCGCGTTCAGGTGCCCGTCGCGGATGCGGCGGAAGTCCTCCACCCGGAAGCCCGGGGCGGTGAGCTGCGGCAGCGCCACCTCCGCGAACCGCTGCCAGCCGTCCGCGGGGAAGACGCCGGTCAGGGTGACCAGCTCCTTGTCCACCTGGGCGGTGAAGCTCGCCGCCAGCGGGTGGAGCGCCTCCCGGATCTCGTCGATGCGCAGCTTCTCGGAGCCGGCGTCGGCGAGCATGTCGGCGGCCAGCGAGGCCAGGCCCTCCTTGCCCGCCGGGTCGCGGGCGCTGCCGGCCGGGAAGACCAGCTTCACCGTCACCACCGGCAGCCGGGAGGGGAGGCGGAGCACCGCCAGCTTCTCGGGCCTGGCCGCGGGCGCGGCCGGGGCCGGGGGGGCGAGCGGGGCGAGCGTCTCGACCCCGACCGGGAGGGGCTCGCGCGAGAGGGTCGTGACCACGAGGCCCGCGTCGGTCAGGTACCTCCGGGCGGCGGCCTGGAGGTCGGCGGGCTGGAGGGTGGCCACGGTGCGGAAGAGCTGGTTCAGGGTCTGGCCCGACCGCTTGAAGGCGGCGAAGCGGGCCAGGCTCCCGGCGATGGCCTCGGTCGAGTCGAGCCGGCGGATGAAGGCGTTCCGGGCATGGGCCTTCTGGTCGGCGAGCTTGCGCGGGGTGGGCGGGGCCGCCCTGGCGGCGGCGAAGGCCTTCAGGATCTCGTCGCGCACGTAGAGGGCGTCCTCGGGCCGCTTCACCCGGGCGAGCACCGTGAAGAGCGCCGGGTCCCGGTTCGGCCCGGTGCGCGTGTGGAGCTCGTCCACCTTCTGCTCCTCGACCACGAGCTTCCGGTAGAGGTCGGAGGTCTCCCCGAAGGTCAGGTCGTAGAGGAGGTCGAGCGCGGCCCAGTCCTTGGCGGTCTCGGAGAAGGCCGGCCCCCGGAAGGCGACGGTGACCCAGGGCAGGGTGGGGGTGGTCCAGGGGACGTGGGCGTAGACCGGCCCCGCCGGCGGGGGCTCGGCGGGGATCTCGACCGTCTGCGTCCCGCGCTTCCAGCCGCCGAACGCCCTCTCCACCATCGGAAGGACCTGCTCCGCCTTCACGTCCCCGGCCACGATCAGGGTGGCGTTCTCCGGCCGGTACCAGCGCGCGTAGAAGGTCCGCGAGTACTCGTACTGTCCGGGCATGGCCTCGATGTCCGCGAGGAAGCCCATGGTGGTGTGCTGGTACGGGTGGACCTTGAAGGCGGCGGCGCGCTGGACCTCGGAGAGCTTCTGCAGCGGGTTGGCCGAGTTCTTGTTGTACTCGCCGAGCACCGCCCGGGACTCGGTCTGGAAGGCGGGCAGCGGGTAGTCGAGGTTCTGGAAGCGATCGGCCTCGATCTCGAGGACCTTGGCCAGGTCCTCCTTGGCGAAGGTGGTGTGGTAGTTGGTGA
>Ga0335082_10007232_pt1 | contig 12073 bp, 13 predicted proteins | sample Lox_Sample_41_FD_206718 | JGI IMG/M metagenome (GOLD analysis project Ga0335082, IMG submission 206718) | Soil microbial communities from Loxahatchee National Wildlife Refuge, Florida, United States - Lox_Sample_4.1 | ecosystem: Environmental > Terrestrial > Soil > Wetlands | place: USA...
ACGGCCACCCGCAGCCCGGTACCGGGATCCAGCCGGTACTCGACCTCGATTTCCAGGCAGAACGGATAGCCCTGCTGGCCGTGCGGGACGCTGCGGAGCAGCACCGTGCTGGCGTCCTGCCGGACGGCGGTCCACGGCACCCAGCGGGTCAGGCCGTGGATGGCGTTGGCCCGCGCGGGCTCGGTGAGGGCCAGCTGGTATTCGGTGCCGCCGAAGACGTACCGCCCGCCGTCGATCCGGTTCGGCCAGGGGGCCAGCAGCTCGCCTGCCCCGGCTGGCGGCAACTCGTCGGCCTCGTAGCCGGCGATCACCGGCTGCCCGCGGAAGGTCAGCTCACGCAGCCCGGCGCCGAGTTCGGTCACCGTGGCCCGGTAGTGGGCGGCCTCGATCTCATACTGCACTCCGGTAAGCGGAATGATCACGAGGCTCAGCTTACGGACAAAAGCAGTGCCGCGCGGCAGCCTGCCACCAGCCCCCAGGCAAGATCGACGCCCTGGGCGGCGGCGAGCAACCGGGACGCGGCCGGCTCGAGCGGCTCCTGGCCCGCCATCCCCAGGAGCACGGCGGACACCTCGGCCGCGGCCTGGCCCTTGGCCGCGCAGTGCAGCAGCGACGCCGCCAGCGTGGTGGTCCGCTGTGCCGCGCCGCAGGTCACCGACGCGCTGAGCCAGTTCGCGAGCCACACCGCCCGGGTTCCGCCGGAGATGGCCCCGCCCAGCAGCCTGAGCGCGAGCAGCATGCCGCTGACCACGCTGTCGCCGCTCGGCACCAACCCGGGGCCGAGGCCCACCAGGTGCTCGGCCGCCTCCACGGCGCCGGCCAGGTCGCCGCTCGCGCAGCACGCCGCCAGCTGGCCGGGCCCGTCCTGCCCCGCCAGGCCGGGCGCGTGCTCGGCGGCCGCGTAGAGCCTGGCCAGAACACCCGAGCCGTGATCGAGCCTGGCCCGGGACAACGGCCCGAACACCGGGGAGGGATCCCACCAGCGGACGATCCTGATGTCCAGGCCGCAGGCCATCACACGGCTCCCGCCCGCCCAGCACTCCCCGGCGCTGGCGGGGTGACCGGGAGGACAGGTCTCCCACGAGCCGGTGATGATCGCGTTCGGCAGCCTGATGGCGTCCGGCGGCGAGACCGCGATTACCCGCGGCTCGGGTACCGCGTCGGCGAATTCCAGGTAGATCGCGTGCGGCAGGGCCGCCAGGACCTTCCCGTGACGGCGGGTCCCGCGCAGCAGGTCCCGGACCGCCAGGCTGGCCACCCCCGCGGTCACCGCGGGCTCGGCGCCCGCGCCAGCCGGGCCGGTGCCAGCCGGGCCAGCGCCAGTGCCGGGAACATCCACGCTCGTCACAGTACTGGCCAGGCCAGGTCATTGACCGCAACTATCGGGACTGAAGTGAAGGCCAATGACGTTTGGCTAGTAATGAAAATGGGATTTATCTGCGGTACTCAAATCCCGAATTGCGAACTTCGATAGAGGAGGCCGACGGGGCTGCTTGGGGAGCGGGGGACCGTCAGCCCCGCCGGCTAAATTAACGATAACTGGACGAGATGCCGATTTGGGTAACTTTCTGCGCGGGCCGTAAGTACTTCGAAACGTTTTCCCGGGGGGCCGAGGGCACCCCGGACCCGCGCGAGCCGTTGAGGTGCCCGTTGGCCGAACCGGGACGCAGGCGCCCGCTGCGCACGGCTTCGGCGGCCAGGACGCCGAACAGGTAGAAGTACGCCGCTTCCTCGTCTTCGAAGAAGTGCACATCCAGCCGGGCATCGTCAGTATGGCTGAACACCTCGAAGCCTCCGTCCGCCTTGACCAGGCACATGGCGCCCGGCACCTCCTCGTCGACCGCGTAGGCCGAGTGCGGGATGGCGGCCAGGCTGAGGAGCTCGGCGAAAACCGACTGGGGCACGCGATCACGCCGCGCGCCCCGCCGCCCGGGTGGCGGGGCGGCCCCTGGCGCGGTCTCAGACTCGGCCCTGGGCTCGCCCTCAGGCCACGGCTCGCCATCGGACCATGGCTCGAGCGTGGGCCAGCCCTCGGGCCAGGGATCCGCCTGGCGCCCGGGCCGGTTGCCCGCCCGTGGATCGGATTGAGGGTCTGCCCGGAGTTCAGGCTGGGGACCCGACCGGGGCTCGGGCCGCGGGTCTGCCCGGAGTTCAGGCTGGGGACCCGACTGGGGCTCGGGCCGCGGGTCCGGCTGAGGCTCGGCCCAGGGCTCGGTCTCGGGCGAGCCGTGCCAGGCCGCCACCCGGGCCGGGGCGCTCGGCACCCGGTCCTCGTAACCGCTCGCTCCGGCGTACCCTCCCGCTCCGGCGTACCCTCCCGCTCCGGCGTACCCTCCCGCCTTCTGGGGTCCCGGTCGCGGCACGACCCGCAGCGGGCTGGTCCGCTCGGCGACGGCGGGGGGCGGGCTGCCGGGCGCCTGCGGCCCCGGCGCCCCGCGGCCCGGCGCGTCGGGTCGGGCCTGGGCAGCCGGGTCACGGTTCGACGGCGGGAACATGGCCGAGGCCAGCGGGTAGTCCAGCCGTTCCTCGGTCAGGCCGGTCATGTCCTGCCGGGCCACCACGACCTCGAAGACCTCCCGGTCGATCTCCCAGTAGCCGAGCTGCCGCGCCCGGACCGAGTCGCGGCCCAGGTAGACGATGTGCAGCCGGTCGCCGAGATCGTCGAGAACCAGGCAGGGCTCGCCGCGGTACTCACCGACCAGGCGGGATTGCCACAGCGCGTCGAGGTCGGTGATGTTGACCTGCTTGCGCCAGTGCCCGCCCGCGGCCGTGAAGCCGAGTTCGTCCGGCGGCGGGCCGGGGGAGAACAGGGTCGCCTCGTTGCCGTCGGGGCCGAGGCCAGCGTGGTAGGGGACACCGAGGTAGGTGGCCATGAGCCGGTATCGCATGGCTTACGGCTCCATCTTCTGCCAGGCCAGCCCGTCGTAACGGGCCACGAGCTGCTCCCCGTCCTGGCCGAGCCGGCACATGCCCGCCCCGACGGGTATCGCGATGGGCTCGACGTAGAACTCGGGGACACCGTGGCCCGTGGCGGGCAGGTAGCCGTCGATCGCCCTGGCCAGCCAGGCCACCAGGTAGATCTCGCTCATGTGCGGCGTGAACTCCGAATCCTCCCAGCCCAGGCTCAGCGCGAGGTAGGCCTCGGCGGGGTTGTGGAAGCGAACGTCCTGAGCGCGGTACACGTAGCCGGCCAGCACGGTGCGCTGTCCGGACAGGTACGGGCCGACCAGGCGCGGTGGCACGGCCTTCCACATCGGCGTGCCCGGTGCGATCACGGCCAGTCGCTCGGGCTGGGTCACCCACGCTCCTCTCCGTGCGGGTGTGCATGAAAACCCCCGCTCAACCGATTGTGCCGAGTTAATGACGGTAATTAGACGGAAAGTCTCTCATTCAGAGGATTCATTACTCTTCGCAGTCACGAAGTCACCATGTGGCGTAAGCGCAGTCGGGTGGTGACCGGCCAGGGGCCGAACGTGGCATAGGGTCGGTGAGGTGCGCAGGCATCTGGACCCTGGCGGACAGCAGTTCCGCCATGACCGCGGCGCCGCCGACCCTCGCGTGACCGCGGCCCTGGCCGCGTACCAGGCCGGCCGGGGGAGCGAGCAGGCGGCACTGACCGCGCTGGCCGCGGCGCGGCTCCTCGTCCCGGTGGTCGCCGTGCTGGCCGACGGTACCGCCCCGGACGTGGGCCCGGACGTGGGCCCGGACGTGGGCAGGGCGGGGGACAAGAACAGTGAGATGGTGCTGCCCACGCTGATCGGCCGGGACGGCAGGCCGGCCATCCTCGCCTTCACCGGCCTGGACGCGCTCGCCCGCTGGCGGCCGGACGCCCGCCCGGTGCCCGCCGAGGCCGGCCGGGTATGGCGCGCCGCCGTCGCCGGCAGCTGCGCGGTGGTCATCGACGTGGCCGGCCCGGTACCGCTCGCGGTCGAGGGCGCGCGGCTCGCGGCGCTCGCCGCCGGGCAGCCGGTCCCGCCTGCCCACGAAGACCCGGACGTGCGCGCCCAGGTCGAGGCGGCCGTCACCGCAGAGCCCGTGATCGCCGGGTTCACCCTGGCGCCCGGCGGCGAGGTGGATCTCGCCGTGCGGCTCCGCGCGGCCAGCGGCGACTGGCAGCCCGCGGTGAGCCGGGTGGCCGACAGCATCGCGGCCCGGCTGGCGGGCCGCCTGCGCCGCGGCGTCGAGCTCAGCGTCACACATGACCCCATAGGATCATGAGCATGTTCCGCTGGCTGACCGCAGGCGAATCACACGGGCGCGCGCTCGTGGCGATCTGCGAGGGAGTGCCCGCCGGGGTCCGGGTCACCACCGAGGACGTCGTCGCCGCACTGGCCCGCAGGCGGGCCGGCTACGGTCGCGGCGCGCGGATGACGTTCGAGCGGGACGAGGTGGAACTCACCGGTGGGGTCAGGCACGGCCGCACGCTCGGCGGCCCGGTCGCGATCAGGGTGGCCAACACCGAATGGCCCAAGTGGGAGACGGTCATGTCACCCGACCCGGTGGACCAGGCCACGCTGGACAGCCAGGCCAGGAACGCCCCGCTGACCAGGCCGCGGCCCGGGCACGCGGACCTGGCCGGCATGCAGAAGTTCGGCCACACCGACGCCCGCCCCGTCCTGGAGCGGGCCAGCGCGCGGGAGACGGCCGCGCGGGTGGCGCTCGGCGAGGTGGCCAGGCGCCTGCTCAGCCAGGTCCTCGGCGCCGGGATCCTCAGCCACGTGGTCGCGATCGGCCAGGTCGCCGCGCCCGGTGACGTCATGCCGGGCCCGGGCGACGCCGCCGTCATCGACGCCGATCCGGTCCGCTGCTTCGACGCCGGGACGAGCCAGGCCATGGTGGCCGAGATCGACGCGGCCAAGAGGGCGGGCGACACGCTGGGCGGCGTGGTCGAGGTGCTGGCGTTCGGGCTGCCCCCGGGGCTCGGCAGCTTCACCCACTGGGACCGGCGGCTCGACGCCCGGCTGGCCGGCGCCCTGATGTCCATCCAGGCCATCAAGGGCGTCGAGGTCGGTGACGGCTTCACCACCGCGGCCAGGCGCGGTTCGGTGGCCCACGACGAGATCGAGGCCGCCGGCCACGGCGTCGCCAGGCGCACCAACCGGGCGGGCGGCATAGAAGGCGGGATGAGCACCGGTGAGGTGATCAGGCTGCGGGTCGCGATGAAGCCCATCTCCACGGTGCCGCGCGCGCTGGACACCATCGACACCAGCACCGGGGCGCCGGCCAAGGCGATCAACCAGCGCAGCGACGTGACCGCGGTGCCCGCGGCGGGCGTGGTGGCCGAGGCGATGGTGGCCCTGGTGCTCGCCGAGGCTGCGGTGGAGAAGTTCGGCGGCGACTCGGCGGAGGAGATGCGCCGCAACGCCGAGAGCTACCTCAAGGCCCTGGTGATCTCGTGACCCAGGAGACCCAGGAAATACAGGAAGCTCGCGAACTCCAGGTGCCCCTCGTGGTCTTGATCGGCCCGCCTGGCGCGGGCAAGTCCGCGGTGGGCCCGCTGCTCGCGGACCGGCTCGGGGTGGCGTTCCGCGACACCGACGCCGAGGTCGGCGCGGCCGCGGGCAAGCCGGTGAGCGACATCTTCATCGAGAACGGCGAGGAGGCCTTCCGCGAGCTGGAGCAGGAGGCGGTCGCCCGCGCGCTGGGGCAGCACAGCGGGCTGCGCGAGCACGGCGGGGTCCTGGCGCTCGGCAGCGGCGCAGTCCTGGAGGCCGGCGTCCAGCGCCTGCTCGGCCAGCTGACCACCGTGGTCTACCTGTCCGCGGATTTCGGCACCGTGGCCCGGCGGATCGGCCTGGACCGCCCCCGGGTCGTGATCCCCGGCAACCCGCGCGGCCGCCTGCGCGCCATGCTGGACGAGCGCGACGCGATCTACCAGCGGCTCGCCACGGTTACCGTGCCCACCGACGACCTGGACCCGGACGAGCTCGCGGACCAGATCGCAGCCGAGATCACCGAGAAATGACCGCGACCAGGATCGACGTTATCCCTTCGGACGGCGGCCGGCCGTACCAGGTGGTGGTCGGCGTCGGCGTGCTCAGCGAGCTGCCCGGCCTGGTGCCGGAGCACGCCCGCACCGTCGTGGTCATCCACGCCGAGGGCCTGGGCGAGATCGCCCGCCCGGCGTGCGGCGCGCTCACCGCGGCGGGCTACCGGGTGCACGCCGAACCCGTGCCCGACGGCGAGGCGGCCAAGACCGTCGATGTCGCGGCCGGCCTGTGGTCAAGGCTCGCGCGGCACAACGTGACCAGGTCGGACTGCATCGTCGGCATCGGCGGGGGAGCGGCCACCGACCTGGCCGGGTTCGTGGCGGCCACCTGGCTGCGCGGCGTCCAGGTCGTCCTGGTCCCGACCACCCTGCTCGGCATGGCCGACGCCGCGGTGGGGGGGAAGACCGCGATCGACATCCCCGAGGGCAAGAACCTGGTCGGCGCGTTCCACTCGCCGGCCGGCGTGCTCGCCGACCTGGTCACGCTCGAGACCCTGCCGCGCGAGGACTACGTCAGCGGCCTGGCCGAAGTCATCAAGACCGGGTTCATCGCCGACCCGGTCGTCCTCGACCTGGTCAGAGCCGACGCCGACGGCGCCACGGTCCCGCACGGCACCCACGCCCGCGAGCTGATCGAGCGCGCCATCGGCGTCAAGGCGGAGGTGGTGTCCAAGGACCTGAACGAGAAGGGCCTGCGGGAGATCCTGAACTACGGGCACACGCTCGGCCATGCCATCGAGCGGGTGGAAGGGTACCGGTTCAAGCACGGCCACGCGGTGGCCATCGGCATGGTCTACGTCGCCGAGCTGGCCCGGCTGGCCGGCCGCCTCGACCCGCAGGTCGTCGCGCTGCACCGGGAGATCCTGGCCAGCGTCGGCCTGCCCACCGCGTACCCGGCCGGGGTGTGGCCGTCGCTGCGCGAGGCCATGGGCGTGGACAAGAAGGCCCGCGGCGCGCGGCTGCGGCTGGTGGTGCTGGACGGCCTGGCCCGCCCGGGCATCCTCGACGGCCCGTCCGAGGAGCTCCTGCGGCAGGCCTACCGGGAGGTGTGCACGTGATCACGCAGGTGCTCGTGCTCGCCGCCGGACAGGACGAGCCCTAAACCCGCTACGCTCCCATTATGCGGATAGGGATGTTTCTCAGCTACGCGGGCGGCTTCGCCGAGACCGTGACGGAACTGGCCGACTACGAGAAGGCCGGGACTGACATCGTGTTCGTGCCCGAGGCCTACAGCTTCGACGCGGTGAGCCAGCTCGGCTTCATCGCGGCGAAGACGGAGCGGATGCAGATCGCCTCCGGGATCTTCCAGCTCTACTCGCGCACGCCGGCGCTGACCGCGATGACCGCGGCCGGCCTCGACTACGTGTCGGGCGGCCGGTTCACGCTGGGTCTCGGCGCGTCCGGCCCGCAGGTGATCGAGGGCTGGCACGGCGTGCCCTACGACGCCCCGATCGGCCGGGCCCGGGAAGTCATCGAGATCTGCCGGATGGTCTGGCGCCGCGAGCGGCTGGCCTACCAGGGGCGGTACTACCGGCTGCCGCTGGAGGGTGGCACCGGGCTCGGCAAGCCGCTCAAGCTCATCAACCACCCGGTCCGCGAGCGGATCCCGATCGCCCTGGCGGCCATCGGCCCGAAGAACGTGGCGCTCGCCGCCGAGCTGGCCGAATCCTGGATGCCGATCTTCTACCTGCCGGAGAAGGCCGCCGACGTGTGGGGCGGCGCCGTGGCCGAGGGTACCGCCAGGCGTGACGCCTCGCTCGGCCCGCTGGACGTGATCGCCCACGCGGCGCTGGCGATCGGCGACGGCAGCGACGTCACGGCACTGCGCGACCACGGCCGGCCCCAGCTGGCCCTGTACATCGGCGGGATGGGCGCGCGCGGCCGCAACTTCTACAACGACCTGGCCCTCCGGTTCGGCTACGAGGCCGAGGCCAAGGCGATCCAGGACGCCTACCTGGACGGCCGCAAGGACGAGGCCGCGGCCCTGGTGCCCGCCGAACTGGTCGAGCGGACCTCGCTGATCGGCCCGGAGCCCTACGTGGCCGAGCGCATCGCCGCCTACCGCGAGGCCGGGGTGACCACCCTCAACGTCACCCCGCTCGCGTCGACCCACGAGGCCCGCGTCCGCCTCATCGAGCAGGTCCGCGCCCTGGCGGACTAACCTCTTGCCATGCCAGAGATTCACGCCGCCCGCCGGGGGCGCGCGCAGGAGAAAATCGCCGAGGCCGGCGCCGACGCGGCGCTGATCACCTCCGGCCCGAACGTCCGGTACCTCACCGGCCTGGCCAGCTCCAACGCCGCGCTGCTGCTGGCCGCCGACGGCACGGCGGTGCTGGCCACCGACTCGCGGTACGCGCTGGCCGCCCAGCGGGACTGCCCCGACCTCGAGCTGATCATCGAGCGCTTCACCGAGCCCCGGCTGGCCGCGGAGATGACCGCCCGCGGCCTGGGCACGGTGGCCTTCGAGGCGCACGAGATGTCGGTCGAACGCCATGCCGAGCTGGTGGCCAAGGCCGAGGGCGTGAAAGCCATCCCGTTCGGGAGAAAAATCGAGGAGCTGCGGATGGTCAAGGATCCGTCCGAGCTCGAGCTGCTCGCCGCCGCCTGCCGGATCACCTGCCAGGCCCTCGCCGACGTGTTCTCGCTGATCAGGCCCGGCCTGACCGAACGCAAGCTGGCGGCGGCGCTGGATGCGCGGATGGCCGAACTCGGCGCGGAGCGGCCGGCCTTCGACACCATCGTGGCCAGCGGGCCGAACGGCGCCATCCCGCACCATGCGCCGGCCGACCGGCCGGTCCGCCGCGGCGACCTGATCACGATGGACTTCGGCGCGCGGTACGGCGGCTATCACGCGGACATGACCCGTACCGTGGCCCTCGGCGAGCCCGCGGGCTGGCAGCGGGAGATCTACGAGCTGGTCGCGGCCGCGCAGCGGTCCGCCCTGGACGCCGCCCGGCCGGGCGCCGACATCGGCGACGTGGACGCGGCCGCCCGCGACCTGATCCGCGACGCCGGGCACGGCGACCACTTCCAGCACGGGCTGGGCCACGGCGTCGGGCTCGAGGTGCACGAGTCGCCGCTGATCGGGTACGACCGAGCGGGTAAACTCGCTAGCCGGGTTCCGGTCACCGTCGAACCTGGTGTCTACCTCCCCGGCCGGGGCGGTGTCCGGATTGAGGACATCCTGGTCGTGGACGCCGACGGGACGGGCCTCCTCACGACTACGACGAGAGAACTTCTCGTTCTTTAACCTGGAGAGACAGAACGTGGCCACCACGAACGACCTGAAGAACGGCATGGCGCTGAACCTCGACGGGCAGCTCTGGACCGTTGTCGAGTTCCAGCACGTCAAGCCGGGCAAGGGCGGCGCCTTCGTGCGCACCAAGCTGAAGAACATCATGTCGGGCAAGGTCGTCGACCGGACCTTCAACGCCGGCGTCAGGGTCGACGTGGCCAGCGTGGACCGGCGCGAGATGCAGTACCTGTACCGTGAGGGCGCCGACTTCGTGTTCATGGACACGCAGGACTACGACCAGCCGCGGATCCCCGCGTCGGTGGTCGGGGACGCGGCGAACTACCTGCTCGAGGAGCAGACCGTCACCGTGGCCTTCAACGAGGGCACCCCGCTGTACGTGGACCTGCCGGCCGCCGTCGAGCTTACGATCAGCCAGACCGACCCCGGCGTGCAGGGCGACCGCTCCACCGGCGGCACCAAGCCGGCCACCCTCCAGACCGGCGCCACCGTCCAGGTGCCGCTGTTCATCTCGACCGGCGAGAAGATCAAGGTCGACACGAGGACCGGCCAGTACCTCGGCCGCGCCTGAAATGCCGCCTGCTCGCAGCAAGGCGCGCAAGCGGGCCCTGGACATCCTCTTCGAGGCCGAGCTGCGCGGCTCGCCCGTCCTCGACCTGCTCGCCGAGCGCATCACGCTGGGCAGCCCGCCGGTGCCCGCCTACGCCGCGGACCTGGTCCGCGGCGTGGCGGTCCACATGGCACGGATCGACGAGCTGATCTCGGAGTACGCCGAGGGCTGGACCCTGGACCGGATGCCCGCCGTGGACCGGAACGTGCTGCGGATCGGCGTCTACGAACTGCTCTGGGCGCAGGACGTGCCCGACGGCGTCGCGATCAGCGAGGCCGTGCTGCTCGTCCGCGACCTGTCGACCGAGGCCTCGCCCGCGTTCGTCAACGGCCTCCTGGCCCGCATCGCCGAGCTCAAGCCCTCCCTGCAGGTCTGACGGGATCAGCCCTGGGCGAAGCGGACGCGAAGGCCGGACCGGCGCAGCACCCGGACGAACCAGAATGCCGACAGGAAGGTGCCCGCGACCACGCCGCCGATGGTGACGGCGGTGGTGAGGAGCAGGAATACCTTGACCGTTTCTGTGGCCATCAGCACGGCCAGGCCCACGGTGGTCACGAAGAAGATCCCGGCCCACAGCCACGTCGCGCCCTGGAAGAACCGGTGCAGCCCGGGGTGATGGGAAGACGGCTGGCGCAGCGCGACGACCTCCGCGGCCAGCTGGGCGACCAGCGGCTTGCGGGTCGGCGCGGTCCGCGCGAACAGCACGCACAGGCCGAGGTTGGCCAGCGGGAACTGGAGCAGGAAGAACAGCATGCTGCCGGTGACGATCACCACGGCCGTCTGCAGGGTGAGCACCAGGGCCGAGATCGTGAGCAGGCCGGGGACGCTGCGGGTGAAGACCTTGCGCCCGGCCACGGTCAGCCAGACCACGGCGGTCGCGGCCAGCATGCCCGCGTCCCGGCCGCCCAGCTGCGCACCGACGAAGTACCCCGCGACGGGAAGACCAAGGGACTCGGCCAGGTTCCAGCCTGCCGTCAGCATCAGCCGCCAGGGGCGGGGCAACTCGAGGTGCTCAGCCATGGCGAGAAGCATACGGTGGCCGGCTGCACGCGCGCTGGAATTGCCGGCAGGTGACGTAAAGAAGAATCTGAGAGTTCCGCACGGCCTGTATAACGTAGGATCGGTCACGGAAGTTCACTATCCCGGAACGGAAAGTAACCAGGGGAGTCGTCCCCCGAGGCAGGCGATTGTCGGTGGCCGGCACTAGATTGGACGGGAGGAAGGAGGCTGGCGTGGCGGTGGATTTCAGGCGCGACGGCGTCCGCTTCTCGCTGGTCTGGGACGTGCTGTGGGACGTCGTTTCGGCCCGGATGGCGGAGACCGGCAGGCAGGTGCTGGACATCGTTGACGTGGGCGGGGGAACCGGCGGGCTGGCGGTGCCGTTCGCCGCCCTGGGACACAACGTCACCGTGGTCGACCCGAGCCCGGACGCGCTCGCGGCGGCGCAGCGGCGGGCCGCCGAGGCGGGCGCGCGGCTGACCGCCGTGCAGGGCGAGGCGGCCAGCCTGCACAGCGTTTTCTGCACCAAGGCGGCGGACCTCGTCATCTGCCACAACGTGCTCGAGTATGTCGACTCCCCAGCCGACGCGATGACCGCGATCGCCGCCGTGCTGCGGCCCTCGGCCACGGTGAGCGTGCTGGCGGCCAACACGGTGGCCGCGGTCCTGCACCGCGCGCTGGCCGGCCGCTTCACCGAGGCCCGTCAGCTCCTCGAGGGCCAGAAGACGGCCGAGCCGCCGCGGCGGTTCACGCTCCCGTCCCTCACCGCGCTGATCGAGGGGGCCGGGCTGCGCGCGGGGGAGGCGCACGGGCTGCGGATCTTCAGCGGCCTGGTGCCCGGCGCGCTGCTCGACGCGGACGCAGGCGAGGCCGGCGGGAGCAAGGGGGCCGAGGCGCTGCGCGCGCTCGAGGCGGCCGCCGCGGTCACCCCGCCGCTGCGCGATATCGCCGCGCAACTGCACCTGCTCGGCCACCGCTGACCATCGTGAACGCCGGGGGCTCCCGGGACGCCGCCGATCCGGACAACACCGGTGACACCGGCTGTCACATCCTGCACGTGGACATGGACGCGTTCTACGCGAGCGTCGAGATCAGGGAGCGGCCCGAGCTCGCGGGCCAGCCGGTCATCGTGGGCGGGACCAGCGGCCGGGGCGTGGTGCTTTCCGCGTCGTACCAGGCCCGGGCGTTCGGGGTGGGCTCGGCGATGCCAGTGGGCCGGGCG
>Ga0335082_10007234_pt1 | contig 12071 bp, 12 predicted proteins | sample Lox_Sample_41_FD_206718 | JGI IMG/M metagenome (GOLD analysis project Ga0335082, IMG submission 206718) | Soil microbial communities from Loxahatchee National Wildlife Refuge, Florida, United States - Lox_Sample_4.1 | ecosystem: Environmental > Terrestrial > Soil > Wetlands | place: USA...
CGGTGGCAGCGCTCGCCTCGCGGTCATCGATCCGAACTCGGACGAGGCGCGCATGCTGCTCGAGCTGGGGCCCTACCGACGGCTCAAGCTCTCGCTCGCGGCGCGCGACGGCACCGAGCTCGCGCTGCCCCTGGTCGAGCTCGAACGGCGCTGATGTGCGCCCCGAGTGGCCGAGAGCTCGCGCGAGCGCGCTGGTGGCCGGGTCCCGCGCTCGCGCCGGCGGAGCTCGCGGGCATCGTCGCGCGGGCGGGCGACGTGCTCACCGGCGCGCGCGAGCGCAAGCGCAGCCGACGCAAGGCGCTCTACGCGCTGGCCCTGCGCTCCGCGGAGCCCGACCACCTGCTCAAGGTGAACGACTACGGCGAGGTCCCCTGGCTGCGGCGCCTGCGCCGGAGCCGCTCGCGGCTCGAGCTCGAGCGCGCGCGCGCGGTCGCGGCGCGCGGGATCGCCACCCCCTTGCCGCTCGCCGCCGGCGAGCTGCGCCGCCGCGGCGCCCTCGAGCGCTGCTACCTGCTCGTCCCGCTCGTGCCCGGCGCCATCGACGGGGCGGCCTTCTGGCTCGGCCGCGTGGGCGACGCCGCGGAGCGCCGGCTGTGGTCGCGTGAGCTCGGCGCATTCGCGCGCGCAATGCACGACGCCGGCGTCTTCCAGGAGGACTTCGCGCCCAACAACTTCCTGTGGCGGCGGGGCGCCGCGCCGCGCCTCTGGGCGGTCGACTTCGAGCGCGTCGCGCTCCGCCGGTCGCTGTCGCTCGACGCGCGCGTCCGGCTGCTCGCGAAGCTCGCGCGCCATCTCGCGACCGCCTCGGCCGCCGCCTGCATGCGCTTCCTGCTCGCCTACGCGGGTGGCGACCGCGCCGCGGCGCGGCGCTGGTGGCGCGCGGTCGAGCGCGAGCTGCCGCGCCTCGCGCAGCGCGACCTCGCGCACTTCCGCCGCATCGCGATCCGCGCGAGCCGGCGCTTCGCGCCGGTGGCGCACGGCGGCTTCCGCGGCTTTGCGAGGCGCGAGGCTCCCCTGCCCGCTCTCTGCGGTGCGATCCAGGCGGGCTCCGAGGCGGAGTTCTGGATCCACCCGCTCGGGCCCGTAGGCGAGCGCGATGCGAGGCGCGCCTGGGCGCTCGCCCAGGTGCTCGCGCAGCGCTCCCTGTCGCCTCCCCCGCTCGCCCTGCTGCGGGGCCGCGTCGGCGCGTGGCTCGTGTCCTCGCGGGCCTCCGAGGAGCGGCGGCTCGACGGAGCCCCCGCCGCGCGCCCCGCGCTCGCCGTCGCCCTCGACCGGCTCCTCGCCATCGGCGCCGACTGCAGTGGGCTCGCGCCGCGGAGCTTCGCGCTCGCGCGCGGCCGCGGACCGGCGCTCCTGCTCGAGCCGCGAGAGATCGCCGCTGGGGCCCCCGTCGCCAATCGGCGACGCCGGTCCCGCGCGCTCGCGGCCGAGCTCGTCGGCTAGACGGAAGCCAGGACCGAGACGCCTGGATCATCGGCCAGTGCCCGCAGAACGGGCGCGCGCAGCCCGCAAGGCGCCGCGCAGCGAGGCGGAGCCGAGCAAAGTCAGCAGCTAGAGCGCGCTGCTTCGGTGGCCGAGGCGCACGCGCCGCACGACGTCGGTCAGCGCCACGATCTCGGCATGCGCGCGCGTGGCGTCTCCGCGCCGACAGGCCTCCGCGCTGCGCGCCGCGGCCTGCGCGAGCGGCGGAAGGCCGAGCCTGGCTGCGTCGCCGGTGAGCTCGAAGGCGCGCTTGGCGGCCTCGTCGAGGGCACCGCTCTGCTCCGCGTCCTGGATCGCGTCGATCCGTTCGCCGAGCGCGACCACGAACGCGTCGAGCCGCTCGAGCGACTCGTCGTCGGCGAGGAGCGAGCGGATCGGAGCGTCGGGGCGGGCCTCCACGCGAGGGTTGATCGGATGCCCGCCGCCGTCGCTGTAACGAGCGCCCGGTCGCGTATGATGCCGGCCGATGCCGGCGGCCCGAAAGCCCAGCAACTACTCGCTGCTCTTCACGTACGTGCTGCCGTACTTCCTGTACGTGGGGGCGCTCGCGATCCCCGAGCGCATGATCGCAAGGCCGTGGGCGTACGGGCTCGCGATCGCCGCGAGCGGGGCGGCGCTGGCGTGGGGATGGCGCTGGTACGTCCCGCTGTGGGGACCGCGCAGCCCGGCGCTCTCGGCGCTCGCGGGTCTCGCAGGGGGTCTGCTCGGGACCGCGCTCTGGGTCCTCGTGAAGCAGCCCTTCTTTCCGGCCGGCGGTGCCCCGTGGACCCCAACGGACTTCTGGATGCGGCTGGTCGCCTCGAGCACGGTGGTCGCCCTCTTCGAGGAGCTCCTCTTCCGCGGCCTCTTGCTGCGCGGAGCCGTCCAGTGGGACGAGGCGCGGCGGGCCGGGGCGCCCGATCCCCTCGGCGTCGCGCTCCACGAGCGCTCCCCCTTCGACGTCGGGCCCGGGGCCTGGACGCCGCGGGCCGTCGCCGTCTCGACGATCGCCTTCGCGGCGGGGCACCTCCCCGGCGAGTGGCCCGCCGCCCTCCTCTACGGCCTCCTCATGGCGGGGCTCTGGGTCTGGCGCGGCGACCTCCTCGCCTGCGTCGTGGCGCATGGGACGACGAACCTCGCGCTGGCGCTCTGGGTGCGGCACGCGGGCGCCTGGAGCCTCTGGTAGAAGAGCCGATGTTGCATTGATCGATCTATTCGGATAGCTTGATTCAATGCCGATCTCCGTCCGAAACCGCCTCGATTCCCTGCTCCGCGAGCGAATCCTCCTGCTCGACGGCGCGATGGGGACGATGGTGCAGTCGCACCGGCTCTCGGAGGCGGACTTCCGCGGCGCCCGCTTCGCGGACCACCCCTCGGATCTCAATGGCGACAACGACCTCCTCGTGCTCACGCGCCCCGACGTCGTCGAGGGGATCCACGACGCCTATCTCGAGGCGGGCAGCGACCTCATCGAGACCAACACCTTCAACGCGACGGCGATCTCGCAGGCCGACTACGGGCTCGCCTCGATCTGCTACGAGATGAACGTCGAGGCTGCGCGCATCGCGCGGCGCGCCGCGGACGCGTGGAGCGCGCGTACTCCGGAGAGGCCTCGCTTCGTGGTCGGCGCGCTCGGCCCGCTCAACAAGACGCTCTCGCTCTCGCCCGACGTCAACGACCCGACCTACCGCGCGCTCACCTTCGACGCGGCGCGCGAATCCTACGCCGAGCAGGTGCGCGGGCTCGTCGACGGAGGCGTCGACGCGTTGCTCGTCGAGACCATCTTCGACACGCTGAACGCCAAGGCCGCGTTCCTCGCCATCGAGCAGGGGTGCGGCGAGCGGGGCGTCGATCTCCCCATCCTGATCTCGGCGACCCTCGCCGACAAGAGCGGGCGCACCCTCTCCGGACAGACGCTCGACGCCTTCTGGACGTCGGTCTCCCACGCGCGGCCGCTTGCGGTCGGCATCAACTGCTCCCTCGGCGCCACCGAGATGCGCTCCTACATGGAGGAGCTCTCGCAGCTCGCGCCGGTCTACGTGAGCTGCTACCCGAACGCGGGCCTGCCGAACGCCTTCGGCGCCTACGACGAGACTCCCGAGATCACCGCCGCGCTGCTGCGCGAGTTCGCCGAGGCCGGCTGGGTGAACCTGCTCGGGGGCTGCTGCGGCACCACGCCGGCGCACATCCGCGCGATCGCGGCGGCGGTCGCCGGTCTGCCGCCGCGCGCCGTGCCGGCGCCCGTCCGCCGGCCGCGCTTCGCCGGGCTCGAGACCCTCGAGATCCGCCCCGACAGCAACTTCATCATGGTCGGCGAGCGCACCAACGTGACGGGCTCGCGCCGCTTCGCCGCGCTCGTCCGCGCCGGCGACTACGGCAAGGCGCTCGAGGTGGCGCTGGATCAGGTGCGCGGCGGTGCCAACCTGCTCGACGTCAACATGGACGAGGCGCTGCTCGACTCCGAGAAGGCGATGGAGACCTTCTTGAAGCTCGTCGCCACCGAGCCGGAAGCGGCGCGCGTCCCCCTCATGATCGACAGCTCGAAGTGGTCGGTGATCGAGGCGGGCCTCAAGTGCGCCCAGGGCAAGTCGGTCGTGAACTCGATCAGCCTGAAGGAGGGCGAAGCCGAGTTCCTCGACAAGGCGGCGCGCGTGCGCGGCTACGGGGCCGCGTGCGTGGTGATGGCCTTCGACGAGCAGGGGCAGGCGGACACCGTCGAGCGCAAGGTGGCGATCTGCCAGCGCGCCTACCGGCTCCTCACCGAGCGCGCCGGCTTCCCGCCCGAGGACATCATCTTCGATCCCAACATCTTCGCGGTCGCCACCGGGATCGAGGAGCACAACCGCTACGCGCTCGCCTATCTCGAAGCGACCCGCCGGATCAAGGCGAGCTGCCCCGGGGCGCTGGTGAGCGGCGGCGTCTCCAACCTGTCGTTCTCGTTCCGCGGCAACGACCACGTGCGCGAGGCGATGCACTCGGCGTTCCTCTACCACGCGATCCGGGCCGGCATGGACATGGGGATCGTGAACGCGGGCCAGCTCGTGGTCTACGAGGACATCGAGAAGGAGCTGCTCGAGCGCGTCGAGGACGTGCTCTTCGATCGCCGGCCCGACGCCACGGAGCGGCTCGTCGAGTACGCCGCGCACGTTCGCGGCAAGGGCAAGGCGCGCGAGATCGATCTCGCGTGGCGAGAGGCGCCGGTCGAGGAGCGGCTCGTGCACGCGCTGGTGCACGGCCTCACCGACTTCATCGAGGCCGACGCCGAGGAGGCGCGCCAGAAGCTGGCGCGCCCGATCGACGTGATCGAGGGCCCGCTGATGGACGGCATGAAGGTGGTCGGCGACCTCTTCGGCGCCGGCAAGATGTTCCTGCCCCAGGTCGTGAAAAGCGCCCGCGCGATGAAGCGCGCCGTCGCCTACCTGACGCCCTTCATGGAGGCCGAGAGCGCCGACCGGCCCGCCGCCGGCGTGATCGTGATGGCGACCGTGAAGGGCGACGTGCACGACATCGGCAAGAACATCGTGGGAGTGGTCCTCGGCTGCAACGCCTACCGGGTCGTCGACCTCGGCGTGATGGTGCCCTGCGATCGGATCCTCGACGCGGCCGCCGCCGAGCGCGCCGACCTGATCGGCCTCTCGGGGCTCATCACCCCCTCGCTCGACGAGATGGCGCACGTCGCGCGCGAGATGGAGCGGCGGGGGCTCGCCCTCCCCCTCCTGATCGGCGGCGCCACGACCAGCAAGCAGCACACCGCCGTGAAGATCGCCCCCGGCTACACCGGTGCGACCGTCCACGTACTCGACGCGTCCCGCGCCGTCGGCGTGGTAGCAAGCCTGCTCGACCCCGCGGCGCGCGAGGGCTTCGCCGCGCGGACGCGCGAGGAGCAGGAGCGGCTGCGGAACGCCCACGCCGCGGGCGTCGCGCGTCCCCTCGTGCCCTACGCCGACGCGCGGCGCCGCCGGCTGGCGATCGACTTCGGCGCGGACGCGGTGGCCACGCCGAGCTTCTACGGCCGCCGCGCGCTCGACGACCTCGACCTCGAGGAGCTGGCCCGCTTCATCGACTGGACGTTCCTCTTCCACGCGTGGGAGCTGCCCGGGAAGTTCCCGAAGATCCTCGACCATCCGCGCTACGGCTCCGCCGCGCGCGAGCTCTTCGAGAACGCGCAGGCGCTGCTCGAGCGCATCCTCGACGAGAAGCTCCTGCGCGCGCGCGCCGTCTACGGCTTCTGGCCCGCCAACTCCGACGGCGACGACGTGGTGCTCTGGAGCGACGCCAGCCGCCGCGCCGAGGTGACGCGCTTCCCGATGCTGCGCCAGCAGCGCGCCGCGGCGGAGGGAAAGCCGCTGCTCTCGCTGGCGGACTTCGTCGCGCCGCTCGAGAGCGGCGTCCTCGACGCGGTCGGCGCGTTCGCGGTCACCGCCGGGATCGGCGCCGACGCGCTCGCCGCGCGCTTCGAGAGCGAGCACGACGACTACCAGGCGATCATGACCAAGGCGCTCGCCGACCGGCTCGCGGAGGCCTGCGCCGAGTGGCTCCACCTGCGGGTGCGGCGCGAGTGGGGCTACGCGCGGGACGAGGCGCTCTCGCTCGAGGAGCTGATCGGCGAGCGCTACCGCGGGATCCGCCCGGCCTTCGGCTACCCCGCCTGTCCGGACCACAGCGAGAAGCGCCGGCTCTTCGCCTTGCTCGACGCGCCGGCCTCGGGCATCACGCTCTCGGAGAGCTGCGCGATGCTGCCCGCCGCGAGCGTCTCGGGCCTTTACTTCGGCCATCCCGCCGCGCGCTACTTCACGGTGGGCCGGATCGGGCGGGACCAGCTCGCCGACTACGCAGAGCGCAAGCGCATGCCGCGCGCCGAGGTCGAGCGCTGGCTGGCCCCCAATCTTGCCCAAGACGCCGCGGACGAAGGCGAGGCGTGAGCGGCGCCCTGGTCTTCGTCTCGGGCGGCTCGAGCGGGATCGGGCGCGCGATGCTCGAGACCCTGCCCTTCCAGCCGGCGCGCGCGCTGAACCTGAGCCGGCGCCCGGCTCCCGGCGCCGAGCACGTGGCACTCGACCTCGCCGAGCCGGCGGGGTGGAGCGGCGCGGCGGCGCTCTTCGAGCGCGAGCTCCGGGGATTCGAGGGCACCCGCGCCGTCTTCGTGCACGCAGCCGGCACGCTCAGCCCGATCGGCTTCGCCGGCGAGATCGACCCCGACGCCTATCGGCGCCAGGTGCTGCTCGACGCGGCCGCGCCGCAGATCCTCGGCGACGCGTTCCTGCGCGCGCTGCGCGTCACGAACGCCCCGGCGCAGCTCCTCTTCATCGGCTCGGGCGCGGCGACGTCGGTGTATGCCGGCTGGTCCGGATACGGCGCCGGCAAGGCGGCCGTGGAGCAGTGGACGCGGACGGTGGGCGCAGAGCAGGCGCGGCGCGGCGATCGCTGCCGCGTACTCTGCGTCGCGCCCGGCATCGTGGCGACGCCGATGCAGCAGGAGATCCGCGCGACGCCGGTCGAGCGATTTCCCGAGGTCGAGCGCTTCGCGGCGCTCCACCGCGAGGGAGCGCTCCGCGATCCCCGCGAGGTGGCGCGCGAGCTCTGGGCGCTGCTCGATCGCGACCTCCCGAACGGCGCGGTCCTCGACCTGCGGGACGCCTGAGCGCTCTGCCTCTGGGCTAGGCTTGCGCGGATGGGCGCGCTCCGCGCGGTGATCTTCGACCTCGGCGGGGTCGTCATGGGCTCGCCGCTCCACGCGATCGCCGACTTCGAGCAGAACTCCGGGATTCCGGACGGCTTCGTGAATCGCCTAGTGGTGGCGAGCGGCGCGCGCGGCGCCTGGGCGCGCCTCGAGCGCGGCGAGCTCTCGCTCCACGAGTTCTATCCCGGCTTCGACCGCGAGTGCGCCGCGGCCGGGCACGCGCTCTCGGCGCGCGCCATGATGGAGCGCATCGCCGCGGCCGCGCAGCCGCGGCCGGCGATGCTCGCGGCGATCCGCCGGATCCGCGGCCGCGGAGTCGCGACCTCGGCGCTCACCAACAACTGGGTCGGCGACGGCGGCGCCCGCGACTGGCTCGCAGATTATTTCGACGTGGTCGTCGAGTCGAGCGTCGTCGGCATCCGCAAGCCCGATCCGCGCATCTACGCGCTGGCGCTCGACCGGCTCGGTGTCGCGGCCGAGGAAGCCGTCTTCCTCGACGACATCGGCCGCAACCTCAAGCCGGCGCGCGCGCTCGGCATGCGGACGATCAAGGTGGACGAACCGGACCGCGCGCTCGCCGAGCTCTCCGGGCTGCTCGGCTTCCCGCTGCTCGATGACGCGCCACCCTGACGAATTCGCGCATCCGCGCGGGGCCGCTATGTTCGGCCGCCGCGCCGACGCGAGGAGCGAGATGTCCGGACTGAGCGTAGCCGTTGCCGGGGCGACCGGCGCCGTGGGCGCCGAGTTCCTGCGCCTGCTCGACAAGCGGAGCTATCCGATCCGCCGGCTCAGGTTGCTGGCGAGCCGGCGCAGCGTCGGCCGCACGCTCCGCTTCCGCGGCGAGGTGCTCCCCGTCGAGGAGCTGACCCCCGAGTCCTTCGAGGGAGTCGAGCACGTCTTCTTCAGCGCCGGCGCCGCCCAGGCCAAGGCGTTCGCGCCGGCGGCCGTGCGCGCCGGGGCCGTGGTGATCGACAACTCGAGCGCGTTCCGGTACGAGGACGCGGTTCCGCTCGTCGTCCCGGAGATCAACGCCGAGGACGCCTTCCGCCACCAGGGCATCATCGCCAACCCCAACTGCACCACGATCGTCGCGCTCCTGGCGATGGCCCCGCTGCACCGCGCCTTCGGGCTGCGCCGCGCGGTCATGTCGAGCTACCAGGCGATCAGTGGCGCCGGCGCGCAGGCGATGCTCGAGCTCGAGCGACAGATCCACGACTGGGTCGCCGGGCGACCGCTCGAGGTAAAGCACCAACCGAAGCAGATCGCCTTCAACGTGATCCCGCGCATCGACGCCGTGCAGGACAACTTCTACACGAAGGAGGAGATGAAGTTCCTGTGGGAGGGGCGCAAGATCCTCCACCTCCCCGCGCTCCTCGCCACGGCGACGTGCGTGCGGGTCCCGGTATTCCGCTCCCACGCGGTGTCGCTGAACCTCGAGTTCGAGCGGCCGGTCGCGCGCGAGGCCGCACTAGCCGTCCTGCATGCCGCTCCGGGCGTGCGGGTCGCCGACGATCCCGCCGCCGAGATCTACCCGACGCCGCTCGAGACGAGCGAGCTCGACGACGTCTTTGTCGGGCGCGTGCGCTCCGACGTCTCGGTGCCCGACGGACGCGGCCTGTGCCTGTGGGGGGTGGGCGACCAGCTCTCAAAGGGCGCGGCGCTCAACGCCGTGCAGATCGGCGAGCTCTTGCTGCGCGGAGCGTGAGCGAAGTCCGCTGGCTCAGCGCGGCGCCCCGTAGACGGTCTCGCTCATGGGGTGGGACTCCACCCGGTCTATGTCGAGAAACGCCTTTACGCTCGCGATCATACGCCCTAAATTCTCACGCAGCTTCGCAGGATCGCCCTCGGCCTTGTACCAGAGCATCGGGTCGACGACCGCCTCGGTCGGGAAGCCCTCCTCGACGATTCCGGCCCACGGCGGCGCATCGGGGGTGAGCGCGCGGACCACGACGTTGCGCACGTAGAGGTAGGTGCACTGGATCTCGAGCGCGAGCGGCGAGTGGCGCCCGTGCCAGATCTCGATCCAGTCCTCCGGGCGGAGGCGCGCCGGGCGCTCGATGCAGGTCAGCATCGTGATGCCTGGCGTGCGCTCTCCCGGCGCCACCTGGCGCGTCGTGTTGCGCAGCGGCACCGACTCGACGACGAGGTAGCCCGCGGCGCGCGCCACGTGCGGCCGGAGCAGCTCCTCGACCGCGCGGCGCTCGTCGGCGCTGTCGAGCCAGATGCCGACCATTCCCGCGATCGGGTCCTCGAGGCGCGTGATGCGTGCCTTCCGGGCCGCCTCCGCGTGCGCGTCGGCCACCAGCACCGAGAGCGGCGGCCTGGCGCGCTCGAGGAGTTGCGGCGCCACCTCGCCGCGGAGCGCCTGCGCGAAGTCCGCCGAGCTGCGGCCAGGTGGCTTCCAGAGCACGTAGACGAGCTTCTCCACGGCTTCCTCCGAGCAGGGGGACGTTAGCCCGCCTCGAGCCTTCGCTTCAGGTTCGCGAGGAGCGCCTCCTGCGCCCGGATCGCCTGCGCGAGGACGAAGCCGCGGAGCGGCGGCGCGCAGCGGAGCGCAACCGACTCGCGCACCGCGGTTCGCGCGGGGGTGAGTGCCTCGAGGGCGAAGGCGCCCGAGAGGCGGATGCCGAGCGGGGCTCGGGTCGCGAAGGCGACGCGCGCGCCGTCGCGCTCGGGGCGCAGCTCGACGCGCAGCCGGCTCCGCAGCGAGATCCCGAGCGCCCGCACCCGCTCGACGGCGTCGAAGGCGCGCGCTCCGGGCGACGCGTCCACCTCGCGAACCTCGACGAGCAGGGGCTGGAGGCCGAGGAAGCGCGCGGGCTCGGAGAGCTCCGCCCACACGCGCACGAGCGGCGCGTCGATCTCGACCGCGCGCGCGAACGAGAGCGGATCGTTCAGCCGACCGCCCCCGCCAGCTCTCGGCAGCGATCGAGCAGCGGCAGTACCTGCTCGCGAGGGCTCGACGGCACGCCGAAGATGGCGCGCGTGATGCCCGCGTCGCGCAAGCGCTCGAGAAGCTCGCGCTCGGTCGGGCAGTAGTAGATCGAGACCTCGATCGAGGCCGGATCGCGCCCAGCCTCCCCCGCCAGCTTGCGTAGCTCGGGGAGCCGAGCGAGCGCACCGATCGGGTCGCCCACCGGGATCCAGCCGTTGCCGTAGCGGAGCGCGCGCTTGACCGCGCCGGGAAAGGCACCGCCCACGTGGATGGGCGGATGCGGACGCTGCACCGGCTTCGGCCACTGGAAGATCGGATCGAAGTCGAGCGTGCGGCCGTGGTACTCGGCCTTGCTCTGCGTCCAGATCGCCTGCATCGCCTCGATGCGCTCGCGCAGCACGCGCCAGCGCTCGTCCGGGCGGGTGCCGTGATTCTCCATCTCCTCCGCGTTCCAGCCGGCGCCGATCCCGAACAGGAAGCGCCCGCCGGAGACCTGGTCGAGCGACGCCACCTGCTTCGCGGTCTGGATCGGGTCGCGCTGGATCACGAGACACACGCCGGTGGCGAGCTTGAGCGTGCGCGTCACGCTCGCCGCCGCCGCGAGGACCACGAATGGATCCATCGCGTCGTAGTACATCTTGGGGAGGTCGCCGCCGCCCGGGAACGGCGTCCGGCGGCTCACCGGAATGTGGGAGTGCTCCGCCACCCAGATCGACTCGAAGCCGCGCTCCTCGGCGGCTCGCGCCAGATCCGGGAAGGGCATCGAGTAGTCGGTCGGGAACGTGCAGAGGCCGTATTGCATCGGCGTCCCTCAGCGCTGCGCGAGGCGCACGAAGTCGCTCTCGGTGAGGATGCCGACGAGCTTCCCGCCCTCGAGGACCGGCAGGCAGCCGATCTTGCGCTCGAGCATCAGGCGGGCGGCGTCGGCGAGCGGCGTGTCGGGCGTGGTCGTCACGGGGTCGCCGGTCATCACATCCTTCACCGCCAGCGTGTTCATGAGCTTCTGCTGGGCGTGGCCGCCGTAGCCGATCGACCGCGCGAGCGCCCCGCGGAAGAGGTCGCGCTGGCTCAGGATTCCCACCACCTCGTCGCCGTCGTCGTCCAGCACCGGGGTGTGGCGGATGCGGCCGAGGTTCATCAGGTCATCGGCGATCGCCAGCTTATCGTTGCGGCGCACCGTGGCCACCTCGCTGGACATCAGGTCGCGGACACGCATCCCGTTCTCCTCGTCGGCGCAGGCCGCCCCGGCGCGCCTTCCCGAGCTTCGCAGACGCGGACCTGGGCATCCAGCGCCCCGCACTGTACCGTCGGGCGCAGCGGGGAGGTCCCCTTGGCGCGCTTCCGCAAGATCCTGGTCCCGATCGACTTCTCGAAGCACTCCGAGGCCGCGCTCACGCTCGCGATCGAGCTGGCGCGCGAGGGCGGGGGGTCGGTCCACCTGTTCCACGCCTACGAGCTCCCCGCCGCCATCGGCATGTCCTACGGGATCGCGATCCCCCAGGCCGTGTGGGACGGCGTCCAGGAAGCTGCGCGGCAGCGCCTCGACGAGTGCTTCGCCCGCGTCCGAGCGGCGGGGCTCTCGGGTGCGTCGCACCTGGCGGCGGGCCCGGCGGCCGACGCGATCACCCAGGCGGCCGCCGCCGAGAAGGCCGACCTCATCGTGATGGGGACGCGGGGCCTCACGGGCCTCAAGCACGTGCTCCTCGGCAGCGTGGCGGAGCGCGTGCTGCGCACCGCGCCCTGCCCCGTCCTCACCCTCAAGTCCGAGGACTGACCGCTCGGCTGGTGACCTTCGTTCGGCTCCGCAGACTGCGCCTCACTGCGCGGAGGCCGACTCTCGAGTCGGCCTCCTAGCCGGTGACCTTCGTTCGGCTCCGCAGACTGCGCCTCACTGCGCGGAGGCCGACTCTCGAGTCGGCCTCCTAGCCCTGGATCAGCTGCCGATACGCCTTCAGGTGTCGGATCGCGGCTGCGGGGTCGCCGAGGTGGTCGTGG
>Ga0335082_10007240_pt1 | contig 12065 bp, 10 predicted proteins | sample Lox_Sample_41_FD_206718 | JGI IMG/M metagenome (GOLD analysis project Ga0335082, IMG submission 206718) | Soil microbial communities from Loxahatchee National Wildlife Refuge, Florida, United States - Lox_Sample_4.1 | ecosystem: Environmental > Terrestrial > Soil > Wetlands | place: USA...
ACGGAGCTCGACCCGGACGGGAACCTGAGATTCTCGACGGACTTCCGCTCCGTCTACGCCTCGATCCTCGCCAACTGGATCGACGCCGATCCCAACCCGATCCTTTTCGGGAACTACCCGACGCTGTCGTTTCTGTAGTGCGAGAGCGTCGGCGTCTTCTGCTTGCCGCCCTCGCGGCAATCGTCCTCGCGGACCCGGCCCTGCCCGCCGCGGCGGAAACGATTCCGCTGCTCGTGACCGTGTCGCAGTTCGAGTTCTCGCCGGGCGGTCCGAGCGGTCCGCCCATCCGGCTTCAGGCCGGCGTGACTTACCAAATCACTTTCCATTCGACCGACGTCGAGCACGGCGTCTCGGCGATCCCGACCTTGGGCGTCGCGGGAGGCACCGTCTCGCCCGGCTCCGACTACGTCGTGATCGTCACGCCGACGGCCGCGCAGGTCGGACGCTACAACTTCGCTTGCACCCACGTCTGCGGTGTCGGCCACGGCGGCATGCACGGCGCGATCGAGGTCGAGGCGGGGACGGCGGATCCGACCGTCCTGACGCTCGGGGCAGGCCGATTTGAGGTCCGTGTGGCCTGGTCGTCCTCGAGTCTCGGCACGACCGGCGAGGGCCAAGCGATCTCCCTGACCGCCGACACCGGAGCCTTCTGGTTCTTCCAGCCGACGAACGTGGAGCTCGTCGTCAAAATCCTCGACGGCCGAGGGATCAACGGCCATTTCTGGATTTTCTACGGCGCGCTCTCGAACGTCGAGTACACGATCACCGTGACCGACACCGTCACGGGCGCGGTGCGGGAGTATCACAACCCCGAAGGTAATCTCGCGAGCGGGGCCGACACGACGGCATTCTGACAGCGCCCGGCGAGCTCCACATCGGCGCGCTGGAGCGCGGGGGGCCAAATAGCAGGTCGGCCGGGGGGAGCGGAGCTACTTCAGCCCTTCGACAAGGACGAGCTCGGTCGAGTAGCGGATATGCAATCAAGAGGGGTCAATCGTGCAGAAGTGCGCTCCCGTCGAATCAAGAGGGGTCAATCGTGCAGAAGTGCGCTCCCGTCGGAGCAATGCACGAAGCGCACGATTGACCCCGCCCGCGCCCCTAGCGGCCGCGCAGGCTCTCGAGGAACCCGCGTGGAAGGAGCACCGTAACGCCTGCGCGGCATGCGGGCGGGAAGTGCCGCAGGTTTCCCGTGATGAGTTCGGCGCCAGCGGCTACGGCGACTTCCAAGAAAGGCTCGTCGGCCGGATCGGGCAGCCGTTCCGAGAGGGGGCGCGGTGTCACCGAAAGACCGTCGCCCTCGAGCGCTTCGAGAATGTCCGCGACTCGTCGTCGCGAAAAGCCGAACTCCCGCCGCCGCAGCACGTCCCGGTACTCCAGGAGGATTCTCGAGTCGTATGCGGCCGTCAATTCCCCCGCCAGCGTCAGCCCGAGAATCTGGGCCGGCGCTCCAAGCGGATTGAGGAGGGCCGAGACGACGACGTTGGTGTCGAGGACGATGAGGCGGCGGGAGTCAGTCACGCCGCGGAACGGCCCGGCGACGGCGGCGGCGAACTTCGTCAACGATCCGGTTGATCTCTCCGAGTGTCGTTCGGCTCTTCCCCTTCTCCAGAGACCGCTTCTGCAGCGCCTCCATCGCCTGAAGCGCTCGGGCGCGCCTCACGGCGACGACCGTTCCGTCCAGCGTGTCTTCGGTCACCGAGAGAACCAGAGCGAACGGCCTCCCGTTAGACGCCAGAACGGCCTGGCCTTCCTTGCCGATGAGCCGGCGCGCCTGGGCCGGCCTCGTCCGGAAATCGCGAACGGAGAGAATCTTCATGGCTCGAGAGTGTAACTGAATTGAGTGACGAATGTCACCCGTATTGTCTCCCTCTGAAGCGGGCTTCGCGCGGTCATAGGTTGCCTGACCCCGCCTGGGCCGTACGTGATGTTCCCCCGGCACGCCGCTCGTGACTCGAGACGCGCGGCTCGCAAAAATCCGCAGGCCACCGCGCTCGAATCGAGCCGCTTTAGCGAGGCCGAGGGGGGGCCAGTCCTGCAATCGTGTACTTCTCGGCGAGAAGGACGAAAAGTACAAGAGCGCGTGCCTCGCACCCCTTCCCGTCTACTTCAGCCCTTCGACGAGGACGAGCTCGGTCGAGTAGCGGATGTGTGTCCAGACGCAGGTCTTGCCGTCGGCCGAGAAGAAGATCGTCGAAATGGCGCCGCCGGTGCGGGGGTCCTTGGGCGGGATCTCCTTCCAGAGCTCGCGGCGGCCGGTCGCGGGATCGAGGCGATAGACGCGTGTCGTCATCAGCGTCTCGCCGGGGCGGAGCTCATCGGCGCCGCGGACATAGAGAAGTCCCTCCGGCGACGACTGGATCGGCTCCTCGCCGGGCTGGATTCCGACGACCTTGCGCGGCTCGGCCTTCGCGTCGACGTCGTAGAGGTACCACGCATCGTCGTTCGCCTTCGCGCACACGAGCGAGCCGTCACCGACGACGACCGGCCGGCGGACGTCTTCCGGCGTGATCGCGCGTGGCTTGCCCTCGATCTCCTGCACCCAGATGCGCCGCCGGCGATTCGGTTCGGCGGCGCAGAGGATCATCCTCTTAGCGTCGGGTGAGAGACGGGCCATGTTGGAGTCGACGACGCCGGCCGTCACATGCCCTGGCTCGAACTTGTGGACCGGTCCGGGCCCCGTCGGGCCGAGGTAGAAGCTGTCAATGATGGGCGACGAGCTCACCGCATTGCAGAGGAGGAGCTTCCCGTCGGAAGAGAGCGCATCGCAGTCCTGGTTCAGGCTCTTCGGCGCGGATCCGTTTGCCTGACGAATGTAGCTCTGCCCGCGAGCGGTGAAGCCTTCCCCGAGCAGCAGCGTCTCTCCGTCGGCGGAGAGGCCCGCGACGCCCGACTGGTCGAAGTAGGAGAGGTCTCGCTCCCTCGGCTCGCGCGGGAACGTTCCGAGGACCTCCGACGACTCGGCTAGCCTGCCGAGGAGGACCCGGCCATCGTCCGCGATGTCGTACAGGATGTAATCACCCGGAAGAGTCGCGACCAGGCGCTTGCGCCCGTTCGGAGAGATGGCGCGGATCTCCGTTTCTCCCGGGTCTATTCCGCCCGGGCCAACCGTGTACCAGATCTCGTTCGTGCGGGCCGACCAGGCGATCTCGATCGCGCCGTCGTGGCGGAGGATCGCCGTGGCCGTGCGGCCCTGCGGTTTCAAAAATAGGTCGTCCCAGTCCTTGAACGCCAATTCACCGTTGCGCCGGGCCACCCTCACGCAATTGAGTGTCGCTTGCTCCTCGTCGAAGACCGGGGTCCCGATCGGGAACTCCACCAGATTCCTGTTGCCGGCCCTATGGACCACGGCCAGCTCCTTGCCGTCCGAGTCCCAATCGGCGAAGAGTACGTCGTCGAGAATCTCTCGGGGCGCGCCGCCGCCCACGGGCGCCGTGGCCAGCATGCCGCCGAGCGCGGCCATGTCGCGAACGACCACCTGCTCGAAGACCATGTGACCGGCGCGCGGCCCGAGGTTATGGGGCGGCGCGAGCAGAAGTGCCATCTGGCCGGCCGACGAGATGGACAGGATCTGCGCCGACGGAAGGCCGAGCGGCCGCGCCTCCGGGCCGTCGAGGCGCATCGCGAGGAGCTCGGGCGGCTTGCCCTCCGTCTGCGTCGAGAAGACGATCGTCTGACCGTCCGGTGCGAACCGAGCTGTCCCGATTCCGGCGCCGCGGAATGTCAGCTGCCGGAAGCGGGGATTCGATGCGCTGGCCAGCTGCACCCGGCGGCCCGTCCAGTACGACGCCCCGACGACGGCGAGCAGGGCGGCGAGAGCTCCGACCAGTCGCCATCGAGGCCGTCTCGTCGGTTCTTCGATCGCCACTCCCGCGCTGCTCGAGAGCTCCGAGACCCGGTCGCGCAGCTTGGCGAGGTCGCCCGCGAGGTCCTCGGTCGAGGCATATCGCCCCTTGGGCTCCTTGGCGAGGCACCGCTCGATGATCCAGCGCAGCGGCGGCGGAGTCCGAGGCGCCAAAGTCCCGATCGCCTCCGGCTCCTCCTCGATAATCGCCGTCAGCGTCTGAGGGACACTCCCGCGGTGGAAGGCCTGCCTTCCCGCCGCCAGCTCGTAGAGCACGGAGCCGAAGGAAAACTGGTCCGATCGGTAGTCGACCGCATGTCCGAGCGCCTGCTCCGGGGACATGTAAGAGACCGTTCCCATCGCGATGCCGGGAGTGGTTGCCGCCGAGATGGTGGACCGGACCGGCGCTCTCCCGCTGTCCTGCTCCGGATGGGCCAGCTTGGCCAGGCCGAAGTCGAGGATCTTGACGAGGCCGTCCTTCGTCACCATGACGTTCTCGGGCTTCAGATCCCGATGAACGATGCCGGCCGAGTGAGCCCGGGCGAGGCCGTCGGCGATCTGCGGGGCGATCTGCAGAATCTTGCGTATGGCCAGCGCCCCGTCCTCGAGCAAGTCCCGCAGGGTCTCTCCGACGACCAGTTCCATGACGATGACCGGTGTCGAGCCCAGCCGCTCGATCTCGTAGACGGTGACGATGTTGGGATGGGAGAGCGCGGAGACGGCTCGAGCCTCCCGCTCGAAACGCTTCAGTCGGCCGCCGTCGGAGGCGAGGTCTTCCGGCAGGATCTTGATGGCCACCTCGCGGCCAAGGCGCGTGTCCCTCGCCTTCCAGACCTCTCCCATGCCGCCCGAGCCGAGACGAGAGAGAATCTCGTAAGGACCGAGACGAGAGCCGACCTGAAGAGTCATGGGCCTTGCCTAATTCTATCTACGACAACCTTCGAGTTCGAGTTAAGTCATTGAACGACTTTGAGATAGAATCGTCAGGGATGAAGCGCTCTCACCTTCGAGCTTTCGCCGGCCGAGAGTGGCAGGCGGTCGCCGAATCGAAAACGCGTCATTGGGCCAGGTGGACCAGGCAGAATGGTCCGACCGACGCCGTGCGAGTGGCCGAAGCGCTCCGACTCCAAGTGCGGAAGATCCACCCGGGCTGGCCGACCGATCGGGACCGAGAGCAGGATCTCGCAACTCATGCCCGGGTTGCGGCGGCATTCGCGCGTGCCGGCCGAAAAATCGCTCGCTGATCTGCTGGCGGCCCTTGCGCGGGTGCTGCCCAAGTGCTGCGAGCGGCCTGGAAGACGAGTTTCTCAAGCGCGCCCGGCGCAAGAACCTCGGTGGAATCCTCCTGCCCGTGATCAGTCCCGAGGATTTGATCGTCACGAAGGTTCTCGCCGGGCGCCCAAAGGACGTCGAAGACATCCGAGGGATCCTGAGGGTTCGTCGCGAGAAGCTCGACCTTGCGCGCATCCGCCGCGTGCTGCGTCTTCTCGAGGGGGCTCTAGATCGGGACGATCTGAGACGCGTCTTCGAGGGAGAGCTGTCTGCCGCGCGGCGGAGTCGAAACAAAGGCCGAAGCCTTAGGCGACGCTGACGGCGTCTGCCCGACTGGCGGCGACCCGGCCAAGATGCCTAGCTCGGTCGCCGAACCCGGTCGGAGGGATGTGACGAGACCGCCTCGGTGGTTCCCAGCCGGCGGGAAGACCGAAAGACGAGCGTCGTCGTCCCGATCCGGATCCGGTCGCCGCTCGAGAGTTTCGTCGGGGCGGTGATGCGCTCCCCGCGCAGCGACGTGCCGTTGCGGCTCCCGAGGTCTTCCACGGTTGCCGTTCCTGCGTTGACAACGATGCGAGCGTGTCGGCGGGAAACGCTGGCAAAGTCGATCCAGACTACCGCGGCAGGATCCCTGCCGATCACGTTCTCACCCTCTGACAGCTCGATCTGCCGGTCGCCGTAGACGACCCGGCAGCGCCACTCGGAGCCGGCCGGATGGCGCGCCGGCCGCGGGACGTCCGTCGCCTCTCCGCAGAAGGCGTAGCCGAAGCCGTGCACGGTTCGGATGAAGCGCGGATTCTTGCCCCGATCGCGTAAGCCGGAACGCAGCACGCTGACCAGGCGCGAGAGGGCGAGCTCCGACACGAAAGTCTTCGGCCAAAGCTCGTCCTGGAGTGCCGACTTCGACAGCGCCTTCGGTCGCGCCTCCAGCAGCAATTCCAGCAGGCGGTAGGCCTTCGGCTCCAGGCGCACGGGCTTGCCTCCGCGCGAGACCTCGCGCGTTTCGGAGTCGAGCGTGCAGTCGCCGAATTGGACGCGCATCACCGCCCCGAAGAAAGCCGGAAGCGATCCGGAGGTCAACCTAAGGACTCAACGCGGCGAAATTCTAATCCTAGGAGCCGCTTCCACACGAGTGGTGGGGAGTGGCGAACGGAAGGCGTTATGGCAAGCCGGGAAGAAGGGATTCGGCGGGTCAGGGTTCCAAGTCCCGCGGAAACGCAAAGGAAGCTCCTGGCGGCAGCGGCGTTGGCGATCCTGGCTCTTCTCGTGACGGGCGGGACGAGCCCGACAGGGTTCAGCCCACCGCACCAATCAGGCGATCGATCGACCACAGTCGCAGGCGACTGCTCATCCGAGACGGCGCTCTGCCTGGGAGAGGGCCGATTCGTCGTCGAAGTCACCTGGACGACACCCGACGGCGCCTCCGGCTCCGCCCACCCGGTCTCGATCACTTCCGACTCGGGCTACTTCTGGTTCTTCGACCCTGACAACGCCGAACTGATCGTCAAGGTCTTAAACGGCTGCTCGGTCAACGATCACTACTGGTTCTTCTCCGGCGGACTGACCAACGTCCAGGTCACCATCACGGTCACCGACTCGGCCACGGGCGAGACGAAGACTTACGCGAACCCACAGGACACCCCTTTCGCCCCGATCATCGATACGGCGGCATTCGGCAACTGCACGGAGAGCGCGTCGCTCGCCGGGCATCCGGAAGAGCCGCAGCCGGAGAGATCTCTGGCGGTGCCTGTGGCGCACCCCGCCGCCTCGCGCCGGGGTGTGGCCGAAGGGTGCGTTCCCGGCGATACCGTTCTCTGCCTCCACGGCCGGTTCCAAGTCGAGGCGACGTGGCAGACCGCGTCGGGCGCCTCGGGCCCGGCGCATGTCGTCCCGATCGGTTCCGGGTCCGGCTACTTCTGGTTTTTCGAGCCCTCGAACGTCGAGCTGATGGTCAAGGCTCTCAACGCCTGTGACATCGAACAAGGTAACTGGTTCTTCGCCGCGGGGATGACCGACGTCGGCGTGCAGCTCCAGATTACCGACACGTTCACGGGTGAGGTACGAAACTACGGCAGCCCGCTCGGAGTCGCATTTCTCCCGATCCAGGACACCGGCGCGTTCGCCTTCTGCCCGACGCCGACGTTCACCCCGAGTCCGACTCCGTCGTTCACGCCCACCCCGACGCCCGAGATCCTCTTCTTCACTCCCCGCCCGACGCTCGTTCCGGCAACAAGCGTAGCCGTCGCGAGTGGAAGTGGTCAAATTTGCTTTAAGCCGCATCCATGTTTGGGGTTCACGATCTACTCGTTTTCACCCAGGACAGTCCAGATCCACGTCGGTGAAACGGTGACTTGGTCCTGGAGTGGGGCAATCGGCCACTCCACGACCTCGGGCACTTCTGGCCACCCTTCCTCGATCTGGGATTCGGGCGTCCGCCTCGGCGCAACCGTCTTTTCGCACACGTTCACGGAAGCGGGCACGTTTCCATACTACTGCGCCGGTGCGGGCCACTTTCACGTTGCCGGATCCGTCGTCGTCATCCCCTAGGACTGTTCGAGGTCTTTTCAAAGAAGGAGGAACCTATGGAACCCAGGACCCTTTTCAAAGCTCTCAGGATCGCCTTGGGCTCGCTGCTCGTTGCCGGTATCGCTCCGGCTCTCCTGGCCGATGACGGCCCATACGGACGGTGCTCCAACTGGAGTGTCGCCGGGCCGTACGGCTACACGACTACCGGAACACGGATCGGTGTCGGGCCAGTCGCTGGAGTCGGTCTCGTGACCTTGGGCCGCGACGGTTCCATCAGCGGCAGTCAAACGGTCAGCTTCAATGGCACGATCGCCGACGAGACGATCACGGGAACCTATACCGTGAATGCCGACTGTGCGGGGCAAGTTACGGTCAATGTCGTCAGCAGCATTCCGACGTTCAACCGGACGTCGACCTTGGATTTCGTCTGGGTGAACCACTCCGACGCCGTCCACGCGATTTTCACCAGCGCGGGGACGATCATCACGCTCGACGGCCAGAAGGTGAACCCATAGGAGTCGAAGCGGCGCCTGACGATCCTCGCCGAGCCGCAGTGAGGCTCCGCCCCGCTGGGGCACAACCGGCAGAGCGGGGATCGTCCAGGCAGGCCGGGCCCGGCGAGCACTGAGGTCGCGTTGAGACACGGCCGCACCTCCTGCTCCTTCGAGGCCTCCCCATCTGACCCCGCCTCGAGTCAACGCACGTCATAGAGGCCGATACCGCCTTCCCCCGGACGGGTCTCACGTAGCACACCCGCGCTCGGAACTAATCCGGAACGAATCCCGAACTGGATCTGGAGACTCGGCTCCGGCCGATTCGCAACACTCCCGCCGTGACGGTAACTCTAGAAAGGAGAGATCGATGAAACGCAAGACCCGCTCGACAATCCTTGTTCTGGCTGTCGGCACTCTGTTCGTGACAGGCATTACGCCCGTGCTCTTGGCGGACGAGCAATGCTCCCAACGCAGCATCGCGGGAGATTGGGGATACACCGTCACCGGAACGCGTCTCCCTGTTGGACCGGCCGCCAGCGTCGGGACCGTTCATTTCGACCGCGGAGGGAACCTCTCCGGAACCCAGACCTTGAGCATCGGCGGCACGATCGTCCAGGGCGAGGTCCTCACGGGGACCATCAGCGTCAATCCGGACTGCACGGGATCGTCGGTTCTCACGGTGTCGAACACGCCATTCCCGCGCGTCGCCCATCTCGATGTCGTATGGGTCAACAGCTCAAACGAGTTCCTCGCGATCTTCGCGGACGCGGGGCTGATCCTCACCGTGGACGGGAAAAGGATTCATCACGGCAACGACTGAACCGCCGATCAACTCGCCGCGCCGAGGCGAGATCCAAACAGCTCAGGCGCAGTGACTGGCCCGGTCCTCGGGACCGGGCCGGTCCCTTTTCGGCGGCTCGTCCCGCGCGCGACAGAGATCGTCCGTCGCCGGCAGCGCTACTTCAGTCCCTCAACGAGCACGAGCTCGGTCGAGTAGCGCAGGTGCGTCCAGACACAGGTCTTGCCGTCCGCCGAGAAGAGGATCGTCGAAATCGCGCCGCCGGTCCGCGGATCCTTGGGCGGTATTTCCTTCCAGAGCTCGCGGCGGCCGGTCCAGGGGTCGACTCGATAGACACGAGTCGTCATGACAGACTCACCGGGGCGAAGTTCATCGGCCCCGCGGACGTAGAGGAGCCCTTCGGGTGTCGACCGGAAAGGCTCCTCACCCGGCAGGATCCCGGAGACCTTGCGCGGTTCGCCCTTCCCGTCGGCAGGATAGAGATGCCATTCGAAGTCGGGCCCGCGCGCGCAGAAAAAGCGCCCGTCTCCGAGAAGAACCGGGCGGCTCACATTCTCGGGAGTGACTGCTCGCGGCTTGCCTCCTTCGAGATCCTGGACCCAGATTCGCCCAGGGCGACCCGCCTTGCGCCCGAAGAAGAAGATCCTCTGCCCGTCAGGAAAGAAGCCCGAGCGGCAATTTTCCACCAAGGTTGCGCCCAGGACGTCTCCCGTCGATAGCCTTCGCGGCGCTCCGGGCCCGATGGGCAGGAGATTCATGGCGTTGCTCGGTTGGTCCTCCGGACAAAGCGCGAATCTCCCATCCGGAGACAGCGCGACCGCCCCTCCTCCTTCTAAGCGCTTTGGAGGCGACCCGTCGGTCTTCCGAACATAGAGTCCGCTCGAAACGGGTGAAAGGACGTCGCCGAAGAGAAGCAGGTTCCCATCGGCCGATAGATCGATGCCGCAGGAAGCGTCGAAGTGGGACAGGTTTCGCTCTCGCGGTTCCGCAGGAAAGCTGCCGAGCATCTCCGCGCTCTCGACATTGCGGCCGACCAGTACGCGGCCGTCGGCAGCAACATCGTACAAGACAAAATCGGCCGCGAGCGTCGTCACGCGGCGATCTTTCCCTCCGAGCGTCAGGGCGTGAATTTCGGACGACTCGCTCCCTGGCATGCTGTACCAGATCTCTGCTGTCTTCTGCGACCAGGCGATTTCGAACGCTGGCGAGACACCGGGGGGGCCGATGCGGATGTTCCTCGCGCGATCTCGCAGGAAGATGTCCCCCATCTCGTTGAACGCAACACGGGTCGTTTCGCCCGAAGTCCGAGAGTGAATGATGAGATCTACCGCGTCGTAGATCGTCTTGCCGATCGGAAACTCGAGAAGCTGCCGATTGCCGGAGCGATGGACGACCGCTAAGTCCGTGGCGTTGCCGGCCCAATCCGCAAACATCACGTCCTCGAGCAGCTCGTGCGGCGCCCCGCCCCCGAGCGACGCGACGGCGAGCGTGCCGTCGAGAAGAAACGGATCGCGAAAGAAGAGCTGCTCGAAGGCCAGATGTCCGATGCGTGGACCGAGAGCGTAGGGAGGAGCAAGCAAGGTCGCCATCTCGCCGGACTTGGAAATGGAGAGAACCTGCGCCGGCGGGAGTCCCAGCGAGCGCACCTCCGGGCTGTCGAGCCGCATCGAAAAGAGCTCCGGAGGTCGTCCCTCCGTCTGGGACGAAAAAACGATCGTCTGGCCGTCCGGGGCGAATCGAGCCGTGCCGATGCCCGCACCTCGGAACGTGAGCTGGCGGAAGCGAGGCGAGGAAGTTTGGGCGAGCTGGACACGTTGTCCCAGGACGTACATCCCCGCCAGCGCTCCGATACTTGCCAACGTGACTCCCATCGCCCGCCACCTCGGACGTCGCCGTGGCTCTTCGACGGTGATTCCCGTTCCGCTTGAGAGCTCCGAGATGTGGTCGCGCAGGTCGGAGAGCTCGCGCGCCAGGTCATCGGTCGCGGTGTAGCGCCCCGCCGCCTCCTTCGAGAGACACCGCTCGATCACCCAGCGCAGCGGCGCCGGCGTCTTCGGCGCCGCAGTTCCGATTGGTTCGGGCTCGTCCTCGATGATCGCCGCGAGCGTCTGCGCCGCCGTTCCGCGCTTGAACGCCGGCTTTCCCGTCGCCATCTCGTAGAGCATCGAGCCAAACGAAAACTGGTCCGACCGGAAATCCACCGGATGCCCGCTCGCCTGCTCCGGCGACATGTACGAGACCGTGCCCATCGCGATCCCCGGCCGTGTCGCATGGGAGACCGTCAGCGTCCCGGTCGACTCACCGCTGTCCTGTTCCGGACGCACTAGCTTCGCGAGGCCAAAGTCCAGGATCTTGACCAGGCCGTCGCCCGTAACCATCACGTTCTCGGGCTTCAAGTCCCGATGCACGATCCCGGAGGCGTGGGCCCGAGCAAGACCGTCAGCAATCTGCGGCGCGATCGCCAGGAGCTTCCTCATCGGGAGCGCTCCGTCCGCCATTACCTCCCGCAAGGTCTTCCCTTCGACCAGCTCCATGACGATCAGGGACGTCTCCCCGATCCGAGCCACCTCGTAGACCGTGACGATGTTGGGATGGGACAGAGACGAGGCGGCGCGGGCTTCTCGCTCGAAACGCCTCAGTCGGTCGCCTTGGGCCGCGAGATCGTCAGGCAGCACCTTGATCGCGACTTGACGCTCGAGTCGTGTGTCCCGCGCCCTCCACACCTCCCCCATCCCGCCGGCTCCGAGGCGCGAGAGGATCTCGTAGGGACCCAGGCGAGAGCCGATGGAGACGGGCACGTCAGGTCATCGGGCGGTTTTGCCACCGGAATGGGTCGAGATCTCGGACTCTGTCGTGCCCAATGCGCGAGAGCGGCGGAAAGCGAGTCTCGCCGCGCCGACCTTGATCTTGTCTCCGTTGACGAGCTTTGTCGCGCAGACGATGCGCTCTCCGCGCACGTAAGTGCCGTTGTGGCTTCCGAGATCCTCGATCGTCGCCGCGCCGTTGTCGACGAGAATCCTGGCGTGTCGTCGGGATACGCTTGCGAGGTCGATCCAAACAGCCGCGTCCGGATCGCGCCCCACCAGATTCTGACCTTCCGAGAGTCGAAACTCGCGGCTCCCCCAGGCGACGC